>Ga0068707_1001175_pt1 | contig 18056 bp, 17 predicted proteins | sample YNPNPMetaG_FD_66600 | JGI IMG/M metagenome (GOLD analysis project Ga0068707, IMG submission 66600) | Anoxygenic and chlorotrophic microbial mat microbial communities from Yellowstone National Park, USA - YNP NP MetaG | ecosystem: Environmental > Aquatic > Thermal springs > Hot (42-90C) >...
GAGCCGCGTTTACTCCCCGGAAATATTGAAAGCATCCCCGTAAGTTGGGTGAATCAGATCACGGACGTTGACCTCATTGTCATCTGGCACGATATCAATCTGAACACCGGCAGCCGGGCACAATTGCTCCTGCCGCGAATGCTGTCCGTGAAAGGCCAGATTTGGTGCCAGCGTTCTTTTCAAGACAGACACCGCTGGCTGGTGATCACCAAGGAGGAGCTAGAACGCTTGGGGAAAACGTCACTCAGGCATCGTGCGGCGTGACACGTCTCACGTCAAATGGACGATGTCCCCAAATCATTCACGCATCTTCGATGAGTCGTTCCAGCCGGGCCACCTGCATTCGCACGGCTTGAAGATCCGGATTGAGTTTGAGTGCTCGTCGGAAGGCATCCAGGGCCGCAATGTGATCCCGCAATTCCAGGTAGGCCTGCCCCATTCCGGCAGCAGCCGCAAAGTGATAGGGGTTTAATTCGAGGGCCATTCGACAATCCTGAATGGCTTCTGCATGTTCCCCTATCCCATAATAAGCAACCGCCCGCTGATTGTAGGCTTCCGCGTAACCGCTGACTTCTTCGATCAGACGATCCGCACGCACAATAGCCTCCCGGTAGCGGCGGGCAGCGTTCAAGCGGATGATCACACTCAACTGTTTCTGTTGAGTCTCTGAGCCGTAACGGAGCCAGACCTTTCGGATACTCGTTTCCGCCAGAAGGCGAACAGTCGCATCAGGATCGTTGAGAGCCTTTCCCAGCGGCGCATTGGAGTCGTAGTCGCCAAGAAAGCCGAGCGCCATCGCGGCCGCCCGACGAATTTCAAATGCCGGATGCTCCAGCAATCGCTGGAGGGTTCCCTGGGTGTAACGGAGATTGACTTCAGCCACAAAACGGGCTGTATCCTGATGTTTCAAGTAATCTTCGTAATAGCCTGCAAGTAAGGCCGTGCGAGGTAAATTCCGGGACACCGTTGCGCTCCTGTTTATCAAATCTCGCGGCCTCTTCAACGCGGCCAACCCCTTCCGAGATCGTTCACAAACGTGGTCGATAAGTCACACTCCGTTGCCAGGCAATTGGCACGTTGACGAGTCATTACACTCGATTTTACCCAGACCCAGGCCAAACACTCAAACATTTTTCCTAACGGGCGGCGGGCTGGTGGCCATGCGGCAAAACGGGGGAGGACGCTTGTTGTGCCCGAAGAAAAGGATGGCTTCAGCGATCACGACAAGCGCGTCCAGCTGAGGAGGCGGCTCGGTATCAATTGCACCAACGCGAAAAAGACCTGCCTAAAAATAAGAGGCAGACATGTTACACCACTGAGAACAACCGGACCAAGGAGGATTCCTCAACTGTGGTAAGAGGTCGGCGCGACAAGAGAAGCCAGAAAAACTACGGCACAAAGAAACCCCGGAGAAATCACTCTCCGATCAGCGCAGAGAAAAACCGACCCGTTTTGATCAACAAACGCAATCACATCACTTCTTGCGATGCCGAATCTTGGCCCGCATCCGGCGCTTCTTGCTGCCAATTTTTCGACGCCCTTTACCAGTTTTCTTTGTGCCCACAGGTGACTCCCATCTCGCAACAACAGGGTTATTTCCAGATATCCCACCAAATTTTCGGAATGCTGTTCAAAGGAAGGTCGAATCAATCGAAACTTCAGTATAACGTCGCCACCGATGTGACGACAAGGATGGGGCCGCGCCCGTTCGCCTGACCTATGACTCTGCCGCAGAAACGGAAAAACTTTTCGGAGGGACGCGCTCGTCAGGTCCGCTGCGCCCCGCTGGATGATCCATCCCGCTTCGGCGGGCGCGACAAGCGATTCAGCGGGCACGACAAGCGTGCCGCTCCAATGTTGCTTTTCGGAGGGACCTGCTTGTCAGGTCCACTGCATCGCGTTGGATCATCCCTCAAGGTTCCGCGGGCGTGACAAGCATGCCCCTCCGAGACGGGTACAATGAGCGCGGGCCCCCCTTTTGCTCGTTGCCATACCCACGAATCTGGCGCCGAGACGGAAAAAGAGTCACGGCCCGGAAGATTGTCGCTTCTTAAAGAACCATCGCAAACCACTCATGTCCCACCGAGAAGCGACGATTTCGGAGAAATTTACTCCTCAAGGGGGCGATTCTGAGCATCCACCCGTACGACTTTCGGGGCATAGTTGCGAGCAGCCTCATCGTCCATGGTGCAATACGACAAGATAATCACCAAATCCCCTTTCATACCAAGGCGGGCGGCGGCCCCGTTTAGCATGACCGTGCCCGAGTTCGGAGGCGCTTCAATGACGTAAGTAATCAGTCGTTCGCCGTTGTTGATATTCAGGACATGGACCTGTTCGCCCGGCAGCAGGTCTGCGGCCTCCATCAGGCGGCGATCAAGAGCAATACTCCCTTCGTAGTCCAGATTCGTCGCCGTGAGAACGGCACGATGAATCTTAGACTTGAGCATGAATCGTTGCACGCTTGAACCCCCAAGTTCGAATGACAACCGTCGATTATTTGCTTAACACCGTTGGAGATTGATCTTCCCGTCTGAAAGTCCTCGTGTCGTGTGCAAGCGGGTGACCTGCTGTTGGCTCCGATTTTGGCTTCGGAGGGACCCTCTTGTCGGGTCCGCTGCGCCAGGTTGGATCGTCCATCCCGATTCGGCGGGCATGACAAGCATGCCCCTCCGACCCTTCGGAGTGACCTGCTTGTCAGGTCCGGTACACAACGTTGGATCATCCATTGCGATTCGGCGGGCGTGACAAGCACACCCCTCCGACCCTTGGAGGGACGCGCTCGTCGCGTCCGCGAAACACCCTTTGATAATCCATCCCAGTTTTCCGGGCACGACAAGCGTGCCCCTCCACTCTGTTCGTTGCCGCTACCTCTCGAACATAATTCCAAGGACATCAACCCGCGCGACAAGAACAAGTCCAACAAATCCATTGTAGGTCACTTTCGCAAGTGAGAGCAGGCCTCCGTCCAGCGATGAGCGACAGTCGCGACTATATTCCCTGCCCCGCAGCATCGGTTACGAAGGATCAGGACGACGCATCCTGGCTGTCATTCCTGTTATTATCCTGATATTCCTGGATTTTGTTCTCAAGGAAGGCCAACAGGCCGTCCGGGTCGTCCGTCCCAACGCTGAAGAGGCGACGGCCGCACCAAATGTGGACGCAGTCGAAGCCCCAAACATTGAACACCCACCCCCCAGTTGGGCTATAATGAATACCCCAGCCATCCGAAAACCGTGTTCGACCCTTCTCAACACGGGTTATCGCCCGGTAGGGGAACGTTTTCCAAAACAATGGGATCGGTCCAAACTGGACAACGAGTCTGTCTCCAGCATCACGAACCGTAAGCGAAGTGAAAGCAAGTGTCGTCAATCCGACTGCACTGGTTGCGATGAGGTAGGCTTGCCAGGGTATCGCTTGACCTGGCAGGAATGCGTCCAGGATCAAGAGAAACCCAACCACCAACGGCACCAAAAGATACCATCTGCCGTACTGGGTGTTCCTGTAGTTCATGGACAAAGGCACAGCCTCTTTTCAGGAGTCGAGGCAAGGCCGACCGAAGTCCGGCCGTCAGTCGGCAATTTCCGTATGGACGGCACCCGGCGTTTCCAGGATTCGTTGCCGCAGCTCTTCCACGAGTTCTGGGTGCTCCTTGAGGTATTCGCGAGTTCGCTCCCGTCCTTGGCCGAGCTGAAGATCCCCATATCGGAACCAGGCCCCACTGCGGACGATCAGCTTCCGTTCGATAGCCAGATCGAGGACATCGCCTTCGTAGCTGATGCCCGTATCATGCAGCATGTCGAATTCGGCGACACGGAAGGGTGGTGCAACCTTGTTTTTGACCACGCGGGCTTTGACCCGCTGGCCAATCACCTGTTCACCATCGCGAATCTGGCCGACCCGACGGACGTCGATCCGGCATGAAGAGTAGAACTTCAAGGCCCGTCCGCCGGGCGTCGTTTCCGGTGAGCCGAACATCACGCCAATTTTTTCGCGAATCTGATTGATGAAAATGACCGCCGTTTTGGCCTTGGCAATGGCCCCCGTGAGCTTGCGTAAAGACTGGCTCATCAGGCGGGCTTGCAGACCGACGTGGGAATCGCCAATTTCTCCCTCGAGTTCTTTTTGCGGGACCAAGGCCGCGACAGAGTCGATCACAATTACGTCCACAGCGTTGGAACGGATGAGCATTTCGGCGATATGCATCGCCTCTTCGCCACTGGAGGGCTGGCTCACGAGGAGGTTCTCCAGATCAACTCCCAGTTTCTTGGCCCAGGCGGGGTCAAGCGCGTGCTCGGCATCGATGAAGGCCGCAATTCCACCCTGCTTCTGGGACTGGGCAATGACATGCAATGCGAGCGTCGTCTTACCGCTCGATTCCGGGCCGAAGATCTCGATGATGCGTCCACGAGGAATCCCCTGCCCCCCTAGGGCCATGTCTAAAGAGAGACTGCCTGTTGGAATCCCTTCGATTGCCTCGGTCTTACCGGCGCCCAACGGCATGATGGCGCCTTCCCCAAATTGCTTCTCTATTTGTTGAACGGCATTCTTGAGCGCCGGGTTCTTCTCGATAAGAGACGCCGAACTATCCTTTTTCGCCTCCTTTTCGTCGGGTTTCAGCCCTGCTTTCTTGGCCATACGATAAACCTCCGGCTACAGCACACACCTTGTGTCATTGAGAAACTAGTCTAACTCACAAGACCAGGCCTACCCTGGGGCATTGTGTTGTCCGCGCTCAGTATAACGGCTGTCTCGGCCTGGAAACAAGATGCCGAAATTGATTCGGCCACCACGAACCTATCCCTCCAAGGGACATTGCCATTCAAAAAGTGCCCACTCGCCATGTCTATCTGGACATGAAAACTCCGTCCAACATGCGACCTTGAAACACGAAAAACGCATCTGCGTAACCACTCGTGCGGACGTCGTAAGTATCTCATTTCACAAAAGTTGTGTTGACGCTACTTTTCGATGTCACAAGAAACGTCGAAAGGTTGCTCGGTCACTCAAAGAAGCTCGGTTTCCCCGTGATCCTCAGTGATCCGCTTGACAAGGATTGTCGCATAAGCCCCTCGGGGCAGATCAAACTCCAGGACCAGCTTCTCTCGTCCGGCATTCAGTTCGTCGTCATCCCGGGTGACGGTAAGGTTATTCGGCACAAAAGTCAGCGGACGTTCTCCCTTGGAAAAAAAGCTATCGCGCGGGTATTTGATGCGTAGCTGACGGACTTCCAGGCCCAACTCAGCCGTTGCTTGTTCCATGAGGTCGCGGATTGGTCCACTCTTGATACCACATCGCGCCGCCGGAAGGGGAATTTGCGTCCTGTGAAACTCGTCACTCGTGGCCGGGGAAAGCCGTCGGAAAAAGGTGAAGCTCCACCGGCCAATCGGCACTTCAAACCGATCTTCGAGCGGGACGTGGCGGGCGATCCACTGCGACGCCATGACATTCCACAGATAGCTTTGAAAGGCCGCCAGATATAACCCACGCTGATCGCGCCGTAAGGCAGCCATGGCTCGCCGATACTCCCCTGGTTGGTCGGCCAATTGAGCCACGACGGCCCGTCGGAACCGGTTCCGCACAACCTGTTTGCACGCCGCCCAATCGCCCCAGTGCTCTCGCAGAAATTTCTTTTCCTCCTTGTCACGAGAACGATCCGAATCGTGAGGATCGGCCAGGGCAAGCCACAATGCTCGTTCATAATCACCCAGACACCAGGCCCTCGCGACAAAATCCCCGGACCATCCCACCGAGCCAAAACGCTGCTTGTCGAAGTAATTCGGCAGACCGAATTGGCGGACTTCGTCAACGGCGCCGAGGGCCTTTTCAATGTCGGCCGGGGCCATGTCACGAAGGACAATCCGAAAATGGTTCATTGCAATATCTTCTGATGTGAAGGGGCGCGACGCCTGCCCCAAGTACTCGACCCGGACGTTGTCGAATTGCAAAGATGCCTTGGGACCGTTACGGATCGTCAGCCACTGTCTGGTAATGGCATGTCGGTCTTTCAGACCTCCGTAAGAAATCGCATGGAGAGGCAACCGCCATCGCTCACGGATTTGATCCACAGCTTCAGGCGTCCCCAATGACTGCTTCGTAAGGTGATAGACGGCATACGGTCCGCCATCCAGGGGGAAGACACTCACTTCCTCAACCACAAAGTCGGCTGGAATCTGTTTGAGTTTCATGATCTATGCCCACAAATGCCGCTCGTAACAGTCTTAACGCTGATACGTCTTATTTGGTCCTGGAACAAGCCGCATCCGGCGGCCAAATTTTCCTCAAGTTTTGTGAATTTACCAGAAAGCCTGAGCTCAATTCATGACCTATAGTTTCATCAAAGCGGCTTATCGAGACTGCGTCCAGATGCCGCCACTCAAGATGGTCAGATCAAACTGGAGAAAAGTCCCCGAACGAGGAGGTATCACTCATGGCAAATGCAGTTCAAGACGCTCAAGAGGCCCTGATCCATGAATTGTCCCATCGAGGCGGTACCGGCACCATGCAACTGGTCAGTTTTCGTCTCGGCCAGGAGGAATACGGTGTCGAGATCACCAAGGTTCAAGAGATTATTCTGATGGGAGAAATCACCCGGGTTCCGCAAACACCGGAATACATTAAAGGATTGATCAATCTTCGAAGCACGGTGATTCCAATTGTGGACCTCCGTTTGCGATTTGGTCTCATGCCCCAGGAGCCGACCGAAGAAACACGGATTATGGTCGTCAATGTGCGGGGGAAGACCATCGGCATCATCGTTGATGCCGTGAGCGAAGTCCTGCGGATCAATAAAGACCAGATTGCACCACCGCCGCCGACGGTTGCGGGATTAGGCCGGAAATACCTCACGGGCCTTGTCAAACTGGACAAGCGGCTCCTCATCCTCCTGGACATCGAGAGGATTCTCGGTGATGAGGACACCGACTTCGGTACCATGTGAAATCTTTGGGAAACACACCTCCCTTGTTGACCCGAGGATGGGTCACTTATCGAATCGGCCCACGGCCGCAGCCGTGAACGCCTCAGCACGGTTGTGGGTTACCGAACACCCAAGACGCTTTTGCGCCCAAAAAACCTGTCGGGGTGCGGCGGCCGTGGCGCCGATGGATTTTCCCGGTCTGTCAATGGACTTTCCAGCAGCGAGCCGACTGGCATTATCCAGCCATGGTCGGTCAGTTGTGCCTTCACGTGCTCGAAAACGGGTGAAAAACGCCTCAACCCAATTGGCCTTTGTACATGGCGAATAAGTGACGGATCTTTCAGGGAGCCTGGAGCATGCCATTCTCTCGATCCGAAAGGAACGGCAGCACGTCAACCAATCAGTCAAATGGTACCCCAGCCCGGGCAGCAGGGATTGTCCCCATTGAACCGATCGTTAGCCCGTTAAGTCTGCCGCAGGTTACCGATGCCGAACTTCAGCGGTACGCCGATCTTGTTTACCGGCGTACCGGTGTTCGCATCTCCCCGCAGAAGAAGACGCTCCTTTCCAATCGTCTACGAAGGCGGCTCAAAGAGACGGGCATCCGAACATACAGCGAATACTACGATTATCTAACGAAGCTCCCTCCTCAACACCCGGAATGGGATGCCTTCTTACAAGAGATCACAACGCACGAGACATATCTGTTTCGCGACGAGGCCCAGTGGCGATGGTTTCGCGACAAATTCTTGCCGGAAATGGCGGCCATTCAGACCGGCGCCGCCAAGACGCTCCGGATTTGGTCGGCGGCATGCAGTACCGGAGATGAAGCCTTCACAGCCGCCTGTTGCATCGCAGCATGTTTACCCGATTTCCATTCCTGGCGGATCACCATTCTTGGCACCGATATTGGCCTCGGTGCCGTTGAACAAGCAAAAACGGCCGTCTTTGGCGAACGCGCCATGCGGCTTGTTCCCGAAGATTACAAGAAACGGTTTTTCGACAAGTTGCCGAACGCCCAGGTGTGGCGGGCCAAGCCGATCCTGACCAACATGACGGCCTTCCGCCAGCATAACCTCATGGACCCCCTGAAAGAGCGTCCTTTCGACTTAATCTTCCTGAAAAATGTCCTCATTTACTTTGACAGTGCGTCAAAGCAAGTCGTGGTTAAAAACGTGTTACAGGTCCTTCGTCCGAACGGATACCTGCTGGTTGGCCCCGCGGAAGGCGTCGGTGATCTGCTCCGCGACATGAAACGGGCGCAACCATGGCTCTACCAGAAACCGCCCGAGCCACCAACGGAGTCAGCTCCCACGACTGCTAGGCCAGCATTGAAGACCGTAGAGTCTCGGCGATAATTAGACGACATTTGCTTCATGCTGGCGAGGAGGCGTGGGTTGGTGGTGAAATACCGGGCGAATGATAGTCCTGATTCGTCAAATAATCGACCAGGGCCTGATTGTCCTCCCACAGTTCTCGCATAAACTTGTCGCGAATATATCGAAAGACAGCCGCCTTTTGATCCCGATTGAGACTTCCCGGACCACGAATGGCGCCAAGGATGGCATCTTCTCCCCGTTCAATCCGTGTCAGCGCATAACGTGGGGCCAGTTGATAGACGTGCAGGCCCTCCAGTCGGTGAGAACCATCAGGCTGGGCCGTAATCTGCAACTCCACAAGTTTGAAATCACCCTGGGCAGAGAGTTTGTCCGCGTTTTTTACCGCCCGGACGAAAGTCGTTCCGGAACGGATCATCCAGCCCTGGCCATTCGCCTCCCATGTTGCAACCAGTCCCAAACGGTCGCAAACCAGATAGTGAAATGTGCGGACCAGTCGATCCGGCTGTTCGATGGCCGGTATGTCATCGTCGGCAGATCCTGCTCGCGGATCAGGAAACTGAGGTGAGGCTGGTGAATTTGCGGCCTGTCCTTGCCGCAAGTTGATGATTTCCCCGCAGCGGGGGCATTTGCCTGCGCGACCCGTGAATTGCGGACTGACTTTCAGGCGTGCCTGACACGACGGACAAACGACGACGAGCATTGGAACTCTCCCGATGGACGCACTCCGATAGCAACTCTCTTGACCTTCATCGTCCCCGGAAATTCCCAGAATTGCAACCGTGACCCAGTCGATCGTGGGGTATTGTGCCACTATGCAGGCGCATGTTGCCCGCCTTTGCGCGATATCATTGAAGAGCTTACCATGAGAGAATAGGCAAATAAGAAAGGACCTGACCGGCTGGAGAGGAATACCGGTAGAAAAAAACCGGGGCTTCCGAACGGATTGTTCCAGGGGGCTGCGCTGCCGGTACGGACGGTGAGGACCACCTTCCACACAACCCGGGAGCCCCCTCGAGTGGCCTGGTTGCCAGACAATTGGCAATCAGACACGGTTGACTACCCTGATTCGTTTCTTCCTGGTTCAATGTTGAGCATAAAAAACATATACGGCTGTGTGTGGTGAAGACCTCTGTTGTTTGTGTCCGAGACGGAGTTTAATGCGTGATGAGATGGGAAGTCGCTTGAGTGGAACGTGGTTATCTGGGCCTTGCCAGCACGCTGCTATTTTTTGCGGTCTTTGCAACGGAACTCACCACAAAACCGAGAATCATGCCTCCCTTCGGTGTCAGTCATTTGGTAACTGAGGTTAATAATTGAAATGGAGCGATTGCCAGGTAGTTTTTTCGGACCGGCCACTTTGGTGGAGTTACTCCGACATCGGGCAACGTACCAGGCCGACGATATCGCCTTTATCTATCTCATCGATGGTGAAAGCGAAGAGCGATCGATCACCTATCGGGAGCTGGATCGGCAGGCACGAGCGATCGCGGCCTGGCTTCAGACCCATGATCTGGTTGGCGAAAGGGCCTTGTTGCTTTATCCCCCGGGGCTCGATTTCATTGCCGCATTTTTCGGTTGTCTGTATGCAGGGGTGGTTGCCGTCCCGGTTTATCCTCCCCGGCGGAATCGTTCCATGGAGCGGATTCAGGCGATTTCCGATAACGCACGTGCCCGAGTGGCCCTGACGACAAGGGCCGTCCGCGAACGGGTCGATAGCCTGATTCATGAGACTCCCCACCTTCAGCAATTGGCCTGGCTCACCACCACCGAGGTCGATCCTGGAATTGAGGACCGATGGCAAAACCCTGAGATTTCCGGCAAAACGCTGGCCTTTTTGCAGTACACGTCTGGTTCCACAGGAACGCCCAAGGGCGTGATGCTGACTCATGCCAACCTGATGCATAACTCGGCCCTGATTTGCTGGGCCTTCGAGCATCGCCGATCAGGGACAGGTGTTTACTGGCTTCCCAGCTATCACGACATGGGCCTAATTGGTGGCATCATTCAACCCGTTTTTGTGGGGCGACCCAACGTCATGATGTCCCCTATGGCCTTTCTTCAGAAGCCGTACCGCTGGCTGGCTGCCATCACAAAGTATCGGGGAACGACAAGCGGCGGCCCCAATTTTGCCTATGACCTGTGCGTGCGATCGATCACTCCGGAACAACGGGCAACACTGGATCTAAGCTCCTGGGAAGTGGCTTTTAATGGGGCGGAGCCTGTGCGGGCGGAGACAATCGCACGATTCAGCGAGTATTTCGCCCCCTGTGGCTTCCGCAAGGAAGCGTTCTACCCCTGTTACGGACTCGCCGAATCGACACTGATGGTCTCGGGCGGATTCGTCACAGAACCACCGGTTATCCGTCTCTTCGATCATGAAGAGATTTCGCGGGGACGTGCCGTGGAGTGTCCCCCAGACAATCCCCATGCCCGACCGCTTGTCGGCTCCGGACGACAATTGCCAGATGGCAAGATTGTCATTGCCGATCCTGAAACGGGTCGCCGCTTACCGGATGGCCAGATCGGGGAAATCTGGGTACAAAGCCCCTCGGTGGCGGTTGGATATTGGGACAATGAAGAAGCAACCCGCGAGACCTTCCACGCCCACCTGACCGATGGAGAAGGGCCTTTCATGCGGACCGGCGATCTCGGCTTTCTCTGGGAAGGAGAGCTTTTTGTCACCGGTCGCATTAAGGACATGATTATCGTCCATGGCGTTAACGTCTATCCACACGATATTGAACAGACAGTGCAACGGGCCAGTGATAACCTGCGGCAGAATGCCGGTGCCTGTTTCGCCGTGGAACAGGATGGGCGGGAGCAACTTGTCATCGTTCAGGAGATCGAACGTCGGGTCAAAGACGGCTTTGACGCCATATTCCAGGCCATCCGCCGCGCGGTGTCGCTGGAACACGAATTGGCCGTGGATGCAATCGTACTGATCAGGCCGGGCACAATCCCGCGAACGTCGAGTAACAAGATTCAGCGGTTTGCCTGCCGGCACGCGTATTTGGAGGGCACCCTGGACGTTGTCGCCCAATGGACACGGAGCGAAACCGGGGATGAGGAAGGTGGTCCGGAGCGCGTGCCACCAGTCGTGATCCAAGGTGATTCGCAATCCGAGGCTGCTCTCACTAACCGGCAACCGGCAGGTTTTGTCCAGAAAAGTGATGGCGACCATGGCACACCGACCTTGAGCCGCCTGGCAGTACGTCTCGCGGAAGTGGATCACAGTGGACCGGCATGGCAAGCTGCTGGCAGAGGGACACGACCAAATGGTGAGGACGGTCCCGATCATGCGACAGCAACCTCGGAGCGGGCTTCCTCTGCCACGGCCAAGCGTCCCCAAAACCGTGAACAAATCGTAGAGGCGGTCCTCTCCGAGGTCCGCCGCGTTGCCCGCGATCGCGCAGAAGGTCTCACCCTCGACACAGCGATCACGGAAATCGGTCTGGACTCATTGGAACGAATGGAGATCCTCGCATCGCTCGAGGAGCGATTTGGCGGTCGGTTTCCCGAAGAGATCCTCCCCGAGCTGGAAACATGCGCTCAGGTCGTGGAGGCGGTCGAAAAGTACTTGGGTGGTCAAGACCATGAGCGCCGTGTGGTGATTCCGCCCGGGCAGGAGATTCCGGCGGAATACTATGACTTTGACCGATTCCCAGAGTATCTCGCCTTGCAGGAGCGGCTTCAGATTCTGGAAGCCAGCGGTCTTGGCAATCCCTTCTTCACTGTGCATGAAGGTATCACCAACGACCGCACAATCATCGGCGGTCGGGAGCTGATCAATTTTTCCAGTTACAACTATATTGGCATGTCTGGCGATCCGACCGTGATTAAAGCCGTCCAGGACGCCGTCGAACGTTTTGGGACGAGCGTTTCTGCCAGCCGGCTCGTTTCCGGTGAGAAAACGATCCATCGGGAGCTGGAGCAGGAGATGGCAGAGTTTCTGGGGACAGAGGCCGCCGTGGTCTTTGTCGGGGGACATGCCACCAACGAGACAGTGATCGGGCATCTCATGGGGCCGGGCGATCTGATTCTCCATGATGCCCTGTCCCACAACAGCATTCTTCAGGGGGCCATCCTTTCCGGCGCCCGTCGTCGTCCCTTCCCCCACAATGACTGGCGGACGGCTGATCGCCTGCTGGAGCTTTTCCGGCGTGAGTACCGGCGAGTGTTGATCGTCATCGAAGGTGTTTACAGCATGGACGGCGACATTCCCGATCTGCCACATTTCATCGAGGTTAAGAAACGGCATAAGGCCCTGTTGATGGTTGACGAGGCCCACTCGATGGGTGTCCTTGGCGAAACCGGTCGCGGGATCGGCGAATATTTCCATGTGGACAGGCAGGATGTCGATATCTGGATGGGAACCCTCAGCAAATCCTTCGGCAGCTGTGGAGGTTTTATTGCTGGCAAGCGATCCTTGGTGGAGTACCTGAAATACACAGCCCCTGGATTTGTCTTCAGTGTGGGACTTTCACCCCCTAACGCGGCAGCAGCCCTGGCGTCACTCCGACTTTTGCAAAAAGAACCTCAACGCGTTCACCGATTGCACGAGCGGGCGGCCCTGTTCCTGCGTCTGGCAAAAGAGCGCGGTTTCGACACCGGAGCAAGCCACGATTCGCCAGTTGTGCCGATCATTGTGGGTAATTCCTTGCACTGCATGTTCCTTTCGCAAGCTTTGTTCCGACGTGGAATCAACGTTCAGCCGATCGTCTATCCAGCGGTTGAAGAGCGGGCAGCCCGATTGAGATTCTTCCTCACATCGCGACACACCGAGGAGCAAATCCGCTACACGATCGACGTCATGACCGAGGAAATCGATAAACTCGACCCAAACTATCGTGCCGCACGGTTGGGCACCATCGCTGGTCGTGGCTGTTAAACATGGTAAGCAGTTTTCGAGGACGTGACAGCACGAACCTTCTCCGACTGGAGTGGCCAGAAAAAAGTTCTGCCCCCTTTATTTTTTTCGCGAAGTTGGCCATACTGGAAACGCCTTAGGCAGGCAATTGTTGTTTTGACTTTGGATCGTTGTTTGGTGTATGCGTCAGATTTGCAGGCGAGGCCACTGCAACGTGCCAATCGGAGGGGCGTGCTTGTCACGCCCGCGCAAGTGGAATGGATTCTCAAACGCAATGGCTCGGACCCGACAAGCGGGTCCCTCCGAAGAGAGGCCTGACGTTTAATCACGTTACGAGCACGAGCCTAACCGCAAACAAGACGCAGACACATTGTTGGTCACGGTCGATTTTGTTGGAGGCAAACACGGATGGCCTGTTTGTCGGTCTCCGAAACAACCACATTTCGCTGGTCCTTCGAGGAAGACATCCATCGTTATCGTGCGGCAGGCATTCCCGCGATTGGTGTCTGGCGGCAAAAACTCTCCGATTTTGGCGAAGAAAAAGGGGCTGAATTGATTGCCGAGTCAGAACTCAAGGTTTCACATTTGTTTTGGGCCGGCGGTTTCACGGGGAGTGACGGCCGTTCCTACAAGGCCTCGCTCGACGATGCAAAAGAAGCCCTGCACACAGCCGCAGACTTAAAGACCCACTGCCTTATCGTGTATAGCGGCTCCCGAGGTACGCATACCTTCAATCACGCGCGACGCCTCTTTCGTGACGCCATAAAAGAATTGATTCCTATCGCTCGGGAACTCAATGTCTATCTCGGCGTGGAACCGATGCATCCCGGCTGCGGATGCGATTTCACATTCGTCACGGACATCGAGGAATACTTCCGGCTGGTGGATGCCCTGGGGTCGGATCAGGTGAAACTCGTCTTCGATATCTATCACCTTGGACTGATGCCCGACATCTTGACACATATCCCCCGGTTAGCGCCGCAGACGACGCTTGTACAACTGGGCGATGCCAAACGTCCTCCTCAGGGGGAAACGAACCGCTGTCTTGTCGGCGAAGGCATTATCCCGGTCAAGGAGATTGTCCAGGCCCTGCGGGCAAATGGCTATGATGGCTTTTTTGACATTGAATTGATCGGCGAGGACGTAGAACATTGCGATTACTTGCAGCTTCTTGAACATGCCAAGAAGGCCTATGAGGAACTCATTGGCCCCATCGCGATACCCCGATAAGGCCCTCTGATCGCCCTTTGTTCCAGCAGAGGTCACGGGAAATCGGTGCTAATGTCTTTATCGCAGCGATCTTTCGGCAAAACGAACTGTCAACGAAAAGCCGCAGAACGCACGCAAAAAACCAAAACTCTTGTGGCGGGAAGACTGTGAGGAGGAATCCGAAGACGCTTAAGCCTTAGCGCTCACGGTAGGTGATCCGCCCCTTGCCCGGATCATAGGGTGAAATCTCCACCCGAACTCGATCACCGGGAACAATGCGAATGAAATTCTTCCTCATTCGTCCGGCCACATACGCAAGGATTGTATGCCCGGTGTCAAGCTGCACCCGGAAATTCGTATTGGCCAGAGCTTCCGTCACAACACCCGGAACTTCGATCCCTTTTTCTTTTTCTTTCCCCATAACCACCTTCTATCCGCTGATGACCCAGGACGATCAACCCGCCGCAGAACGACCACCGTTCAAAAACCTCACATGCAACGGGCCGACGTTATCTTAACACCTCATCCTACCACGAGGACATCAGCGTTCCAAGACTCGGGCAGATCAAAGCCGGTCGTATGAACCGAACAATCTCGGACGTGGTTCATCCCTCAATCGGCAAGCCGAGGTGCAATCGCGCCGCCCGCAAGGTATTTCGCATAAGCATTGTGATCGTCATTGGGCCAACACCGCCAGGGACCGGGGTGATCTTTCCAGCCACTTCGACTGCCGAAGCGAAATCGACATCGCCGACCAGTTTTGGCTTTCCTGAATCGCTGTAACCCACACGGTTGACACCTACGTCGATGACAGTTGCTCCAGGTCGAATCATTTCTCCCGTAATGGCCTGGGGGCGTCCCGCTGCCACAATCAGGATGTCAGCCCGCCGGGTGTGGGCCGCCAAATCGCGTGTCTGCGTGTGGCATACCGTCACTGTGGCGTTCGCATTCCGCTGCTTTTGCAAAAGCATCACTGCCACAGGCTTGCCTACGATGTTACTCCGTCCAACGACCACAACCTCGGCCCCCTCCGTCGGTGTCCCAGAACGAACAATCAGCTCCTGGATTCCAGCCGGGGTACAGGGTGGAAAGATAGGCTCGCCGAGCATTAAGCGCCCCACGTTGATCGGGTGAAAGCCATCCACATCTTTTCGCGGATCAATGGCCTCGATCACGCGCGATTCCCGAATCCCGCGGGGTAACGGCAATTGGACAAGAATCCCATGTACGGCCGGGTCGTGGTTCAGCCGATCAATCAACGCCAACAATTCGTCTTCCGTTATAGTCGCCGGGAGCGTGTGTTGAAACGATGTCATCCCAAGTTCAGCACACGTCTTGTTTTTGGCCGTCACGTACGAGACGGAAGCAGGATTATCGCCCACCAAAACGGTGGCCAATCCCGGTGTCACCCCATGCCTTTGCCGAAGCTCTTCCACACCCGATCGAATTTCTTCGCGAATCGTTTGGGCAATCTGTTTTCCATCAATCAATTGGGCCGCCACGGCTTCACTCCTGAACTTAAATCCTGCATCTAAAAATATCTGCGTCTCGTTTTTGCCAGATTCCCTCGGAGGGACCCGCTTGTCGGGTCCGCGGCATTACGTTTGATAATCCATTCCACGTCGGCGGGCACGACAGGCGTGCCCCTCCGAATCTCCTCTCGGAGGGACCCGCTTGTCGGGTCCGCGGCATTACGTTTGATAATCCATTCCACTTCCGCGGGCGTGACAAGCACGCCCCTCCAAACGGGCACGATAAACGTGCCCCTCCGAGGTGGGTACGACAAGCATGTCCCCCGACGTTTCATTATCCTACTGTGTGACGGGGATCCATGTCAGCCCGGCCTGGGAAGTTCCGCCCAGATCAACGGAGGGCGCCACCGTACCGGCCACGGGGCCAGAAGGACAAGCAACGACACTGAGGCCCGACACATTTCGCGGATCAGCCAGATTGACCATCGGATAACCCGGGTAAACTGGCATGTTCCAGGTCAAGGAGGGATTGGTGATTGGCTCATTGATTCGGGCGTTACCCAGGTTTAAACGAAGCATCATCCCCGATTGTGGCACGTTGATTTCTACGCTTCGAGGCAGGACCAGCCCGCTCACTGGCTCCCGTCGGTGATCGTAACTGAGGGCACTTGCCACAAGACGCCCCTGGGGATCGTATAGATACTGTCCCAAAATCAGCCCGTATTGGGCATCGACCACGGTAACCTTGGTCATAGTCCCTTCGACTGTCGAGCGCCGGGTTCGGACTTCCAACCGTCCCCCGGCCAAGGGGATTGGACCTTCATGCGGTTCATTGGGGTTAAGTTCGGTGATCCCAACCGCCTCTACCAGCCAGCGCGGATCAATAGGGACAATCCGGCGGGCTGTGCTGGCAGGGCTATCAAAATCGCTGTACCGACAAAAGTAGAATGCCGGCGGTTCATTCCGTTTTACCCAAAACCAGAACAACTCATCGTTGCTTCCCACATCCAGCTCCAAGCCACTTAGACTCGTCTCACCACGAATGCGGAGTCGCCAAGGCCTCTCGAAGACAATTTGGGAACGGAGCGTCGGAAATCCTGGTGACGAGAGACTGGCCTGGTCAGCCACTACCGTCCGGATCTGGGAGCTGTTCGTGTTGATAAATGAGGCAATCTGTTCAAATGTCGGATTCGGAGGCAATTGTGGCCCCACGTAGGATTCCTGAGGCGTGGGGAAATTCCGGCAACCAACTAGACAAACGAGAAGCACGGCGGGCCAAATCCCGCATGGCCCCCAGGCCCCTAGAACCCACACGCAGTTATCTCGAACAGGCTCATCGAGGGGAAAACATTGGTCCTTCATATCGCCATCCCTGGCCGTTGCTGTCACCCGTCGCACATGCTGGGCAGTGGTCGTTCAGCTCGTTTCCGCAGTTCGCTTCTTGACCCCTGAGGAAGAGCCCGGACGGGCAGCCTCGGTCCCCGCCGACTCGCTCTCGTCACCTTCCAGAAGAGAGGCGATCTGTTCCTCGATCTGCTGAAGGCGGTCCTCCGCGGGAATCACCGCCATGACCTCGTATGTGGTGTCGTTCCGCGGACAAAACAGGGTGAGGACTTCCTGGTTGTCCTCGGTCTGCCGCGAACCTTCTAACCGAAGAATCCGACGGCGAACCATGAGCAGTGCCAGGACGTAACGGACGTCGGCCTGCTCGGGGCAACCCGCAAGCTCTTCAAACCATCGCAGCATCACTTCACTGGGAGCCCAGCGTCTTTTTTGACTCACTGTGGGAAGCTGTGTCCTCCACCAGGCAATGCACTCATCCGGGGGGCCATGCCAGGCCTCAATTGAGTAATCCATCCGCCGCCAACCTTCCCGATCGGCAATCAAGACCGAATAAAAGACCTCCCCCGGGCGAAACTCTCGCCCGGTCACGGCACAATGTCGGGTGCAGTGTTGGACTTCAAAATCGATCACGAGTGTTCGTCCCTCGCGATGTTATTTATGCAGTTTTCCTCTTTTGCCTATTCAGCCAGCGTAACCATTTCTAAATACACCCAGCCTGTCGGGTTGGGCAGAGAGGGTAGCGAAAGTCGCCCGGAATTTCAACCGCAAACCGGAAATGTGCCAAGCCTGGAGGGACCCGCTTGTCGCGTCCATTGGTTGGAGGGACCCGCTTGTCGGGTCCGTTGCATTCCGTTTGATAATCCATTCCAACTCCGCGGGCGTGACAAGCACGCCCCTCCGAATCT
>Ga0068707_1001179_pt1 | contig 18032 bp, 20 predicted proteins | sample YNPNPMetaG_FD_66600 | JGI IMG/M metagenome (GOLD analysis project Ga0068707, IMG submission 66600) | Anoxygenic and chlorotrophic microbial mat microbial communities from Yellowstone National Park, USA - YNP NP MetaG | ecosystem: Environmental > Aquatic > Thermal springs > Hot (42-90C) >...
GCCCTACATTGTCGTCGTCATAGACGAGCTGGCCGATGTGATGCTGCAGGCGCCGGAAGAGACCGAGCGCGTCCTGTGTCGGCTGGCGCAGATGGCCCGCGCAACCGGCATTCACCTCATCATCGCCACGCAACGGCCCAGCGTGGATGTAGTCACTGGCCTCATCAAGGCCAACTTCCCGGCCCGGATCGCCTTTGCCGTAGCCTCATCGATGGATTCGCGGGTGATTCTGGACACCCCCGGCGCCGAGCGGCTGCTGGGACGTGGGGACATGCTCTTCGTCCCGCCCGACGCCGCCCAACCCATCCGCATTCAGGGCGCCTTCGTTTCGGATGCTGAGCTGCAACGTCTGATCCACCACTGGCGCCAGGCCGCCGCCGAAACCGGGGCTACGGTAAGCGTCGTCTCCATGCCGGCCCCGGCCGAGCTGGCGCGCGTCGAGCAGCCCCCGCTCTTTCCGGAGTTGGAAAAGCCGCAGGTTCCCGGCTTTGAGTTCGAGGACGAGCTGCTACCGACGGCGGTGGAGATTTTGCTGGCCGAGGACCGGGCCTCGATTTCCCTGTTGCAACGGCGGCTGCGCATCGGCTACACGCGCTCAGCGCGTCTGATGGATGTGTTGTTGGAGATGGGCATCGTGACCTCGGAGATCACTGAGAGTCAATTCCGTGGGGTTAACCGTAGCGCGGCGCAAGCTTTTTTAGAGGCTTTGCACCGCGCCATAGGAGACCAGGAACAGGGGCGTTAACCTTGTTTACGTCGCAGTTCGGACCAATCTGTTCGGCGTTTGGGATCAGCAGGGCTTTGAACCATTTCACGCACCGCGCGGATGATGTCCGCGACGTCTCCCTTTTGCAAGGTCGCGCCCAGGCTTTCAATGGCAGCTTGTTCTTCGGGGGTCAAATCGCGGCCCAGTTCCTGTTCAAGCTGGGTAAGCGCCAGCAGCAAAGCACGTTGCTCAGCATCCAGCGACTGGGCGCCTCCTTGTTCAAGCCAGGTGGCCTTGCCTGAACGAAAAAGGCCGGTATCTTCCTGTTCCTTTGGGGCCGCCATATGCACCTCCCATCACTAAGGTGATGTAATTGTAACATGAAATTGGAGAAGAGAAAATTAAACAAACACTCAGGGCAGAGCTGGCACAACGCAAGCTGAAAATACCGGCAATGCGGCGTCCCGCCTGCAACGAAACCCTGGTCAAGTGCTCCTTAAACCGGACGGGAAAGGCCAGAGATCAGTCAAGGAGATCAACATGAACCTGTGGCAAAAGCTTCCGCCATTTTGGCAGCGCGTCCTGGGGCTCGTGGCCGTTGCCCTGGGCCTGGCCGTGCTCTTTGGGGTTTACAACGTGCTGCGCCAGACCTATCCTTTCTTACGGGCCATGTCGGATGCCCTGTGCTTTTCGGCCCTGGTGTTGGCCGCGATAAGCATTTTCCCGCTTTTCAAAGACATGGGACGCAGCGCGCGGCTCATGCGCGGTTCCCAACTCACGCACGACGCCCTTGGTGCGGAGCTGGCACGCCAGCGCGAGGAGCGCGAGGCGGAAATGCGCGTCGTGTGGGCCATGCTGACCGCGGCTGGACTGCTCGTGCTGCTTTCCATCATCTTCGCCCTCATCCTGTAACCCGGGAGCGCCAGTCCTATGCCCATATCCCTGCCTCTGCCTATGCCCCAAATTCGAGCCTGGCTGTTCGATCTCGACGGCACGCTCATAGATACCGATGATCAGGCCATTATGCGCCTGCAAAAACGGCTGCATGTTTTCGGCCGCCATGCGCGCGGGCTGGCGCGTCGCCTGGTGATGTGGAGCGAGGGGCCCACCAACGCGCTGGTGACCTTTTTCGATCTGCTTGGTCTTGATCCCCTGCTTTTCGCCTTGAACCAGCGCCTGGGCTGGAAGGATGATGAGGGCTTTCACATCATTCCCGGCGTCATCCCCATGCTGGAAGCGCTGGCCCGCCATTACACCCTGGGCATCGTCTCCACCCGTTCCCGCGCCGCCGCCCTGAGCTTCCTGGAGCAATATCATCTCACCGACTTATTCTCGCTTATCGTCACCCGTGAGGACACCAAGCGGCTCAAACCCCATCCCGAACCGCTGCATTATGCCCTGGAACACCTGGGGCTGACACCGGAAGCCTGCGTGATGGTGGGGGATACCCCGGTAGATATTCAGGCGGCGCGCCGCGCCAGAATGTGGAGCCTGGGAGTCCTGTGTGGCTTCGGCGACCTGCGTGATCTCCAGCGTGCCGGCAGTCACGCCATCCTGCCGTGCACGGCGGACCTGATCCACTTTATCCAACCCGAATAAGCCCCGGCGAGCGGTAAAGCTTTCAGCCAGGAGAAAACGTAAGCAGCAACGCTTCAGGACTTCCGTCCCCTCACGCCGGACCTTTCAAGCGCCCCTAATCCGCGTGCAGATGCGTGCCCTCGGTCAGATTTCCCGTGAGCGCGCGGAAGAGAATCCCCGGCACCCGGCCACTGAGAATCCAGACGTGCAGCTCAGGCAGGAGCTGGATCAGATGCAGCATCTGCAGCACCTTATCCCGCATCCCGCCGGTGACATCCACCCCGCTTGAACCGCCCAGCGCCGGCTCGATGTCCGCAAAGCGCGCCGGCGTGATTTCGGGAATCACCCGCCCCTGCTGATCCAATACACCGAGAGCGTTAGCCAGGAGAATGATCGCCTGGGGTTGAAGCTGCTGCGCCAGATACACAAACACATCCTCGGTGGAAAGGATGCCACCGCCGCGCGCGCGATCGAAAACGACATCGCCGAATACCATGGGCACCAGACCCGCGGACAGAGCGCGTTCCAGCGGCTCCAGGCTATAGCTGACCACCCGTCCCTCTTCCGTGATGGCAGCCGTCGAGGGGGGGAGGCTCACCACAGGCACACCGGCGTTGATGAAGGTATCCGTCACCAGCCGGTTGAGGCGGGCCGCGGCGGCCCCCACCCGCGCAAAGCCGGTCCAGGCCTCGGCCCCGCTCACGCCCGCGCGGGTGTGATAGCGCTGAGCTTCCCAGTGGCCAAAGGACCCCGAGCCGTGCCCCAACAGGACCTGCAGCTCAGGCCGGGCCAGGCGCGCCTGGCGCAGCTCCTCAGCGAGCTGGCGGATCAGAGCGGGACGGGCGGTAGCCTCGCGCTGCTTATCGGTAATCAGCGAACCACCCAGCTTGACAAAGTACAGGGGCCTCATGCCGCCCCCTCTCCTGCGCCGGTTTCGGCCCGCAACCAGGCCAGGTAAACCTCCAGGCCGGCGCTCACCGGCACCGCCAGGATTTCAGGTACCTCATAAGGGTGCCGGGCGCGGATCGCCGCCTCCAGAGCGGGGTAAAGCTCCGCGCGGGTTTTGATGAGACACAGCCATTCCTCTGCCCGTTCCACCTGCCCCTGCCAGCGATAAAAGCTGCGTAGCGGCCCCATCACCTGCACACAGCCCGCCAGACGCGCCTCCACCAGGCTTTGGGCCAGGGCTTCCGCGCGCGCGCCGTCATCCAGCGTAACAAATACCTGCAGGAACTCCGGCAAGCTTTCCTCCTTCTTCACTGCTGGTTATAGGCCCCCTCGATGGCCACGTCTTGTTCGTGCATGAAGACCGCCTCCAGATTTATCCAGGCGGGCCACTTTTCGGCGCTCAATGCATTCAGACGTCCGGCCAACAGGCCGCCGACCGGCAAAGGCAGTCCATTGATGCGCAAAGCGCGCACCTTTACCTGGAGGCGTCCATCCCTGGCATAGAAGATAAGCTGCGCCGAGATCTTGAGGGTGTCGCCCTTAATGAAGGGAAGGCGCGCCCCCCCTTGCTCTAACGCTGAACGGTCAATCTCCAGGATGACGAGCGCCCCCCTTTCGGTAAAATCGAGCGTCACGTTGCGCAAAAAAGCGGCTTCTTCCATGGCGTTGATCACCAGACTCTGCGCCAGGCTTTCTGCCACGACGACGCGCGCCCGTTCACCGGGGGAGATCTGGTCTTCCAAAGCTTTCAGTTCATCCATAGTCGTCACCGTGTACTCAGGCAAAGTCGGATCGGGCGTGCGCACCGGTTCCACGAGTCCCAGTTTGACCAGCAGAGGACCGATAACCGGCCATTCAGGGACGGGCGGGAGCGCTGCAGCCGGAGCCAGAGGAGCAACCGCCAGAGCTACCGCGAGACTCAAAAGCCAGAATTTCATCCTTCACCTCCTGAAACCTCATGAACCAACGTACGGGCTTCCATACCCGTTTGACCACCGTCAAACAGGCCTAACTTTCCTCTTCCTCGATGCCCCACCAGTACATATCGGCCAGCTTGCGGTGTTCTTGATGGAGCCGCACGTAACTTTCATAACGGTGCTGATTGATCTCCCCCTGTTCCAGGGCCGCCAACACCTTACACCCCGGCTCCACCGTATGGCTGCAATCCGAAAACTCGCAATCCGGCACGTAAGGAGCTATATCGGGAAAATAGGCATCAATCTCCTCCGGTTCCAAATCGAACAGCGCCAGGGCGCGGATACCGGGCGTATCGGCCACCCACCCTCCGTTATCCAGGCGATGCATGGCCGTGACCGTCGTCGTATGCCGGCCCTTCCCTGTCGTCTGACTCACCTCCTGGACCCGTTCTCCCAGGCCGGGCTGCAGAGCGTTGAGCAGACTGGTCTTGCCCACGCCCGAAGGGCCTACCAGCGCGGAAATTTTACCCCGCAACCGCTCCCGCAATTCATCCAGGCCTTCCCCGGTCACGGTGCAGGTGTAGAGCACCTTATACCCAATGCGCTCGTAAACGCTGAATAAGGCCCGCGCCCGGTCCTCGCCCGTCAGGTCAATCTTGTTAGCACAGATCAGGGCGGGGATGCCCTGACGTTCCGCGCCTACCAGCAGGCGATCCAGCATCCGTAGCCGCGGTTCGGGAGAAGCGCACGCCATCACAAACACCACCTGATCCGGGTTGGCGATGATGACCTGTTCGCGTTCGCGCAGATAGCCCTGCCGATCCCAGCGCCGCGCGCCGCGTCCGCCGGGCAGGGGCTTGAGCCGGCTCAAAGCCCGGACCCGCGGCAGAACTTCCTCAATCACATAACTCCCATCGCCTTGCCGATTCCACACCACCCGGTCACCTACCGCGATCAGCGTTGTCTCCAGGCGCTCCTTCTTCAAACGCCCGCGCACATGCGCGGTCAAAACCTGGCCATCAGGGGTGTAGAGCGTATAAAACCCACTCTGCGCGCGAATAACCAAAGCTGTCTGCTGTTCGTCCGCCGTCATCTTCCTCCCATCATCCCCATCTCAAGCTTCTTTGAATGATGCTGCAACCAGTGTACCACGTCTCAACCTGAAATTCAAGCGAACGTACTGGGATTAGGACATGAGTTCGGACATGGCGCTGCGAAACCGAGATAGGGTTGCGGTAAGAAGATCACTCATGAAACCATGATGGCATCCCATCGTTTTCTTGCTGTTTAGGCTGAACTACCTGTCCCTTCCTACCCATCCCCATGCCTGTAGGGCACGGGGGATGATGCGGGATTTATGGTGGTAGGGCAGGCATCCCATGCCTGCCCATCCCATGCCTGCCCGTTCTATGCCTGCTCTGTCCCAACTCATGTCCGAACCTCAGGACGTAACGGCCAAGCTCCCGGCTGCTCCCCTTGCCGTTTCGCCTTTTAGTGTTATCATCAGGCCTGATGGATGAAGAGAAACTGATAACCGATCATGAAACAGTCAGGCCAGAAACGCGGGTGCCCGATACGCCCCGTCGTTATTGTCCGGTTTGCGGCGTTCAGGTGGCGCCGACCGCCAAAACTTGCTTGATGTGCGGAGCGGCATTAGCCACTCCTGCCCCGGAAGAGAACCAGCCCCCCGCAGCTCCGCCTCCCGCCCAACCGGCATCACCGCAAAGGCTGAGCCGGGTAGCCTGGGGGCTGCTCTTCGGCCTGGCAATCCTGGTCATCTTCGGGATGATTGGCGCGGGTTGGCAACTGGCGCGGGGAACCTGGCTGGCTACTGCTACGCCGATCTACACGCCTACGCCCACCCTCACCCCCAGCATCACGCCGACGCCCAGTGTCACGCCCACGCCTTCGGCTACTCCGACGCCTACGGCTACACCTACCCCGCTGCCGCCCATCGAATATGTTGTCAAGCGCGGTGACACCCTGTCGCAAATCGCTCAGGAGTACGATGTCACGACCGATTCTATTATGGATTTGAACGGTCGCCTGTCGGATGAGGTCTATGTAGGCGAGACGCTGCTCATTCCGCGCCCGACCCCAACGCCGGACCCTTTCACCACGCCTGACCCTTACGTAACCCACATCGTCAAGAACGGCGAAAGCCTTTCGGGCATCGCCAAAAAATACGGGGTCAGTGTTGAGGATATCCGCCGCGCCAACAACATGCCGGAATTCTCTTACCTGATTTCGCCTGGTCAGGCGCTCATCATTCCGCGCTACACGCCCACGCCTACCCCTTCGCCCACAGCCACGCCTTACATCGTCAAGGCTACGCCCATGCCGGTTTACCCGCAGGTCGAGCTGCTGTATCCCGCCCCGCGCGCGCGCTTCGCCGGTAAGGACGCGGTGATTATGCTGCAATGGGCATCGGTAGGCATCCTGGGAGCTGACGAAGCCTATCGTCTGGATGTGACCTATCCCACGGCGGAAGGCGCCAAAACCCTCACCACCTATCTCAAGGCCACCGCCTGGAGAGTCAGCCCGGAGCTTTTCCCGCCCGAACAGGTGCACGACCGGACGTTTACCTGGCAGGTTTCGGTGGTGCGCCGTCCCGCTCCCGGCCAGGATTATGCGGTGCTCCCGCAAACGCGCAGCCAGGTCCGTAGCTTCTCCTGGTGGATAACGCTCCCTTAAAGGGAGCGTTTTTTTGTAACGGCTCAGGCTGGCGCTTGCAACCGCGCCGCTCTCTGCTCCTGAACGCCCGTAGGGGCGATATCCTTATGCCGCCCCGCCAGCGCATAGGGATGTTGGCTACGGCATAAACCTTCAGGCGCCAGACGGTGGGGCGCTGAGCAGGGAGCGTTTTTACTATTTCAGCCAGTTGTGCTAGAATGGTCTATATAAATTGAAGCGGCAAAAAGAACATCCAGGCATCACCACACGAAACAGGAGCAGCTAGCTTATGGAAAAGCACGAAACCAAGATTACGGCAGACTTCTTTGGGGTTGGCTTCCGGCTTTCGGGCACTTTCGACATGCGCCAGCGTTTTCTGGCCGATGCTTTGTACGACATGACTACGGCTTACCTGATTGTGGAAGATGCTTACGTTTCCCCCATCGGCCAACCTGCCAAAATCAGCGCCAATCACCCCATCGCGATCATCGTCAAATCCTCGCTCTGCTTCGCCCTCACCGCCAATCGCGATGACGGTTTGCGTCGCGATCAGCGTTACGGCTCCTATCTGGGCCTGCGCATGATGCCCATCTTCATCACAGTGGACTCTTTTGAAATCACTGGCTTCCTGCGTCTGCCCGGCAAACTCGATCCGCGGGTCCTCCTCAGCACGCAGACCGAAAGCTTTATCACCCTGATGGACGTAAAGGTCCGCTCCACCTTCCACCCCGACATCACATTCGAGGGTGGTGCCGCCATTGTGAATAAGACCCGCATTGGCTTCCTTGGCGTGCAATCCATGGGCTAGCCCGGAGGGGAACTATGGCAAAGATTCTGGTGATTGACGATAACCCCGATCTGCTGCAGATGATGCAGATGATGCTCAGCGGACGCGGCAAGCACGAGGTCATTCTCAGCGGGGATGGCATGGATGGGCTGGAAAAGGCCTTCCGCGAGCGACCTGACCTGGGTATCGTGGATGTGATGATGCCGGAAATGAACGGTTACGAAGTCGTGCGTCAACTCCGCAATGACCCGCGCACCAAGACGATGAAAATCATCATCCTCACCGCCCGTGGTCAGCCCATTGACCGGATGGCTGCCCTGGATGCCGGCGCGGATGAGCATATGAGCAAGCCGGTCAAAATGAACGAGCTGCTGGAAAAGATCGAGGCGCTTTTAGGCCCGCAGCGCATCACCGGCCAGAGTCATCTGATCGCGGTCCTGAGTTTGCGCGGCGGCATCGGCGTGAGCACCATCGCCGTCAACCTGGCGCTGCTCCTCCAATCCGCCATGCCCACCGTGCTGGTTGATCTTTCGCCTAATGCCGGGCATTGCGCGCTTTATCTCGGCCTTAAGCCAGAACGCCACTGGGATCACTTCCTGAAAGCGCCGACGGTCAGCCCCGAAGTGTTCCTGATTAAACATCCCAATGGCCTGCAGATTATGGCAGCTCCACCCACGCCCCTGGTCAACACGGTGATCACCAGCGCAGAGTTGCAACCTCTGCTCCAGGGCCTGAGCGCCCATGCGCGGGCCCTGGTCATAGACCTGCCCCACATCCTGAACGAGACCACCCTGACCTGTCTGGAACAGGCCAGCACCATCCTGTTGGTCACTGGCGATGACCCGGCCAGCCTGCAGACGACTCTGACCACCCTGGGCGTGCTGCAAAAGTACCTGCCACGCATAGCGATCGTAGTCAACGCCCCGGTTCCCGGCCCTCGCCCCCCGACCGAAGCGCTCCAGCGCATGATCAGGCTACCGATTATCGCCAATCTGCCTTATGACCATCAGCAGGTGACGGCGCTGCGCCGTAACATGCCCATCGTGATGGTCGCCCCGCAGGGGGAGCTGAGCAAAGGCCTGCAGGGTCTGGCGCAGGCGCTCCTCACCCCCAGCAAAGCTTAGCGCCCCTCTGCCCAAAACGACCGCCCCCGCCTTGATAGGCGGAGGCGGTTACTTGACTCTGGCGCTGCTTCTTTTAGTACGGCAGGGCGATCCGTTCCAACATCAGCAACATCAACAGGCCCACGATCACCACATCCCAAAACAAGAAAAACGAAAGGATAAAGTTCTGCCAGGGCCGTAAGCCGCTCGCAACAGCAGGCTTTGCCCTGCGCCGTGAGCCGCGCCCTGCCGGCGCCTGAGGCCGTGCGCCGCTTTCCTCTACAAAAACCGGTTCCTGCTCAAGGCCGCGCAGCAGTTCATCCATATCATCTAAGGCCATAATCTCCCCCTTGTTTCTCTTTCAGGGTATGCTACAATTATCTTAGCTTAGAAGCGTCAAAAAGTCAACATGAATGCACCAATCTTGAACCGGGATTTTTACGCCGCTCCCACCTTGCAGGTGGCACGCGCACTTCTTGGCCAGCGTCTGGTGCGTCTCTGGCAGGGTCAACGCCTCAGTGGACGCATTGTGGAGGTGGAAGCTTATATTGGCCGGGAAGATCAGGCTAGCCATGCCCGCCGGGGCCGCACACCGCGCAACGCGGCCATGTTCGGCCCCCCTGGTCACGCCTATGTGTACCTGATTTACGGCATGTATCACTGCCTGAATCTGGTGACCGAAACCGCGGGGTTCCCGGCGGCGATCTTGATCCGGGCATTAGAGCCGCTCGAAGGGGTAGCGCTCATGCAGGCGCAGCGGGGACAGGCGGCCTGGCGTGACCTGCTCCGCGGACCGGGGCGCTTGTGCCAGGCCTTGCACATTGATTTAAGCCTGAACGGGGCCGATGTATGCAGTCCCACCCATGGCCTGTGGGCAGAAGCCGACGCAGCCGTGCCGGAGGACAGGGTGCTCACCACGCCCCGCATCCATGTGCGCGGTGATGCTGAGAGTCTGGCCCGGCCCTGGCGTTTTGTGATTTGCGATCATCCTTGTGTGAGCGGACCCGCTTCGCTCAATCATCACCAAAGTTTGAGTCTTTCACCTTGAAAGGAGGTTAGTATGGCAGACTTGCGCGGTAAGGGCCTGTGGGGATATGTGGGCTGGGATCTGGAGCGCGCCTTACAAATCGCCGCCGATACTCAGGCCACCCATATCCTTTACAAAGTCGGCCAGGGGCCCCTGAGCAACCGGGCGCCCTTTTACCAGGACAATGCCGCTGCTATTGCCCAACGTATCCGCGATGCGGGACTCATCCCCTTCGCCTGGACCTTCCTCACCCTGGGCGATCCGGATTTTGAAGCCGACATGGTAACACGCGCCTTCAATGACGGCTACGAGGGCTTCATCTTTGACATGGAAGGGGCCTGCAGCCGACGGGGTGACGCGGCCAGCAAAATGATCATGCGCATTCAAGATGCTGGCGTAGATCAACAGAAGCTCTACCTGTGTTCTTACCCCAACATCCGGCATCACCTGGATTTGCCCTACAAGCAGTTGGTCCCCTTCTGCGAAGGCGGACTGATGCCCATGGCCTATGGGACCTTCCAGCGCCCGCCGGAGGTCGTGATTGACCAATGGACCTACGAGATGGAACGCCAATGGCTCCAGGAACAGGGGCTTGATCGTCCTGTTTACCCCGCCCTGGCGCCCTACTACGACGAAGCAGCCCAGAAGCGCATGACCGCCCAGGAGTTGCAGGCCTGGCTGGAGCGCGTGCGCCCTTATGCTCCCACCTTCATCAGCTTCTACCGTGCCGGCGTGCTGGATGTGGCGCACTTCGCCCCCATCCGCGGCTTTGCCTTAGGCGACCCTGCGGCTCAGCCCAGGCGTTACTGGGTCAAATCGCGCGGCGGGGCCGTGGTCTTCAAGCAGCCAGGCATCCCTGGCACTCAGTTGCACGCCCTGCCCTATGGCACAGAACTCAACGTCGTCGGCAGCCCGCTTTACGGCCCGGATAGCGAACGCTGGCTGCCCGTCCGCACCGGCTGGGGAGATGGCTATGTGCGCCTGACGCATCTCACCAGTCAGGACCCCGGTCCCTGGCCACCGCCACCGACGCCGCCGGCCACCACACCCGGCGTCCTGGTTCAGATCTGGAGCACCTACACTCTGAACCTGCGCCGTGAACCGCTCATGGCCCCCACCACCCTGGTGGGCTGTGTGCCCAAACACACCCTGCTGCACATCGTGCGCGATAACGATCAGGCGCTGGGAAAGATCGGCAAGCCCAACGAGTGGCTGCGCGTGCGCGTCGTCCCCGATGGGCCAGAAGTCTGGGTGAGTGCCGAATTTGTCACGCACATAGATCCCCGCGTTCAACATAAAGTAACCGCCCGCGCCTGGGTAAACAAGCCGGAAGACCAGCTGGCCATCCACGCCGGACCTTCGGAAACCACGCCGGTGATGGTGAAACTGGATCACGCTGCCCTGCTCAACATCCTGGAGCCGGCGGAAACCCTGGGCGCCCGCATCGGCAAACCGGGCTTCTGGATTCGCGTGCGCAGCCTGGACGGCAAAGATGGCTATGCCCAAAGCGAATACCTGGCCCTGCTCGACATTCCGCCTTCGACCTCGCCCGCCGACCCCACGCGGGTCACGACGGGCCTTTCGCCCTGGATTTTCGGCCTGCACCTGGGCACAATCGAAGCCGCCACCGACCTGGTCAGCGAAACGGTCAACGCTCTGTACAGTAACGTCGGGCGCACCGGCTGGATCATGTTCAGCCAGGCGATCGGGGACAACGCGCAGGCGATCGTGCGGGATGAAACCCAGCGCGCGCGCTTATGGACCTGGGCCAGACAGCGCGGCCATGGCGTGATAGTGGAACTCAATTACAGCACCGGCGCCACCCTGCCGACCTCTGACCGTTATGACGCCTACGCAGCGGCCTGCGCCCGCTGGTGCGAACTGCACCTCAAGCGCGAAGACGAAACGGATTACACCTGGGTTATCGTCATAGGCAACTCGCCCAACGATCCCAGCCGGCATCCAGGCGGGAAGACCGCCCCCCAGGAGCACATCACCCCGCAGCGTTACGCCCAGGCCTTCAACAAAGTCTACGCCGCCATCAAAGCCGTGCTACCGCAGGCGCTGGTCGTCCCGGCTCCCATCTTCCCCTACAGCGCCCCGCCCCTGCCCCTGGAAAATAACCAGCGCATCCGTCCGCTGGACTACTTCACCCAGATGATCGGGGCCATTGCCTACCTGGACGGCATCGCTCTGCAGACCTACACGCACGGGCAATTCCGCGAGCTCATCACCGAACCCACCAAACTCAGCGATCCCCTGCTCGCCGATCACTACGCCGACTTCCAGGCTTATCGCAGTTTTATGGACAAGATTCCGCAGCAATACCGCGCTCTGCCCGTTTTCATCACAGCCACGCACCCCATCTGCCGGGCCACGCAGCGCCCCGCCGCCTGTACCGACCCCGCCGAATTCGGCTGGCGGGATGAGGATAACGGCTGGGTAAACCTGGCCTATGACGAGATCGCCAACTGGAACCTTACCCCCGGTGCCCAACAGATTCAGGCCATGCTCCTGTACACCTGGCAGGGCGATGCCTGGGCTTTTGCCAATCGGCTGGGCGTCCAGACCGACTATCGGCGCGCCCTGTACAAAGACTACCGCTGGAACGAGGCGCCGCACCCGCCGATCTTCAGTCAGCGTGATCCGCGCTGGAAAAACACCCGCTACTCCCCCTCCGGGACGGCCACCTTCGGCCAGGCCGGTTGTCTGGTCACCGCGCTGGCCTCGCTGGCAGCCTGGGCCGGCTATGATGTGCTCCCGCCCGTGTTTGCCCAGGAAATCGGCAAAGCCGGAGCCTTTGAGGGAGATTACCTGAACAAACCCACCAAAGTCACCCAGGCCTATCCCCGGCTGATATGGCACACGGATAAATTCTTCGCCGGAAAGGCCACCAGCTACATCAACTGGCGCGATAAGGGCAAGCTCCCCGATCTGGAGCTGCTGCAATGGATCCTGGCGCGCTATCCGGTAGCGGCGGAGGTGGACTTCCGACCCAGCACCACGCCCCATGATCAGCACTTCGTCCTCGCCATCCGCTACATCCCCGACCCCAGCGGTGGCACCAACGACGATCTGATCGTGATGGACCCCTGGACGGGGACCATCGAAAGCGTGCTGAACAAATACTTCAATGCCGACTGGATCAACACCATGACCGCCGGCATGACGAAGGTGGGGCGCACCATCACCGGCCTGCGCGTGTTTGAAGTGAAGCGCTGAGGCCTCAAGCAAAACGCCCCCCGTGGCCACGGGGGGCGTTATTTTTTAGCGTCAGGCGGCTTTAGCGGATGCGTTCCTTGAGCAGGCGCTCCAGCATGGGCGTGCCGATCTCCTGCAGTTCATAGCGCACGCGATCCATGGGGTGCTTGACCTTGAGCACGCGGCGCAGGTCAATCGGCGTACCAACGATCACCAGGTCGCACGGCGTGTTGTTGATGGTGGTCTCCAGGTCGCGCATCTGTTCCTCACCGTAGCCCATAGCGGGCAACACGCGCCCCGTCGTGGGGTACTTCTTGTAGGTCGCAGCAATGGAAGCGACCGCGTAGGGCCGGGGATCCACAATCTCCGCGGCGCCAAAGCGCTGAGCGGCCACAAACCCGGCGCCGTAAGCCATTTCGCCATGGGTCAAAGTGGGTCCATCTTCCACCACCAGCACGACCTTGCCACGAATGGCATCGGGGTTGTCCACGAAGATCGGCGAAGCGGCCTCAATGACCAGCGCCTTGGGATTGACCGCGGCGATGTTATCGCGCACGCGCTGAATATTGGCGTAATCCGCCGTATCTACCTTGTTAATGACCACGACATCCGCGGCGCGCAGGTTGGCCTCGCCCGGATAGTAGGTGGTTTCATGGCCAGGGCGATGCGGATCAGCGACCACGATCCACAGATCGGGCTTGTAGAAGGGGATATCGTTGTTGCCGCCATCCCAAACAATGACATCGGCTTCCTGTTCAGCCTGACGCAGGATGCGCTCGTAATCTACGCCGGCATAGACCACAATGCCCCGGTCAATGTGCGGTTCGTACTCCTCGCGCTCCTCGATGGTGCACTGATGCCGATCCAGGTCCTCATAGGACGCAAAGCGCTGGACCGCCTGAGCCACAAGGTCGCCGTAAGGCATGGGATGACGAATCGCGACCACCTTCTTGCCCATCTGCTGCAGCAGGTTGCAGATGTAGCGCGTGGTCTGGGACTTGCCCGATCCTGTGCGCACAGCAGTCACCGCTACCACGGGCTTGGTGCTCTTGAGCATGGTCGCCTTGCCCCCCATCACGCGGAAATCCGCGCCTGCGGCCACCGCGGTCGCCGCCTTATGCATCACATACTCATGCGAAACATCAGAGTAGGCGAAGACGACCTGGTCAACGTTGTACTCCTTGATCAGCCGCACCAGCTCAGCTTCCGGATAGATGGGAATCCCCTTGGGATAGAGCTTTCCGGCTAACTCCGCCGGGTACACCCGTCCCTCAATGTTGGGGATTTGCGTGGCGGTAAAAGCGACCACTTCATAGCGTTCGTTATCGCGGAAATAGGTGTTGAAGTTGTGGAAATCGCGTCCCGCAGCCCCCATGATAATGACCCGAATTTTCTCCATAAACATCGCTCCTTTCATGAGATGGAATTGCGCTTTGGGCAAAGCGCCTGGCAACGCCCTGACTTAGCCAGTATCACCCACCGTGACGTTAGATATTATATCACATTTGGCGAACTCTGTCCCTGTCATGCGTCCCTGGTCTGACTGCCGCTTATCCTGTTTTGAGGGTACCTACCTACCAGGGAGCCCCTAGGCAAGCGCTATCAAAGACGCGGCGAAGGCATGCCCCTGTAGCCCAGGCCGCCAGGCCTGTATGCGCAGGCTAAAGCCTACGCTACATTATCTGCAAAAGATTCAGAGTAGGTAATTACTTTTGAGGTACAAAAAAGCGGTCGGGGTATACCGACCGCTCGAGCAAGCCTGCCGTTGTCTCAAGCCTTAGCGGGTCCAGAGGCCGACAAATGTGCCTCCAGAGCGGCCAGGATAGCGGACTGGAAATCCACCATCGAACCTAAAACGCCGTTCACAAAACGCGAGGAACTTTCCGAGCCATAGGCCTTCGCCAGCTCCACGGCCTCATTGATGGCCACTTTGACGGGCACATGTCCCAGGGTGAACTCGTACAGGGCGATGCGCAGGAGATTGCGATCAATCGCGGAGATTTGCTCCAAAGGCCATTCAGGGGCATAGCGCTGAATGTAGTCATCCAAAACTGGCAGGCATTTCAAGACACCACTGACCAGGCCCTGACAGTATTGGCGCGCTTCTTCAGGCGTATCGCTGTTTAACTCGAAGCACTGCTCCAGCACCAGACCGGGTTGATGCCTGACCAGGTCCACTTCGTACAGGACCTGCAATGCCATCTCGCGCGCTTTGCGCCGTGTGCCTTTTAAAGATTCGGGAACCATACTACCTCAAGCCGCTTTGGTGTCTGCCGCAAGCATCTCCTCGGTCATCACGTCTTCAATGAGGACATTGACCCGATCGGCGTGCAGCCCCATCATCTCCTCGATGGTGCGCACCACTTCATGCTGGACAGTTTTGCCTAACTGACGAAGGCTAAGGCCTGCCTGCGCGATGATCCGCAGGTTGACCGTCACCCGTCCTTCTTGCAAAATCACTTCAACCGCCTTGCCGGTCTTCAAAAAACGATCCACGTCCGTCTCTGCCAGGGCCACGACCCCCGGCACCTGCAAGGCCGCGCGCCGCGCCACCGCTTCGATGACGTGCGGCTCCACGGTCACCCGTCCCGGAATTTCCGAGTAGGCCATTTCGCCCTCCTCACATACTCAGGCCGCCATCCACTGGCAGCACTACACCCGTAATAAAGCCGGCCTCTTCCGAAGCCAGGAAAGCCACAGCCGCGGCAATGTCATCCACCGTACCGAAGCGCGCCAGCGGGGTCAACTGCAAAATCGTCTGCTTCCACTCCTCGGCCAGAGAAGCGGTCAGCTCGGTGGGCACGTAACCTGGCGCGACGGCGTTCACGGTGACACCGCGCGGGCCTAACTCACGTGCCAGGCTGCGGGTAAAGCCGATCACGCCGGCCTTGGAAGCCGCATAATTGGCCTGCCCGACCTGCCCCATCAGACCGGAAACGGAGGCGATGTTGATGATACGGGCATGGGATTGCTTGAGCAGGTAGCGCAGGGCGGCCTTGCTCACGTTAAACGGCCCCTTCAGGTTGACCTGCATCACGATGTCCCAATCGGCTTCGCTCATGCGCATGAGCAAGGTGTCGCGGGTGACACCGGCATTGTTGACCAGGATGTTGAGCTTACCGCCCAGAGCCTCAACCCCGGTTTTCACCAGGGCAGCCGCCTCATCAGCTTTGCTCACATCGGCCTGCACGGCAACGGCCCGGCGCCCCAGCGCTGCGATTTCGGCGACCACGGCTGCCGCATCCTGCGCATTGCGGTCCGCAGCGACCAGATCATCGGACCGCGCCACGTAATTGATAATGACATCAGCCCCATCACGCGCCAGACGCAGGGCAATGGCGCGGCCAATACCCCGCGAGCTTCCTGTAACCAGTGCGACTTTACCAGCTAAAGATCCCATCATCCACCTCATGCGGTAGCATCGAGCGTGAAGGCTTCGGCCTCCGGCAAGGTGCGTTTCACCAATCCCGTCAGCACGTCCTTCGGTCCGCACTCCACAAAGCACGCCAGACCCTGCCCGGCCATCCAGAGCAGACTATCGCGCCACCAGACGGGGCGGGTCAGTTGATACAACACCAGTTCGCGGATTTTATCCGGATCGCTAACCGGAGCGGCTGTAGCGTTGAAAACTACCGGCAGGCGCGGTACCTGGAAGGTCACCCCCTCCAAAAAAGCGGCCAGTTTTTGTCGGGCAGGCTCCATCAGCGGGCTGTGACCGGCGATGCTGACCTTTAAGGGCATCACCCGCCGCAGGCCGAACTCGCCGGCGCGCGCGCTGGCCGCCTGAATGGCCGCCTGAGTGCCGGAGATAACCACTTGGCCCGGGCAATTGTCGTTGGCGACCACAAGCACGTCTCCCGTCGCTTCACGCACGGCAGCGCAGAGCCGCTCGGCCTGCTCCAGGGTAGCGCCGATTAAAGCCGCCATCATGCCCGGTGTCTCTTCTCCCGCCTCATCCATCAAGCGCCCACGTTCAGCCACAATCCGCAGCGCCTGCGCAAAAGGCAAGACCTCCGCCGCGACCAGCGCAGCATACTCCCCCAGGCTATGCCCGGCCACACAGGCCGGGGGTTCGGCGAGGCTTGCGCGATGCGCCGCCCACATAGCTATCGAGGTAGTGAATAAGGCCGGCTGCGTGAAACGGGTGCGGTTCAGGTCCTCAGCGGGTCCGGAAAAACACAAAGCGGAGACCGCATAGCCCAGCAAGGCATCGGCCTCCTCATAGATGGCTCGCACCGCCGGGGAGGCTTCATAAGCCGCCCGCCCCATGCCGACGTACTGTGAACCCTGACCCGGAAAAAGCAGTGCGTAAGCCATAGTATCAACCCTGGCTTACGCTTCGACCTTCAGAACCAGCTTCCCGCGGTATTTGCCACATTCCTGGCAGACGTGATAGGGACGCACCGGCGCACCGCACTCCGGGCAGGCGATAACCTGATGCAGCCGCATCTTGAAGGTCTGCGCGCGACGGCGATCGCGACGACCAGAAGACAGTTTACGCTTAGGCAGAGCACCCATGATTCTTCCCTCACTTCCTTAAAGCAGATTTTTAGACACTTCGTCCACAACGAAGCTTCCGCATTATACGGAAAAGAGCGCTTCTGTCAACCCTGCGGCGGGGTTAAAGGCGGCTCGCGATCGGCCTGCAGCTTCTGCAGACCGTTATCTACCACCCGCTGCAGGCGCAGCAGCTCTTCCTGAAGCTGACTGAGCATGTTGAAGACGTACTCATCGGCATCGCGCTTGAGTTGTTCGGCATCTTTTTCAGCCGAAGCACGAATCCGGGCGGCCTGCTCACGGGCTTCCTGCGTGATGCGATGCGCCTCGATCAGGCGGGCCGCTTCGGCCTGAGCCTCGGCCAGGATGCGCGCCGCTTCTTGCCTGGCCCCTTCAATCACAGCAGTGCGCTGTTGCACAATTTCACGCGCCATGGCCAGGTCCTTGGGCAGGGATTCCTGGATCAGCTCCAACTGCTTACGAATATCTTCCTCATTGACAGCGCGATTGTTGGAAAGCGGGATGCGCGGGCTTTCCTCAAAAATGTATCGCTCCAGCCGTTTGATGAGAAACTCGACATCCATGCCAGCCTCCT
>Ga0068707_1001181_pt1 | contig 18024 bp, 16 predicted proteins | sample YNPNPMetaG_FD_66600 | JGI IMG/M metagenome (GOLD analysis project Ga0068707, IMG submission 66600) | Anoxygenic and chlorotrophic microbial mat microbial communities from Yellowstone National Park, USA - YNP NP MetaG | ecosystem: Environmental > Aquatic > Thermal springs > Hot (42-90C) >...
AGAGACGTCTCAGGGGACGATAGACAATTTCAGCATATAGGCTCAACGAACAGGACCTTTTGGGAGGAAAAGAGAGATGTATAAACTATCGAGAATGCGTGGATACTTTATCGCCGCAATCACTGTACTTGCTTTAGCACTGGGAGTGTTCCCGGCTGCCGTGCCACCTGCTCACGCGGTGGTAGATCCGTGCTCGGTCACAGACGGGTGTTTTACCTGGACGCTGCTGGATGCCACCCAGAGGGGCAATACAGTCCAGGTGCGCATCAAGGTTACTGTAGACTGCGACCGCGCCCTGTCGCACGTGACCTTCAGCCTGCCGGCTGGAAAGACGGCACTCTCGCCAGCCGACGGTGCCATTTACACTTCACCCACAGGCCGCAATTACGAGGTCGAAAACCCCACCAATAACCCGTTCTACGGCATCAAATTCGACTTCGTCAGCGGCGAGGAAATAAAGAACGGGGATTACGACATCTTCGTCTATACCCTGCGGGCCAGCGACTGGGATCCGGACGATCCCCTCCAGGTAGAGGCCAAAGCAAGCACTACGGTGGGGAAAGGCACCCTGTATCCAGCTCTCTGCCTGGGCGAGCCTGTTGACGCTTCCATTGGCGACCTGGTGTGGAAGGACGATGATCTGGATGGCCGGCCAGGCCCTGGGGAAACAGGACTGGCCGGGGTGCAGGTCAACCTCTACAATAAGCCGTGCGCGCAGGTGGGGTCCGCGGAGCTGCCGTATGCCACCACAACCACCGGGGACGACGGCACATATCACTTCAGGGGGCTAAACGATGGTGCATACTGCGTCAAGATCGCCCCATCCAACTTTGACCCCGGCGGACCTTTGGCCGGCATGGCCTACACGGGAGACCCCGTCCTGGCGCCGGAGGCCCGGGACGTGATCCTGAACCCCAACCAGGCCTTTGAGGACGCGGACTTCGGCTATACCGACAGCAGCATCAGCCTGGCCAAGACCGTTTCCGCCGATGGCAACTGCCCTGGGGTTGACACCCTGACCATAGCCTATTCGGCCCAGGTTACTTACTGCTACGCGATCACCAACACCGGGCATACTTATCTGAAGGACGTGGCGTTGTATGATGACAAGTTGGGTGATCCTTATGGCCCTGGCGCGCAGCCCATTGCCACCTACGGTGCCCTCCTGGCCCCCGGCGCGACCTGGAACTACAGCACCACAACGGTTATCAGCAGCGATACCGTGAACGTCGCCACGGTGGTGGGCATACCCAGCACCGGCAAGGAGCCGGGCCGCGAGCTGCCTGGGGACCTGGCCATCGCCACCGACACGGCCCAGGTCGTCGTTATCCGGCCGGGCATCATGATCGCCAAGATGCCGGATAGCCAGACCGTGCTCACCGGCGCGGACGTGACCTTCCAGATCGCGATCACCAACACCGGGGATGTCACCCTCACCAACGTTACGGTGAGCGACCCCCTGGCGCCGGCCTGTGATCGCTCCATCGGCACCCTGGCAGCAGGCGCGAGTACGAGCTATAGCTGCACCGTGCAGAACGTTACAGCCAGCTTCACCAATACGGCCACCGTCACCGCCACACCGCCGGCTGGCCCCACCCTGACAGCCAGCGACAGCGCCGAGGTGATCGTCCTGGCCCCCGCGCGCATCGGCGACTACGTCTGGAACGATGCCAACGGCAACGGCCAGCAAGACGAAGGTGCCGGTTACGGCATCAACGGGGTAGTCCTCCGCCTGTACCGGGATGACGGCGATGGCGTGGCAGAACTGGATGGGCAAGATACCCTGGTGGCCACCACGACCACGGCCGACGACGGCGCTTATCAGTTCGCGGGCCTCTTCCCCGGCAGCTACTGGGTAGATGTTGACGAAGCGAGCTCGGCCCTGAATGGCTACACCTTCATCGCCGGACCTCAGAGCGGGCCCAGACCCCACCTGGTGACGGTCAACGCGGGGGCGAACTACACCCAGGCCGACTTTGGCTATGCCGGCAGGGGCAGCGTGACCGGCGTCGTCTTCTACGATTGGGACGAAGATGGAGCCCAGGGGCTGGGTGAAACCGGTATCAACGGGGTGAAGGTCTGCCTATATGTTGATAGTGATAGGGATGGACAGCTAGATATTCCTGGCGATCCTCAGGTAGCCTGCCAGACCACCGCTGACGACGGCAGCTATGCCTTCCCGGGGCAACTGCCAGGTCACTACCTGGTGGTTGAAATGCAACCTGGCGACCTCCAGAGCACCACGCCCGACGTGTTGTCTGTCGTCCTGGTCGTGGAGGGGGCCAGTGGGTCTTCGGATGGCAACAACTACGGTGAGATCTACTATGTGAGGCTGGGTGACCAGACCTGGGTGGACACCAACGGAAATGGTACTCCCGATTCTGGCGAACCTGGCATGTACGGCGTGCCCCTGGCCCTGTCAGGGACAGATGTGCGGGGCCAGAGCGTGAGCCAGTCCACGACCTCGGTCAACGGCTCCTACATGTTCCAGAACCTGCTGCCCGGTATCTACACTGTCAGTGCGCCACAGGAGTTCAACGGCTACCTGTGTGCCACCCCGGCCGGCTGCAGCAAGACAGTCAATCTGGCCATGGGCACAGGTGCCCGGGAAGACCTCAGCCTTGACTTCGGCTACGTGGCCCCCACCGGGGTGATGCTGGCCCGGTTCACCCTGGACGCGGACTACGGGCAGGTGTTGTTGACGTGGGAGGTCATAGGGTTTGCACCGCAGGGGTTCAATGTATGGCGGGCCGACAACGCTAAGGGCCTGCAGGCTGTGCTCCTGACCCCGGCGCCGGTGACGGCCGCGGCCGGCTCGGCCTTCCGGTTTGTGGACAGCACAGCGCAGCCGGGCCAGACCTACTGGTACTGGCTGGAAGACACCTACGATGGCCAGCGCTACGGGCCACAATCGGCCTCCGTGCCTGCAGCACCGGTGATGCGCGTACGGGCCTTCATGCCCCTGGTGGTGCGCCGCTAAGCTGAGCAGCCGGAAATATCAACAGGTCGGCCTCCCGTATGGGGGGCCGACCTGTTTGTTTCAGGAGCGGTTGACTGGATAGCCCGATTTTCAAAAGAGTTATCTGAGCACCACTTCCACCCCGAACACTGCTTCGAACCAACGGGCTTTCTTCTGCCCGGCCTCGCGTTCGAGTTCATCGGCCATGCCGGGCAGCAAAGTGATAACCAGCCGGCCGGCTTCGAGCTCACAGCGCAGGTCTTGCACGGCATTGGTATGGGTGCGGTCCAGGCCATCGGCGAGGCGCAGGATGGCACCAAGCCGGGTGACCAGTTGCTGATCTTCCGCGCTGAGGGCGGCGAACTGCTCATGCCTGGATGGGTCGGGCGTGCTGCCGCGGTGGTAGCGCGCCACATGGGCCACCAGGGCCTGGCCGCGGGGGGAGAGGCCGGCCAGGGGTTCGGCCATGATCATCTTGAACGCCCGCTTGTGGTGCCCCTCATAGCCGTACCAGTAGCCGATATCGTGCAGGAGCGCGGCGCAACTGAGGAGCTGACGCGGGGTGAGCTCCAGATCGAGGGTCTGGGTGTGCAGGTTGTGCAGGCCCAGCCGCGCGGTTTCGTCGAACAGGCGTAAGGCCAGCCTCTCGTCCTGGAGCGCGTGGCCCTCCTCAAAATTGTAGCGGCGGGCCAGCTCCAGGACAGCGTCGCGCAGAGGTGAGGGCATCTGTGGCTGATCCATCTCCCTTACTCCTCCCCCCGCAGCAGGGCACGGCTGAGGGCATTGTGCCGACGCACCAGCGCAGGCAGGTCCAGGTCTACGATCTGGCCCTCCCACACCCGCACCTGGCCGTTGATCACGCTCAGGTCCACGGTCGGCGGCGTGCAGAAGACGAGCGCGGCCAGGGGGTCATGGAGCGCGCCGGCGAAAGCCAGCCGCTCCAGCCGGTAGCCGATGAAGTCGGCGGCCATGCCGGGGGCCAGCGCGGCGATGTCGTCCCGGCCGAGCACGGCTGCGCCGCCCAGGGTGGCCATCTCCAACACCTCCTGGGCACCCAAGGCGGCCGGGTCACCGGCGGGCTTGTGCCGGCCGGCATGGACTTCCGAGGGCCGGCTCACCCGTTGCAGCAACATCGCCTGCCGCGCTTCGGCCAACAGATGGCCGGCGTCGTTGCTGGCCGATCCATCCACCCCCAGGCCAACCCGTACCCCGGCATCGCGCATGGCCCGGATCGGCGCGATGCCCGAACCCAGGCGCATGTTCGAGCTGGGGCAGTGGGCCACCCCGCTGCCAGTGCGCGCGAAAAGCCCGATCTCCTGTCGGTTGAGATGGACGCAGTGCGCATGCCACACGTCTGGTCCCGTCCAGCCGAGCGACTCGACATATGCCACCGGCCGGGCGCCGAACTTCTCCAGGCAGAAGCGCTCCTCGTCCACGGTCTCGGCCAGGTGCGTATGCAGACGCACGCCGTAGGAGCGGGCCAGGGCAGCGCTTTCCCGCATCAGGTCGGGGGTGACGCTGAACGGGGAGCAGGGGGCCAGCGCCACCCGCACCATGCCGAAGCGCGCCGGCTGGTGGAATTGCTCGATCGCCCGCCGGCTCTCGCGCAGGATGAAGTCTTCCCGTTCTACCACGCTGTCGGGGGGCAGGCCACCCTGGCTCTGGCCCAGGCTCATGCTGCCGCGGGTGGCGTGGAAGCGCATTCCCAGCTCGACCGCGGCCCGGATCTCGTCGTCAATTCGTACCCCGTTAGGGTAGATATACAGGTGATCGCTGGAGGTCGTACAGCCGGAGAGCATCAGCTCGGCCAGGCCCACCTTGGCCGAGACATAGACCGCCTCGGGGGTCAGCCTGGCCCAGATGGGGTAGAGGGTGGTCAGCCAGCCGAACAGGCCACTGTCTTGGGCCAGGCAGCGGGTGAGGGTCTGGTAGAGGTGATGGTGGGTATTGACCAGGCCAGGCAGCACGATCATCCCGCGGGCGTTGATGACGCGGTCAGCGGCCGCGGGCAATTCCGCGCTCGGCCCTACCTGGACAATTTCGTTGTCGCGCACGAACAGCCCGCCGTCTGGGATGCGTCGCCGGCCGGCATCCATGGTCACCAGCAGATCAGCGTGTTTCAGAAGCAGGGTGGGCATCCTTGTCTCTCCCCGGCCCGGCCACCTCTCCAGGCTCGACATGGATCACCACCCGGCCCAGGTGGCCCACGCGGCGGCGCAACGCCTGCTCGATCTGCTCGCTGAGGGCGTGGGCATCGGTGATGGCCACCTGGCCGGCCAGGATACAGTGGAAGGACACGTTGAGTCCATTGGCATCACGGTGGAGTTGAAGATCGTGGGGATGGAACTCGACCCCAAGCTCGGCCGGTATGGCCGCCAGGGCCTCCTCCACCGCGCGGCGGCTGGCTGGTGATACCCGTTGGGATGTGCTGACCTGGCCCACCGGCTCGATATGGCTCACGATGCGGCCAACCCCGGGCAGGGCCTGGCGGACCGCCTCTTCCAGGGCCGTCGCCTGTTCGTGGGCCTCTTCCAGGCGCAAGTTGTCAGCCACCTCCAGGTGCATCTCCAGCGAGCGACTTCCTAACACGTCGTGCAGGCTCACGTTGTGCACGCCCAATCCCTGCCGCGCGGCCAGGATGCGCACGGTGTCCACTACGTTCTCGTCCTGGGTGCGCACCGGTTCCACATGCACCACCACATTGGCGCCGGGCAGGATGGCCTGCACAGCAGCCTCGGCCTGGCTGGCGATATCATGGGCGTGCTCCAGGCCCGCATCACGGCCCACCTGCAACGTTACATCGGCGAAGGCTTCCGGACCGCTGCGCCGCACCCGCACCCGATCCACAGCCACCACCCCTGGCACGCGCACCGCAGTGGCGATCGCCTCTTGCAACCCCGGCGGCACCTCGTCCAGCAAAGCGGCGATGGTACGTCGGCCCAGCCTCAGGCTGACATAGATCACGATGCCGGCCACGCCCATAGCGGCCACTGCATCCCCCTTGGCCAGCCAGCTCACCGCCAGCCTCTCTGACAGCCATACCAGCGCCAGCCCGCCCAGCACCACCAGCGAGGACCAGATGTCGGTCGAGAAGTGCAGCGCATCTGCCTCCAGAGCCTGGCTTTCGTACTTGCGAGCTGCCCGGTAGAGCAGGCGCGAGCGGTTGTAGTCCACCACGATCGCCACGATCACAATGGCGAAGGCCCACACGTTGGCCTCGACCGCCACTTCCTTGAACCAGAGACGTTGGACGGCTTCCCAGATGATCCATGCACAGGTGCCCAGCAGCAACAACGTCTCAAACAGGGCCGAGAGGTTCTCGACTTTGCCGTGGCCATAGGTGTGCCGCTGATCGGCAGGCTGGCCTGCGACGCGCACGGCAAACAACGTCACCAGCGCGGCAGCCAGGTCCAGCCCGGAATGTAACGCCTCGGCCAGGATGCCCAGGCTGCCGGTCAAGACCCCAACGATCAGTTTGATGGTCGTCAGAAAGACAGCTGCCAACACGGAGGTCAGCGCAACCGCCTGTTTGTCCCGATTGGCATGCTGTCGCAATGAATCGTTAGCTTCCATGATCTGTAAGTCCTGAAGAGTCAGTGCCTGGGGATCTCCCCCAGGATCGGCAGGCCCAGGGACTCCACATCGCCGCGATCACGCACTGAGTCGTCCAGGTAGTCCAGGAGAAATGCCAGGGCCGCCCCGGCTGCCAGGGCCAGCAGGATGCGCAGGGGCAGGTCTAGCTGTTCGCGTGCCGGCCGGGGGACAATGCCTACCTGGGGAGGGTCGATCAGGCGGACATCTGCCTCTTCGGCGCTGAACTGGCCGAAGAACTCTGCGCTCCCTTGAGTCAACGTGGCCACCAGCGCGTCGGCAATGGCCATAAGCTGGGCCTGGTCACCCCAGGTAACCGTTACCGTCAGGATGCGATGCAGCTTGCCGGGTTGCGTGCTGGCGCCGATGGCGCCGGCTGGCACCGTAATCCCCTGTTCGGCCAGCCGGGCACTGACCGCGCTGGCAAAGGCCTGGCTGCGCACGATCTCGCCCATGTCATCCACCAGGTATTCCGAGGCCAGCATGGTGTAGTAGCGATCATAGGTGTAGACACCGGGGATCCGTTCCGGCTTGATGCCGACGTTGAAACGCATCGTCGCCCGATAGGTCAGCGGCCGAGGCTGCCAGGGGCGCTGCAGGATAACGGTAAGCAACCCCACCGCCAGCGCCAGGCCCACCGGCCACCACCAACGCCTGACGAGGATGCGCCAGTAAGCTCGTAGTTCCATCACATTCCTCACTTGGGGCCCGCTTGGCCCCTGCTGCCGTCCAGGGTCTGCCGGGCTCCCCTGTGGCCAGCCAGACAACCGGCCACGAAGGCCAGCAACTCCTTTTCAAAACGCGCGCTGCTAAACCTCTCGGCGTTTTGACGGCAGAGCTGGGGGTCATAGGCTGCCGGATCGAAGCGTTCCAGCACGGCCTGCAGCGCCTCGACACTCTGTTCGGTGAAGAACTCGCCCGTCTGGCCCGGGATGACGGTATCCAGAGCCCCGCCGCCGCGGAAGGCGATCACTGGCCGGCCGGCCGCCTGCGCCTCCAGGGGCGCGATCCCGAAATCTTCCAGGCCGGGAAAGATGAAGGCCCTGGCCCCGGCATAAAGCTGAGCCAGCCTGTCCCACCCCACCCGGCCGAGAAAGGTCACCGTCGGCCCGGCCAGCCTCTCCAAGGCCGACCTGTCGCGGCCATCTCCGTAGACCAGCAACTTCAGCCCCAACGCCGAGCATGCCCGCACGGCCAGGTCAAGGCGCTTGTACGGGATCAGCCGGCCTCCAGCCAGGAAGTAGTCCCCTGGGGGTTCGCCGCTGGGCCGGAAGCGAGACACGTCCACAGGGGGGTAGATAACGGTGCTCTCGCGGCCATAGAAGCGGCGGATGCGCGCCTGGACTTCGCTGGAGATGGCGATGAAGTGGTGCACGCGTTGGGCCGCCGCATAATCCCAGCGCCGCAGGAAAGCGATCAAAGGCTTGAGCACTATGTCAAGGGCAGGGGGCAGCGCTTCCCGCTGCCGATAATTCTCATATTGCCACACGAAGCGGGTGGGGGTCAGGCAATAGCAGATGTGCACGGCGTCTTCGGGCACCGGCACGCCATGACAGAAGGCGCTCTTGTTGCTCAACACCAGGTCATAGCCGCGCAGGTCAACCTGCCTGAACGCCAGCGGGTAGAGTGGCAGGTAAGCCTGGTGATGGGTCGTCACGCCGGGCAATCTTTGCATGAAGGTGGTGCGGATATCCCAGCTCCGGTATCCGGCTGGCATGCGGTCGGCGCCGTACATGCTGGTAAAGATAGGTGCACCCGGAAACAGGCGCACCAGCGCCTCCAGGACATTTTCGGCGCCGCCTACCTGGTTCAGCCAGTCATGGACCAGGGCAACCCGCAGCTCGGGGTGGCTCTCGAAGAGGGAGGGTTCCTTCTCCACCGCGCACATACTGCCCCTAAGCGGTCACGGGCTCTCGACGTCAGCCACGCTGGCCACGGCCTCCGACGCCGCGGCCGGCGACGCTGTCTCCGGCCCTATAGCTGGTGCCGGAGCTGCTTCCGGGCCTGCAGCCGGCGCCGGAGCTGCTTCCGGGCCACCGGCAGCTATGGCCGGGCGCACTGCCTTCTGGAGGCGCTGAAGGGCGATCTTGTTGCCTTTTCCGCAGTGCGGGCAGAGGATCAGCGCGTACTTCTTGCCCTGGTTGGCAGCGAGATATCCCTGCAATGCCTCCAGGGTGGGGGTAAACCTTCGTCGGCACTTCTCACATGTGATGGCGAGCATGGCAGGCTCCCTATACAGGCTGAATAGCTATGGCTTGACCCACTTGACCATCAATACGTCGTCGTAGTACGTGTTGTCGGCCAGCTTGTAGGCTTTGGCCAGCCGTGCCTCTTCCACGAATCCCAGCTTGCGATAGAGGTTGATTGCCCGCTGGTTGTGCGCGAACACCGAAAGCTCAATGCGCTCCAGCTCCGGTTCCGCGGCCGCCCAGTCCAACAGAGCTGTCAACAGCGCCTCACCCACACCTATCCCGCGGTAGGGGGCCTGGACACTGATACCCAGCCGGGCACGATGACGCGTGCGAAAGCGGTGCTGGGCCATCAGATGCACGATCCCCACGATGTGTGGCATGGCCGGCGTCCCAAAATCGGCCACCAGCAGGATGCTATGGGGGGTCTCGCGAAACTCCCTGATCCAGGAGCGTTCCTCTTCCAGGGTCAGATCGAACTCCCTGAGCTCTGTGATGTTCCACTCTGGCTCGGCCAGGACAGCCCTGGTGTGCGCCAGGGTCTGGCGCGCGTCGGCGGGTTCAGCCTCACGGACGAGAAAACGCCGGCCATCTCGGGCGGTAAAGAAACGATAAACGCGTGGAGCGGCCATTAACAGGTGCCTTTCATGGGCTCATGGAAGCGCTCAATAGAAACCAACGCCCCCACGGCTGCCCTTTCCCGAGCCCTATTTCTTCGGGGTGGGTGACGGCTCGGGGAAGCAGCGCGCCAGTTCGATGAAGTCTTCGATGCGGCCCAAGATCTCCCAATCAAGCACGCTGGTCAACTGGGTGTCCACCACCCCTGGCACGGTGCGCACCCAACTCATCACGTAACCGGTCAGGGCGGCGGTGCGCTCCCCCAGCAGGAGCAGCATCAGGTCTGCTTCCGGGGAATGGAAGAGCTTGAGCACCCAGACCACCTCTACGTGGTGATGCCGGGGCAGCCCGATCAGGGCGCGATAAACCTCATCATCGCGGCCCGGTTGTGACTTCACCTGCACAGTTGCTGCAGCACGGCGGGTCCAAACCGACTTCTGCAACGGCAGGTCCATGAGCGGTTCGTAGCGCACCACCCCGCCAAAAGAGAGCTGGGCGGCTGTGCCCCGCACCCCAGGGACCGTCCGGATGACTTTGACCAGAAACTCGTCGAAGTCCGCCAGATCGTGCACCAGGCAGACGACACGCAGGTCGGCCCGTTCACGCAGCCAGTTGACCCATAGGGGGGTAATGGCCGGGCTGGTGCTACGGTTCAGGTTCTGCAGCAAGCCTTCTCGTGTCAGTTCATCCTGGCCGCTGAATACGTCAATATCAATGACGGCTAATGTTGGTTGCATGGAGGTCTCTCACGGGTATCTGTTCTTACTGCTCTTGTTATCTTAGCACGCTTTCCTGCTCCTGCCAAAGACGCATGGACAACCTGCAGGGGGTGAGGGCAGGGACAAGCCCTGCCCCTACCGGTGGTCGCCCCACGGGCAGGGACTTGTAGGGGCGACCCTTGTGGTCGCCCCCTGGGGCAGGGACAAGCCCTGCCCCTACCGATGGTCGCCCCATGGGCACAGCGTCATTTCAGCCGCGAAACGAAAGATGATATAATTACACAACACGAAGCCAGCGACAAGGAGAGTCCCCCTGTGGCGCGCGCAAGCTTTGAGGCCAGCCTGGCCGCGCTGAAAGAGCAGTTGCTCTGCCTGGGTGCTCGGGTCTCAGATGCTCAGCAAAAGGCCGTACGGGCACTGGCGGAGCGAGACCAGGACCTGGCGCGCGAGGTGATTGCCGGCGACCAGGATATCAATCAGGCCGAACGGCAGATCGAAGAGCAGTGCCTGTTCCTGATTGCCAGTCAGCAGCCGGTTGCACGCGACTTGCGCACTATCTTCTCCGTCCTATCTATTGCTTCCGATTTGGAACGCATGGCCGATCATGCCAAGGGGATAGCCGTACTGGCCCTCCGCCTGGCCGATCAGCCGTTGCTCAAGCCCTTGATTGATGTGCCCCGCATGGCGCAGATCGGCCGAGAGCTATTGCAGGGGCAACTGCAAGCCTTTATCAACGGAGATGTCGAGGATGCCCGCCGGCTGGCCGCGCGCGATAGCGAAGTGGACCAGCTCAACGACCAGGTGTTTCGCGAATTGCTGGTGATCATGATGAGCGACCCCCGCACTATCACCCGGGCGACCTACCTGCTCTGGATCGCCCACAACCTGGAACGCTTCGCCGATCGCACCACCAACATCGGCGAGCGCGTCATCTTCCTGATGACCGGTGAGGTCGTGGAGTTGAACGAGTAACCGGTCTGAATCTTGTGACAAGGACGCAGAGGCTTATGGACCTGACACAACTGAGCCAGATGGTAACCTGGCTGGACGAAGAACATCGCCGCGACCGGGACGAGCTCGCCCAACTCGACCAACGGTTGCAAACTCTGGGCATCGAAAAGCAAGAACAGGCACGACGCATCCAAGACCTGGAGAGCCGCCTGGCCAGTGTCGCGGCCCAATTGACCCGCTTCACCCAGATCGAGCAGGCCCTGCAGCAACTCAAGAGCGAAGTGGTTGTCATGCTCGACAAACAAACCGAAGCGCGGCTACAGGCTGAGCGGGAAGCAGAACGGGCCCGTCTGAGTGATCGGGAGGTGCTGGCCCGTGGCATTGCCGAGCTCCGCAAGGAGTTATCTCGCCTGAGCCGGATTGAGGAGGAGTTGATCGCGCTCAAGGCCGAGGATCAGCGCCTGAACGAAGCACTGATCTCTGTGCGCCAGGCGGCTGCCAGCATCAGCAATGCCCTGGATGAACGGACGCGGTCGCTGCCGTACATTATGGAGCAGCGCGCCCAGGACAATAAACGTATTGCCCAGCTCCAGGCCGAGCATGTCGAGCTGCTGAAACGCCTTGACACCCTGGCTGGCCGATTGCCCGCGCTGGAGGAAGCTGTGCCGCGCCTGGAACGAGAGCTGCAGAAGATCGCACCCCTGTGGGACCAGATGCGCTCCGAGCAGCAGACCTTCATGGAAGCCCAACGGGTGGCCGATGCAGAACGTACCAGACAGATGGCTCAGTGGGAGGACGAGTTCGAGCAGCAACGGCAGTTGTTGGAGAAGCAAGTTGTGCGGATGCGCGAGTTCGCGGCTCAATACGATGCTGCCGGCCGGGCCTTGAAGGCGCTGGAGGAATTCCAGGCCCAGATCAGCCGCGAACAGCGCCAGGTGGCCGAACTGCAGAGATTGGCCGAAGAACGTCAGCGCAAAGAGCTGGCCGAGTGGCAGGCGGAAAACGAGCAGCGCTGGAAGAAGGAACTGCTGCGTTGGGAGTACGCTGCCCAAGAGCAAGATAAGCTGAATCATAAAATCCTCGAAAGATTTCCTCCGCTCGAGCAGGCGATTGCTTTGCTCCAGCGCGAAATCGAGGCCCTGTGGCGCCTGCATGAGCTTCTCGCCGATCGCCAGCTTACCCAGGCGCAGCAGTTGCTGGATGTGGTTGACGCAGCCCTCGAAAGCCGGCCCAAAGCAGAGAAATAACGGGAGCTTCGTATGCGGGTGGTGGGAACCGCTGGCCACGTTGACCACGGCAAATCAACCCTGGTCCACGCCCTGACCGGGATTGACCCCGATCGGCTGCGGGAGGAAAAAGAGCGCCAGATGACCATTGACCTCGGCTTTGCCTGGCTTACCCTGCCGCCGCCCCGTCAGGCCGCGGGACAGGGCGCGGGCGAGCAGGTCGGGGTGATTGACGTGCCCGGCCACATTGATTTCATCAAGAACATGCTGGCCGGCATTGGCGGCATTGATGCGGCCATCCTGGTGGTGGCCGCGGACGAAGGGGTGATGCCGCAAACACGCGAGCACCTGGCCATCCTGGACCTGCTCCAGGTGACAGCGGGGGTGGTGGCGCTAACCAAAGTGGATGCGGTGGCGGATGAAGATTGGCTGGAGCTGGTCGAGGCTGACTTGCAGGAAACCCTGGCCCATAGCTCCCTGGCCCAGGCGCCCATCGTACGGGTGTCGGCGCGCAACGGCACAGGGCTTGACGAACTGAAGCAGGCGCTGGCCGATGTGCTGGCTACAGTGCCGGCCCGGCCCGATCGCGGTCGGCCACGTCTCCCTATTGACCGGGCCTTCACCGTGGCCGGCTTCGGCACCATCGTCACAGGGACTTTGAGCGATGGACAATTCCGGGTGGGAGACGAAGTGGAGATCGTGCCCGGCAATCTGCGGGCTCGCATCCGCAGCCTGCAGACCCACAAGCGCCCGGTCGAGGTCGGCCTGCCGGGCAGCCGGCTGGCCATCAACCTGACCGGGGTCCACCCTGATGAACTGGAGCGCGGCATGGTTGTGGCCCGGCCAGGGACGTTGCAGGCTACCAAGCTGGTAGATGTGCGCCTGCGCATGCTCTCCGACCAGGCAGTGGCACCATTACGCCACAATCAGCTCGTGGACTTCTTCAGCGGCGCGGCCGAGACATCGGCGCACACGCGGCTGCTGGATGCCGAGGAGATCAGCCCGGGCCATGAGGGGTGGGTCCAGCTCCGCCTGGCCAAACCGGTGGCCCTGCTCGCCGGCGACCGCTTCATTATCCGCCAGGCCTCCCCCAGCATGACCCTGGGCGGCGGGCAGGTCATCAATCCTCACCCCCAGCGGCGCTGGCGTCGCTTTCAACCTGCAGTGATCTCCCAATTGGAGGCCCTGGCCCGTGGCACCCCAGAGGAACGGCTGCTGCATACTCTCGCCGCGCTGGAACCTGCCCCCCTCAGGACCGTCGTCGAGAGCAGCGGATTAGAAGGAGCAGTGGCCGAAGAAACCCTGGCCAGCATGATAGCAGCCGGGCAAATCATCCCGTTGGGCATCGTACAGCCGCCGTTGCGCAGCTCAGCCACGCCGGCCCTCTCCATTGGTGGCTGGCGTACCCTGGCCACGCGCATCGCGGCCACCCTGGCCGAGTACCATGCCCAATACCCGTTGCGACCAGGCATCGGCCGTGAGGAGCTCAAAAGCCGGGTCATGGGCCGGAGCCAGTGGTCCACCAGGTCGTTCAATGAGCTGATCGGCCGGGCCGTTCAAGAGGGGGTTGTGGAAGAAGTCGGCGAATACCTGCGTGCTCCCGGCTTTCGCATCACCTTCACCCCCGAACAGCAGGCCCGGGCCGATGCCCTGCTGGCGGCTTTCCGCCAACAGCCTTATACCCCCCCTTCCATGGCTGACGCCCTGGCCATGGCCGACGCCGAAATCGTCAGCGCGCTGATGTACCAGGGCATCCTGATCAGGCTTACCGAGGATGTGTTGTTCCTGCGCGAAACCTACGAGGAGATGGTGGCCCGTATCGTGGCCTACATCCAGGAACACGGGAGCATAACGGTGGCCCAGGTGCGGGACATGTTCAATGCCAGCCGCAAATATGCCCTGGCCATCATGGAACATCTGGACGAGCGGAGGATAACCAGGCGCGTCGGTGACGAACGCGTGCTGCGCTAATCTACCTGCTACCCTCTTGAGCCTCGCGCGCTTCAGGCTGTGCCCATAATCCGCTCGTAAACAGCCTGGAGCTCCTCATCAGAGTAGAAATAGATCACCAGCCGGCCCCCGCGCTTGCCTCGCTGCAAGGTTACCCTGGTGCCCAGGGCAGAGGTGAGGTCCTCTTCCAGACGCCGGATAGCAGGCTCCGGAGAGTTGGAGGGTGAGCTCTCTTCGGGCGGGGGGTGGGAGGCGGCCTCAGCGGTAGCCAGCAACCTCCGCACCAGCTCTTCTGTCTGGCGGACGGTCAGTTCGCGCGCCACCACCTGTTCTGCAGCCCGCGTGATCAGCTCGTCGTCGGCCAGGGCCAACAGGGCGCGGGCATGGCCTTCGCTGAGGGTTCCCTCGGCCAGCAAGGCTTTTACACGATCAGGCAGGCGCAGGAGGCGCACGGTATTGGCTACGGCCACGCGGCTCTTGCCCACCCGTTCGGCCACCTCCTGTTGGCTGAGGCCGAATTCGGCCATTAGCGTCTGATAGGCCGTAGCTTCTTCCAGGGGATTGAGGTCCGCCCGCTGGACATTTTCCACCAGGGCCAGTTCCAGGGACTCCTGTGGGGTGGCCTCCTTGATCACCACCGGCACGGTCTTGAGCCCGGCCAGTTGTGCCGCCCGCCAGCGTCGCTCGCCAGCGATCAACTGATAGGGCGCGCGGTCGGTGGGCCGGCTGCGGGTGACGATCAACGGCTGGATCACCCCATGTTCGCGGATGGAGGCGGCCAGCTCGGCCAGGGACTCGGCCGGCATGGCCATACGTGGCTGCCGCGGGTTGGGTTGGATGTCGGTCACCGAGACTTCAAGGATGCCGGAAGGGGTCGCTGCACGGGCAACGCCCATGGAGGTAGGGATCAGGGCGCCCAGGCCGCGGCCCAGGCCGCGTGGTGGCGCGCTCATGGCTTTTGCTCCTCGGCCTCTTCGCGGGCCAGTAACTCTTGTGCCAGGGCAGCATAGGCCAGGGCCCCGGCTGAAGTGGGTGCATAGGCCAGGATCGTCTGCCCGTGGCTGGGGGCTTCGCTCAGCCGCACGCTGCGAGGGATGACGGTCTGAAAGGTCTGGGCAGGGAAGTATTTGCGCACCTCTGCCACCACCTGCGCGGCCAGGTTGGTGCGCGCGTCGAACATGGTAAGGAGCATGCCCATGATGACGAGCTGGGGGTTGAGGCTCTCACGCACCAGTTGAATGGTCTGCCACAGCCGGCCCAGCCCCTCCAAGGCCAGGTATTCGCACTGGATCGGCACGATCACCCCGCTGCGCGCGGCCGTGAGAGCATTGACCGTCAGCAGGCCCAGGCTGGGGGGGCAGTCTATCAGCACATGGTCGTAGATGGAGAGGACGGGTTCCAGGGCTCTGCGCAGCCGGTTCTCACGCGAGAGCAAAGGGACCAGCTCAACCTCGGCTCCGGCCAGCGCCGGCGCGCTGGGGGCCAGGTGCACGCCGGGCTGTGAGGTGGGCACGATCACCTTCGCCAGGGGGGTCTGGCCAATGATGGCGTCGTAAAGGGAGCGAGACAATTGGCCGCCATTGACGCCCAGGCTGCTGGTGGCATTGGCCTGGGGATCGGTGTCTACTACCAGAACGCGCTTGCCTTCGGCAGCCAGGTAAGCGGCCAGGTTAACTGCTGTGGTCGTCTTGCCCACCCCGCCCTTCTGATTGGCAAACGCATAGACACGGGTCATGGGAGCCTCGTTAGCTGTCCTGTCTGCTGCGTTTCCCCGCTACTGCTTCCGTATCGAGCTACTGTGCCCGCTCCAGCCACTGCTCGACTTGCTGACGATAGGGGATGCCGTCCATGCCAGGGGCTTCGACCGACATGGAGGCCACTACATTGGCAAAACGCGCCGCAGCCAGCGGATCGCCGGTCTCAGCCCAACGGATCAAGAAAGCGGCTGCGAAAACATCTCCCGCGCCGGTGGGATCGACCTCCTGGGTGGGCCGTGGCGGCACATGATATGCCTGGCCCGCCCAATACAGGGTAGCCCCGCGCCAGCCGTCGGTCACCACCACCATGCGGGCGCGAGCGGCCAAGTGCGCGATGGACTCTTCGTCCCCCCCGACATCCTCTCGGCTGAAGATCACCACATCAGCCCGGCGCAGGAAAGGATCGGCATCTTGCCAGCGGGCCGGGTGGACATGCCCTCTGGCATCCCACTGCCGCATCCAGCCCTGGGGGGTGACGGCGACCCTGGCCGTGGGAAACGCCTCAGCCCACGTCACGGGCAGTTCCCCTACCAGTGGCCCGAAGAGCACGAGCGGCACATTGGCCCACGCCAGGGGCAGCTCTTCGGGGCCAATGGGCGCAGCCAGCGCTTCGACCACCTGAGTGCGCCGGCCGTCATAATAGATGTTGATAAAGGTCGTGCTGACAGGAGAGGGCAGCAGGTGAACTGCCACCCCCTCCAGCACGCTTCCCGGCTGAGGGATCACGTTGCCGGCGCCTTCGGGCAGCCTCGCGCTGAGAAACCCTTCGCCTGAGCCCCGCGTCAAAATCCCTGGCCGACGGCCCAGCCGCAGGGCCGTCACCGCGGCGTAAGAGACGGTGCCGCCCAGCCGGAAGCCATGCGGCGTGCGATCGTGGGTCAGATGGCCGATCGCCAGAAAGTCAATAGGCAACGGGTTCTTGCCCCTATTCTTTCTTGAGCACGATGGTCACCTTGCGGCGGTCCCCTTCGCCGATGCTTTGTGTGGTGACATAGGGGTGGTTGCGCAAGGCCAGGTGGATGATCCGTCGCTCCGCGGGGGGCATTGGCTCCAGGATCATGGTACGGCCGGTTTGCACAGCCTGCTCGGCCATGCGCAGTGCCAGCTTGCGCAGCGACTCGGCCCGCCGCGCCCGATAGCCGTTCACATCCAGGGTGAAATAGCCTGGCGAGTGGGTCTGGTTGGTGACCACCAGGCGGGTGAGGAACTCCAGTGCCGATAGCACTTCGTTCTGGCGGCCGATCAGCATATTCAGGTTCTCGCCCACGATGTTGAGCACCTGCATCCGTTCGCCATCGCCGGCCTCGGCCTCGCTCTGAGGGACGATTTCCACCCTGGCCTGCACCCCCATGCGCTCCAGCAGCCCCATCAGGAACTCCCGCCCCACGCGCACCCCTGCCATCCTCTTGTCTTCGCTGACGGGCGGAGGGGCAACGACCACGGGGGCAGCGGGCTGTTCCGGTGTCGGCTTCGCTGTCGGCTGCGGTTCCAGGGGCTGGGGTTTGGCCTCGCGGCCAGGGGGAGGGGAGGGAGGTGTTTCAGGCCTGGGAGCGGGTTTTGGCTCGGGCCTGGCCGGGGCCAACACGGTTAGCCGCACGATAGCATCTTCAGCCCCGATACCCAGCACTCCACGGCTGCCAGGACGCACCACCTCGATCTGGACTGCGTCGCGCGTTACCCCCAGTGCTGCCAATCCGGCGTTGATCGCCGCCTCTATCGTCTTACCGCGGAATTCTCCGCTCTGCTGCCCTGCCATGGATATTCCTTTTCTCTGCGGGCTTGCGCAGCAACTAACTCGACAATACCTTACTTCCTGCGCCGGCGGCGCTTGACAGACCTGGCAGGTGGGGGCGTGGCCGGCGGCTCCACAACGACAGCTTCTGCCGCTGGAACAGCCGGTTTCCGTTTCAGAGCCGGCACCCAATCCACCAGGCCGCCCCAACCGGCCACAAAGTACTGCTGAATGATGCTCAACAGGTTAGAGGCCGACCAGTAAAGGGTCAGCCCAGCCGGCAAGCCCAGGGTAATATAGCCGAACATGATCGGCATGAACATCATCATCTG
>Ga0068707_1001184_pt1 | contig 18018 bp, 18 predicted proteins | sample YNPNPMetaG_FD_66600 | JGI IMG/M metagenome (GOLD analysis project Ga0068707, IMG submission 66600) | Anoxygenic and chlorotrophic microbial mat microbial communities from Yellowstone National Park, USA - YNP NP MetaG | ecosystem: Environmental > Aquatic > Thermal springs > Hot (42-90C) >...
TTCATCAGCGGACACATTTGCCGGTGATCGTGGATCCGAGTCACGGGACGGGGCATTCTTCACTCGTTCCCCAGATGGCGGCAGCGGCAGTTGCCGCGGGCGCCGATGGACTTATCATCGAAGTTCATCCGCGACCTGAAGTGGCCCTTAGCGATGGCTATCAGTCTTTGACCTTCGAGCAATTCAATACGACCATGCAAATTTGTGCTAAAGTCGCCCATGCCTTTGGTCGCCATCTGGGCTCGCTCGGTTTGCCGAATGCCGAATTGGCTGAAGCAGTCTATTGAGGCCGTTTCTCCAATAGCAAGTCAGTTATCTCGCCCAACGGGAGCGCTGACTCCCCGTTCTCCCATCGGTCTGGTATATTGAATCGCGAATCTGCTGACCAGTCGGCATGTTCGGCGATATGTTGTGAAACTCCCCTAGTGATGAAAGGGCGAGACGATGGCACTGGAAAAATTCGAATTGCTGCCGGAGGTTCGTGATTTTTTGGGCAAGAAGCAGTTTGGCGCCGTGATCGGTGGCAAGGAGGTTTTCGCGTCCAATCGGGAAATGTTCGTGACGCGGGATCCAGGTACCGGTGACGTCCTGGCGGAAGTGGCCAATATGCAGCCGGACGACGTGGATCACGCTGTTCAGACGGCGGCCAAGGCCTTTCGTGAGACGCCCTGGGCAAACTTGACTGCTCAGGAACGGGGTGCCATTTTGCACCGCTGGGTGGACCTTGTTGAGACGAAGAAACGGACGATCGCTCAAATCGAATCGCTCGATTGTGGCAAGATTTATCGCCAGGCTGAGGGTGATGTCCAGAATTTCATCGACACCATGCGGTATTTCATTGAGATGTCACTCCACATCGAACGGCGTTCAGTCCTGGCGGTGCCTCACTACGAGGCTTACACATATCGCGCACCTTGGGGACCATGCGGCTTCATATTTCCGTGGAATTTCCCAATTCTCCTCGTTGGTTGGGGAATTGCCCCGGCGCTGGCAGCCGGCAATACGGTCGTCATTAAACCGGCTGAAGACACACCACTTTCCACACTGTACGTGGCGCATTTGGCGAAGGAAGCTGGTATTCCCGATGGTGTGATTAACGTTGTGCCGGGTTTGGGCGAGATCACCGGGGCGGCTCTGTCGCGGCATCCCGGTTTGCGGCGCATGTCGTTCACCGGTTCGCCGGAGGTTGGACGACTTGTCGGTGAGGCCTGTGCTCGCAACCTGGTCCCTGTCAAGCTTGAACTGGGAGGGAAAGGGGCCGCGGTTGTCTTTAGTGATGTGAATGTCTCGGCCACCGCCGAAAAACTGGTCCAGGCCGTCACATTCCACTGTGGTCAGGTATGTTGTACGGCAACGCGGTGGATCATTCAGAAGACGATCTATGATCAATTCGTCTCGGAGGCCGTCAAGTTGCTTCAATCGCTTCGCATCGGACATGAGCTTGAGGCCCGAGTTCATATGGGACCGGTGGTCAACGAAAAACAGAAGAAACGCATTCTCTCGTATATCGAGCGTGGAAAGGCCGAAGGTGCTGAGGTGGTTTTAGAGGGAGGCGAATTATCCCTGCCCGGGTATGAAGGGTTCTTTGTCAAACCGGCTCTTTTGGCAGGGTCGTTAAAGAACGTGGCGGCCCAGGAGGAGATTTTTGGTCCGGTGGCCTACCTTACGCCCTTTGAAGACGAGGCCGATGCCATTGCCAAGGCCAATGACACCGAGTATGGTTTGGCAAACAGTGTTTGGACGTCAGATTTGCAACGGGCACGACGGGTAGCTGAGGCGATGGAAGCCGCCAACAGCTGGATCAACGCCCATAATCTATTCCCCCATGGTGTACCCTACGCTGGCATTAAGAAAAGCGGTCTGGGAGGGGGGGTGCTCTCCGAGCAGACGTACTTCGATTACCTTCGCAGCACCTCGGTGGTTCGCGTGACGGGTTGAAGACGGGGGCAACTCGCGGCGAGTCCCGGTTTCGTACACTTGTTAAAATACGTCGGGTAATTAAACTAGATAATGATCCTGTGTCGGGGCGCCCGTCGCTGCTAGGACCAGGCGAAGCGCTTGGCTGCAGCTAAACAGGGAAGCCAGGGTCGGCGAGATTTTATCAGTGGCTGAGTGGACGGTATCCTGGGTCATAATTGGCATTGCATTGACTAGCCGACGGCATCATACTACAGTGTCTTATGTTTTTGGTGTGTCACCTAGCGGGTGGTAAACGACACCGCCCTCGCGGCAGTTGGATGTTTTAGCAACCGGTAGGCATTTCACTTTATCTGAAGACCGATGCGAGTCTTTTACGAGAGAGGCGGGAAACGTCTTGATCTTTCGACAAGCCAGCTTGCCTTTGGTTCTGGAGTAGCACGCAGCAGGGTATGGCACCTTAAGGATTGACATCAATGGGTAAAGGCCTCTGCATCTTCGGTATGATTGGTGCGGGACTTCTCCTGCTCGTTTTCGGACTCGACTTGGCCGCAGGACTACCCTTCGGACGGGTGAGTGTCATCATGGACGTGGGGCTTATTGTCGCGGCTGCTGGACTCTTAGCGGCGAGTGTGATGACCTTTCGTGAGATTCCGTAAATTGATGGGTTCTCATCATCAGTGACCTCAGTCCGTGCAAGGATACGCCGCACGCCTCTTGCCGGTAGTCATTCAAGTTCACAATCGAGAATTGCAGAAACAAGACCCTGCATCGTGTATTCTCGTGCCTCTGCGGCCGGGTGAAAACCAAGCTCATTGAGCGTCGCCGTGGTGACCGGACTGATACTTGCCAGACGTGTCTTCTTCAGACGATCGCCGAATAGGCGAACCAGGGAATGGGCGATTCCCGAGCTTGTGACAGTAACCCAGTCGATATGACCTTCCTCCATCTGTTCGATAACGTGTGGTTCTGCACAGGGGATATCCAGACTCTGGTAGGCGACGACCTGTTGGACTTGCCAGCCGGCACGTGCCAGCATCTCCGGTAACACTTGTCGGCCTCGACTAGCCCGAACGAGCAGGATCTTGCCTCGCTCCGGCAGCCGATTTAGCTCTTCAGCAAGGGCCTCGGCCCTATATTCCGGCGGAATCAGGTCCGGTCGAAGACCGCGGTTGTTCATCGCGATGGCCGTCCCCGGACCAATCGCCGCCACCTTTGTGTGGGCAAACACCCGAAGGTCCTTACCCTTTTGCCAGAGTCGGTCAAAGAAAAATCGAACGCCGTTGGCGCTTGAGAAGACCGTCCATGCGAATTCGTGGAGATGGTCGATTGCCTGATCGACGGCGTCCCATGTTTCTGGGGGAGCAAGTTCGATGACGGGATGAGTCATGACGCAGGCCCCCCAGGCTTCAAGTAATAACTGTAAATCAGCCGCCTGTTCCTCGGGACGCGTTACCAGAATCCGTTTTCCAAATAACGGCCGGGACGTAAACCAGGACATTGTAGGAGCCAATGAGGCGACCTCGCCCAGCACGATGATGGCGGGTGGCTTGACGCCTTCTGCCCGGATTGTCTCCTCCAGTTTGCTCAGAGTCGTTTTCCACAGCTTCTGTTCAGGCCATCCGCACCGCCGGACAATCGCCACCGGTGTGTCTGGCGACTTGCCGTGGCGAATCAACTCCTGACTCCACGTTCCGGCCGAACGAACGCCCATGTAGTAAACAATCGTGCCGGGAAACCTCGCCAATGATTGATAATCCAGATTGCGATGAGGCTTATCGGAATGTTCATTTCCGGCAACGAGAGCCAACCCCGAGGCCAATTGTGCATGTGTCAGGGGAATTTCCGCCAGCGATCCAACGGCCAGTCCCGCAGTGATTCCAGGAATAATCGTAAAGTGTATGCCGTTTTTTCTGAGGAAATCGAGCTCCTCGGCCAAGCGTCCGAAGATGGCGGGATCTCCTGCCTTGAGCCGCACGACCCGTTTTCCCGCACGGGCATGTGTCAAGAGAATTGCGTTGATTTCTTCTGGTTCGAGACTGCGCCCGCGGCTGTGATGACCTAGAGAAATACGCTCGGCATTTCGCGGGACAAGTTCGAGAACCCGCGGGTCAACAAGATAGTCGTAAACAACCACCTCTGCCATGGCGAGGCAGTTCCGTGCCCAAACGGTCAGGAAACGAGGATCGCCCGGGCCGGCCCCCACAATCCAGACATGGCAGGAAGGGACCGTTTGCTGGTCGGGAAGCCGTTTTTGTTCAGTGGGGTGAAAGTGATGATTCCGTATCATTGTGCCAGCGACACCGAGGTTCGTCTTCCATTAAACAAATAGATCATGACTTGCTTTGTCGGTTCACGAAGGCGGACGTTTACACGTTATCCCGCTCCTTTCATTATTTCGACGGCTATGTGTTGGAGTTGACAGCGGCTGTGGTTAAAATAATCATGATAAGCGAAATTGGGTTAACGGGTGAGGAGTTTTGGTTCTCGCCCCAAGGCGATGTTGGTGGGTCCTTAATTACTTATCGAGGCCGAGATGGCATCTGAAACCCCTGCTCAAACGGCTGGTAATTTACCGCCTGAACCGAGTCCGGCGAAGCGGAAACGGCTTAAGGAATGTTTCGAGTACGGAAACCGTATTGCCGCGCAGGAGAATTTTGATTATGCAGCCGACGTTTACACTGAGTGTGTCGTAGGCGAGCCGGGAAATGCTCTGTACGTCCAGGCCTTCTTAACGAATCTCAAGAAAAAGTACAACAATAATAAGCGCGGCAAGGGGCTGGGATTTCTCAAATTAACGCCCATAAAGGCTGCCCTCCGGAAAGCAATTCACGCGAAAGATTGGGTCAGTGTCTTCAAGACAGGTGCGGAAGCTTTGAAAATCAACCCTTGGGACACGGGTGTACTGACCGCCCTATCGGAAGCGTGCGATCAATGCGGTTTTCATGAGGCCCAGCTTGTCTATCTTAAGATGGCCCTGGATGCCAATCCCAAGGATGTGGAGATGTGCCGTCGATGTGCGAAGACTTTGGCGGAATTGGGACTGTACGACCAGGCAATTGCCATGTGGCACAAGGTTGAGCAGTTGCGGCCCAACGACCCGGAGGCTCCTAAGGCAGTCGCTGACCTGGCTGTCCGTAAGACGATTGAGGCAGGAGGCTACGATAAGGAAGGTGAGTCACGGCGACGCATCGAAGCAGCCGGTGGTTCGGTGAGTTCGACCGAGGCCCTCAGCCGGAAAGACCGCCTGGAAATGGAAATCAAACGCCAGCCGAACAACCTTACGTTGTATGTCGAGTTGGCAGAATTGTACGTCCGCGAGGATGACTACGCCAGGGCGGAACAATTAATGGCCAAGGCTTATGAAGTGACGAAAGACGTATCCGCCAAGGAAAAACTGGAGGACATCCAGCTTCGGCGGCTTCGTCAGGAACTTGCCGACGCCGAGAAGCAGTATCGAAGTTCTCCAAACGAAAAAACGAAAGAGCGACTTGTCGCTGCGCAAAAGGCCTTGTGGGCCAAGGAATTGGAGGTCTATCGCGATCGTGTTGAACGATTTCCGAACAACCTGTCGTTTCGTTTTGAGCTGGGAGTTCGCTATCAGCTGAATGAAATGTACGAGGAAGCGATCAAGCAGTATCAGCAGGCGCAAAGCGATCCGCGCCGGAAGGGCCTCTGCTTGCTCAACTTAGGACAGTGTTTTGAGAAGATCGGGCAGCACCGACTGGCTATCAAACACTTCGAAGATGCGATCCAGGAGATTTCCGACCGCGATGCCGACAACAAGAAGCGGGCATTGTATGCGGCAGCAGTTCTGGCTTATCGCCTGAAGGATTATCGTCGTGCAGAACAGCATGCCAGTGCCTTGGCGGCCATGGATTACTCATACCGAAATATCGGCGAACTACTGGACCGCATTGCTAAGCGTCTGGAGGCCGAAAAAGCAGGCACCGCTGAGGAGGCCGTCGAGGTTGAGCTTCCCCCTGGACAAGACGAAGAGTAATTCCGATAATAAGTTTTTCTGCTTCAAAAAGGCGTTTGTCCAGCCTGATGGGCGAAGGGATTCGGTTCGTTCAAGCAGTTTGATAATGTGGTTCGATTATGCCAAACACAAAAAGTGCCAAAAAACGTTTGCGACAAAACATCAAGCGGCGGGCGCACAATCGTTCCATAAAAAAATCCTTGCGCACGCAGTGTCGCAAGGTGCGGGAAGCGGTTGCGGCGCGAGACTTCGCGCGAGCGGAAGAGGAGTTCCGGAGGGCGTGTCAACTTTTGGATCGGGCCGCTGTCAAACGCGTGATTCATCCCAATGCAGCAAGTCGAACGAAGTCACGCTTGGCCGCACGGATGCGAAAGGCTCGCGAGGCTGCAGCCGGGTCGGCGGCCGGCGGCTGAGTTGCGCTCTTGAGTCAGACGCAAAAGGTGTATCATAAACCGGCGAAAGCCGGTTTTTGTTTTTCAAGGAAACCTTCATTTTGCAACATCATTTCCGCGGACCTGGCTATTTGACAGCGGATGGACGGTTGGACCCGCGCCTTGTCGGGAAACGGTTGATCTACTGCGGCTTGCGGTGGCTCAGTAAAATAAGTCGTTATCTGAAAGCTAAGATGCTGTGCGTTGAGCAAATTGACTGATAGACCATGTAATTAACCTCTGAGCTGTGCAGAGAGTGTCTTTTGTGATAGGGAAAGTGTGACTCGTTACTTCGTAGGAATGACACGATGAGGAAAGAGCGACGGCACGAACTTAAGGAAAATGAATTAGCGGAAATCCTGGCAAAATGGTATTCGCAGATCGCTCCGCATTCCCAAAAGATCCTGATTGGCGTCCTGGCGGTCCTAATTGCATATCTTGGTTGGAGTATTTGGAGTCGCTGGGCCGAGGCTGTGGAAAATGAGGCCTGGGAGTCCTTACATGCTGCGGTGGAAAGCGGTGCCGCTGCCGATTACGAGACAGTCGCCGAAAGATACCCCCGCACTAACGCAGCTCATTGGGCCCAACTCATGGCTGCCGACACTCACCTGCAAATCGGTTGTCGGCAGATTCTCACCAACAAAGCAGACGGGGCGCAAGAACTCCGTAAGGCACTGGACGGTTACCTGGCCCTACGAAATGTCCAGGTTTCGCCGTTTTTCCAACAGCGGGTGCTTTGGGGACTGGGGCGGGCCTATGAGGCCCTTTCCGGCACCAGGGAAGGGCAGGGTGAACTAGATCGTGCTCTCGCCGCCTATCGGGAATTGGTTGAGCGCTGGCCGGACGGGCCATTCAGCAGCGTCGCCAAAAGACGGCTGAACCTGCTGGAAAAACCAGAAACCCGAGAGTTTTACGATGCGTTGGCTGCTTACGAACCGGCCAAACAGGGTGCACAGCCTCCAGGCGGTGAGATTGAAATCGGACCTGCCAGTATGCCAACTCCGCCAGGACAACAAACACCCAGTACAGATACCGGATCCGCGACTTTGGATTCCCCCGCCAATAGCCAACCGGTCGTGGAGCAGCAACAGCAAGCAACTCCATCCGGCGAGGATATGAAAGGCTCCGGCGATAACGTTCCGGTCACAGATAGTCAAAATCAGGATTCGCAAAAGCCATCAGACTCTGAAAAGACACCCTCGGAGTAAGTCGCAGAAAAAGCGGCAGCAAGTCACGAACCTTCCGTGATGGGGAAAACTAACGGGTTACGCTATTGAGGGATTTGTTTCTCACGAGCTGACTCGGCTGAGGGTGTTGGGTACTCGCCAATGACAGATTATCGTGCCTTGGGAGAGGAGCCGATCGAGCTAACCGTCACCGAGCATGAGGCAGATTGGCGATTAGATGCTTTTCTCGTATTTCATTTTCCCGCGTACAGTCGCAGTTTGTTAAGGCAAGTGATCACGGCAGGGGGAGTGACCGTTGACAACAAAGGGGCCAAGCCCGCGTATCGCTTGAAGACAGGCCAAACAGTGACGGTCATACTGCCAGAACTCCCGCGGCAGTGTCCTAAGCCAGAGAATATCCCCCTTGAGGTGATTTACGAAGACGAGTGGCTTGCCGTTATCAACAAACCGCCAGGCATGGTCGTCCATCCTGCCCGCGGACATTGGTCCGGAACCTTGGCGAGTGCTATTCAGTATTTATACGGCGGTAAACTGAGCACTCTGGGAGGACCAAATCGACCAGGAATTGTCCACCGTTTGGATGCCGATACCAGCGGCGCCATTGTCATTGCCAAACATGACCTCGCCCATGGTAAGCTCGCTGCACAATTTGCCGAACGCACTGTGGACAAAACCTATTTGGCCATCGTCTCGGGGGTCCCTGATCGTGATGCTGACTGGATCGATCAGCCGATCGGATTACATCCCAGACAACGCGAGAAAATGGCAATCCGCCGGCATGATCCCCTCGCCCGACACGCGCAGACCCTTTACCGTGTTGTCGAGCGGTTTCGGGGTTTTGCTCTTGTTTCTGCCCATCCGAAGACCGGCAGGACCCACCAGATTCGTGTGCATCTTGCACATATTGGTTGTCCTGTCCTCTGCGATCGTTATTATGGTGGACGTGCATGTTTAACCCGCGGCGAGATCCGTGGGCAAGCCGCAGACGAGACTGTAATTCTTTCCCGGCAGGCACTTCATGCCTGGAGGATCGCGTTCACACATCCCGGGACAAACCAGAGGCTCGAAGTCGAAGCACCATTACCACCGGACCTTATGACGGTGCTCGAGGAGCTGAGACAGTACCGCAGTCTTTCCTGAGAGGTCGGGACCTGTCGGCAAAACCTACATCTTTCCTATAGTGCCCAGAATGCCCGACATCAAATCTCGGAACCCCCAGCCCGTCGGATGTCCCACAAATTCTCCGGCTTCAAAGCCAACTGTCTGGCCAATTGCTTGATTGTAAGTTCTGATTCGGTCAAGAATCTCAGGACGATGGGCAAATTGCGATCTGTAGCAGCGAATCGCCTCCAATTTGACAGCCAGAGTCTTGCTGATATCCACCACGACGGCATTTGTCGCAGGCAGAATTGGATAGCGCAAAGCAAGATAATAATGCAACTGGATGGCGACATTATGAGGCGGCAAATCACCAAAATATTCATCCCATTTTGTAAGCCGGGCATAAAAAATGGCAGCCTCGGTGATTCGGGCAGCTTGTTCGTGGTCCGGCGACGCCGATGGCGTCTTGCCGCCAAGCCCTAACACCACCTGCGGACGATAAATGCGGATTTGCTCCGCCAAAGCCACGCGCGATTCAAAGCCGTCAAAAAGCCGTCGGTTGGGCAAATCCAGCACAACGCGACATTGCACACCGAGGATACGAGCAGCCTCGACTGCCTCATCCAACCGTTGATCAGGGTGGGGACAGCCTGGCGTTGGTTCTCCGTCGGTCAGGTCCACAATACCAACACGAAACCCCTGGTTGACCAGGCTGCTTACAAAACCTCCGCATCCGATTTCGACATCATCAGGATGGGCACCGACGACCAGCACATCCAGTGATTCCTCTGGCGATTTCCGTTCATCCCAAATACGCCGTACCGGAGACATGCAGACCTCGTTGAATAAATGGCAATCATCAGAATGAGAAAACACACCAACTATTGGCGCGTTCTGGACATCTTTCACATCCGATGCCGCCAGAGCATTTGCTCGTTTATCCCTCTGCTCACGGGGCGTTTTCCCTCACTTTGATGGCCGAAACTACAAAGGTCGGGTTTAAAGACTGGAATCTGACACGGTCAAACTGGTAAAAACCGCGGGCCAGGTTGACCATGAGAACGTTCAAACAGTTGGTGTGTTGACGCAAAAAAGAGTGGACATCAACCACGTTTTCGAGGCTTCCCATCGTTAAGACAATCCGTCCCTGGATTCGCAAACGGGCGTACGCGGCTTCACAGAGTCCCACAACCTGCCGACCACTCCCTCCGATGAAAACGCAGTCTGGATCTGGTAACCCCTCCAAGGCTTCGGGGGCATGCCCCAATACGGATGTAAGGTTCGTAACGCCGAATCGCCGGGCGTTCTCCTGGATTAACCTCACGTCTTCAGGGTCCATCTCGATGGCATAGACGTGCCCGTTGCGGGCAAGTTGTGCCGCCTCCACGCTAACAGCCCCACTTCCGGCGCCAACGTCCCAGACGATGCTGGATGGTCCAACATCCATTTCCGCCAAAACAATAGAACGTATCTCCCGCGGCGTCAAAAGTCCCCGCTTTGGTTTCGACTGGAGAAAGGCTTCATCGGGGTTACCAAAGAGTCTCTTTCCGAACAAGCTCAACGGACGATCTGGGACATCCGGCCTTCTTACCAAAATCAACACGTTCAAAGGCGAATAGGTGTGCTGGGCGATCGTTTCCAAATCGCCAGTCGTGACTCTCTCGTTGGGAGCACCGAGGTTTTCGCAAACGTAAGCCGTGAAGTAATCCAATCCTGTGGCCAGCAATCGCTGGGCAATCACATTCGGTGGAAGCTCTTCCGTAGTAAAAAGTCCCACCGTTTCAGCCCCGCGAATCTGATTAAACAAATCTTCCAGCGAGGTGTGGGCTAAATTGACAAGAAGGGCATCCTCCCAACTTTCTTTGACGCGGGCAAATGCCATTTGCATGATGCTGACATGGGGAACAATCTCGAAGTATTCCTTGCCAATTTTGTCCCAAAGATAGTGGGCAATACCGTAAAACAAGGGATCGCCCAGGGCCAAAATGACAATCCGCTTATCCCGATTTGCCGAAACTATTTTTACCAGTTCGTCCAGGTCTGAAGATACGGAGATTTGTCGTCCTGCGACGTGGCCGACAAGATCGAGACAGTGCTGCTCACCAACGACAAGGTCCGCGGATTCAATGAGACGCCTGGCGTGATCTGTCAAGCCGGCCAGTCCGTCTTCTCCAATGCCAACAACAAAGATTTTTTGAGGATGATTGGCCATCGCAAATGAACACTCCCATCTTCGAAGTTCGAGTCTTCCTGATTCATCACGCGACTACGTAAAGCCTATCGCAAAGCAGCATGAGGGGAAAGATGGTGCAAATGCGGTTCCCCTCATTGGAGGCGCGAAGATAAGTCGAAGCCAAAAATCGATGGCCGCCCCAGGGAAAACCCATTGACAACAGAAGACCTTTAGAGATCTTTCGCCCCGAAAGGCTTAAGATGCCCCCTTCTAATGGCGACACCACAGGGCCGCACATCTAGCGAAATGGCGATGGGGCAGTCTCTGACTGATAATAAACGCTGGCCGCAAAAAGCGGGTTTGTTATCCAGACAAAAGCAGAGCGGGAGACGGGATTCGAACCCGCGACCCCCAGCTTGGGAAGCTAGCGCTCTACCTAACTTATCGGAGCAGTAGACGAAAAACCAGTCGCGATTCTATCACAGAAGGGCATCCATTATTGAGAAAACAAGTCCCGAAGCGAGCAGGTGGGAAAAATGGATACATTGTAGGTTGGTTGTGGAGGCCGCATGGACCTGCAAAGCATTGTCTGATCCGAACCTGCTAACCCATGAAATTGCTCTGATCGCAACCGTTTGACGTCCAGTAATATGCGCGGTAATATTACTATGGCTGGGTTTCCCCAGCCGAACGGAAGAAGGAGGCGGAATTGAAAACTGACAAAACACAGTATGACCTTCGATGGACGGATCAAGTACGCAAGGATGCCAAGAAGGCTGGACTCAGCAACGATGCGCAGGCTCAAATCCAGGTCCAAATCGAAAATCTACGTGGTTGGGCCGACCCAGAAATCCGAAAGTTAATGGATATTAAACAACTCAAGGGCCCGTACCGGAGACTTTTCGAGGTGAGACTTAAAGGGAGTACCTTGGGAAGAGCCAACATTAGAGTCTTCTTCGCGGTTTTCACCAAGGCACGACTTGTTGTGGTTCTGGGGCTAATAAAAAAGGAGACGGAAAGAGGGCTTGACTACGTCTATGAGACAATGTTGGATCGACTGGAAAACGTAGCACGAGAGATTGAGACTGCGAAGCCGGAGCAAAAGGCCCGAGAGGCGAAGCAATGAGCCGTACCCATACAGAAAAAATTACCGGAAACCGCAGCGGAATGATTTCCGCGCTGATTGCGGCAGCGAAGTTGCCTGCATCGAAGCGGCAGAGGCTGTTAAAGTTTATGGCCAGGTATACCGAGCTGCTGCGCAAGATGGAGGAGGGAGTTTTCGATCACCAAGATCAGGAAGAATTGGAGGTTCTGGCAGAGGGCATCGGCGAGATGTTGGCGGGCCAGCCAGTTCAATTGACCGAACATTTGATCGATCCCTCTTCCCCAGAGATGAGCAAAGCTCGCAAGTGGTTTTGCGACATGTGCCAGAGAATCCGCAAACTGCGTGCGGCAAAAGGGTTGCGTCAAAACGATTTGGCGAAAAAGACCGGCCTGAGTCAGGGAGCGATCTCGCGCATCGAGCGGGGTCTACTTGCACCGAGCCACGCGACGGTGGCGAAGATCGCCGAGGCCCTGGAGGTCCCTCCCAGCCAAATCGATCCCGGACTGGAGTGATTGACCTGTGGAACGAAAGAAGATTAAAACGGTGTCGAGTCTTTGTTTTCGACCGTCTGGAAATCCGGAACGTGTGACAAACTACCGATAATCATCACATCGCCGTATCGTGGACCGGTCCACAGCAAATGAAAAGAATTCCACACCGCGAGGGCACCCGGTCCGGGCACGTCCCGCTAAAAAGAAATCGACTATACAAGATGGACGCCAGGCGCCTCACGGAACCAGGCACCTGCCGCAGAGCGGGAGACGGGATTCGAACCCGCGACCCCCAGCTTGGGAAGCTAGCGCTCTACCCCTGAGCTACTCCCGCACTTTTTGCCGTGTCAACACCACACTGTAATCAGTCTATGATCGCCGCTGATTCCTGTCAATGCCCAGTGTAAAACAGAACTCAGCGGGAAGCATTTGCGCCAGGTTTTTCGGTGAGGTGACAGCGATTAGGTCACGCAGGTGCCTCGGCGAAAACGGGGCACGCTTGTTGAGCCTTAAGAAACACAATGGGTTATCAAACGTTGTTCCCAGGACCCGACAAGCAGCTTCCTTCAAAACCCTCGCAGGGACGCGATCGTCGCGTCCGACGCACGACGTGGGGTAATCCATTCTTAATCGGCGGGCGTGGCAAGCACGTCCGTCCGGCTTTACTCGTTGCCTGATCTGCGACGTTGAGTCACATACCTCAGCGGTGTTTTTCAAACGGTCGTTGACAGAAGGCGATTCCCAATTTAAGCGCCTGTTCCTGCTTTCTGTTTGACACTGGCGGCAAGCTTTGTATCCACTCCGCGGATATGCATGACGACCCAGTCAACCAGGGTTTTCTGAACGTCAATGATAACCCGAGGACTGGTCCCCTCTTTCTCAAACCGATCGCGGAACTCAGTAAATCGTTTGATGAATTGCTGGTGGGCAATTCGATTGGCTACCGCCGCGGGACATTTCAGCCTTTCCATCTCGGCCTCTTCATCGGAAAAATGCTTGATAACATATTCACCGAGAAAACCAAGGAGCTTGCTAATCTCTTCTTTGCCGCGGCCTTTTTGCATGGCATCAAGCAGAGCATTCAGCTTGCGGATCAACTCCTGATGCTGGTTGTCAATCCGAGGAATCCCGGTCGACATCGTTACGTCCCAAATGATCGCCATCGTTTTGATCCCTTTCTGTGTGACAGAACCAATTCTTGTTGTCTGATACTGATGACCTCATCTATCGCTCAAACCGCGATACCTGACTGCTGAAGAAACCCGGTAGCGTACGCAAAATCCCTCTTGATAGTCCACTCCGCTTCGGCGGGCACGACAAGCGTGCTCCACCGATTGTCCCTTCGGAGGGACCCGCTTGTCGGGTCCACCGCATCATGTTGTATTATCCATTTCGCCTCAGCGGGCATGACACGCACGCCCCTCCGAGATGGGGACGACAAGCGTGCCTTTCCACATCCAACCGTCTTGGTTGCCTTCTCTGCAATTCCCCGCCGAAATAGGTCACTTGACAGCCACGGCTTTGGACTTCGCAGCGAGGGCCAGCTTGGTGTCGATACTTCTTATATGGGCAATGAACCAGTCGAGCAGGGCCTGTTGAACGTCAATGACCAGTTTGGGGCTGACACCGTCCTTGTGAAAACGATCACGAATCTCGGTAAACTTCTTCACAAACTGTTGATGCGCAATCCGGTTGGCGGTAGCCACCGCACATTTGAGCCGTTCCATCTCGGCTTCTTCGTCGGAAAAGTGCTTAACGACATATTCGCCGAGGAAGGCAATCAGTTTACCGATCTCATCCTTTCCCTTTCCTTTCTGCATGGCTTCGAGGAGCGCATTGAGTTTGCTGATCAACTCCTGATGTTGGTGATCAATCTTGGCAACACCGGTTGACATCGTCACATCCCACGTCACTGGCATGTCTTTTCCTCCTCAACTAAGTAACGATCGATTTGCGCTCTGGACGCTGCAATTTGCGCAGTCGTCCCCTCTTGCCAAACTTAGGTCACACTATTGCGACAAGCAAAATTGATCATGGGAAAAGCGGTGGCGATTACCCATTGTTGGGGGTTCGAGGGAGGTCTCGTCCGGAAGAACTTGTTTCGTTTATTGCCATTTGCTATGATCCGCGGCCTTGATATAGGACGCAGCAAATTCCGACGAAATTGTCTTGGCGCCGCAACGGGAACCGGTAGATTCGATGGCCAAGGGTTTTCGATCACCATTCTTCGCACTCGGTTTCGGACTCCTGGTGATTGCTGGGGGTTGCTCTTTGCCCATGGCGCACCTCAAGAGCGATACCCACCCAGGTTCGTCTGAAGTCGGCGGACCAGACCCGCAGTTACCAAAAGAGACGGCAACCGGCCGACCTTCTCACACCTCCGCGGGAGGGGCCGAAGTTGCGGGATATACTCCCGAGATGTTGAAAGAAAGTCCATCTCAGTCGCCAGTTTTACCCCGGGGGAATCAGGTGAAGACGGCAGCGCAAGGGCAGAATCCTACGGATCAAGTCATTTCTGTTGACCTCCTGGTCGCCGAACTTGAGGCGGAAGGCTTGCTCGATCCGACGACGAAGGCCCAATTGACCGCTGACCTTTGTCGAACCCCACCGCAACTTTGGCAAGGAGTTGTTGAAGCGTTTCGAGCGGGTCTGGAAATACGCAAACGGAGACAATCGACGGGTCAACTTGAGTCGAGGGAAGTCTTTATCGAGGATAGCGATGTGCAGGCTGCATCTTTTAGCTCAACAACAAGCCGAACGTCAGGCCAAAATCCGCAGGTACAGTTGGAACCCCCTCCGCAACAGAATCAGAACCGGGTGGCGACCGCCTCCGGTGCCACGAACACGATTGTCCGCGATGCTCCGGATCTCAACTCCGGCACAGACCGCCAGGGTGCGACACAAGCGACCATCCGCCCTGCATCTTCTTCCAGGCAAGAGGTAAGTTTTGCGACGGCCCCACAAGATTCGCGTCGGTTACCAGATCGTTCAGCAGTGCAGGAGGCTGGGCAGAGTGACTCCATGACTTCCAAATCCTCCGCGCCCTTTGATGACGAGGTCACTGCTGACTGGGAGGAATGGGTCAAAAAGGGGATTCACGGTCTTGAAGGTCGACAAAGTCGTAGTTCAACGGAGGAAATTCAGCTTCGTCTCTTACACCTGGCACTTGCCAATCGTGAAAAGACACTCGATCCAATCCCGGGGCTCAGCCCTTCTTTGCAGGACTTTTGGAGTCAAACTTTGTTTGGAGTCCTTCTGCTTGAAGATACGCAATTACATTCAGACCGCCAACTACGGCTGATGGAAGCCCGTCGTCATCTGGAAAACGGCATTCGTCGTCTTGGAGAAGAGTGCCCCTTGGAGATCACCGGGCTGGCGTTTGTGACTTCCGTGCAGAGTTGGGGAGTTTATGAGGCCTTCGAACAATACGAGTTTTCACCAGGTCAAAAGGTCCTCTTGTATGCCGAGGTTGAGAATCTTGCTAGCGAATCGACGGCAAAGGGCTATCGAACGGCATGGCGCAGCAGCTACCAGATTTTGGATGCCACAGGGAAACAGATCGCCCAATACGAATACCCCGCTAACGAGGAGTATTGTCGTCGGCCACGGAGGGACTTCTTTATCGGCTGCGAGTTGTCGTTTCCCAAAGATGCGTTGCCGGGCCGATACACGCTCCGGCTCACGGTCGTTGACATGATCAAACAACGAGTAGGCCAGGGAACCGTGGATTTTACGATCCGGGCGCAGCCTTCGCGATGATTGCCGCCCAGCGCACTGTTTTCGAAAACATTGTGGCTAACAAAGGTTGGGCCTGAATCCTACATGCCATGAGCAAACGGTTTACCCAGCGTGTTTGCGGCGACTGCTATCAGGCTGGTACCGGGGCATCACACTGACAATTGCTGACTGTTTCCAGCAGCTGTTCCGGCAGGAAGGGCTTCGCAATAAAATCCTGTGCGCCTTTTCGAATCGCGTCGGATATGAGTTTGGTCTGGTTGAGTGCGCTGACGACAATGACCTTGGCATTTGGGTTGATGGCGAGGATGCCGTCCAGTGCATAAATTCCGTCTGTTCCTGGCATGACGATGTCCAAAGTCACCACGTCGGGATTCAACTCGCGGTACTGCGCGACAGCTTCCGCGCCGTTGGAGGCTTCCCCTACGACTTCCCAACCGGCCTGAGTTAGGACTTCAGCGATCATGCGTCGGATGAGGACCGAGTCATCGGCGATCAATACCCGTTTCGACATGGTTGGCTCCTCAATAAAGCTGTGCACCCTGTTCGATTGTCTAACGAACTTGCGGCCAATATTTGAACTGGCGTTTCGCGATCATTCCGAGAACAACTGGCAAGCAACCGTCGATTGGTCAACAGGTTCATTAAAAGAATAGGTCACAAAAAGCCTGTATGGGAAAAGGACCGTTCAACTTAGGATGGGAGACGTTCGCCCCATCGTTATTTGTGCCAAGACTCTGTTCGCCTATAAAGAAACTCCAACGTTGGCATGCTTCGCGTATCGTTTGCCCACGCAGCAAAGTCGGAAAAAGACTTTCAAATCTATCAGGCGGCATAGTCGTCATCGGTGCAAAACTCGGTACAAGCAAACGGTGCAGCTGGGCGACAAGGCAATCATTGCCGAATTGCTCCTCGCCTGGCTCACTGAACGCCACCAGCACAGCCGATGACAATGAAAGAATGGCTCGAAGTATAACGCAAGAAGGCTGACTCCGCTATGGAACTAAACCGATACCATTACTACATGCTTGGGTTGCTTCTTCTACTCTTTGGTCTTGAACTACGGACCATCGACGCGGTCGTGTTGACGCCCGAAGTGACAAAATTTCTGGCCGAGCGAACCGGCCACCCTGTCGCCACGGCCAGCAACGCGGTGGCGGCCATCACTGGCACCTCGGCCCCTATCCCTCCCAAGACAATTCGCCCCCCTGAGTGGCTTGGCTACGCCGTACTTTCGGCAGGTTCCGTCCTCGTTTTATACAGCCTTGCCCTCCCAAAACCGGGGGGGTGATGTGAAGAGGCATGCCGTACGCAGCCAATTGGAGAAGAATGTTCAGCTAAGTCGCGCAGAGTGTGGGCAAGCCGCTCCGTCGAAAAAGAGATGGTGTTGTCCTGGGTATTGCCCGACATGAATATCTCCAGACGAGGATTTTGGCAAACGTTGGCCACGATAATCTTTGCAGGCGGTGTCAAATCCCTGCTTGGGCAGGAGAACACGGTCCGTTCGCCTGGGGACAATCAGGCTCAAACTGCTGGTGAGCCAACACGCCGTAATGACCGATCCGAAGATGCGGGCGTTGCCCGTCCTCGGCTTCGCGAAGGTACGCGTGTCAGCGATCTTGTCGGCATTATTCGTCAAACTGGCCAGCGATACACCTTTTTTGTTGAAGCCGATGGAAGCCGATTTGTGCTTCTCGAGAATCTTATGCTTGAACGGATTATGCGGAGTCAAGCGAGCCATCCGGGGATCGTTCAGTGGAAAATATCCGGGACAGTTACTGAGTTTCAAGGCCAAAACTACCTTTTGATCGAACATGCCCTTCTGCGGGGAGGTGCCTTCGAGGAAGCCAAACCGGCTACTCCGCAAAAAAGGAATTAGCTTGATAGGATCGCTGG
>Ga0068707_1001185_pt1 | contig 18014 bp, 13 predicted proteins | sample YNPNPMetaG_FD_66600 | JGI IMG/M metagenome (GOLD analysis project Ga0068707, IMG submission 66600) | Anoxygenic and chlorotrophic microbial mat microbial communities from Yellowstone National Park, USA - YNP NP MetaG | ecosystem: Environmental > Aquatic > Thermal springs > Hot (42-90C) >...
CTCCTCAGGACCCTGTCGGTCCGCCAATCCTTGGCCAGTTCCACGGCGGCCCGCATGAGGTTGCCGTTGTACCGCTCGAGCTTCTGTTCGAACTTCTCGAAGAGCGTCAGGGCGTCGGCCGAACCTCCGGAGAAGCCTGCGATCACCCTCTGGTGATAGAGACGCCTGACCTTGCGCGCGCCATGTTTTATCACGGTGTTGCCGAAGGTGATCTGACCGTCGCCGGCCATGGCGACCCGCCCGCCCCTGCGCACCACCAGGACCGTGGTGCCTCTGCGTTGCCCCTGTGTGGTCATGGCCCTCCGCCCGAACCTCCTGTGCCCGTCCTCCTGGCGCGCGGATGAGTCCTGTCATAGACCTCGAGGAGGCGCCCCATGCTCACATGGGTGTACCTCTGGGTAGTGGACAGGCTCTGGTGACCCAGCATCTCCTGGATGGCCCGCAGGTCCGCCCCTCCATCCAGGAGATGCGTGGCAAAGGTGTGACGCAGGCTGTGAGGGCTGATCCCTCGCCTCTTCGAGCACCGCACTATGTAACGATCCAGCATCCTGGCGACGCTCCTGGTGGAGAGCCTGCCGCCCCGCCTGTTCAGGAACAGGGCGTCCTGCGGGGCGCCGGGCCTTTGCAGCTCCCCTCGCCGATCCATGTAAGCCCGCAGGGCTACCAGGGCGGGCCCGCCCACCGGGACGATGCGCTCCCGGCTCCCCTTGCCGAACACCCTGACCACCCCCAGCCCCCAGAGGAGATCGCGACAGTCGAGTCCCACGAGTTCGCTCACACGTAGCCCGGAGGAGTAAAGCAGCTCCAGTATGGCCCTGTCCCTCAGGCCCAGAACGCTTCTGGGATCGGGCGTCTCAAGGAGCTGCACTACCTCATCCACGGAGAGGACCCGGGGCAGGCCGCGGCGGATCTTCGGGGCGGAGAGCTCCTGAACAGGATTGCCGCTCACGACCCCCTCCCTGGCCAGGAACCTGCAAAAGCTCCTGATGGAGGTCAGCTCCCTCGAGATCGTGCTCTTCTGGCAGTGCTGCGACCTGGATCTCAGGTAGGGCAACACCATCTGCTGGTCGATCTCCCCCACCGAGGGCTCCCTCCCCAGGGCGTCACGCACGAAGGAACGAAAAGAATGGAGGTCCTTCATGTAGGCCCTCACCGTGTGAGGCGAGGCGTTGAGCTCTCCCTCCAGGTGCGCCCTGAACCTGGCGATCCAGGTATGCATGGCGCCTCCCGTCTCGTCCAAGGTCACCTCCCCGCAGCCTCATGCCGACCCGCCCGGGCCGAGGCAGCCAACGGATCTCGGGGCCCCTCGCCCTCACCCCAGGGCAGGAGGCAGGGAAAAGAAAAAGGCCTCCTCTTCCGGGGAGCGGCCGTAGGGGCTCCCCCAGGAGACCCGAGCGATTCTAGCACAATCTCCTCAGGAATCAAGGGATCCCAAGCGCCCCTGCCGCCCTTGCCTCGCCCCTGGGATGAACCGCTGCAAGATGAAATTGACCTCGTCCTCCCTCGTCACCACCTTCCCGTCCATGCGCGCATCCCTGAGCGCGTCCAGGACCTTGCGGAACACGGGCCCCGGCTTCATCCCCAAGGCCTTGAGGTCCTCCCCGTTGAGCATGGGTCGCACGCCCCTGTGACGGCTTATGTGCTGGGAGAGGTAACGTTTGGCCGCATGGTCCCTGGCCTTGGCCATCAGGTAGAGCAAGGTCTCGTTCCTGAAAGGCTGCATGATGGCGTATACCTGACTCGGCCTCATCCCCCTGGAACCGGACAGACGGCTGAGCGCCCGGTCAGCCGCGAGTTTCTGCCCCGACCAGCGCTGGACCTCCCTCGCTGGAAAGGCCAGGCGTTCCAGGGCCTCGCGCACCTGCTCGTCGCTCATGTTATCCAGCAGGGCCAGCAGATAGACCCGCCAGGGCTCCACCCGCTCATCCAGGTAAAGGAGCTCGTACCAGGCCAGCACCCCCTCCACCTCCTGAAAGAGCTTCCTCTTGGCCTCGCCCAGCTCGAGGCGGGGATGGACGAAGCGCAGCACGTCCAGTTCCTGCAGACGCTGCATGGCCGCCAGCGGCCTCTTTTCGCTCAGCAGCATCAACAGCTCGTGCCACAGCCTCCTGCCGTCCACCTTCTCGAGGAAGTTGAGGCGCACGGCGCTCTGGATCAGGTTCAGGGTATGCTTGCCGATCCTGAATCCGAACCGATTCTCGAAACGGACGGCCCTCAGCACCCTCGTGGGATCCTCCACGAAACTCAGATTGTGCAGGACCCTCACCGTCCGATCCTTGATGTCCCTTTGCCCCCCGAAAAAGTCCAGGAGCTGACCGAAGTGCATCGGGTTGAGGCAAAGGGCCAGGGCATTGATGGTGAAGTCCCTGCGGTAAAGGTCCAGTTTTATGGAGCTGAACTCCACAGTGGGCAGGGCAGCGGGGTGCTCGTAATATTCGGTGCGGGCAGTGGCCACGTCCACCTTGAACCCGTCGTCGAAGATGAGGACGGCAGTGCCGAACTCCTGGTGGGCCCTGTACCTGCATCCGCGCCTCTCGGCGTAGTGTCGCGAGAACTCGATGGCGTCGCCTTCCACCACTATGTCCAGATCGAGGTTCTCCTGCCGCAGCAACAGGTCCCGCACGAAACCACCCACCACGAAGGCATTGATCCCCAACTCCTCGGCCACCTCGCCCAGGTCCAACAGCAGCCCCATCACCCGGGGAGGGAGCCTCTCCTCCATCATCTGCCGGATCTTCTTCTTCCGAACCGCCTCCTCCTTGTGGACGCGGTCGAAGGCATATTCGCCGCTCTCCAGGCCGTTGAACTGGAGCTCCCGCAGTATATCCGTGCGGGTGATGGCACCCACCAGGCGCCCATCCTCCATGACGGGGACGAACCTCTGGGCGTTCTCCACGATGATCCTCCTGACCTCCTCGGCCGGGACCTCCGGGGTCACTGTCTCGAAATCCGAGGTCATGTATTCCTTCACAGGCAGCTCCTCCAGGCCGTGATAGATGGCCTTCTGCACCACCACCCGCGAGATCAGACCCACCAGTTCCTCCCCCTTCACCACCGGCAGCACGTTTATGTTGAAGCGGGCCAGGATCTCGGCCGCCTCCCTGATCTTCTGCTCCGCCTCGATGGTCTTGACAGGGAAGGACATGATCTCAGCAGCGGTCCTGACAGGCCGCACCATGTCTTGGAGCAGGGCCACCAGGCGCTCTTCCACCTGCATGAGGGTGAGATCCCTGATGGTGGCCGAGGCCGCGGTGGCATGTCCACCCCCCCCGAACTCCACGGCGATCTGCCCCACGTTGACCGATTCCAGGCGACTGCGTGCCACGAGGTAGACCCGGTCCTCCATGCGGGCCAGGGCGAATAGGACGTCTATGTTCTCCATGTCCCTGAGCTTGTGCACGAGCACGGCGAAGTCGCCAACGTAATGCTCCGAGGCAGCGGTGGCGATGACCACCTCCACCCCCCTTACCCTGACCTTCCTGGCCGAACGAATCAGGTCGTTGAGGAGAAAGACCTGGTCCGCCGTGAGCTCTCGAGTGATGAGATCCGAGATGATGCTCAGCTTCGCCCCCTTGGACCTGAGGTAGGCCATGGCGAGGAAATCCTCCGGACGGGTGGAGGAGAAGGTCAGGGAACCCGTGTCCTCGTATATGCCCAAGGCCAGCACAGTGGCCTCGTCCGGGGTGATCTCCAGGCCGCGTTCCTGCAGGATCTCGACCATCAGGGTCGTGGTGGCCCCCAGCTCCCGGACCAACTGGACCTCGCCCTCGATGTCGTCCTCGCTGGGCGGGTGATGGTCGTAGACATGGACCCTCACCCCGGGACGCTCGAGGACCTCGGCGAATTTCCCTATGCGACTCCTCTGCCTCGTGTCGACCAGGATCAGGGTCGAGACGCGTTGCAGCTCGATGTCGCGAATGCGGTCCACCTCGAACAGGTAGAAGGTGGACTGGACGAAGAACTCCCTCAGGCTGCGCTCCTGGGAGCCCGGAAAGACGATGCGCGCCTTTGGGTAGAGCTTCTTGGCAGCGAGCATCGAGGCCAGGGCATCGAAGTCCGCGTTGATGTGCGTGGTTATGACCTGAAGGCCCTCATCGTCCATGAAATACTACCACTCACTCCCCCCTGGGATGGAACCGGCGGTGGATCTCCTTCAGCCGCCCCCTGGCCACGTGGGTGTAGATCTGCGTCGTGGAGATATCCGCATGGCCGAGCAATTCCTGGATGGCCCGGAGGTCCGCGCCCCCCTCCAGCAGATGGGACGCGAAGGAGTGGCGCAACATGTGGGGGGTCACACCGCTGCCCATCCCTGCACCCTTGGCGTAGGTCTTCAGGGCCTTCCAGAAGCCCTGCCTGCTGAGACGCCTGCCTGACCTGTTCAGGAACACGGCGCGGGTGGAGCTGTTGCGCCCGAGCCGATCTCTACCCTTCTCGAGATAGACCCTCAGGGCGTCCAGGGCGTACTCCCCCAGCGGGACCACTCGCTCCTTGCCCCCCTTGCCCCGGACCTGGGCGGTCCCGGTGATGAAGTCGAGCTGATGGAGGTCCAGGCCCACCAGTTCCGAAACCCGCATCCCCGTGGCGTACATGACCTCCAGCATGGCCCGATCCCTCATCTTCAATGGGTCCTCCCCGGAGGGCTTGGCCAAGAGCGCCTCCACGTCCCTCTGACTCAAGGTCCTAGGGAGGGGGCGGCCCAGCCGCGGGGACTGAAGGGCCGAGACTGGGTTGGCCGACACGAGGCCCCTTCGCACGAGGAAGCGGAAGAACGAACGGATGGCCGCGAGGCGCCGGGCCACGCTCCTGGGAGAGAGCTTCCTTGCCCGAAGGAGCGTGAGGAAATCCTGGACGTGGGCGGGCCTCACCTCCTGGACCCTGTGGAGCTTGAGGTCTTCCAGGAACTCCACAAAACTCAACAGGTCCCGGCTGTAGGCCTCCAGCGTGTTGGGAGAGAGCCCCCTTTCCACCGCCAGGTGCGCGAGGAACCTGTCCACGAGTTCTTCCATCGTCAGCTCTCGCGCCCGTAATCGTCCTCGAGGCGCACCACGTCGTCTTCCCCGAGATACTCCCCTGTCTGGACCTCTATCAGGCGGAGCCTCCCGGGGCCTCGGTTCTCCAACCGGTGGGTGCTCCCCAAGGGTATGTGGACATGCCCACCGCACGGCAGCTCCAGGACCTCGCCCCCCACGGTCACCAAGGCGGTCCCCTCCACCACCACCCAGTGCTCGGCCCTGCTGCGGTGCATCTGGAGGCTCAGCCGCTCCCCCGGCAGCACCTCCAGCCACTTGACCTGGTATCCCTTGCCCCTCTCCAGGACCTTGTAGGCCCCCCAAGGCTTGTGCACCTCCCTGTGGATCAGGGCCTCTTCCCTGGAGCGCCCCCGAAGCTCGTCCGAGATCCTCCTTACCTCCTGGCTCCTCTCCTTGTGGCAGACAAGGACCGCATCCTCGGTCTCCACCACCACCAGGTCCCGCACCCCCAGGGTCGTGACGAGGCGCCCCTCCGATCTCACCAGGGAGTCCCGCGTCTCCAGGGCCAGGACGTCCCCGTGAAGGACGTTGCCGTCCCAGTCCTTGGGATGGATCTCCATGAGGGCCGCCCAGGAACCCACGTCGCTCCAGCCGACGTCCGCCGGGATCACGGCCACCTTGTCCGAGCTCTCCAGGACACCGTAATCCACCGAGATCGCCTCCATGGCCCCGTATACCTCCGAGGCCGTGGTCGCCCTGCCCGGGTCACCCCAAAGGCCTCTGAGCTCCTCCAATGCCCGGCGGTGACCGGGGAGATGGACCCCCAGCTCCTCCAAGTAGAGGCTTGCCCTCCAGACGAAGACCCCGCTGTTCCACAGGAATTCCCCCGACAGCAGGTACCGCTCGGCGGTCTCCCGGTCTGGCTTCTCCACGAAACGGGCCACCCGGAAGGCCTCCGATCCCTTTCCGCGGTCCGACCCGTCCTTCAAGGCCTCTCCCTTGAGGATGTAGCCGTATCCTGTCTCGGGGCGGGTCGGTTTGATGCCGAGGGTGACGAGCCAACCCTCATCGGCGACCTCCCGGGCCCTCCGGACCAGGCTGGTAAACGCCCTCCCTTCCTGGATGTAATGATCCGCCGGGAAGACGGCCAGGACCCCTCCCCTTTCCTGCTCCAGTACGGCCAGGGCCGCCAGCCCGATGGCCGCGGCCGTGTTGCGCCCGGAGGGCTCCTCGAGGACCCTGACGCCGCTCAGGCCGAGGGCCCTGAGCTCCCTTCGGACATGAAGGGCCTGGCTCCGGGTGGTCACGGCCCAGACCCTCTCCTCCGGGACCAGCTCGAGGGCCCTCTCCAGGGTCAAGGCCAGCATGCTTCGCTCCCCCAGGATCCTCAGCAACTGCTTGGGCATCTGCTCTCGGCTCAGGGGCCAGAACCTGGTCCCGCTGCCGCCTGCCAGGATCACCACGTGAAGGCCGGGATTTCTCCCCGTTGCTTCAGCCATCACTCCGCCTCGATCTCCACGTAATAGGCCCCCTGCTCGGGCCTCACCCTGTGCGGATAGCCCAAGCGGCCTATGATGCCCATGACTATGCTGTTTTCGTGATCCACCACTGCCTCGAAACGACGGATCCCGTTCTCTTTGGCTATGTCGATCACCCTGGCCAGGACGAACTTGCCCAGTCCCCTGCCCTGCCAATCATCCCGCACCACGATCGCCAGCTCAGCCCTGTCCCTGCGCGGATCGCTGGCATACCGCCCCACTGTGACGATCGCCTCTTCTCGACCCTCCCCCACGACCCCAACCAAGGCGAAGTCCCCCACATAGTCCACGGTGGCCAGCCTCACCGCCCACCCCTCTGGCAGCTGACGCAGGGGGCTGAGGAAGCGCATGTAGATGGACCTGGGAGAGAGCCTGTTGAAGAGGCCGATGAGGAGGGCGGCGTCGCTCGGCTTGATGGGCCTCAGAAAGACCCTCGAGCCGTCCTTCAAGGCGGCCCACCCCTCGTGCCGGGCAGGATATTCGAACGGGACCGGCCTCTCGTCCATGACCGAGTCGCTTCCCCCTGATATCACTGGAAGTATACCTGCGAGGTCCGACAAGATCAACCAACGCGGCACCGCACCGAGGCAGCCACGGGGCATCGCGGCGATGGAAACACCTGGCACGATGCTGCCTGCAGGGGCCCGCTTCAGGACCCGTGCTGAGGCGCGGCGCTCCCCTGGAAGAAGGGGGGCACTTGCAATTTCGCCCCTCGGCCGCTATATAGAGTGGCAAGCGTTCGTATCCCCTGACCGAGGGCGACAGAGATGGCACAGACCCCTCCCCCACCCAGGCGACTAGGGGAAAGGCTCGTCCAGGAGGGGCTCCTCACCCCGGAGCAGCTCCGCATCGCCCTCGAGCTCCAGAAGAGGACCTCCAAGCTCCTGGGGGAGATCCTGGTGGACCTGGGCTTCGTGGAGGAGACCGTCCTGTCCTCCCTCTTTTCCCACGACCTCGGTGCGCCCCACATGGCCTCTCTGGAGGGCGTCTCGGTGGACCCCGAGGCCGTCCGCCTGATCCCCAAGGAGTGGGCCCTGGAGCACAAGGTCCTGCCCCTGTCTTGCGAGGACAACGAGCTCACCGTTGCCGTAACCGACCCGTTCGACGTCGTCACCGTCGACGAGATTCGCAAGAAGACGGGCAGGAGGGTCCGCACCGTCGTGGCCTCGGAGACCGAGATCCTCCGGGCCGTGGAGTTCTGGTATACGGGGGGGCAGGACCCCCTCAGGGAGATCCTCCAGCAGGCCCACGAGGCGTTGAGTGCTTCCGGAGGGGGCCCGGCGGTGGAGGAGGCGCCGTTGATCAGGTTGGTGAACCACATGCTCACCATGGCCGCCAAGGACGGTGCCACCGACGTACACCTGGAGCCGGAGCGCAACGCCGTCCTGGTCCGCTTCCGGGTGGATGGGATCCTGAAGGTTTGGCAGATCCTGCCCAAGGAGCTGGAGAGGACCCTGGTGTCCAGACTCAAGGTCATGGCCAATCTGGACATCTCGGAGACCCGCCTGCCCCAGGACGGGAGGGCAGAATTCCGCTTCGGGAATCGTCCGTTGGACCTCAGGGTCTCCGCCTATCCCACATCCCAAGGCGAGAACGTCGTGATCAGGATCCTGGACCGAAGAAAACTGGTGACCCGGATAGATGAACTGGGTTTCAGCGAGGATTTGAGGGCCACCCTGCGAAGGCTCCTGGGCCGTCACCAGGGGATCATACTGGTGACGGGGCCCACGGGTTCGGGAAAGACCACGACCCTCTACGCCTCCCTCATGGAGATCGCCTCGCCTCAGATCAACATCATGACCATTGAGGACCCCATCGAGTACGATCTGCCCTTCATCCGCCAAAGCCAGATCAATCCCAGGGCCCAATTCACCTTCGTGCGCGGCCTGCGCGCTATACTCCGTCAAGACCCGGACGTGATCCTCGTGGGGGAGATCAGGGACCAGGAGACCCTCGAGATCGCCATGCAGGCAGCCTTGACAGGGCATCTCGTCCTTTCCACCCTCCACACCAACTCGGCCTTGGGGGCCATCCCCCGCCTCATCCACATGGGGGCGCCTTCCCATATCCTGGCCTCCTCCTTGCTGGGGGTGGTGTCTCAACGCCTGGTGCGCAGGGTCTGCCCGGAGTGCCGCTCCGAGGAAGATGCCACCCCCGAGGAGGAGAGATTCCTGAGGGAATCCCTGGGGGCGGCGTTGGAGATGCCGTCTCCGATTCGTCTGCCCCGGGAAAGAGGATGCAGCCACTGCAGGGGAGATGGCTATATCGGCCGATTCGCCGTCGGGGAGATCGTGGAGATGGACAGGAGCCTCTACCACATGATCAGCGAGCGGAGCAGCGAAGACGTGATGTATCGGATGCTCCAGAGCCGCGGTTATCGAAACATCCTGCAGGACGCACTCATGGCCGTCTTGAGGGGCAGGACGACCCTCCAGGAGATCCGGCGGGTCCTTTGAGATGCCCATCTACAATTACAAGGCATGGGACGCCCAGGGGAGGCTCGTCAGCGGGAGGGCCGAGGCCCAGGACGACCGCGCCCTCTACTCCAGTCTCAAGGCCCAGGGGCTGCTCCTCAAGAAGGCCTCCGCCCTGCGCAGGGTCGGGGGAAGGGGGGCCAAGGTCAGACCGCAGGACCTCGCCGAGTTCTCCCACCAGATGGCCTTCGTCATCAGGTCGGGCATCCCCCTCATGCAGGGGATGTCCGACCTCAAGGAACACATCCGCGACCCCAGGTTCCAGGGGATCCTCCAGGCCGTGCTCGCTCATTTGACCGCCGGTGAGACCCTCTCCCAGGCGATGCTTCGTTATCCAGAGGCCTTCCCGCCACACTACGTGTCCGTCATCCACGCCGGTGAGACTGCCGGAAGCCTGGACGAGTCCTTCAAGGACGTAGGGACCTATCTGGAGTGGCTCATACAGATCCGCCAGCAGATAAAACACGCCCTCGTCTATCCGGCCATCGTGATGGTCATCATGGGCGTAGCCATCTCCCTCTTCGTGGCGGTGGTGATTCCACGCCTGGTGAGCTTCATCCAGGAGCTGAACCGGCCCTTGCCCCTGCCCACCAAGCTCCTCGTCCTGTTCAACGAATGGCTTCTCCATCGTTGGTACATGATCGCGGCCTGCTTGGGGGGTATCGTCCTGGCGGGCCTGATCGCCTGGAGGTTCGAGGGGGTCAGGTTGTTCTGGGACCGCCAAAAGCTGCGCCTTCGCCCGGTGGGGCCCCTCCTGAGGGACTTGATCCTGCTGCGCTTCGTGAAATATCTCCGTGTCCTTTACAGGTCCGGGATCCAGATCCACCAGTCCTTCGAGATCCTCCGGGAGGTGGTCCCCAACCGCCATTTCAAGCTCATAATGGGACAAATCAGGGAGCGCATCCTGGAAGGCGACTCCCTGGCAGAGGCCATGGAGCGGGTCGGAGGCTTCACCCCGCAGGTCCTTCGAAGCGTCAGGGTCGGCGAGCAGACAGGGACCCTTGAGGAAGGCCTCGAACAGCTCGGAGGACACATCCAGCGCTCCGTGGATGAGGGGGTCAAGCGCCTGGTGACCATGCTGGAGCCCTTGTTGCTGATGACCGTCGGGGTGATATTCATCGTGATCATCATGACCGTTCTGTGGCCCATCTACACCATCCTGGGGGAACTCGGGTAGCAGGGGCCCCCCGTGGCCTCTCCCCACATCTTGTGCCTCCCGGTGCGCTTACCGCAACTTGTAGAAAAATTTTCTTTACAAGCCGGCCGAATTCTGTATAATGGGCTCGGGCTTTTTTCCATGGGATTTCGCCACGGCGGCGGTGGGGGCCTGGCCACGACCATGAAGTCCGAGGGGCGGACGGACGAGGTCTCGTGATAGGCTTCAGGGGAAAGAGGAACCTCCTCTACCTCAAGGGGAACCGTTTGCTCGCGGCGGAGTGGAAAGCCGGCCGGTTGAAGAAGACCCTGGATTGTCCAGCCGATCGAGTCCAGCCCGCCCATCGCCTCTCCGGACAGGCGGTGTTGCTGCTGCAAGACGAAGCCCTTCAGCACCAGGTCGTCTCCCTCCCTTCGGGAAAGAAAGGTGTGACCAGCACGGTCATGGCCAACGAGGCCGAGGAGCTCGCCGGGGCACCGGCCGGGGAGCTCTCCTTTGGGTGGCGGATCATGGGCACAGCGGAGGAGGAGGGCCTCCTGAGGGACCAGTATCTCCTGGCCGTGCACCCCAGGGCGACGCTCCAGCCCTTGCTGGAGCGTCTGGGGCAGCTGGGGCTGAGGGTCCGGAAGGTGGCGAGCGCCCTGGACCTCCTCGTCGAGTACGGCGCGCGCAAGGAGGATGGCGCTGCGAGGCTCCTGGTGGTATTCGAGCAAGACACGGTGCACGTCCTTTTCTTCCAGGGTCGGCTCTACGGTTTTCACCGTTCCCTGCCCGGCCTTCACGAGGGGCTCCAGGAGGAGCTGATCCTGGAGATACAGCGATCGGCCTTCTACGCCAAGCAGCGTTACAAGGTCCCGGTGGAACGCGTGAGCGTCCTGCTGGCCCCCGGGTGGTTCACCCAGGAGGTGGCCTCTTCCCTCGGTTCCGCTTTGCAGATCCCGGTGAGTCTGCTGGCGCCATCGGGGAAAGAGTCGCCCTTTCCGGAGATGGGGGTGCTGAACCTGGCGCTCGACGCCCCCGAGCTCCTCGAGCCGTTGCTCTCCATGCTGCCGCCGGAGCTCATGAGGGCGCGAAGCCTGAGCCGGGTGGCCGCCATCTGTTCCGCGACGGAACTCCTCCTTTTGGGGCTGGTGCTCCTTTCCATACTGAACCATCGCGCGTTTCGGGAGGGGGACATGAGGCTCCTAAGGACCCATGCCGCCGGCCTCCAGGCACTGGAGGAGAGGATCCACGCCAAGGAGGGGGAGTTGACGGAGATGAATCGATTCAGGCAGGCGATCCAGGACCTCCGTGAGGTGATGTTCAAGAGGCCTCACCTCCATCTCCACCTGGAGGCACTGGCCTTCCTCGTCCCCGACTGGATCCACCTGGAGTCCGTCCAGTGGTCCTCTCCGGAGGCCGCGGCCAGGAGAGGGCCCACCGCCGGGCGGGGCCAGGCCCACGGAGAGGAGAAACTCGCCGACAGGATCCAGCTCACCGGGGCGGTGGAGGCAAAGGAGGCTGGCGAGCGTTACAGCCTCTTTTTCGCCTGGATCGAGCGCCTGAAGGGGGAGCCTCTGGGGCCGGATCTCGCCTACAGCGCGGAAGAGCTCCTCCACAAAGGGGCCTTCAAGATGACCATCCCGAGGATCTCTAGGTAGGGCGGCATGGGGGACACCTCGAGGAAACCCAATCCATTGTTCGTGCCGGGGGTCCTCCTGGCGGCCCTCCTGGTGGCCAGTGCCTACAACCTCCACGTGGCCAACGACGGGCGGCTCCTTCGCAGGGAACTCTCGTCCATGCAGGTGAGGATCCAGGAGAAACGGGAGATTCTCGGATCCCTGGAGCGATTGGACCGGGAACGGGAGACCATGAGGGCCTTCTCCCCCACCTCGTGGGTCCCGATCCTGACCAACCATTTGGAGGCGAGGCTGCAAGCGGAGGGCAGGGTGATGAGCGCCCTGCAGGAGGCCAAGGCGCAGCAGCCCAACCTGGAGTGGAAGGAGGAGGCCGCAACGGGGCTTCGACGTGCCACCCTCACCCTCAAGGCACTCTTCCCGTCTTACATGGGCTTCGTTCAATGCCTGCGGGCACTGGAGGAGGGGGTCCCTCCCCTCCTGCCCCAATCCCTGGAGATGAAGAAGGAGGGGATGAGGATCAGGATCTCCTTGACCTTGGGGTTCCATTACAGGTTGGCCCATGAGGGGAGTTGAGGAAGGCCTGGAGAGATGGTTGTGGGTGGGCCTCGGGTGCCTGGTGGTGGGGATAGGGGTCATGCTCATCGTGTGGTTCCCGAGCGGCGGGTACGACAGACCGTCCAAGGGGGTTTCCCCCGCGCAGCCACAAGAGCCCCCCTCCGCCCAGCCTCCGCTGGAGGAGAGCCAGGGGATCCTGCTCCTGGGGCGGAGGATCGAGGAGCTGCGCAGGGAAGGCGCCGCCCGGGACCCGTTCCTCTCTTCGAGGGAACGGGAGTGGAAGGCGTTCACGGAGGGCCTCTCCCATCGCCCCCCCTCCCTGGAAGGGATCCTGGATATGGAGGGCAATCGCCTTGCGATCATCGGGGGCCGCCTTCGCAAGGTGGGGGAAGAGGTGGAAGGTTTCCTCATCGGGGAGATAGGGACCGATTCCGTCACCCTGCTCAAGGATGGCAAATCCGTCACTATCCGGTCCAAGTCCGCGGGAGGACGACCATGACTCGCTCCAGATGGCTAGCCTGGGTCCTGTCGATGCCGTTTCTCTGGGGATGGATCTCGGGCTGCAGCACGAGCCCGCCTCCCAGACAGGGCGTCGCTGCATCCCCCCCCTTGCCTCCCCATCAGGAGGCAGGGCCGCCCCCCGCACCGGCACCCCCTCCCGAGCCACCGGCCCTCTTGCCCCTCAAGCCGCCCGTCGGTCAGCAAGGGCTTGAGACCCTGGTATCCATATCCCTCACCGATGGGGGTCTCAAGGAACTCCTGCACGCCCTGGCCAGCCAGGCCCGGGTCAACCTGGTCATAGATCCCGACGTGGAGGACGATCGGGTTAGCCTCACCATCCAGAGGATCCCCCTGTGGCAGGCGCTGGATGCCGTCCTCTCCTCCCATTCCCTTTACTTCTCCTCCCACCCCGGCTACCTTCGCATCTCCAGGATGCTCACCAGGGTCTTCCACCTGGACTATGTGCTCAGCGTAAGGAGCGGGACCAGCACCACCCAGGTCTCCCTCTCCTCCGGCACCGCCCCCGTAACCACCGGCGGGGCCGCAGCGGGCGGGGCCGCAGGGGGCAGCGCTGCCCCCGCTGTGAGCGCCTCCTCGGGCGACATCGCGGTGCAGACTCAGGAATCAGTGGACTTCTGGAAGCACCTGGAGGAGAGGGTCCGGGAGCTCATGAGGGACCCACGATACGAGATCCTGAAGGCCACACTGGACCAGCGAGACCTGCGAAGGCAGATGGAGATGATCCCCTTGGAGTCCCAGTACGACAAGGAGGTCCTGAGGCATCAGATAGAGATGTTTCAACTCCAGAGAGAGGTGATCAGGAAACAGATCGAGACCGGCCTCCTCGAGGGCCAACCGCAGGCCATGGCGACCCAGGCCCAGCCCAGCCGGGCCAGGGAGACCGCAGCCAGGGGGGCTGAGGCGGCGGCCGCAGAGGCTGGGCGGGGCCCCTTGGTGGGCTCTTTCTCCTTGCACCCGCAGACGGGCACGTTGCTGGTGACCACCACCCCGGAGATCATGGAGCGCATCGAGCGATTCCTGGGCCAGGTGCGCGAGAACCTCAGTCGCCAGGTCCACATGGACGTCCAGATCCTGGAGGTCTCCTTGTCCGACGGCGATCAGTTGGGCATAGACTGGAGCGGCCTGCCGGGACTGATCCAGATCTTCCGCATGCCGAGCCTCAGGGACGTGATACGCAGCCAGATCCAAAGCCAGGCCGGTGGAGGGGGGGGAGGCGGAGGGACGGCTGGGGGCACAGGGATCACATCGCCTCTGCCCGCCTCTCCCTTTTCCGCCTCCCCGCTGGGCGCCCTGCAGTTGGGCCTGCTCTTCGCCCCGGCCAATGACCTGGCCGTGCAATCCACCCTCAACGCCATCATCTCCTTTCTGGAGAGACACGGCAACGTGAGGGCCATCTCCAGACCCCAGATCACCACCCTCAACAATCAGCCGGCGGTCATCTCGGTGGGGGTCAACGACTTCTTCGTTACCTTCGAGCAGCAGACCACCGCCGCGGCAGCGGGGGGGATCGCCACCTCAGCGGTCACCAGCCGCATCAACCCCCTCTTCATCGGGGTCAGCCTCCACATCACCCCGCAGATAAGCCCCCAGGGCGAGATCGTGATGAAGATCGTCCCGGCGGTGAACCAGAAGGTGGGGGACAAGGTGGTGCCCACCGGCATACCGTCGGCCCCCACCCAGTCCATCCCGCTGCTGGAGACGCGACAGACCAGCACCGTGGTCAAGGTCCGGGACGGCCAGACCATCCTGATCTCGGGCCTGATCCAGGAGAGGGAAGAGGAGGTGCAGAAGGCCGTGCCCTATCTCTCAGGGGTCCCCGTCCTCGGGCCCCTCTTCCGGCATACGACCAGGCAGAAGGGACGCTCGGAGTTGGTCCTGTTGATCACCCCGAGGCTGACGGATATCTCCGGGCCTGCGGAACGCGTCGGCTTCCGTGCCCTGCCGTTGGAGAGGTGATGTACAGGGAGTTCTACCGGCTCAAAGAGGCGCCTTTCCAGCTCCTGCCCGACCCCAGATTCTTCCTCTTCTCGGAAAAGGCCAGGGGCGCCTTCGATCAGCTCCGCTACGGCATCAAGAGCGGCCTCGGCTTCATGATGCTCACGGGCGAGGTGGGAGTGGGCAAGACATCGCTTTTGAGGGTCCTGCTTCAAAACCTCGACCACTCGGTGGACAGGGCCTTGGTCCTGAACCCCATGCTCCGGAACAGCGAGGAGCTCATCAAGTGCATACTGTTGGATCTCGGGGCGAGGAGGCATTTTCCCAGGCCGCTGGACAAGGTGGATCTCCTCCACATCCTGGAGCGATTCCTCCTGGGTCGGCACAGGCACGGCAAGAAGGTCCTGCTCATCATCGACGAGGCGCAGACCCTGCCGGATCAGCTCCTCGAGGAGGTGAGACTCCTTTCCAACTTCGAGACCAACGATGAGAAGCTCCTACAGATCCTCCTGGTGGGGCAGCCGGAACTGAGGAGACGCATAGACAGCCCCGAGTTCCGACAGCTCCATCAACGCATCGCGGTCAAGGCGCTGCTTTCCCCCCTGGACAAGGGGGAGGTGGGGGCATACCTGAGGCACAGGCTCTCGGTGGCCGGATCCAAGGACGCCATCTTCTCTCCGTGGGCCTCGCGGATGATCGCCAGCGCCAGCAAGGGGATACCCCGCCTCATCAATCTCATCGCCGAGCGCTCCCTCATCGCAGGGTATGTCTCCAGCAAGACGAAGATAGGCCGCAGGGAGGTCAGGATGGCCATGCAGGACCTGGACCTGAGGTGAGGATGAGCCTCATAGAGAAGGCATTGATCAAGTCCAAGTCCCAACCGCCCTCTTCGGAGGGGCCTTCCGGGCCCCTGTCCGGGCCGCGCATGGAGCATATCCTGGGAGGCCAAAGGCCCCGTCGGCCCAGGACCACGCTCATGGCGGCCCTTTGCGTGGTCTCCCTGGTCCTGATGGGGGCCGGCTGGTTCCTCGTCTCCTATGCCCCCGAGGTGGCCCGCGGCCTGAGGGGCGCAGCCCGGCTATCCCCCAGGGAGGAGGCCCGGCCCCAAAGGCCCCCTTCCATGACGACGGAGCAGGCCCCTCCCGAGGTCTCGCAGGAGGCGCCCTCCCCCGCGCCCGTTGCGGCCGGGGGAGAAAAGGAGCGAGGGCCGGTCCCATCGCCCGTCGCCGAGGATTCGGCCCAAGGACCCCTCGCCCAGGTCTCGGTGCAGCCCGAGGCACCGGATCGCGCCTCTCCTCTGCCGGAGGCCCGCCGCGCCCCTACCCCCCGCGCTGGACAGCCGGTACCCAGAGGGAAGGCCAAGGGGGAGAGCGACGGCCCGGCCCCACTCCAGGCCTCGGGAAAACCGGCCACTGCGGCCGAGGAGCGCAGACAGGTGCTGCTGGAAAAGGCCTTCCTCGCCGGCCAGGCGGGCGATACACGGGCCGCCATGGACATCTACACCGAGCTCCTTCGAGAGGAGCCGGGGCTCTTCGAGGCCCTCCTCAACAGGGGCATCCTGAGGCAGCGCTCGGGCGACCACGCAGGGGCCAAGGCCGACCTCCTGCGGGCCAAAGAGCTCAGGCCCCAAGACCCAGTGCTCCTCAATGCCCTGGGTGTCCTCTACCTCGGCCTGGACGAGCCAGAGCAGGCCGCCATCTATCTCAAGATGGCCGGGGAACCCTTCTCCATGATCAACCTGGCGTTGCTCTACTGGAGACGCGGGGAGCGGGACAGGGCCATGGCCTCCCTGGAGGAGGCGAGGATGAGGGACCCCCACGACCCTCACGTGCCTTACTACAAGGCCGTCTTGCTCCTCCAGCAGGGCGACACCCGCCAGGCCCAGCAGGAGATGGAGCGGGCCGCCATCCTGGCGCGGAAGAGGGGGGACATGGAGCTGCTCCGACGCCTGGAGGCCCCCTCCATCGGGCCCTGAGGTGGGCCTCTCATGAGCCCTTCCCTGATGCAGCTGGCGGCCCTCCTGAACATCCCCTTGGTCCCCCTCATCCTCGCCAAGGGCGTGCGTCTGGACAGGATCCTGTTCTGCCTTTACGTGGGGCTCCATGTATGGGCCTCCTTCTCCGTGCGCGCCGAGGCCGATGCCCAGGCCCTCAGGGTGGGGATGGCCGCCTTGGTCTGGGCCATGCCCGTGTTCAACCTCTTCTTGTGCCTGCAGGTGCACAGGGCGAATCTGCTTCGGACGGCCCAGGCGCGGGGCCTCACAGCGGCCCTGCTCCCCTTCTCCTTCCTGGTGGCCATCTCCTTCACCGCGGGATACCAGCCCGAGGTGCTCGGGGGCGAGCTCTGGTTCCCACGCCCCTTCCTGCCGGCCTTGGTCCTCATGGGCATGGCCATGGCCATGGCGTCGCTCACCGTGTGCTGGGAGCGGTGCGAGAGGGGCAAGGCCCACGAGACCCTGGAGAGGCTCTATTACCTGGGGATCATCCTTTGGTGGCTCACCTTCTTCTTCCTACTCACCAGGTTGATCTACAGCGGAGACAAGGTCCCGCTGCCGTTGTTGCAGGGGGGCTTGGCGGCCCACCTGGCGTGGCTCCTGGGAGGATATCCCCTGGTCTTCCGAGGGAGGTTCCTCGAGGTCAAGGCCCATCCATCGCCCCAACTCGTGGGGAGGGCGACACAGACCATCGTGGTCTTGGGCGTCTTGGCCTCTTTGTTCTGGCTGGAGGCGCTGGCCAGGGATCGCGGGATATCCCCCCACGCGGTGGAGTTGGCCGTGGCGGCCCTCCTGGTGGCGGTCTTGACCCTGCCCATGCTCCCGGTGGGACCGCTCAAGGCCGCCAGGAGGTTGCTCCAGAGGCACCTCTACCTACCTGAGCAGGACTTCGCGTTGGAGGTGGCCCTCTATCTCCAGGTCTTGGGTGGGAAGGAGAGGCTGGAGAAGATCCTGACCCACCTCCAGGAGCGCCTGGGCGCAACGGGTGTGGCACTTTACCGCCCGGATCGGGGCGGCGGCTACAGGCTCCACCTTTCCACCCCCATGGCCGAGCCCGTCCCGGTTCACCTGGATGGCCCTCCCCAGGGCCCTCAGCCCGGTGCCTTTTCCTCCACGGCCTGCTCCATGGCCTTGGACACGGACGGGGGGATCATGGGGTATCTCGTCGTCCTGGGAGAGGCCGGAGGTCTCTCCTGGGAGGAGGAGGGCCTTCTGAGGTTCTGGTCCGCCACGTTGGGCCTTTTGCTCAGGG
>Ga0068707_1001186_pt1 | contig 18011 bp, 13 predicted proteins | sample YNPNPMetaG_FD_66600 | JGI IMG/M metagenome (GOLD analysis project Ga0068707, IMG submission 66600) | Anoxygenic and chlorotrophic microbial mat microbial communities from Yellowstone National Park, USA - YNP NP MetaG | ecosystem: Environmental > Aquatic > Thermal springs > Hot (42-90C) >...
CTAGGTAGTCGATCAGGTCGGTATCGGCGATCGCGCCCACCACGATTCCCGCCGCGCCTACGGCGGCCGCTTTCTTGAGCGCCCCGAGCGTGATTCCCGCGCCTCCGACCAGAACGGTTCCGGCGTGTTCGTCACATACAAGCTCTTCGGTAAGCTGCGCCTCGGGCGATTGCGCAGGGACGACCAGCGTGCCGCTGCGTTCACCGCCGACGCCGAATATCCCCTGCACCAACGCACCATAGGCCTCGACCACGACGCCTTCTTCCGGTATGATCTCGGCCACCGTACCGTCGATGTAGGCCGTCACCTCAACCGGAGTCGAGGGCATTCTAACGCCGACGTGGCCCGTGGTGTTCGAGATCAGCTCGACCGTCCCGGCAAACGGACTCTTGACCTCGGACTTGAACAGACCGAAAAACGATCGACTCTCGGCTATCACCTGCCCGGGCTCCAGGCTGTCCCCCTTGCCTACTTTGAGCGCGGCTACGGCCTCTCCGGGGTCCAACCCGAGCATCTCGGCCACCTTGATGGTCTGCATCACGCCTGGAATCTCCGTCCGCGCGACGACCGTCCCCGCCGTTACTCGCTGGCCGAGCTCGACCGTCACCCGTCCCTTCAGGGGCAGTCTTCTCGTCTTTCTGATCGTTGTTCCCGGGCTGACCGTTAAGCCCGGCGTATATGCCGTTCCCATGCTCTACTCCACCGCAAGTCCCAGAGCTTCGTGCCACTCCCGCAGCTTCGCGATGCGCGCCCCGGCTTCGTCCGGAAGAACCAGAGGTCGGCCTCGGCAGTCTATAATCACTCCGACGGCGCCGCCCTCGACCTCGACATTGATCTCTTTTCCCCTACCTGCGCCCACGTCCATTTTGCCCGAAGGCTTGACGGTCGCCCGGGCCGTCTCGCCCACACCTAGCGGCACAAGCCTAAGCTCGCCGAAGCTGACTCGATGACACTCACCGCTCATCTCAACCGTGCATGCGAGCTCGCCCGGCTTGATCCTGCCCACCGGCGCGATCACGCTGCCGAGCTTGATCAGGCAGTCGCGGTCGAAGACTTGGGCCGCCGCTTGAGGATGGACCGTGGACAGCACGCCGAGCTGCGGCATCATGAAGATCGAGTCCACCGCCAGCATCGTCACGCCTTCCGGCTGATACGCGTCCAGCATCATGTAGGCGGCCTCAGCGCGTCTCGGCGCATGGCTTAGAACCCCTCCGCTGCCCACGATCATATCGAGCGACATCATGTCGACGAGCGTCTCGCCCGTCTCCTTTTGGTCGAGGATCTCCCCGATGGTGCGCACGGTCTGAACGCCTTTGAGCGACCTGGCCAGCGTCTTGTGGTGCTCGAACGCCAGCCTCAGCGCCTCGCGGGCGACCGACTGCTCAATGCGCAGGTCCCGCTTGGTCTGGGGAATGGTAGTCGGGCGGACCATCTTGTTGCGAAGGCTGTTGCGCAAGCTCGTTTCATCCACCTGAAACGGCGCCCAACGAGCTATATTGGCCGTGCCGGCCTCCGCGAGCACGTTGCAGATCGAATAACTCATCCCGAGGTTCGCGCTGACCGTGCGGTTGTAGACCTTGTTGAAAACCGAGAAGACATCGGTGGTCGCCCCTCCGATGTCGACGGCCAGCACGTTGATTCCGCGTTCCTCCGCGACGGTCTGGATGATCTTGCCGACCGCGTTCGGGGTGGACATTATCCCCGAACTGACCCACGAGCTGAGCTTGCCGTAGCCGGGGGCCTGCTGCATTACGTGCTGAAGGAAGAGCTCGTGGATCGCCTCGCGGGCCGGATCGAGGTTCTCTCGGTCCAGCGTCGGACGCAAATTGTCGACGATGCGCAGGTCCACGCGGTCTCCGAGGATTTCCTTCACTCCTTCGCGGGCGTCCTTGTTGCCCGCGTATATCACCGGAAGAGCAAGGCCCACCCCGAGCCGCGGTTTGGGATCGGCCGATACCAACATCTCGGCGATCTCGACCAAGTGCTTGACCGTGCCGCCGTCGGTTCCGCCCGACATGAGGATCATATCGGGCCTGAGCTCGCGAATGCGCTTGACTTTTTCGTAGTCCTTACGGCCGTCGTCCACGGCGATTACGTCGATGATAATCGCGCCTGCACCGAGGGCCGCTCGTTCGGCCGACTCCGCGCTCATCGCCTTGACCACGCCTGCGACGGTCATCTGCAGCCCCCCGCCCGCGCTCGAGGTCGAAAGATAGACGTCCACTCCCGAACCGTCCGCGCGCAGCGGCCTTATGATGCGGCCGTCGGCGTCCAAGATGCGTTTGCCCGCGAGCTCCTCGACCTCTCGAACGGCGTTGATGACCCCCACCGTCACGTCGTCGAACGGCGCCTCCACCGTGGTCGGAGCCTCCCCGCGCACGATCAGCCGGTACTCGTCGCCGCGCTTCTCGATCAGAATCGCCTTGGTGGTCGTGCTGCCGCAGTCGGTTGCCAGTATGCTTGTAATCTCGGACATGCCGCAGCTATTCTACCATTCCGGGCCGACGGGTTCAATCAGGGAAACGAAGGTCTCCGCGTTCGGCGTAGATCCTTTGATCCAGTTTGTATGGTGCGGGAACGGTTTGCCGCGTGGGGGTAGGCGTGTGCTTCGGCCCAAGTTCCCGCAGCCGGGTCGGCGTGGGGCAATGGAGCAATCGCGAAAACGCGAAACGGGCGAAAACGCGAAACAACGCCAACTCTATGCTTCGGGAGCTCAGCGTCGCCCGACCTTGCAGGGCCGGTGCAACGGGTCGTTCCCGCAGGATAGGAGGTGGAGGATGCGGTCGCGAGAATGTGAGAGTAGCGAATGCAAGAAGAGGCTCTGGGCCGGGCAGCGCTGTGGTAGGTCAACCGGCAGTAGGAGAAGGGCAGGGAATGCAGCGGTTACGCAGCCTGGAACGAGCGTCCCAGGCGTTTCAGGCCTGTCTTGTCACTGCGCTCCGGCTTCAAACACGTTCAGGATGGCCTGGATCTCCGCGGTTTGCCCCCGCAGCACTGAACCGATACTCAGCTTGTCGTTCCGGCGCCCAACACTGCAGGAGATCATGGATGTTTGCCCGGAAACATCGGCCCGTAGATCATTCTCTCCTGCCGAACGACCAGCCGGCCGTCCTTCACGAACCGCTCGCCGCGCTCCGTCAGGTGCTTCACCATCCTCTCGCGCCAGCCCTTGAGCGCGTTTGAGCACGACGGGTCGCCCGCCAGGTCGTGGATCTCGCCGGGGTCGGTCTTGAGGTCAAAAAGCTGCTCGCGGCCGTCGAAGGCGTGGTAGATATACTTCCACCGGCCGTCGGTGAGCCCCGTCCACACGTTTCCCTTCGCGTAGCACGTTCCGTGCTCCAGATCGATCCACTCGCGCCAGCCGGATCTGTCGCCCCGAACGAGCTTGAGCATGCTGTCGCCGTCCAGGCCGGGAGGAATCCGTGCGCCCGCCGCGTCGAGGAACGTCGGCAGAATGTCGCGTAGTTCGACAGGCTGAGTAAGCACGCGTCCGCGCTCGGCCCCCGGAGCAAGAGCATTGGGCCACCGAATTAGCATCGGGACGCGTGCGGACCCCTCATACGCATAGGACTTCCGCCAGAGATGGTGGTCGCCGAGCATGTCGCCGTGATCCGAGGCGAACAAGATCAGCGTGTTCTCGAGCATCCCGCGGTTTTCAAGCGCCCTCAATATACGCCCAACCTGCTCATCGATGAACGTCACGTTCCCGTAATAGCCGTGCCGCGAGCGTCTTACCTGGTCTATCCCCAGATCGCCGTGCCACAGGTTGAGGTCGTTTGGATCGTCTATGTGCGCGTATCTGCCCGCCCATTGACCGATGTGCGGCGAGGGCATATCGGCCTCTTCGTACATATCCCAAAACCGCTTGGGCGCGTCGTAGGGGCTGTGGGGCCTAGCGAACGAGACCTTCAGAAAGAACGGTTCCTCGCGCTCGTACTTGCCGATGAACTCCACCGCCCTGTCGCCGGTCCACCGCGTGGGATGAAGCTCTTCGGGCAGGGCGTAGTAAGCCGAAAGGTAGCTGTTCCAGGGTATGCCGGTCGCGTCCGGATCGAGGTTCGGCGCCTTTTCCTTGAACCATTTGCGGTAATCGCTCACAAACCCCGGGCTTTCGACACGGCCGGATTCATCCAGCAGTGCGTCGTGAAACCCGTGATAGTTGCGCTGAGGGTAATAGTGCAGCTTGCCGATCGCGTAGGTATAGTATCCCGCATCCGCCAGCGCCCGCGGGAGCTCGAACGGGTACTTTTCAGCCACCCTGCCGTAACCGAGCATTCCGTGATGCCATGGAGACAATCCGGTAAGGATAGCGGCCCTGGCCGGTGTGCACGTCGGCGTCGAGCTATATGCGTGGCTGAATCTGACCCCCTCGCGCGCTATGCGGTCCAGGTTCGGCGTCTTGATCACCGGGTTCCCGCCGCAGCCTAGGCAGTCGGCGCGATGCTGGTCGGTCATAATGAACAGAATGTTGGGTCTCGGCGTTTTTCCGCCGGTATCCGCGCGCAGTGGCTCGCCCGATGTCAGGGCCAGCCCTGCTGAACCTGCGGCCATCATCTTCAGAAACTCTCGGCGAGTGGCAGCCGGATGTGCCTCCATCTGTGCCGGTCCTCCTCTCAGGTGAATGTCGCCGTACAACGGTTAGCCCTCCGGACGCCGGTTTTCCTCTTGGCGGAGCCTGGCAAGCTCCCGCACGCGCCTCGGAACCACCAACGGCTCGATCCGATCAAGCGTGCGCAGCCGGCGTATGACCGCCAGCAGAAACCGCGCGCACGCCGGATCGTCCGGATCGAGAGGAACATTAACGGAGTCCGACGCTGATTCGATTACCAGGCTGAGTGGCTCGTTGTCGAAATCCTCCCAGCGGGCAGACGTTACCGCGGCGAAATCGACGGCGGTCGGTTTCACGTTCGGCTCGGGTTCGGCCAACTCGCACAGGATGTAGCGCCGCCGCAGCGAGTACCTGGCGCGCTCGGCCCAGTCAAGCTCACGAGGCATCTCCCAATCCAACTCATCGGGGATGTCTTCCGGGATCGGCAGCCAGAAAGAGAGCGCGTCGCTGGACAGTCCGACGTGCGCTTCTTTCCCATACCGCCTGAGATGCTGCCACACCGAAGCCTCGAGCGCGGCCGTCGCAGGCCCGCCGACCGGCACGCGTATTCTCCTGCCGGGCGCTTCGACCTGAATGTAGCCCTCCGACTCGTCGGAATCCGCCGTGATCGTCGCCGCCTCGGTTACCTCGGCCCAGGGGATCCGGACCGTGCGAAAGAACGACGTCTCGGTCAGCTCCCAGTCGTCCGTCTTGATGCGGCGCTTGCTCAGCCGCCCCAGAGCGAACGCCAGGCCCGCCATAACCGCGAAGACTATTAGGCCGTAGACCCAGTAGCCCTGCACCACGCCCCCGATGATGATGATCGGCAGCGGCAGGCAGCAACAGCACGGCCACCCCTCGTCGATTTGCTTTTCGACGGAGTCGAGTCCCGGCAAATCAGGCAGATCGGCCATCCGAACCTCTGCAGCAAAGTCTCCGAGTCAATATAGCCGGCTCCGAGAGCCGTGTCAAGCAGACCGCGTGCCGAGCTTGTTGCGATAGAGCACAATTGGCCGCGTTCTCACCCGTCTGCGTGCTCAGTTGAGGAGCCGCAGACAGGCGAAAACGCTGGATTCCGTTCCTATCGCAACGGCCTACGTGCCGGCGTGCCGCGGAAAGCGTCGACCTCAAAAAAACGAGGAGCAAAGCCCGCCGATGTGGAATATTATGCAAACTTAACCGCGCCGGTCCCAAAACTCGGACCCATACGCCGAACCAACGGAGGCTGATTGAGATGAACGAACAGGAAGTTCCAGTCGTGGAAGGCCCTCGCAGGCGGGCGATGCCGGCGGTACTGCTGGTCGTCATACTGGTCGCTGCGGCAGCGGCGGCATACGTTGCGGTCACCGTGCTCCAGTCTCCGCGGGTCGATCCGGCGGCGCTGATCCCCAGGGATGTCGCCGTCGCGATAACATTCGATCTCAGCAAGTCCCAGGACAAAGACGCCGCGATCAAGGTGATTACGGACATATTTGAGAAGTGCGGCGTCAAGGATCCCGTTAACGAGATGTTCAAGAGCATCGACAAGGAGCTCGGGATCAAGGTCGAGACGGACGTGCTGCCCAAACTTAACGGGCTCGGCGCGGTGGCAGTGCTCCCCGAGATGATGGGGTTCGCACCGTCGGCGGCGGTGATCGTCGGTGCGAGGAACGAAAAGGCCGCCTCGGAGCTGCTGCAGTTCGCGGTCGGCAAACTGAGAGCGCACAAAGTCAAGCTCCACAAGCTGAACTACGAAGGATTCACCTACTACCGCATCAGTCAGGAGTTGCCGGTCGGACAGATGGCGTTCTACGTGGGGGCCGTGAAGAATGCCGTCGTCGGGACCTTGGGCGAGAGCGCGTTCAAGAAGGCCGCAGATACCACCAAGGGGAAACCCAGCCTGCTGGACGAACCGAACTACGCGCGTCTGCGAGGAACCTCGCAGGCCACTTTCGCCACGGCCTACTTTTCCGGGCCTAACTACTACAAGCTTATCGGTCCTTTCATGTCTATGGGCGTCGGGATGGCGGCCCCGGACGCCACCGAGATGATCAAGGAATCGCTCGAGAGCGTCGTCGCCGTCGTCGGAACAGCCGACGCGAGCGCCGACGGAATCAAGCTGGTCGTAAATGGAGTGGGAAAGAAGGCCGCGCCGACAGTGCGAGAAGTGGCCGTCGAGGATCTGGCTGCCGTCGCGCCGAAGGACGCGGCGATCGTGATTGCATCGCAGGGCTTCGACCTGATTTGGGCCGAGGCCAAGAAAGAGCTCCAAGCCGCGCCCGGGCTAAAGGCACAGATCGACGAGATACTCGCTCAAGTCAGGCAGATGCTCAAGATCGATCCGTTTGCCGACGCGCTCGATAGGATCAAGAGTTTCGGCGTGTACTACGTCCCGAAAGCGGTGCCCGACCCGCAGTCGTTTCCGGGCAGCTTGGTGTTCGTGGTCGGGGTAGACAAGCCCGAGGCGATCACCCGAACGCTCGGGAGGATCCATCAGGCGGCAAGCTCGATGGGCAAGATCAAGTTTGCCGGTGCTTCGGCCGGCGGCTTGAAAGGCGCAGTAAGCACGATCGATGAGTACGGCACGCGACTTTGGGACGTGCTCTCCGGGGACAAACTCCTCGTCGGGATCACGGGCGGCGAGCCCAAGGAGGGCATGGAGGATGCGGTGGCGGCGGCTAGGGGAAAACGCGCCGCGGCTTCGTCGTCAGCAGGGTTTGAGCTTGTCAAGAAGCGACTGCCCGCCAGGTCCGCGTATCTGGCATACGGCGATATGGGCGCCATCGTGAACGCGTTCAAGAGTCAGATGAGCGAAGAGGACCGCAAGATCGCCGATGCGATCACCAAAACCGTCGGCACGTTCGGCGCAGCCGGAACCCAAAGGGGCAAGGAATCGCAGCTCGTGCTCGTCGTGCCGTTTAGGAAATGATCAGGCGGACGGGGACTTGCTCACCAAGGATAGCGGCCTTGGGGCTGACTGGTCCCGACCGAGGCGTTTTGACGCAACGCCCAGATGCTTCACTTCGTTCAGCATGACGGGGCGGTGCTCGGAACCACGCGAGACCGCCCGGAATAACCACAACGTCATCCTGAGTACACCGAAGGATCTCAACGCGGCGGCCGGATCCTCCGCGACGGCCTCTTGACTGCGCCCCGGTCGAGTGCTATACTACTTCCGGCCCTGAGGCTACCGGGCCGGATTACGAGCCTAGCAGGAGGGCGGAGCGGGTTTCCGTCCTTCTGTTTTTGCATGTGGGTGAGACGCACTTGGCCAACCTCGACATCGACGTAGCCGAGATCAAGAAACTGGTGCAACTCGTCGAGAAGCACTGCCTCGAAGAGCTGACGGTAGAAGAAGGCGATCTCGCCGTCACGATCAAAGGCTCGCGAGCGCCTGCGCCTCCGGTCGTCGCGCGGGAGGATTTGCATTCAGTCGTTGAACGGCCTACCGCCGAGGACGGCGCGGCATCCGCGCCCGCGAAGGAAGGCGAGCCGGCCGAAGAGATCGAGGGCAACATAGTCGATATCGTCGCGCCGCTCGTGGGGGTTTTCTACCGCGCGCCCGCGCCGGACGCGCCGCCGTTCGTCGAGGTCGGGGACCAAATCGAAGTCGGGACCGAGATCGGCCTGATCGAGGCGATGAAAGTCTTCAGCCCGATTCCTAGCGAAGTGGCGGGGGAGGTAGTGGCGATTCCGGCGGAGAACGGCAAACTGGTGCAGCAGGGCGACGTACTCGTAAGGGTAAGGGTTCCGGAATAGCGCTGCAGGCCGACGAGGAGCGACAGTTGAGAGACGTCATCAACATCGGTTTGATCGGGTTCGGAAAAGTCGGGACCGGAGCGGTCAGGCTTCTGGTCGAGAACGAGGAATCCATCGCGCGCAAGGTCGGCTCTCGCCTACGGATCAAGCGCATAGCCGACATCGACATCACCACGCCTCGGCCGGTCCGGATCGACCCGTCCCTTTTGACCACGGATGCCGACAAAATCATCGCCGATCCGACCGTCGACATCGTCATCGAAACCGTCGGCGGGCTTTCGCCTGCGGGAGAGTTCATCCGGCGATCGCTCGAAGCGGGCAAGCACGTGGTTACGGCAAACAAGGAACTGATCGCCAAGGAGGGCCAGACCCTGCTGCCCCTCGCCGCCCGACTCAAGCGCGACCTCATGTTCGAGGCCTCCGTCGGCGGAGGGATACCGATCATTCGGCCCCTCAAGACCTGCCTTGCCGGCAACGAGATCGCCGAAGTCAAGGGCATCGTGAACGGGACCACCAACTACATTCTCTCCCGTATGAAAGGCGAGGGCCTTTCATTCGACCGGGCTCTTCGCGAGGCACAGGAACAGGGCTACGCCGAGCTTGACCCATCATCGGACGTCGAGGGCCACGATGCGGCCTACAAGATATGCATACTCGCCTCCATCGCGTTCACCAGTCGGGCGGACGTGAACAAGGTCTATCGCGAAGGGATTACCGCAATCGCCGCGGAGGACATGCACTACGCGGAGGAGCTCGGCTTCGTTATCAAACTGCTGGCCGTGGCGAAGAGGTTGGACGACGGGATGTCGGTCAGGGTTCATCCGGCGTTCGTCCCGGAATCACACCCGCTTGCGCACGTAAACGGGGTCTTCAACGCCATATTCGTCAGAGGTAGCGCGGCAGGCGACGTCATGTTCTACGGGCGCGGAGCAGGTTCCGAGGCGGCCGGAAGCGCCGTCGTGGGAGACGTCATCGACATCGCGCGCAATATCAATCTCAACGCCACGGCGCGCGTGCCGTGCACTTGCTACGAAGAGCGCCCGATGCTCGGTATGGAAAGCGTCACCTGCCGCAACTACGTCAGAATCATTGCCGAAGACAAGCCCAGGGTCCTCGCCGCGATAGCAACCAAGTTCGCCGACAACGATATTTCCATCGAATCGGTGCTGCAGAGAATGCTGCCCGATTCGACCGCGGAGATCGTCTGGCTGACACACGAGGCTCCGGAGCCCAAGATGAGATCGGCTCTCGAAGCCATCAGCGCGCTGCCGGTCGTGAAGTCGATCGGGAGTCGGATTCGGGTGGAAGAGTAGACATATGCAGTCGAGTTGTTTCAAGCGCGTGCCGCTCATCGAGCGCTATCGTCAGTTCCTGCCTGTAACGGATCGGACGCCGATCGTGTCGCTCTTGGAAGGGTTCACTCCCATGATTCGCGCCGACCGGATCGCCTCCATGATCGGCAGAAACGTCACGGTTTACCTAAAGTTCGAGGGGATGAACCCGACGGGCAGCTTCAAGGACCGCGGAATGACCATGGCGATCTCCAAGGCCCTGGAAGAAGGGAGCAAGGCGACCATCTGCGCGTCCACCGGCAACACGGCTGCGTCGGCGGCGGCCTACTCGGCCAGGGCGGGGCTTAGCTGTGCGGTGATTCTTCCGAAAGGAGCCGTGGCGATCGGAAAGGTGTCCCAGTCGATGATGCACGGCGCCAAGGTCCTCGCCATCGACGGCAACTTCGACGACGCCCTTCGCATCACCCTCGAAATATCCGAAAACTACCCCATTACCCTAGTCAACTCCTTGAACCCATATCGCATCGAGGGCCAGAAAACCGGCGCGTTTGAGATATGCGACGACTTGGGTCACGCGCCCACCTACCATGCGATCCCGGTCGGCAACGCGGGCAACATAACGGCCTACTGGGCCGGCTACAAGGCCTATCGCGAGGCGGGCAAGATCGACCGCCTGCCCGTGATGCTTGGGTTTCAGGCGGCCAAGTCGGCGCCCATAGTGGACGGCCATCCGATCGAAAAACCCGAAACCGTCGCAACCGCCATCCGTATTGGAAACCCGGCAAGCTGGAAACAGGCCGTGGCCGCGCGAGACGAGTCCGGCGGCCTGATCGAAAAAGTGACCGACGACGAGATAACCGACGCGCAGAAGCTGCTCGCGTCGTGCGAGGGCGTCTTCTGCGAGCCGGCATCGGCGGCGTCGGTCGCCGGGGTGATCAAGAAGGGCAAAGAAGGCTTTTTCAAAGAGGAATGCGAGATCGTGTGCATCCTCACCGGTCACGGGCTCAAGGACCCCGATCGCGCCGTCAAGATCGCGCCGCCGTTCATCGAACTGCCGGCTGAAACCGAAGCAGTCGCAAGGGAGATGAACCTGAAATGATCGTGACCTCAACCGACATCGAGGGCCTGCCGAAGCACGCCGCCGGCAAGGTGCGCGACATTTACGATTTGGGCGATGCGCTGCTGATGGTGGCCACGGATCGCGTCTCCGCGTTCGACGTGGTTCTGCCCACCGGCATCCCGGACAAGGGAAAGGTGCTTACGCAAATATCCCTGTTCTGGTTCGATATGATCCGGGATATCGTCGAGAACCATCTTGTCACCGCCGACATCGACGAGATCATCGATCGAATTCGAGTGGCCGGGGTTGCCGAGCCGGAGCGGTACCGCGAGCTGCTGGAGGGACGGTCGATGGTGGTGGTCAAGGCGAAGCCGTGCCCGATCGAGTGCGTTGTGAGGGGATATCTGGCCGGATCGGCGTGGAAGGAGTACTCGGCGCTCTTGGCGGCGGCGGGCCGACGAGGACCGATCGTACTGCACGGGGTCGAGCTGCCGCCGGATATGGTGGAGTCTCAAAAGATGCCGCAGCCGGTATTCACGCCCGCCACCAAGGAATCGACCGGCCACGACGTCAACATCAGCGCCCAGCGCGCGCGCGAAATCGTGGGCGAGGATATCGGCCGACAACTCGAAGCCCTCAGCCTGGCGATCTACAACAGAGCGTCCGAATACGCCGCCGAGCGCGGCATCATCATCAGCGACACCAAGTTCGAATTCGGCGAACTTGACGACGGCCGCCTGATCTTGATCGACGAGCTGCTGACGCCGGACTCCTCGAGGTTCTGGGCGGCCGACCGGTACGAGCCGGGCCGAAGCCAACCCAGTTTCGACAAGCAGTTCGTTCGCGACTACCTGCTTACTCTAGACTGGGACAAGACCTATCCGGGCCCCGAGCTTCCGCCGGAAATCGTTTCCAAGACCGCCGAGAAGTATCGCGAGGCATACCGGCGAATAGTGGGAAAAGACCTGGCTTGAGGGCGAGAACGGAAACGAGGATTCCCTGTGCGAGCACCATGTGAGCCGCACCGCTCGTGCGTGCCCGCGAGCGGTAGTCGTTTCGGCATTTTCGTAGTTCTTCAGTGGTCGGAGTGATTTGGGAGACCGAATGAAGTATCTGTTGATTGTCTTCGACGGCATGGCGGACGAGCCGCTTCGCGAGCTTGACGGCAAAACGCCGATGCAGGTTGCGAAAAAGCCTTACATGGACGATCTAGCATCCAGAAGCCTGATTGGGGCGGCGAACACGGTGCCCGAGGGAATGTCGCCCGGCAGCGACATCACCAATATGGGCATTCTGGGCTACGATCCGCGCGAGTACTACACCGGGCGGGGCGCTATCGAAGCGGCCAGCCTGGAGATCCCGATGGAGACCACGGACGCAATCTTCCGCGCCAACTTGGTCTCGACCGACGGCGAGCTGATGCTGGACTCCAGCGGGGGACACATCTCGACGGAAGAAGCCCGCGAGCTGATCGTACTGATCGATGAGAAGCTTCACACCAACGTAATCCGCTTCTATCCCGGGGTCGGCTACCGGCACATTATGGTCTGGCGCGACGGATCGGACAACGTCCGCTGCACGGCCCCCTATAAGTTCCACGGCAAGCCTTTTCGTGAGTTCTACCCGGAGGGCGACGGAGCGGAAAAGCTCATCAAGCTCATGGAGGACTCATACGAGATCCTGGACGACCATCCCATCAACCGCCGCCGGCGCGACGAGGGGCGGATGCCGGCCAATATGCTCTGGTTCTGGGGAGAAAGCCGGCAGCCGAACATCCCCAGCTTTTTCAGCAAGTTCGGCAAGACCGGTGCGGTGGTGGCGGCAGTCGATCTGATACGCGGCCTAGGACGGATGGTCGGACTCAAGGTGATAGACGTGCCGGGCGCGACGGGCTACATCGACACGAACTATTTGGGCAAGGGGCAATATGCCGTCCGCGCCACGCAGCAGTTCGACTTTGTATGGGTGCACGTGGAGGCGCCCGACGAAGCCGGGCACGAGAAGAACATAGACAAGAAAATCGAGGCGATCCAGGAGTGCGACCAAAAAGTGCTGGGCACCATCCTCGACGGCGTAAAGAAGCTGGAAGTCGACGTCCGCATTCTGCTCACGCCCGATCACCCTACTCCGATATCAACCGGCTCGCACTCGGCCGACATGGTCCCGTTCATATTATTTGACTCCACCAGTCCCCGGCGCACCAACCTGCCGTTCGACGAGCGCGCGGTCCACGAGACCCGGCTCAAAGTGGATCACGCTCCCGAGCTTATGAAAATGCTGCTGGAGCAGGGGGAGAGCTGACGGCGGCGGTCTGCCGCACATGGCCAACACGATGGCTGCTTCGAAAGATATCATCAGGGCCGCCGTCAAGTATTGCATGTTCGCTCGCGGCGACGCGGTTCTTGTCGCCGTTTCAGGAGGACCGGACTCCGTCGCGATGCTGCACGCACTGCACGCGCGCGCCGACGAGTTTGGAATCACTCTCCATGTCGCCCACCTGAACCACGGCATCCGCGGAAAAGAATCCGACGCCGACGAAGAGCTCGTCCGCCGTCTAGCTGGTCAGCTTGCCGTGCCGATCACGGTCGAGCGCGCAAACGTTCCCGAGATCCGACGGCGCCGCCACCTCGGCGAGGAAGAGGCCGCAAGGGAGGTGCGATACACGTTTCTCCGCGACACCTCCACAAAGCTGCGCTGCACCAAGATCGCAATCGGGCACACGGCGGACGACCGTGCCGAGACCGTGCTTCTGAACATTCTCCGGGGAGCGGGCATCGAAGGGCTGGGTTCAATGAGGCCGGTGAACGGGAACATAGTCCGGCCCCTGATCGAGACTTGGCGCTCCGAGGTCGTGGACTACATCGCCCGGCACGGGCTTGAGTATAGGATTGACGCCACCAACTTGGATACAGGCTATTCGCGCAATCGCGTCCGGCAAGAGCTGATGCCTGTCCTGCAGCGCGATTTCAACCCGCAAGTGAAGTCGGCGCTTGTGCGGCTTGCCAAGATAGCCGAGTCCCAACAGGATCTGATCGAACGACTCGCCGAGCAGGCGAGGCTCGCCGCAGAGTGCGGATCCTCACTCGACGCACGGCTTCTCTCGGAATTGCCTCGGGCGATTTTGACCCAGCTGGTGCGCTCCGAAATCCGGAAGGCGAAAGGTGACACCGCGGACCTCACTTACGACCAAATCGAGCGCGTTGCCGACGCCCTCGAAACCGGTGAGGAGTTCACCATCGCGCTCCCGACCGGAAAGCTCTACGCCGAGCGGCGCGGCCACGACTTCCGGATCGGGCCGACAAGTTGCCCAGCGGCCGTGGAACCGTTCGAGTGCGTGCTCGCAGTGCCGGGACGCACCATCGTCGGGCCGATCGGGCTTATAGTCGACGCCGAGATCAGGGAAAACATCGAAACCGCGCACACCCGGCCGAATGTTGCGTTCTTGGACGCCGATACCGTCAGAGGCGGCCTGCGAATCCGAAACGTTCGACCCGGTGATAGAATCAGGCCGTTCGGGATGAGAGGAACAAAGAAACTGCAGGACGTGTTCGTGGACAAGAAGGTGCCGGCATCGGAACGAGCGCGCGCGGCCGTGGTAGTCGACGACGAAAAGGTGATCTGGCTCGTCGGGATCACCGCCTCGGAAAGCTGCAGAGTCACCGACAGAACGCGGCGCGTCATTCGACTGGCCGCAGTGCCCGATCGATGATTTCGACAAAGTGAATCGCGCGCTGCGGCATCTTGCGGTGGACGATCGAGTCCGTTAGCTGCATCACACAGGCAAGGCAGCCTGCGGCGACGAGTTGAGCCTTGCTTTCGGCGAGACAGCGCATCTTCACTTCCGCGACCTCCTGGGAAAGCTCGGGATGATGGATGCTGAACGTTCCGCCTCCTCCACAGCAGCGGTCGGCCTGCTCCATCTCAACGAACCTATTCCCCAGTATGGCCCTCAGCAGCTCCCTGGGTTCCTTGTAGACGCCCATCCCGCGCCGCAAGTGACAGGAATCGTGATACGTGACCTTTGCCGATTCTCCCAACACGCCGTTCGGGCCGCCGCAGAGGATTCCGACTTCACCATCGGTGACGACGGCGTCGGCGTACCTCGCTACGAACTGGGAAATGTCGACCACCTTTGCCGCAAGCTCGTCCGCCTCCCGGATACCCAGAACCTCCGACCATTCCCGCTTGATCGTAAGCCCGCACGATCCGCAGGACGTGACGATGAGATCGGGTTTTGCGGCGCGAATTATCTCGATGTTTCGCGCGGCCAGTTCTCGCGCGCCCTCGATATCCCCGGAGTTGAACACAGGAGTTGAGCAGCAGACTAACTCGTGCGGCAGAACGACCAGCGCACCGAGCTTGCGCAGCACGCTGACCGCCGCCAGCCCGACCTCAGGGTAGATGAAGTTGGCCGCGCACCCGGGAAAATAGAGGACTTCGGATCTGATCTCGCCCAGGGGTTCGATCCGTTCGGGCAGCCTCGACGTCAGCGTCCGCCGTCCGAGCTGCGGCAGGTCTTTGTCGCGGCGCATGCCAAGCACCGGCAGCAGTCGGCGCAGTGGATTGCCCTGCAGACGGATAGCCGAAACGCTCTCCGCAAGACCGACGGCTTTCAACCCCCATGCCGCCAGCCTCGGCCTTCTCAACCCCACGCGGAAGATGAGTCCTTCGAGAAAGGGCAGGCCGTCGCGCTCCACGTACGCCGACCGCATCGCAAGCGCAATCTTATTCGGCTCGACTCCGCTGGGACACTCGACCGTGCACGCCCAGCAGTTCAGACACCGCTCCATGCGGCGCCTGACGCCCGCGGTAAGCTCAAGCTCGCCGCGAGCTACCGCACGGGCAAGTCGCACCTTGGCGCGCGGAGAATCGGTCTCTTCGCCGAAGAACACCGGACAAGCGGCCTTGCAGAACCCGCATTTCATACAGCTCGCCGCCGCTTCGTCCAGCTTGGTCATATCGCTCGGAATCACGTGAACACTGCCGGCTATAGGAACTTGCCCGGGTTAAGTATGCCGTTCGGGTCGAGAGAGCGCTTGATTCGGCGCATGATTTCGACCGAGGTCTCGCCGACCTCGCGCGCCAGAAACGCCGCTTTCGCGAAACCTATTCCGTGCTCGCCGCTCACGGTGCCGCCCAGCTCCAAAGCCGCTTCGAACAGTTGCGCGATCGCTCGCTCCACGCGCGGCATCTCGTTCTGGTCACGCTCGTCGGTCAGGATCGTCGGGTGCAAGTTGCCGTCGCCTGCGTGGCCGAACGTGCCGATGGAGAGCGAGTTCTCGGCGGCGATCCGTTCGACCCGATCGATCATCGCGCTCAGGTTCGGAAGAGGCACGGTCACGTCTTCCAGGATGGAAGTCGGCTTGGCGCGCGAAAGGGCCGCAAGAGCGACTCGACGCGCCTCCCATATCCGGTCGCGCTGGGCCTCGTCGTGGGCTTCGCGGATTTCCTGCGCGCCGCTTTGGGCAAGCACCCGTCGCGCCGTCTCGGCTTCTTCGTCTACCGCACACTGAGACAGTCCGTCGAACTCGGCCAGGATCAGCGCCCCGGCATTGACCGGCAGCCCTAGGTGCGCGAAGTCCTCGATCGTGCGAAGGGTGAAGTTGTCGATTATCTCCAGGGTGGCAGGAGTGAGTCCGGCAGCCATGATGTTCGAAACTGCCTCGCCGGCCGCGGAGGCGCTGTCGAACGCAGCGGTCAGCGAGCGCCGCGCTCGCGGCATCGGCACGAGGCGAACCGTGATTTCCGTTAGCACGCCCAGAGTGCCTTCCGAACCACACATTAGCGATGCGAGATCATATCCGGCCACGCACTTGCGGGTCTTGGCGCCGCTTGTGAACGGCTCACCCGTCGGCGAGACCGCCCGAACCTGCATCAGATAGTTGCGCGTGACGCCGTACTTGATGGCCCGCAACCCCCCCGCGTTCTCCGCAACGTTTCCGCCGATGGTGGACACCTTGACGCTGCCGGGGTCGGGCGGATAGAGCAGATTGTGGGCTTGGGCCTGCGACGCGAGATCCGCGGTGATCACTCCGGGCTCGCATACGGCATGCAGGTTGGCCGGGTCGATCTCGATGATACGGTCCATCCGCGTAAGATCGAGCACAACCCCGCCGCCGACCGCCACCGACCCGCCGCTCAGGCCGGTCCCCCCGCCTCTGGGCACGACTGCAAACCGCTCTTCGTTCGCCAGTTTCAGAACCCCGGCAATCTGTCCTGCGTCGATAGGCCGCACGACGGCGTCGGGAACGTGCTCGACGCGCTGCCCGTCGTAGGCGTAGCAAAGCCGGTCCTCATCCGAGGTGAGAACGTGTTCTTTTCCGACGATCGAAGAGAGCTCCTCGAGCACCGGTCGTGAGAGTTTGGAGGCGTCCATACGACTACAGCATACGCCGATGCTCACGGAGCGTCAAGCGGAGGAACTCCAGTCAGGTACTCAACGTTCGTGAGTCGTGCGCGCAGCGGCCGCGCCGAACCGGCGCGCTCCGAGGCGTGACCCCGCGGTTCGCCGCGTCCGACACATCGACGTGACGATCTGCCGCCGGACAGCCGGCAGTCAAAGGCCCGGAACTACGTCTTCCTGAGGCACCGGTCGAAGAACTCGCGGACCGATCTCATGATCTCCGCCCAGCTTGGTTCGATGCCCGGTTTGTCGAAACCGTGTCCGGCGTTCTTGACCCTGATAAACGTAGCGTCGACGCCCGCTTTTTTCAGCGCCTCGTACATCTTTTCGGCTTGTGCTATGGGCACAAGCGGGTCCATCTCGCCGTGAACAATCAGAAACGGTGGATCGTCCTTGGTAACGAAGAAAACCGGGCTTGCGAGCCTGGCTAGTTCGGGTTTTTCCTCGGGCGTAGCGCCCAAGAGCTCCGCTACCGGGCCAGGCTTCTTTTTGGCAGGATCTCGCGCGATCGGCAGAGTCAAGTCGCACGGTCCGTAGAAAACACATACTGCCTGGACCTTGCTGGAAAACCCTTTGCTGCCGTAATTGCCCTCGAGTTCCTTGACCCCGTAAGTAGTTCCCAAGAGAGCAGCAAGATGTCCCCCGGCGGATCCGCCCCAAACGCCGATGCGGTTAGGGTCGATGCCGTAACGTCGGCTGTTTGCTCGCAAGAATCGGATGGCCGCCTTACAGTCAGTTATCTGAGCAGGGAACTTGGCTTCTCCGGAAAGCCCGTACTCAACGCCGGCGACAACGTAGCCATAGTCCGTCAACCAGCGCGCTAGGTTCATCTTATGACTGCCGGTTTTCCACCCGCCGCCGTGGATCCATGCGACCGTGGGATGCGGTTTGCCGGTCCCGTCTTCGGGCACTGCAATATCCACGTGAAGA
>Ga0068707_1001188_pt1 | contig 17998 bp, 17 predicted proteins | sample YNPNPMetaG_FD_66600 | JGI IMG/M metagenome (GOLD analysis project Ga0068707, IMG submission 66600) | Anoxygenic and chlorotrophic microbial mat microbial communities from Yellowstone National Park, USA - YNP NP MetaG | ecosystem: Environmental > Aquatic > Thermal springs > Hot (42-90C) >...
CCCAATTCCACCAAAAAAAACCGCCAAAAACTGCGGTTATAACCGTTATAATGATTATAACCATTATAACTTTTATAGGCTTACACTTCTTCAAACAAAGCACGGCGATATTTTCCCGTCTTCGAATCGAAAATATAAATCCGCCCGCACCGGCAAGTCACTTTTTCTGTCCCGTCTTTTCTTTTTTCTCTTACCCCCCTGGAAAGTGGTGTCCCACAACCAACACATTGCCCACGCGAAAGCAGCCAAGCCTGAACCGGGGCAATGATATTTTTAAACACTTTCTACCTCCTTTCTTAAAAGATATTCTTTTAAAATACAGGCAGCCGCAGCGGCATCTTCTAATTTTCTTCTTTTTTTCTTTTTAATTCCTTCTTCAATCATTTTAGCAATCGCCTGCCTACTCGTCAAGGTTTCATCCTGAAATTCAACCGGTAAACTAAGTTTTAAAGAAAGTTTTTGGGCAAATTTTTTAATTTTTGAGGATAAAGGACCAGCAGTTAACCCTATCACTATCCTTTCTACTTCATTTTTTCTACAAATTTCTTCCAGTTCGTCAAAGAGCTTTGGAGAGTTTCTAACTACTCCCAAAACCTGAATCAAATCATCTTGAGCCGAGGCTAAGCCAATTTTTTTTAAACCGAAATCAATACCTAAAATTACCATCAAATTAGAAAGGAACCAATTTTGCTTTTACTATTAACCGCCGCAAGTAGGTTCCCGGCGGCACACAAGTCACCAAGCTTAAATATTCTCCATCGTAGCGTTGCTCTAAAACAGAGACGTCATTGGGAGAAACCTCTACCATTTTCACCACTACATAGCGATAGCGAATTCCGTCAAAGTCAACTAAAATTTCATCTCCTTCTTTTAAAGTTGGTAAAGTGGAAAAAATTGTTTTGTAATTTTTAGGATTGTAAAATTGAGGTAAAACCGAATGGCCAAAAATTACTGTATTGCCATATTCGCCAGGCAAAGCAGTTCCCGGATATTGAATTAGGCTTTCTGATAAATCTTCTCCGCCAATTGCTACCACCGCATTTTCAATTTTTAATTTAGGAATAGAGATATTATAGTGAGTAATCTTAGTTTCGCGAGTGGGTAATTTTGGCGCTTCGGCAAACCAATTTTTATAATTATTATAACTGTTATAACCATTATAATCGCTATAACCGCCATAAGAACTTTCTACCGGATTAACAAAAGCCCCTCGGGAAAACTGAAAACTTTTCAGCTGATACATTAAAATGGGAAGGGTAGCATTGCTAATAAAAAAAACACCCAGGGCAGTTAAACCATAGGAGAAAAAACGAAAATTAATTTTCGTTTTTTTGGGAGGAATTGCTTTTACGTAACAGTAAAGCATTGCTTATTTCTTCCTTATTTCTATTTTAATATTTTTTGCTAGCCAAGGAAAGGTTGCTAATCTTCCAGGAAAGCGGGGATAAATTTTTGCCTCATAAGAATCAACCTGGGGAAGGCTGCCTAAATAAGCCTTGCCAATTTCCGGATATTTACCCGCTAAATTCTTCTTAATTGCCTCTAAGTCTAAAATGGGGAAAAGCGAAGCTTTAAAATAAGCATCAAATACCGCCACCCCTTCTTTAGTTATATTTTTAAAAGTAAATTTTGTTTCTGTTTCCTCTGGCTTATATTCAAAACCAGGGGGAATTGCCTTTTTAATTTCTTCTTCGGCAAGTTGTTGAAAATCTTTTTCAGAAAAAATTAGGGCAGTAAAACTTATTTTAAGATTTAAAGAAAGCTCATTTCCCTCTTCACCAACCTTTTTATCAAAATTTTTTTCTTCTATCTTCCAGGCTAAAGATTCTTCCACGAGTTTTTTTCCAGAGGGAACTTTTTTCTCTAATTCCTCTTTAGCCTTGCCTTTAAGTTCTTCTGTTAATTCCTCAACTAGCTTTTCCTGATCTTCTTTAGCGACCACTTGAACCTCCCTGCTTGTCCCGCCGCTGAAAGCCTCTTCGTTTTTAGCAACATAATCTGATTTGGAAAAATTGGCAATACTAAATTCTGTTCCCGCGGCTAAATTTCCCTCGCTCCCAATTACCACCGCTGTCACTTTTGCTTTCGCTTTCCCCGGCACTGGTTCGGCCGCTGTCCCACTTTGAGAGGCTACAGTGACCTTCTCATCTAAAGTAAATTTAATCCCCGCCGGCCCAATTAAAACCGTCCCCCCCTCAAATGTTTTTTGTGCTGAGGTCCCATTATAAATGGTAACTTCTCCTCTTGCGGGTTCGCCAACCAACTTTGTCCCGGTAGTAGTTTTTTTCTTCTGTCCGGCAACAACCGCCTTCACCTCTTCTGCCGGCAAAACTAATTCTTTTTGATTTGGGGTAGAGATTTTAGGATCAAGTTTAAGAGTAAAATTTTTCTCAACTATTTGGGGCTTAACCCATAAAATTACTTCTGCTTTTGGCAAATACCAATAGGCAAGGAAAAAAACTCCTCCCAAAAAAATTAAGACAATAATTGCCAAAAATCCTGCTTTTTTTAATCCTCTTGGAAACAAAAAGCTAAAAGAAATTTTGGAAAAGAAATTTTTAAAGGAGAAATTAATTTTTGGTAATTTTATTTTTCTTCGGACTGGACTCTTCTCAGGGGCAGGAGTTTCCTCCGGCTGAGAGACAACAGATTCCCCAGGCGGAAGAGAAGCTTCCTGGGCAATATCTTTTTCAAGGACAAATCCAAACTCCCCAGGGGGAGTTTTTGGTTCTAAAAACGGCTCTTCTTCCGGTTCTGCCGGCATTTTTTCTGAAATTTGCTCTTTTTCCTCCTCTTTTATCAACTGGGTAATGGTAATTCCCTCTTCCTTTTTAACTTCTCTTCCTCCGGCTAAAGCAACTGAGGAGATATCAAAATCAGAGGGTAAAACCTCAACTTTTGGAAGATGTAGAAAGTTTAACTGAGGAAAATTGTTCCAGGAGAAACTCATCAACTCTTCTTTTTCAGACTCTCCTTCTTCTCCGTAAAGAATAATTCGCGGGGGAATCACTTCTTGAGGAAGAAATCGGGAAATTCCCTCGACCACATCCTCACCTAAATTACCGCTTCTTTCTACCACTTCATTGCCTAAAATCTTTCCCAGTTTTACCACACTCACCGTAATTTTTTTCTTTCCCAAACCAACTAAAATTGCCGTCGGGGGAATTCCCTCAATAGTCTTAAGATGATAAACTACTGCTTCGGGAATAACAACAAAACCAATAGCAGTTAAATCAAACTCATGGCAAATTTTTTTAAGAAGCTCAATTTTAGAAGCGTTGACTCCTCCGCCCTCAGTCCAATAAAAAGGAATTCCAAAAATTATTTTTGAGGGTTCTTTTTCTCCTTCATAAATTGGGGGTAGACAGGCATCAACTGCCGGCAAAATTTCCTCTTCTGTTTGCCAAAATTGCTCTTCCCCTCTTCTTAAAACTTTCACTACTTCTCCCTCTACTATCCAAAGGGCGCTTTTAGCTTTTCCCTCCTCCAGCAAAAGAGCAAAAAAGTATTCTTTTTCTTCTTCTTGTTTGCGGATTTTTTCAAAAATTTTTTTAATTTCCATGGGCAGTCAAAACCGCATAAATTCGTCGCCTACCGGCGCCAACTCCTTCTTCTTTTTTAATTTTAACACCCCCAATTTCTCCAGTAAAATTTACATGAGGCCCACCGCAAACTTCCACCGAAAAAGGCTTTTGACCAACATTTTTTGGCCCAATAAAATAGACCTTAACCTTTTCCCCGTATTTCTCTCCAAAAAAAGCTAAAGCTCCTTTGTTTTTTGCTTCTTTTAAAGTCATTATTTCCATTTTCACTGGCAAGTTCTCCTTAATTTTTTCATTTATAATTTCCTCTACTTTCTGAATCTGTTGGGGAGTAAGCGGTTGGGGATGAGTAAAATCAAATCTCAATCTTTCAGGAGTAATATTACTACCCACCTGACGAACATGACCCCCCAAAATCTGGCGTAAAGCTGCCTGAAGAAGATGAGTCGCAGTATGAAGCTTTGTTACTTCTGGGGAATGGTCAGCCAAACCGCCAGCAAATCTTTTTTTGGTTGCCTGACGAGAAAGTTGCTGATGCTTTTCAAATTCCTCTTCAAAAGCTTTTTTATCAATCTTTTGACCTCTTTCTTGGGCAATTTCCTCGCTCATCTCCGGAGGAATTCCATAGGTTTCATAAAGCCAAAAGGCAATTTTGCCATCCAAAGTAGAATATTTTTCTGCCTCTTTTAGTCCTTTTTCTAAAAGATGATAAAATTTTTTCTCTTCTTCTTCTAAAACTTGAAAAATCACCTCCCTTTTTTCTTCTAATTCTTTATATTCCTCTCCCATTGTCTCCACAACAGCTTGAGAAATCTTTTTGGTAAATCCTGGCTGGAGGGCTAAATTTCTTCCAAAACGAATTGCCCGGCGAATCAATCGTCGCAACACATAACCTTGCTCAACATTTGAAGGCAAAACTCCATCGGCAACCAAAAAAGTTGCCGCCCGTAAATGATCAGCAATAATTCTTATCGATCGTTGACCAGAAGAATATTTTTTGTGGGAAATTTCCTCTATTTTGGTAATAATAGGGGCAAAAATATCAGTCTGAAAAATATCAGTTTTTCCCTGTAATATGACCGATGTCCTTTCTACTCCCATTCCGGTATCAACGTTTTTTTGTTTAAGCTTCTCATAAGTACCGTCTGGCCTTCGGTTATATTCCATAAAGACGTTATTCCACATTTCAAAAAAGCGACCGCAACCATCTCCCGGTCGACAATTTGGGCCGCAAGGAGCTTTTCCGGTATCATAAAAAATTTCGCTATCCGGACCGCCAGGTCCGGTGGCTCCGGCTTCCCACCAATTATCTTCTTTTGGTAGAGGATAAATTCTTTGGCGGGGAATTCCCAAGGAAAGCCAAATTTTTTCTGATTCTTCATCTTTGGGGGCATTTTTATCACCGACAAAAATAGTTACATGGAAACGCCGAGGGTCTAAACCTAAAACTTTAGTTAAAAACTCATAACTCCAAGAAAGAGATTCTTTTTTCCAATAGTCTCCCAACGACCAGTTGCCAAGCATTTCAAAAAAAGTTAGATGAAAAACATCACCAACACTTTCAATATCTCCGGTGCGTAAACAGCGCTGCAAACTACAAAGCCTTTTTCCCAAAGGATGGGGTTCTCCCAAAAGATAGGGAACTAAAGGTTGCATTCCCGCAGAGATAAAAAGGGTAGTCGGGTCGTTTTCCGGAACTAAAGGCAAATTGGGCAAAATCTTGTGTCCTTTTTCGACAAAAAAATCCAAAAATTTCTTTTTTAAATCTTGAGCTTTCATTTGACCTAATGATATCTAATTACTGTCCTCAAAGCAAGTTTAATTGAAAATTTTAACCAATTTTTCCTTCTCAACTTCAACAAAATCTTTATCAAAGGTGGCGCAAGCTTCTATTTTTGCAAATAAAATTACTAAAAGATGAAAGGCATCTCGGGGGTGCAAATTATATTTTTCCATTAACTCTACTACCCTCAATTGACCCCTTCTGGATGTTGGTGGATTAACTACTTTCGCTATCTGAAGAATATCTTTTAAACTCTTGTTTAACTTTTTATAAAGATCTTTCTCTTTCTTAATTTTAAGAAAATAAGCAACAACATAAAGAAACTCATCTAAAACCAAAGGAGAAACCACTAAAAAATATCCCTTTTCTAAAAGATTTTCTAAGAGTGAAATTGATCTGGAGTGGAAAGGGCTTTCTTCGTTTTTGAAAGCAATCAAAACATTAGCATCCAGATAGCAAGCTTTCATATCTTTTATCCAAAAACCTTTTAATTCTTTTAGGAGTTAAATCGTGTCCTAATTTTAAACCTCCAGCAATCTTCCTAATTTGATTTAATATTAATAATTTTTTCCTTGGTAGCCGTTTTTCTATTGGCTCAATTCTAGCAAGTGGTTGTGAGCGATGAATTAATAAAATAGACTCACCTTCTTCTAAAAGATTTCTAACATTTTCAAAATCATTTCTTAGTTGCTTGGTGGAGAGTATCTGCATATTATCTTAAGATTATCTTAAGATTATCTTTTTGTCAAGAGTCAAGTTAGGGGTTTACCATTACGGGTAAAAAATTTAATTGCCCGACGGCCTCTCTCGCGAAGTTTTTCTATTGAGGAAAAATTTGATTGGTTTGTTTTCTCTTCAATTTGCTTTTGAATCTCTACCGCTTTCTTTTTAAACTCCTCTCCTTTTTCTTCAATTTCTTCAATTAACTCTTTTAAATTATCTAAGGCGTCTTCTGTTTTCTCTTTCAATCTTTTTTTAATAACCTTCCCTTCGTCGGTTGAAGAAAGGAAATAGACAAAACCTGCCCACAAAATTATTCCTAAAACTAAACCGGTTAAAAAATTTTCTCCGCTTTTGTTGTTGTCATTCATCTTCCTCCTCTCCTTTTTTCTTCTTTCTTTTGGTAAAAATTAAACCTAAAAGACCAGCTATTCCTGAAAGGCTACCAATTGAAGAAGAAAGTGAAGAAATTGGCTTAGCCACAGATTCCGAAATTGCCCCTGCGTCATCAAGAATTTTATTTATTTTTTCTACTGATTTTTTAAACTCTTTAAGAATTAAAAAAACCTCTACGCCCACAACCGTTAGAAGAATTGTTAGGGTAGTAACTACAATAATTAAAAGGAGTTGGGCAGATTCTGTCATTTTATTTAAGTATTAAAAATAAAAATCTATTTGTCAAGACGGAAAACAGTCCTTTCTAACTTAGTTTCTTTTCCAAATTTAGTTTTCGCCACCACTATGATTCTATTTTCTCCGGGAAAAAGTTCTACTTCCAAACGGAAGTCGCCGTTAAGCGAAAGGAAAACGGGAGTATCGTTTATCGTTACTAAAGAATCCGGTTGGGCTTTCCCCCTCACTTCAATTTTTTCCTGGAAAATTTTTTCTCCCTCAGCAGGAGAAATCAATTCTAAAAAAGGAGCTTTTCTAAAAGAAAAATATTGAAAACCTAAATATCCCCCCAAACCTAAAAGAGAAATAATAATCGTTAAAATTAATATGTTTTTAGGAGCCCAATTAAAATTAAAAGAAAAAGAGCCTCTCTTTTTGTGGGTTAGCTCTTTTGGAAAAGAAAAATCTCTTCGAAAAATTGCCAAAACCGAATCCGGAGAAAGGCCTAGAAATTCAGCATAATTTTTAAGAAAACCGGCAGTCGAAATATAAGAAGGCAAAACAGAAAAATTATCATTTTCCAATGCCTCTAAAAACTCCTTTCTAATTTTAAGAAATTCAGAGGCCTGGTTTAAAGAAATTTGTTTTTCTAATCGGGCGTTTTTTAAAATCTGACCAACAGTTTTCATTGTCTAGAAGCCAAATATTCATCAGCATTTTTAACAAAAACTTCGCGGGGTTTTGCTCCTTCTGCTGGACCAACAATTCCTGCTTTTTCCATCTGATCCATAATCCTTGCCGCTCGGGCATAACCAATTTTTAATCGCCTTTGAAGTAAAGAGGCAGAGGCCCGGTCATACTGGCGAATTACTCTTACCGCCCCATCAAATAGTTCATCTTTTTCTTCCGCTTCTCCTCCTTCTCCTATTCTTACTTCCGTCGTCGTCGTAGTCACTTCCTCTTTATACTGAGGGGGTAATCCCTGCTTTTTTAAAAAATCAATTACCCGATGAATTTCTCCATCAGAAACAAAAGTGCCCTGAATTCTGGTTGGTTTTGCTTGGTCAGGAGGAATAAAAAGCATATCTCCCCTTCCTAAAAGCTTTTCTGCTCCCGGCATATCAATAATCACCCGCGAATCAATTTGAGAAGAAACATTAAAAGCAATTCGGCAAGGAATATTGGCTTTGATTAAACCAGTCAAAACATCAACCGAGGGTCTTTGGGTAGAAACGATTAAATGAATTCCGGTTGCTCTAGCCATTTGGGCAATTCGGCAAATCGCATCTTCAATATCTGCCGGAGAAAAAAGAATAATATCCGCTAACTCATCGATAATAATTAAAATATAAGGTAGGGCAGCAAAACCTGAAAGTTCATTGTAAGCTTCCAAGTTTCTTACTCCTACTTCGGCAAACAGCTTATATCTTCTATCCATTTCCGAAATTGCCCATTTTAAAGCGGCCAAAACTTTATTGGGTTCAACAATTACCGGAGTTAAAAGATGAGGAATCCCCTCATATTGAGTTAATTCAACCCTCTTTGGATCAACCAAAATAAATTTTACTTCCCAAGGAGAAGCCCGGAAAAGGATAGTATTAATAAAAGAATGAATACAAACAGACTTTCCGCTTCCAGTGGCCCCAGCAATCAAAACATGAGGCATTTTACAAATATCTGCAATTACTGGCTCGCCGGAAACATTCAATCCTAAAGCAACAGTAAGCTTCGATTTTGCTTTTTTCATTTTTTCGCAACTAAGCATTTGTTTAAGAGTCACTATTTCCATAGAATAATTAGGAACCTCCACCCCAACTAAGGAACGTCCAGGAATTGGTGCTTCAATTCTTATTTGCCCGGTAGGAGCAGCTAATGCTAAGGCTAAATCAGTAGCCAAGGTAGTAATTTTTGAGAGTTTTGTTCCTAAAGGAATCTCCAAAGCGTATTGAGTCACTGCTGGACCAGGATTAATTTCTACTACTCTGGCAGAAATTCCAAAAGATTCCAGGGTCTTTTCTATTTTTTCTGCATTTTTATTAACATCTCCTCGGTCTGCTTTTCCGGAAACAACATCATCTAAAAGACTTAGTGGCGGATATTCCCACAGCTGACCTTTTGCTGAGGCTGTTTGTTGAACAGGAACTTCTTCAATCTCCTCCTTAGCAGATGATTTAGAAGAAACAACTGAAGCGGGAACAACTCTTTTTTCCTCTAGCAGCGGAGGGGTTTTGGTAATAATAACCGGCTTTCTAATTTTCCTTATTCTTCCTTTTGTTGATTTTAGTAAATTAAAAATTTTTTCTAAAAAAAGAAAAATTTCTTCTAAAGAAGTTTCAAAGGTAATTACTAAACCAACAAAGAAAAAACCCAAAAGAACAAGAGCTGCTCCTGGTTTAGTAAGAAAAACAACCAAATTCTGCCAAATTTCTAAACCAACTAAACCAGCCTTGGTTAAAGAAATTAAAGAAATTAGTAAAATCACTCCTCCCAACAAAACATTTGGCCTGGTAATCCGCCATTTTAAACGAACAAGCATCAAGCCAGCTAAAATTAGTAAAAAAGGAAAAAATAATATCCCCCAACCGAAATAAGAGGTTAAAAAAAGCCAAAGCTTAGAAAGAAATTTTCCCTGACGAGAGAAGGAAATAATAATTAATCCCGCTAAAGCAAAAAAACCAATCGAAGAAAAAGTGTAAACGGTTTCTTCTTTGAGTTTTAATTTAAACAATTTTTTTCTTCTTCCGCGCTTCATAAGTTAATTATAAACTAGAGCAAATCTAAACCTCAATTCTTCTTTTAACAACGTATTCTCCTATTTTAATTTTTTGAGAAATTTTTACTCTTTTACCCGAAAGAAATTCCACAACCTGACCATCATCGGGTAAAAGAACCTGAAAGGGTTTAAATCCCTCCCTAATTGCCAACTTTTGATAAGCCACCATATGACGAAAATTCCCCCCTATAGGAATAATAAAGTCGGGATTAACCATTTTCATTAATTTTTTTAAATCTTCCTGAGAGCCGTGACCGGAAACATGAACATTGCTATGAATATCCTGATAAATAACTTCCCCTCCCAGGCGGCAGATATTGTCAATCAAACGATAAATAAAGATTTCATTTCCCGGTATATAATCGGTAGAAAAAATTACCTTGTCGCCCGGGCTGATTTTAGCTGATTTCATTTTATCACTCACAATTCTATCCAAAGCAGAACCCACCTCACCCTGACTCCCACTAACTAAGAGAGTTAGAGAATCTGGACGATACCTACCAATTTCTTTTTCGCTGATAAATGTTCCGCGAGGAAAACTAAGATAACCAAGTCTTGTCGCCAGCTTGATATTTTCTTTTATGGACCTTCCAAGCAAAACCACTCTCCTTCCCCAGCGAAGAGAAACATCAATTGCTTGTTTCAAGCGTGAAATATTTGAAGACATTGTGGTAACAAAAAACTTACCCCTACAATTTCCAATTTCCTCATTAAACATCTCTTCAAGTCTTCTTTCTGGTGGAGTAAATCCTGGATTTTCTACCCTTAAGCAATCAGAAAGGAGACATAAAGTTCCTCTTTTACCTAATTCTCTTATCCTTTGTTGAAGTGCTGGTTTACCTACCACTGGTTTTAAATCTAATTTAAAATCTGCCGCGTGATAAATTATCCCCAACGGTGTTTTAATAATAATATGATAAGTATCAGGAATAGAGTGTGTAACCTGAATAAACTCTAAAGAAAAATCTCCCAAATTAATTTTACTTTTCTCGCTTATTTCTTTAAAATTGGCAGATAATTTAAATTCTCGAAGCTTTAACTTAGATAAACCTATAGTCAACTTCCCTCCAAAAACTGGTAAATTTTTTGGTAATTGAGGTAAAATATAGGGAAGCGCACCAATATGATCCTCGTGTCCATGAGAAAGGACAATTGCCTTAATTTTATTAACCCTTTCTCTTAAATAAGAAATGTCCGGCACAATTAAGCTTCCCTCTCTTACACCCCCCTCTGGAAACCCAACGCCGCAGTCTATAATCAAAATGCTATTAGGAGTTTCATAAACAAACATATTCTTGGTTACTTCCCCAAAACCTCCAAGAGAAATAATTTTTAGACTGTCTTCTGCCATTTTAAATAATTAAAAAATTAATTTAATTAATTAAATTATATAAAACTTAATTGTTTATTTTCCTCGTCTTTATTTTCTTCATCCGTAAGAGAGCTTTTTAAAAACTTTTTAATTTTTTGAAAATCAAATTTTAACTCCTCCATTATCCTTTCATTCCTTAAGGCAGCCGCAGGATGGTACATTGGAATTACAATTCTTTTTCTACCAGCAAATTCTACAAACCTTGCCTGTCCATGAATTTTAGAAATAAATTCGCCTGGTAAAAATTTGTTTAAAGAAAATCTCCCTAAAGTAACAATTATTTTAGGGTCAATAATTTTTATTTGGGCATCTAGAAATTCTTTGCAAGCTTCAATCTCCTCGGGTAAAGGATCACGGTTGCCGGGCGGTCGATGCTTAATAACATTAGCAATAAAAACACTTTCTCTAGGTAATTTAATTAATTGGAGTAATTCATTAAGCAATTTTCCTGCCTGACCAACAAAAGGACGTCCCTGTTGATCTTCCCAATATCCCGGAGCTTCACCAATAAACATTACCTCCGCCTGAGGATTTCCCTCCCCCGGAACTGGATTGGTAGTGTTTTTATAAAGTGAACACTTTTTACACTTAGATACTTGGTGAGCAATTTTTTCTAATTCCTTATTTTTTCCGGCTAAATCCATTTGTTTAAATAATTAAAGAGAAGATTTTAATTAATTAAAATTTACCAACTTGGTAAAAATTCTTTCATATTTTCGGTGGTAATATGAAAACTTATTCCCTTACCCTCAACAACCATTTTTGCTACCTTACGGCAAATGCCATTAATAGTTCGTTCTAAAGTTCTAATACCAGCATCATAACCCAATGGTCTTACTATTTTTGGCCAAACATCAGGGTCAATCTTAATTTGATCTTTTTCCAAACCCATTTCTTCCATTGTTTTGGGTAAAACATAATCTCTTCCAATTGTAATTTTTTCCTCATCAGTATAAGAGGGCATCTGGATCGGCTCAAGCCTATCCATTACCGCCACAGAAATATTAGTAGTGTTATTACAAGTAGCAATAAATAAAACTTCTGATAGATCAAAAGGGTAATCCAAAAAATGATCACGGAAAGCAAAGTTTTGTTCTGGATCTAAAAGCTCAACCAAAACTCCCATTATACCCGCCCTGCCCTCGTCTGCCACCCTATCAATTTCATCAAGAAGAATAACAGGATTTTTTGTTCCTGCCCTTCGCAGGGCTTTTATTATCAAACCCGGTTCGGCGTCGGGACGAAGACGTGACTGTCCCCGCAAATCTAACGGATCCCCCATTCCACCAAAAGGAATTCGGGCAAATTTTCTCCCTAAAGCTTCGGCAATTGAATAAGCCAAAGTTGTCTTTCCTGTTCCTACTAAACCAACAAAACACAAAATTGGCGCCCGGGCGACTTTAAATTCTTCTTTTTGATATCTTTCCCTCTGTAGTTTTAAAACCGCTAAATATTCTAAAATCCTTTCCTTTACTTCTTCTAATCCATAATGATTCCTATCTAAAATTTCTCTTGCTTTTTTCAGGTTTAAGATATCTTCACTTCTTTTATCCCAGGGCAAAGAAACAATCCAGTCTATATAACTAGCAGTTTTTTCGTATTCCAAAGAATATTCTCCCAGCCTTGCCATTCGAGAAAGTCGAAGAATCATTTCTTCGGCCCTCTCCTTTAACTCAGGAGGCAAAGAAGCTTTTACTATTTTTTCTTTTAATTTTGAAATCTCCTTTAAAAGTTCGGCAGGCTTATTTGGCATAATTAACTACCTCCGCCAAGAAGGAGAAGAACTTATTAAGGAAAGGTTAATTCTTCCTAATTCATCAATCTGGATTACCTTTACCCTTACTTTTTGGCCAACCTTTAGTAAGGTTGCAGGATTATTAATGTAACCTCTACCCATCTGAGATACATGAACTAATCCTTCTTTTCCAGGTAAAATTTCTACAAAGGCTCCAAAAGGTTGGATTCTTTTTACTGTTCCCAAAAAGATGTCTCCTACTTTTGCTTCTTTGGTAAGCCCCTTTATCCAGGCAACTGCTTTTTGAACACTTTCTTTATCAGGAGAAGAGACAGTGATTGTTCCATCATCTTCTATATCTACTGTCGCTCCTGTTTCATTAATAATTTTTCTAATCATTCTTCCTCCCGGACCGATTACTTCTCCAACCTTTTCTACCGGAACCCGCAAGACTTCTATTTTAGGAGCAAACCGAGAAATTTGGACCCGAGACGCAGGTAAAACTGCCAGCATTTTTTCTAAAATAAAAAGCCTGCCCTCTTTAGCCTGAGTAAGAGTTTTTTCTATTAAATCTAAAGTTAAATCCAAAGCTTTCACGTCAAGTTGGACTGCTGTAATTCCTTTTGCCGTTCCGGCAACTTTAAAATCCATATCACCATTAAAATCTTCCAGGCCGGCAATGTCTGAAAGAATTACCCGACCAACTTTCCCCATGGCAATCCCGGAAACCGGAGCTTTGATTGGTACTCCCGCGTCCATCAATGACAACGTTGAACCACAAACCGAAGCCATCGAAGTTGAACCATTGGAAGACATCACCTCAGAAACTACTCTAATAGTATAGGGAAACTTCTCCTCCGGAGGAATTACTGGTTCTAACGCCCTTTCTGCCAACGCTCCGTGACCTACCTCTCTTCTTGAAGGCCAACCAACTTTTCCCACTTCTCCTACTGAATAAGGAGGCATATAATAATGATGGATATAGCGTTTAGTTTCTTCTCCTTCAACACTTTCAATTAATTGCTCCAAAGAAGGAGAACCCAAAGTAGTCACCGTCAAAACCTGGGTATTTCCTCTTTTAAACATTGCCGAACCATGAGTTCGCGGTAAAATTCCCACTTCAATCTCAATTGGCCTAATCTCGGTAGGTTTTCTTCCATCAGGCCGAATCCCCTTTTCCACTATTTGTTCCCTAATAGTTTTCTTTAAAAGTTGATCTACGGCAGCAAAAACAATATTTTTCTTTTCGTTTGGATATTTTTCCGCCAAAGCCTCTTTTATTTCCGTCAAAAAATTTAAAGACTCTTTTTGAGCAGCCGCTTCTTGTATAATTTCTTTTATTTTTTCTCCCGCTTCTTTTTTTACTTCTTTTATTAATTCCAAAGACGGTTTTTCTACAAGATATTTTTGTTTTTTTAGGCCAACTTCTTTTTGAAGTTCTAAAATTAGCTGAATAATTTTTTGGGCCTCTTTTTGACCAATCTCTATCGCTTTCAAAAATTTCTCTTCGGGAACTTCTTTTGCCCCTGCTTCAAGCATCACAGCTACTTTATCGGTGGTGGAAACTACCAAATCTAAATCAGAAAACTCCAGGTCTTGATTAGAAGGATTGGCAACAAAAAAACCCTCTCCGTTTTTTGGAACAAAACCTACCCTCACTGCCCCCACCGGGCCATTCCAAGGAATATCAGAAATAGTCAGCGCCGCAGAGGTAGCGCAAATTGCCGGAATATCAGGGCTGTTTTCCGCATCAGCCGACAAAACAGTAATCATCACCTGCACTTCGTTTTTATAACCCTCGGGGAACAATGGCCGAATAGAACGGTCAACCAGTCTGGCGGTTAAAATTGCCTCGTCGGAAGGACGGCCTTCTCTTTTAACCCAGCGAGAGCCTTTTATTCGACCACCGGCATAAAGCCGCTCGATGTATTCAACTTCGAGGGGAAAATAATCTAAATCCTCCCTGGCTTTGGCAGAAACAACTGTTGCTAAAACTACCGTATCACCCAATCTTGCTAATACTGCCGCATTTGCTTGGGAAGCTAAACGGCCAACCTCCAAAGTTAAAGTTTTCCCCCCAATTTCAACTGATTTAGAAAACCTTTTCACTTGCTTAATTTTAGTTTATCAATAACAGTTTTATATCTTTGCTCGTCTTTTTTAAGAAGATAATTTAGCAACCTTCGTCTTTTAGAAACCATTGCTAACAACCCCCGCCGCGAATGAACATCTTTTTTATGAACCCTCAAGTGTTCTGTTAATTTTTTAATTTGGGCGGTTAAAAGGGCGATTTGCACCTCGGGAGACCCCGTGTCCCCTTTGGTTTGGGCAAACTCAGCAATAATCTTTTTCTTTTCTTCAGATGTTAAGGCCATTTGTTTAATTCTAACAAAAAATAAGAAATAGCACAAGTACTAAAAAGGGGGTAGTGCGCCTGCCCTACACACCACCCCCTGCAATATTGACAAAGAAAATTATTTGTGCTATTTTAGAATTCTGAAGAGCATTTCTATTCGTACCAGGCCTAAACTGCGGTAACGATAGCAATGCTCTTCTTTTTATTTTATACCACATCTTTAATAAAAAGTCAATCCTATAGTAAAAAATAGTCCAAAAGGGGGTAGTCCTATAGTAATTACAGGAGCAATTTTCGCCTCATTTTCGTCAGTTTTAAACAAAAAATTATAATTGTGGAAAACTCTTAACAAGGGACAAAATCGAGGAAAACTTAGCCGGAGAAAAAATGTTAGTAAAACCCAAACGCTTAGCTTCTTTCTCTCTCTGGCGCGAACCGGCTACTTCTCTTATCTCTCCCAAAAGACCCAATTCCCCCCAGCAAACAGTTCTAGGCGGCACACAAATATTCTTAAAAGAGGAATAAATTGCTAGGGCTACTCCCAAATCTACTGCCGGCTCCTCAATTCTCAATCCCCCGGTAACATTAACATAGATATCAAACCCCCCCAATGGTAAACGCAAAATTTTGCTTAAAACCGCAACTATCATCTGCAAACGATTGTAATCTACCCCCTGAGAAACGCGCCTTGGCACGGCTAATTGACTAGAAACAACTAAAGACTGAACTTCTACCAAGAGAGGCCTTTTACCCTCAAGTGTCGCCACTACTACCGAACCGGGAACGCTTCCTGCTTTTTCAGCTAAAAACAAAGAAGAAGGATTGCTTACTGCTTCCATTCCCTTCTCTCCAATTTGAAACACACCCACTTCATCTGTTGGGCCAAAACGATTTTTTATGGCCCGCAATAAACGAGTTGTTCCAAATCTTTCGCCCTCCAAATATAAAACTGTATCTACTAGATGCTCTAATACTTTTGGTCCAGCAACAATCCCTTCTTTAGTTACATGGCCAATTAAAAAGATGGGAATATTATATTTTTTAGCGAGGCTAACTAAACGATTTGTGCATTCACGCACTTGACTAACCGAACCTGCCGCACTTAAGGACTCCCCAACCCGAAGAGTTTGGATAGAATCCACAATTACTAAAAAACGCTTTTTAGCCTCAGGGGGAAACTTCTCAACCAATTGGACAATAGCGCTGGCAATGGCATCAACATTCGTTTCGTTTAAAATTAGAATAGCCGATTTTTTAATCCCCAACCTTTCGGCCCTAATCTTAATTTGTTCCGCCGATTCCTCACCGCTTACATAAAGACTTTCAACTTCTGCTCCCAGCTGTAAAAGAAGAGTGCTTTTACCAATACCAGGCTCTCCAGCAAGCAAAACTATAGAACCTGGAACTATTCCTCCCCCCAAAACCCTGTCTAATTCACTAATTCCCGAAGAAATGCGAATTTTTTGGTTTAATTTTATTTCTGAAAGTCTTTGTGGTTTGCTTTTGCCTAAAAAACTTGCCTCTTGCCCGACTTCTTTTTTTTCTTCGCTTTCAACCATAGTATTCCAGCCACCACAATTCGGACATTTCCCCATCCACTTCAATGTCTTTGCTCCACATTGTTGGCAAACAAAAACAACGTTACTTTTCATAAAATTATCCCTCCCCCCACCACCTCCAAATCCGTAATTTTGGATTTCGAACTTTGAATTTTGAATTTTTTATAAAATACCGCTGCCTGGCCCGGGGCAATCCCCCGATAGGGTTCTTTCAAAATCACTTTAATTTGACAATTTGACAATTCGACAATTCGGCAATTAAGCAATTCCCCCTGATGTCTAATCCGCACGAAAAGCCTGGAACCTGCCTGCCTGCCGGAAAGGCAGGAAACCTGAAACCTGAAACCTGGCTCTATCCAATTTACTTTTTCCACCAAAAACTCTTTTTTCTCCGTTTCTTTTCCAAAACCCACAACCAGCCGATTCTTTTTAACATCCTTCCCGATCACATAAAAAGGAGGGATAACTTTAAATTTTAAATTTTCAATTTCCTGCCCGTCCGGCGGGCGGGTAAATTTTAAATTTATTTCGAATCCGTGGCGCTGGCCAATCGTATAAAGGGGTAGACCAAAATGCTTACCAATCACCCGACCGGAAGTATCCACCACCTCTCCAGGGACAATTTTTTCCGGAATTTGCCGACGCAAAAATGGCCGATAATCAGACTCAGGGAAAAAACAAATCTCTTGGCTTTCCGGCCTTTCCGCCACCGCCAACCCCCACTTTCTTGCCATTTCCCTAACCTCAATTTTAGTATATTCCCCTACCGGAAACAAAATATGGGCCAATTGTTGCTGGGTCAAATTATAAAGAAAATAACTCTGGTCCTTGCTTTTATCTTTCGCCTCCAAAAGATGGTAAGTTTTGAAATTTGAATTTTTAATTTTGAATTTATTTTGGATTTTGTGCTTTGAATTTTGAATTTCTTCGTAAATGTGCGCGTAGTGTCCTGTCGCCAAGTAATCAAAACCTAAACTTATGATATAATCTAGAAACTTACCAAACTTAATATAGCGATTACACATTACACAGGGATTTGGAGTTCGCCCTGCCTTATACTCTTCCAAAAAATAATCAACCACTTTTTCCTTAAAGATTTCGGCAAAATCTAAAACATAAAAGGGGATTCCCAGCTTCCAAGCGGTCTTTCTTGCCGCCTCCAAACTTCTAACATCGCAACATTTATTCTCAAAATCCTTTGCCTTTTCTTTCCAAAATCGCAAATGGAACCCTGTCACTTCATACTCCTGCCTTACGAGGAGGGCAGCCGCCACCCCCGAATCCACCCCACCTGACATCGCTACCGCTACTTTTTTACCCATATCCTTATTTTACCACCTATGAAAATGTTTCTCTAATTTAGTATTCTACCATTGTTTGTTCTTTAGGGCAAACCTAATATTTAGGCACCTATTCGGGTCTTTTAATTATCCCCATGATGTTTATTCAAAGCCTAACATCCGCCTTTCAGGTCTTACCCATTCAGATCAAACGAGAGCGACTAAGTCTTTCCTTGTCCTCTCAGGTAGAATAGCGGGACAAACCT
>Ga0068707_1001189_pt1 | contig 17993 bp, 11 predicted proteins | sample YNPNPMetaG_FD_66600 | JGI IMG/M metagenome (GOLD analysis project Ga0068707, IMG submission 66600) | Anoxygenic and chlorotrophic microbial mat microbial communities from Yellowstone National Park, USA - YNP NP MetaG | ecosystem: Environmental > Aquatic > Thermal springs > Hot (42-90C) >...
CGACCCGCACACAAGCATAGACGAAATGAGCCATTGGGTGAAGTCGAATTTGGCCGTTTTGCGCCCTAGCGGAACGATTGACTTCCGTCTTCGTAATGTTCCCGATTTACCGTTTTTCTTTTCTGATTTCATCTTGCGACACGGTAACCCGTGCTATGGTTGATTAGGCTCGGCATTAATCGGAGACACGGCAATTCGAGTACAAGAGTAGCGAGGCACGACATGCTGGAACTGATCGATGTCAACCAGCGGATATCCACGGAAGAGTACGAGAAATCGTTTCCCGCATTAGAATCCGAACTTGCTGCATGTCAGCGAATGGCCCGCCAATGCGGAGTACCGGTTGCCATCGTCTTTGAAGGTTTGGACGCGGCCGGCAAAGGGATGATGATCAATCGCCTTGCCCAGGTTCTGGACCCCCGCGGATTTCGGGTTTGCTTGACAGGTGATCCTACTCCTGAAGAGCAGCGAAGGCCATGGATGTGGCGATTCTGGAAGGAGCTTCCCGGCGCCGGCGAAATCGTCATGTTCGATCACTCCTGGTATCGACGGATTCTAGACGATTACGCACAGAAGAGAATATCAGAACTGGAATACCAGCAAGCCGTGCACGATATCCTCGAGTTCGAGCACCAACTGGCCGACAGCGGCATGCTGATTATCAAGTTCTGGCTCCATATCAGTGCTCGTGAACAACGGCGGCGTCTCAAGGAATTGGAAAGATCATCCGCCACGCGGTGGAAGGTCACGAAAGCTCAATGGAAGCAAAATGAAAACTACGATAAATGGATACGACTGGCGGAGGTCGCAATTCAGCGAACTAGCTCTTCGCATAGCCCGTGGACGGTGGTTGAAGCTAATCAGGGAAGATTTGCCAGAATCAAGGTCTTCCGTGCGATTGTCTCCGCAATCAAGCAACAATGTGAGCGGTCTCAACAGGTCCCTCCGCGGCCAGCTACGCCCATGGCTGAGCCAGACGAAAGTTCGTTCTATCGGCCCACGATCCTGGACAGAGTCGATTTGACGAAAAGCCTTTCGCGAGAAGAATACGAACAACGGTTAAAAGCTCTCCACAACAAGCTTTATGAGCTTGAACACCGATGTTATCTCAAAAAGGTGCCGGTGGTCATCGTTTACGAAGGTTGGGATGCCGCCGGAAAAGGTGGGACAATCAAACGTCTGACACGCGCTCTCGATCCAAGAGGCTACGAGGTTGTTCCCATTGGCCCTCCCACGGCCGAAGAAAAAGCGCATCACTATTTGTGGCGATTTTGGCGGCGGATCCCCAAAACAGGGCATATCACCATTTTTGATCGTTCCTGGTACGGGCGAGTGCTTGTCGAGCGCGTTGAAGGTTTTTGCACGCAAGAGGAATGGGAACGCGCTTATCGGGAAATCAACGAGTTTGAGCGCCAGCTGGCTGATTTTGGAACCGTCATCATCAAGTTCTGGCTCCATATTGATGCCGATGAGCAACTCCGGCGTTTTCAGAACCGGCAATCCGACCCTCAAAAGCAATGGAAGATTACCGAGGAAGACTGGCGAAATCGGGCCAAATGGAAACACTATGAGCTTGCTGTCATCGAAATGCTCGAACGGACTAGCACAATTTATGCACCCTGGACAATCTTGGAAGCCAATTGCAAACTCTTTGCCCGCATCAAGTCGCTTCAAACGGTTATTGAGCGTCTCGAGAGCGCCGCTTGCTAAGCCGCGACCTGAACGCACCACATTATACATTGCCTGAAGTGGCAGCGTTTCATCTGCTACTCTTGGGCACGGCGTGTTTTCCGTACCCTGGGTTTATTGGGCGTATCCTCCCCTCGCGAACTGGTATTCGCGCCACGGTCGTACACCGACCACTCGGGGTGTTTGTGTGCCGTCGCTTTTTCCGCGACTGGGGCGTATTCGTTTGGAGGTGCCTTGAGCACGTTTTTCGTCATGTTGTACCACATCGTTGCCATCCGCTCGACGATTTCCGGATACCGGGCGGCCAGGTCGTGTATTTCCGTCCGATCCTCCGCCAAATTGTACAACTCCCACGGTTCACTCCGGAAACTAACGAGCTTCCAATCGCCGTCCCGAAGCCCACGGTCTCGGGAAAACAGCAGATGAATAGGTGGGCGATCCGTCAGCGGTTGCCCCGCAAAGATGGGAGCCAGCGAAACACCGGCCAAAGGCGTCGGTTCGCGGCCCGGAAATGTGTCGGGAACCTCCGCCCCAGTCAATTCCGCCAGCGTTGGGAGGACATCGACAAGATGAGCCGGGGTGTGGACAAGTGCACCAGGTGGCGTCTTAAGTCCCGCCGGCCAATGCACAATAGCGGGTGTGGCGATACCTCCCTCGAATTGATTCTGCTTATAGTATCGGAACGGTGTATTCCTCGCCCACGCCCAACCGGTACTGTCGCTCCATGCCGCCCCCGGTTCATAGGGCTGACGATCGACACCACGGCTAACCCGATCGTAGGGGCACGCGCCGTTATCAGAAAAGAACAGGATCAACGTGTTTTCCCATTCGCCGTGATCCTCAATGTCTTTGAGAAGACGTCCAATCTCCTGGTCCATGCGATCGATCAGCGCCGCATAGGCCGCCATGCGGCGAGCCTCCCATTGCCGCGTTTCTGGTGCGAGATTGTCCCAGGCTGGAATGTGATCTGGTCGCGGTGATGGCGTCACATCTCGCCCAAACAAGCCCAATCGCCGCTGTTTTTCCACGCGGGCTGCCCGTACCACATCCCAACCGACATCATAGCGGCCAAGATATTTCTTGTAGTCGACTTCCAGCGGCTGCAAGGGTGCGTGCGGGGCATTGAAGGCCACATACAAAAACCACGGTTTCTTTTCCGCCCGTGCTTCACTCAAAAACCGAATTGCGAAATCCACATTTGCGACCGTGGTGTAAAAGCCCTCAGCCGGCACCTGCCACGGTTTTCCGTTCAGCCGGAATGTATTATCACCCTTGTAGTAGTCGGTGGCACCCGAAAGATGGCCGAAGTACCGTTGGAATCCAAAGTCGGTTGGTTCCTTGCTCAGATGCCACTTGCCGGTCATCGCGGTGAAGTAACCGGCCGGTGCCAGAATCTCGGGAATCGTCACGGCACGTTGCATGCTCTCGTCACCAGCCTGGCGACACCATCGCCCAGTCAACAGGCTGACGCGAGAGGAATGACATTTCGCCGTATTGTAGAATTGTGAAAAGCGAAGCCCCTCGGCGGCAAGGCGATCCAGATTCGGCGTTTCGATCTCGGATCCGTAGCAACCCAGATCCGAAAACCCAAGGTCATCGGCAAGAATGATGACAACATTGGGCCTGCTTTTCCACGTCGGTGCATCCGCAAGGAGTGACCCATGGACAACAAACGGTAAGCACAGTAGGAGCATCACAAGGTACCTAATGCGTAGCATCTCGTCGCAAACCTTTCCTTCATCTCAGGGTGTCGTAATCGGTTTTCCTCTGCCTACCGTCGCGCAACAATTATCCAAAGTCGTCAACACAAGCTAACTCTATAATGTCCATTTCTTGCTGCCAGCGCAGCAGGCCTCTATCTGAAACATGTATAATTACTCGTTGGTCAAATTGTTCGTAGGTTCGTTCGCGCATTGGGCAAGGTTCCACTGTCCCCATGTGAATGTTAAAGACTGGCAAAGTTGGGCGATTTCAGTCCGGACGTTTGCTTTTGCTGTCAGCAACTTGGTGTTGCTGATGAGATACATGTGTTGTTAAGGTATTAATGACAAATGATATGGCGACAGTTTTTCCGCCGAATCATGCAATGGTTCGGGTTTGAGTGTTACCTGTTTCGGAGGCGAATTTTTATTGAGGACGCCCTCAAGTTCGTCTTCGAACATGAGGAAGCCGGAATACGGGCAAGTTATGACAATTTCGCTCGATCGCTCAATTTGCCTCCAAAATGCGCTCGTCGTATTTTTTCGCAACTGGTGCACTCGGGCCTAGCCCAAGAGTTGGACGATAGCATATCACTGACCGACACCGGCCGGCGAGAAGCCTTGCGGATTGTCAGGCTCCATCGCTTGTGGGAAAAGTACCTGGCTGAGGAAACGGATCTGGACCCCAGCCAGTGGCATGCGAAGGCCCATGTTCTTGAGCATATGACCAGCCAGGAGGCTGCCGATAGTCTGGTCGCACGTCTCGGTAATCCGCGATTCGATCCGCACGGAGATCCAATCCCTACAGAGAATGGTGAAATCCGATCCGTTTCGGGAGTTGCACTCCCAACGGCACAGCCTGGAGACATCGTCGAGGTATCCCATCTGGAAGATGAACCCGTCTCCGTGTTTCGGGAGTTACTTGATCGCGGTCTGCACTTAGGTGCGCAGCTTCAGATCGAAACATCGTCCGCAGAGGGAGTTACGGTTCGCCATCATGGCGAAACGGTGACGCTGTCGCCACAAGCTTCGCAGAATGTTCATGTAAAGTTGATCTCGAAAAAAGATCTCAGATTTTGGCAAAAAAAGCCAAAAACGCTTGCTGATTTGGGCCTTGGAGAGGAGGGAACCGTGACCGGGCTTTCGCCCGCATGTCGCGGATTAGCGCGACGGCGACTGCTCGATCTCGGTTTTGTGCCAGGAACAAGAGTTCGTGCGGAGCTCTGTAGCGTGGGCGGGGACCCGATGGCCTTCCGTGTTCGGAACACATTGATCGCATTACGGAAGACTCAGGCTGCTTTGATCCTGATTGATATGGAAAAGTCCGTTCCGAGATAACAAAAAAGCGAAGGTGTATCTGTTAGGAATCAATCGTCAATTTATGAAACCTGCTGATATCTGCAAGACTTGTCAAACATGTCCCACTCAACCGGCCAAACGATTGCGGCGGATGGGAGAGGAAGGAGGCACCGCCGATCATATCGTGGCCCTGGCTGGAAATCCCAACACGGGAAAGAGTACGGTCTTCAATTCGTTGACAGGGTTGCGCCAACACACGGGGAATTGGGCCGGCAAAACGGTCGCACTGGCAGAGGGCACCTTCGAGTACGGTCAGCGCCGCTTCCGAATTGTTGATCTTCCCGGTACGTATTCACTTCTCGCTACAAGTTATGATGAGGAAGTGGCCCGTGACTTTATCCTGTTTGGGCAACCGGACGTTACGGCCGTTGTGGTTGACGCAACGCGGCTTGAACGAAATCTGAATTTGGCATTGCAGGTCCTGGAGATTACGGATCGTGTTATCCTCTGCGTCAACTTAATCGACGAAGCCGAACGTCACGGATTGATGATCGACACGGATCGTCTTGAACAAGAGCTGGGAATCCCGGTGGTCGCAGCTTCCGCTCGATTTGGCCGCGGCATTGACAGGCTTCTGGAAACCATTGAAGGTGTGGTTACTGGCCAGATTCAATGTCGGCCGCTGCGCGTTGGTGGAAAGACCCCTCAGCTGAGCGAGGCCGTTCAAGATTTGGCACAGTCACTGCGGCAAGCCTTTCCTGGATTGTCAAACCCCGATTGGATTGCAATGCGGCTTCTGGACGGTGATGAACGAATGATCAAAGCAATCCAGACAGGAGAGCTGCTGCAACTCGGGTCGCAAAGCTCCCGTACAAACGGCCCGGAAGACACCGTCGAGCACGAATCCTCACAATTAGCATCGGAAGATCTGACCAACCTCCACCAAGAGATCCTGAAAAAGGCCTCAGAGTGGCGCTGGCAGGTCGGACCGGATTTTCATCAAACCCTGGTTGAGGCAATCTATGCCGAGGCGGGTCGCATTGCCGATCGCGTCGTCCGCAAAAAGGAAGGTACTGTCTCAACATGGGACGAAAAGCTGGATCGTATTGTGACTAGCCCCCTCTGGGGTTATCCGATCATGGTGAGTCTCTTTCTCCTTGTGATTTGGCTTACGGTCCAAGGCGCCAATTATCCCTCCCAGATCTTGAGCTGGTTATTGGTGGAAACAATCCACCCAATGCTGCGGTCCATGGCCGTTGCCATTCATTTACCCACCTGGTTGATTGGCCTGTTTATTGACGGAGGCTACCTAGCCACAGCGTGGGTCGTGAGCGTTATGCTGCCGCCCATGGCCATCTTTTTTCCGATGTTCACTTTACTTGAGGATTTGGGATATCTCCCCAGGGTGGCGTTCAATCTGGACCGTCTTTTTCGCTGGGCGGGCGCCCACGGAAAGCAGGCTTTGACAATGTCGATGGGTTTCGGGTGCAATGCGGCGGGGGTTGTTGCCTGTCGCATCATCGACAGCCCGCGCGAACGACTGGTCGCCATCCTGACGAATAACTTTTCGCTGTGTAACGGCCGCTGGCCGACGCAAATCCTCCTGGCCACCATCTTCCTCGGTAGTCTCGTACCGTCTTACCTGGCTGGGATTGTGGCGGCGGGAGGTGTCATCTCAGTCGCTTTGCTGGGCGTGGTCATGGCCCTCATTACGTCGCGCCTTCTCACAACAACGGTCCTGAAGGGCGAACCATCCACCTTTCATCTGGAGCTGCCTCCCTACAGGCCGCCTCAGGTCCTGCCAACACTCTACAGGTCTCTGGTGGACAGGACTCTCGTGGTTCTGTGGCGGGCAGTTCTCTTTGCTTTCCCAGCAGGATTGACCATCTGGTTAGTCGCCAATATCCATGTAGGGTCACAGACGCTGGCGGGACATCTCGTTCGTTTTCTCGATCCCGTCGGCCTGGCTGTTGGCCTCAACGGAATCATTCTGCTGGCCTACATCATAGCCATTCCCGCCAACGAAATTGTCATCCCAACGGTGTTGATGTTAACTGCCCTGTTAAGCGGTGTTTCGATCGCCAATGCCCAGGCTGGCGTTTTGTTTGAACCCCAAGACTTGACGGCAACAGGGGAAATCCTCCGTCAGGCGGGGTGGACACCGGTCACGGCCATCTGCCTGATGCTCTTCAGTCTCATGCACAATCCCTGCTCGACGACGATCTATACAATTTATGCCGAAACAAAGAGCCTGAAATGGACCGCGGTTGCGGTGCTCATGCCACTCGTCCTAGGCTTTTCCACATGTTTTATCGTAAACCAAATAGCAAAACTGTGGCTTGGCATCTAATTAACCAAACTGGTTGTCGTCCTCAAAAGCACGTCATGCCGTTTTCATTTGACGTTGCCAACTGCTTGTTATTCCCGACACATTCGAATCGCGCTTCTTGTTCGAAGCATTGCTCTTCTACTTCACGATTGCATCACGCACTTTGGCGAGGAACTCATTCCATGCCTCTTCTGATGCTTTGCCATCCAGGCCAAGACGGACAATGACCATGTCCCATTCGGGCACGACGAAGCAACGATTATTGTTATGGCCGGCAGCCCAGAAGGTCCCCGCTGGGGCAGCAGAAAGAGCCAGTTGACCATCCGCACGGATGCCATTGACCCACCAGTTGAAGCCATAAACACCTCGGCCGTCGATCTTGCTTTCCGGCTGGGCCCACGGCAGGCTTGCCGGAACCTGAACGTGCGTTGCCTCTCGAATCCACCATTCAGGGATGAGTTGTTTATCCTGCCAGCGTCCACGGTTGAGCATCAGCCAGCCGAAACGAGCCATATCACGTGCCGAGATCTGCACGTGCCGGTTGCCGTTGCCAGATCCGCCGTTAACAACAATTCCGTCCACCTCTCCAAAATCGCCCCAATCCCAGTTCTTCATTCCGATGGGTTCGGCCACCCTCCGCCGAAAGACTTCTTCGATAGGCTCACCCGCTAGTTTCGTCAGAACCAAACCAAGGAGGTTCATGGCAGAGTCCCAATACGCATACTTTGTTCCCGGAGGACTGAAGAGCGGTTCAGGGCTGGGGACAAAGGGAGTCGGACTGGGACCGTGGAGATAGTCTCCGCGAGGCTCGTCACCGACTGCACGATAACCACTGGTCATAGTGACAAGATGACGAATCGTAACCTCAGCATACTTCGGCTTGAGACTGGGCAAAACATCGGCAACTTTGGTATCCAGTGTGCATTTTCCGTCGGCGATGAGTAACCCGGCGACCGTGCTGGTAAAAGATTTCGTCATCGACCAAACGCCTTGGCGCCGATCGCTTTCGGAACCCTTCCATACGACTCGGCCGTGTCGCACGATCACCAGCCGCTTGGCGCCATCGCGACCAACCTTTGCGGCGAGGACTGCCGCGGCCTCATCGAGCCGCCTTCCATCCAAACCCATCGATTCAGGCGTAGTCTCCTCCCACTCGGCACCGGGAAACACAATTTCCCCAGAACTGGATTGAAAAACCATAAGACCACCTAAAGCAAAACCTGTAAGCCAAAGCCATTTCATACCGTTGTCTTTTCCCTACGAGAAAGCAACACTGGCTGGTTCCCTATGTTTATCGTGCCGCATGTTCTGCCGTCAAATCAACATGACGAACACTCCAGCGGCCCGACAAGCGGGTCCCTACGAAGGTTGGAGGGGCATACTTGTCATGCCCGCGGAAACGGAATGGATCATCAAACGTAATGCAGCGGACCCGACAAGCGGGTCCCTCCGAATCTTCTGTCTAATCAACACGAAAATATCTTGCAGCTTGCCTGGTTTTGCGTTCACTTCGTTGCAAAACTGCAATCGCAATACAGTATACAGTAAGGTGACCAACAGCTTCTTGCAGGAACAGACAGGCCCCCCGAGTAACTGCGAAAGCTTGGCTTTTTGTTCACTCTGTCAATTCCATCGCGAGGGGCATCTGATGGGCAAGTCCTGTCTGAGAGTGGCTGATCTTTTTGTTGTTCATTGAGTCCTATCTCAGCTCCATCCTCCCTCAATAAAGAAGCCGGCAGAGAACCGTCGTCGGTTTGTCGCATTCCAAGACAAATGAATCTGCATTTTCGGCAAGTATTTTTCCCGAAAAGAGTTCTTCGATCCGCGGACATCGGCCGGGCAAACGAATGGTGTATCGCCCGGGTGCTGCTGTATGAAACGCCACAAACTGTGAATTGACATACACAACCTGTCCCGGATCGCAGTAGAGGTGAACCCCAGCCTTTTGAGCAAGCTCCCGAAGTGTTTGAGCGGTGATATTCGGTCGTGGGGAGAACACCGAGACCCAATTTCCCATGGCGCGGGTTGTCAGTTCTTGGGTGTCGAATGGGATACCGGTAAGTCGCTCCACTGCCGCAGGGTCGTATCGACCTTCTGAGATGATGCCAGGGGCATAAACCCAGATGACCGTCCGACCGGAACCGCAAACTCGTTCGCTCAGCAATTTTCTCTTTTCCGCATCCACCACAAAAAGGTTGGGAAAGAGCACCATCTTATAACGAGCCAGATCAACGGTTCCCAGATCTGCGAACGAGAAGACATCAAACGGGGCCCCCATTTTTGACAGGCTGACCCGCTGATTGATCAGAAAATCGTTGTAGTTCGCGGCCATGCCGTCAAGGTAGAAGAGGCTCTCGGCATCAACGAACATCGCGACTTCGGCCACCGATTTGCTCGGGACCTCGGCATACTGTCGCCACAAAGCGGCCATCTGTTCGAGGGCGTTGATCACGCGGTCGCCTTCATACCAGTGTCCAAACATATCGAACCAATACATGGCCGTGCCGTTGATCAGTGCAAGCGCAAACTCCCTCCGCAAACCAGCGATCGTAGCATCCTCATCGGGAAAACCCAGGTGATGCCCCGGAACCGGCTGTCCCACCAATGTTACGCTTTTGGCTGTGTGTGTCCGATGATCAACTTCGTGCACAAATCCTTTTCCATGGTGCCTCACCGAGGCCAAACAGATCATGAAACCGCTGGCCCCTCCCAGTTGACGGTCCACATAAGAGCCCGGCGCCAGGAAAAAATCGACATCCGGAGAACGCAGGACTTGATCGAAGGCCAAATGTCCCTCATACAGTAACCGACCACGACCGTGTTCTAACCAGTAACCATAATACACGCCAAGAGGAACGCGATGTTTGGTGATTTCCTGGACGGATCGGGCATAAAAAAGGATTGTGTCGGCAATCAAGTCAGCGTTGAATCGCCAATAGTCAATGGCAACGGCGTCCTGGGATGGATCACGCAATAGACCGTGCGTGACATGTTCCCTCACCGAAGCTGGCGGAATATCAACAGGATCAGCTAACCCCTTGTCGGTCATCCACTTCCGCCACGCAATACGGCGGGAAGCGCTCTCCTCACCGCGAGCCAGGTCTTGCCATTCTAGGGTCATCCCGCCGGCTAAAACGTAAGCGATAATTCGCTCGGGATATTTTTCCTCAAGGTGTTTGAGAACGGCCTGAAGGTAGGCTCGTGTTTCCTGTCGCCACGTCGTATTCGCCGCAACTTTTCCAAGCTTGGTGAAGCTGTCGTCACGATCGTGCGCCGCACCAAGCCACCGCGGCCACCAGACGGGCGTATTGAGATCGATTTCACAGACAATCTTTGCCTGCGGATTTGCGCGGAGAAGGTCCTCGAATTGCTGGTCCAAACAGGCGAAGTCATAAATACTTGGTCCCAGCCAAATTGGGGAATAAGGACTGTAAGGAACGCCCACCGAAGAAAGGGTGTTCGCCGGAAAGCATGTGACCACATTGACTCCAAGTTCGCCAAATTGTTTGACAGTCGAAAGATTTCGTGAATATGAATGAAAGGCCATCCAGCGAACTGGCGGATGTTGCCCCGTTTCCAGTGTCTCTCCCGGACAAACCGCCACCAAGAATGCCATCGCGTCCAATAAAACACAAAAAAAGAGTAATGGTTTCCGCTTTATTGCGCGCATGCCCTTTTCACCTTTTTGGTCAACCAATCCTTGCTACCTGAAAACTAAGCTTGGTATCTCCCATGGGGTCTCAATCTCTGATTACCGCATGAGAGTCACTTGTGTGGCCTTCAGAAGCAAGTTACGCGAAGGTCACGACAATCACGTCCCTGCAGCGCCTTGTTATGGGTTCACGGTTTGGCCGGACCAGCACCAGAGCCGGCTTGGCGACGCGGGTTGGCACGCTGGGCGGGACGTGGACTTTCAAAAAGTGGGGCGATGTTTTCCTTGTTCCATTCCTCATACTGATGGCGAAGTTCTTCGTAAATCTCCCCGCGTTCGTTTTTTACGCTCCGGGTCTCGGAAATGTCGCTTGCGAGATCAAAAAGCTCCTCTTCCTGCTGACCGGCCTTAACCAGTTTCCATTGACCGGAACGGACCGCCCAGCTCGTGCCGCCGCCTGTGCGCCAGAAAAGCGATTTGTGAGGCGGACCTTGTTGCTGACCCCGCAGATACGGAAGAATATTCACCCCATCCACCTTGCGGTCTTCCGGAAATGCGCCGCCCGCCACTGCGACCATCGTGACGGGGATGTCCAGGGAAATGACAGGTTCATCATACATCGTTCCCCCTGGCAAAGCGCCCTTCCAGCGGACCACAAAAGGCACGCGAATTCCGCCCTCATAGACGGAGCCCTTGGCGCCCCGCAAAGGGGCATTGCTGGAATGAGTCACGCTCACCGGACCGCCGTTATCGCTGAGGAAAAATACCACGGTCTTTTCTTCTAGCCCGAGTTCTCCGAGCACGGCACAGACTTTTCCTACGCCTTCATCGAGGGCCGCCACCATTGCCGCGTATGCCCGACGGGTAGGGTCTTCTATGTGGCCGACGCGCTGTAACCAGCTTTCCGGGGCTTGAAGGGGAGTGTGCGGAGCGTTATAGGCCAGATACAGGAAAAATGGCGAGTCCCGGTGTCGGCGGATGAATGCCACGGCCTCAGTTGTCAGGACATCCGTTAAATAACCCTCGAACCTCTCGGGGGTCGTGTTTCGTTGTAAGGGGATGAAATACTCCCGGGTCTCATCGTCGGGGCCGACGACAAAATAATTGTGTCCGCCACCGATGAGACCAAAATACTCCTGAAATCCTCGCCGCAGCGGATGAAACTGTGGCGCAGCCCCCAGATGCCATTTGCCCACGGCTCCGGTGACATACCCGAGCCGGCCAAGCACATCCGCAACCGTGACTTCAGAAACGGGAAGACCGGCCACTGCATCATTGGGGTCATATTTCGGGTTATTTTCGTGGCCAAAGCGCTGCTGATAGCGCCCTGTCATCAATCCTGCTCGCGTCGGGCTGCAAAACGGATGAGAAACATACCCCTGAGTACACCGCACTCCTTCTTTAGCCAGAGCGTCCAGGTTCGGCGTTGGGATATCCTGGCAGCCGTGGAACCCCACATCTGCATAACCCAGATCGTCGGCCAAAATGATGACGAAATTGGCGCGTGCGGGCTGAACGTCCTGCTTTGCTTTAGCAGTTCCCGTCAACACCAGCAGACCGACAAACCCCAGCACTGTCATCAATCGAAACCCCACAGTTCGCCTCGCCATGATTTCGCCCTCCGGAAGAAGTCGCTGGAACGGTACAAGATCTTTTTTCGCAGGATGTCCCCGTTATCCAGACCCGAGGACACAAAGTCAAGATGGTCCCTCCCGAGCAATCAGATCGCAAGAGAGAGTAATAGCCTTGAGAAACATTAGCAGCCGTACGACGATTGATATTAGGGGGGAGGCAAGAATACACAGAGATTAACCCAACAATCGTCTATAAGAACCGCAAGGTTATCAACAAACTCATGCTGAGACCTCCTCACTTCCTGAGGAATAAATCACCGATGAGACTTTCCGTTTGGCGCCATCTTCGTCGTCCCATGACCCGGCAGGTGCTGGGTTCCATGATCGTCATCTCGATCCTGAGTAGCGTGGTGGCCAGTGCGGGTATCGGATTCATTTGGACAAGCCAAATCCGAAGCCGCTATCACGATGAGATCCACCGCGTTGCCGAGATTCTGAAAAGCAGCACCTTCCCGCTTTACCATAATGTTCTTAATCAGGTAAAAGGATTATCGGGAATGGAGTTGGTTTCGCTTGCCAACAACGGCAAAGTCATCGATAGCACATTGGATCTGACTGCCAAAGAGAAGCGTATTCTGGCAGCTCTTCGTCAAACAAATGGCGCCGGAAAATCGTGGCTTCAAGAGACATCCGTTCAACTAGCCCAGAATAACTATCAGGCCATCGTTGTGCCTATCGCTGGGGCGCGGGGAAGTTCGGCTCCTGTTGCCTGCGTCGTTGTCCTCCAACGCCAGACGCTTCTGCTCAAGGAGTTGCGGCAAGTGATCTGGCCGACTCTGCTTGCGACGACCGTGGCAGTTCTGGTAGGTCTGCTTTTGTCGATCGGAATTGCGCACCATATTACACGTCCGCTCGTCGATCTCACAGAACAAACGATCAGCGCGGCACACAATCTCCACAGCGATATCACACTGCCAGAGGTTGATGATGAGACAGTCAATCTGGCAAAGGCGATCCAGCACCTGATTACAGAACGACGGAATTACGAACAGACGGTGCGACAGGAAGCCCATCTCCAGGCGGCGCACCAGTTCGCTTTAGGACTCGGCCATCAATTGCGAAATCTCTTGACCGCTTTGCGAATAGCACTCGAGTTACACTCCCAGCGCTGCTCATTAAACGAGGCTGATGAGGACCTCGCAGTCGCAATGAGGCAGGTGCGACTCATTGATTCGGTCCTGCGTCAATTTCTTTCTCTCAGGGCCTTCAGCGATTTTCAAAAAGAACCGGTGAATTATGAGGAAATCGTCAAGAGCGTCCTTGACTTGCTGAAACCAGCGTTCCAGCATGCAGGAGTCACGGTTCATACCGATATCAGTGGCGAACCTTGTCAAGCCCTGGGACATCCGATTTCACTTCAACAGTTGACGACAAACCTCATCATGAACGCCTTAGAGGCTGCGCAAGGGACCTCCTCTGAACCTAAAGTCATCGTTATTCTTCGCCGTTCAGATCGGGATCTGATCCAACTCGTTGTTGAGGATAATGGACCGGGACCGCCGGCCGCTGTGGAAAAGGAGCTGCTTATAAAACCGATCACTACAAAACGCGATGGTATTGGTCTCGGGTTGTTCGTAGCACAGCTCATCGCCAGACAACATAATGGAAAGATCACCTGGATCAGAGAGAATGCGGTGACAAAGTTTGTGTTCGAATTTCCGGGAATTTGTTGAAATTGTCTAAAGGGGATGGCCCAGCGCCTTGGAGTTGATAGAGTATGGGTCATATTCTGATCGTGGACGACCAACCTGACATTTGTTGGGGGCTGAAGCGGGTCGCAGAACAGCTTGGACACTCGGCCGAATCGGTCGCGCTGGGGGAGGAGGCTATCAATCGCGCGCTAACTACCAAGCCCGATCTCATCATTATGGATGTGCGACTTCCGGGGATGAGCGGCCTCCAGGCCATGCAGGAACTGAAAGGCAAGGGGTGGCAAGGTCCCATCGTGGTTATCACGGCTTACGGCGACCTGGAGGTTGCCGTGGAAGCCGTCCGCCAAGGAGCCTTCGAGTATCTAACCAAACCGTTCGACATCAAGGTCGTGGCTCGCGCGATCGAGCGGGCATTTGCCCAACCGCAGTCTTCGCCAAATAGCACCCTTTCTCCCAATTTTGAAGAAGCAAACCGACCGCAACTCGTTGGCGTGTCATCTGCGATGCAACAGGTTTTCAAACAGATCGCGATGGTAGCCCCTACGGATGCAGCCGTTCATATCGTGGGGGAAAGCGGTACGGGAAAGGAGTTGGTCGCCCGATCGATCCATTATTTCAGCCGGCGACAGAGTGGACCTCTCGTTGTGGCGCACATTGCGGCACTCAATCCATCGCTGGCTGAAAGCGAACTGTTTGGACACGTGCGCGGAGCCTTCACGGGGGCCGATTTCGACCACGCAGGTCTTCTCCAAAGGGCACATGGCGGCACCTTATTCATTGACGAAGTGGCCGAAATACCGCTTAATTTACAAGTCAAACTGTTGCGGGCGATCGAGTATCGGGAAGTGACGCCTGTCGGCTCCGCGCGGTCGGTTCCTTGCGACTTTCGCATTATCTCGGCAACACACCGTGATCTGAGAAAACTTGTTGCCGAAGGAAAGTTTCGCCATGACCTGTACTATCGACTGATCACCTTTGAGATTCGAGTGCCGCCCTTGCGAGAGCGTCCGGAAGATATCGAACCGTTAGCTCGCTTTTTTCTTCACGAACTGTGTCGCAAAATGGGTGTTCCAGTTCCGGACTGGCATTCCGACTTCCTGCCCGCTCTCATTGGTCGTCCCTGGTGGGGCAACGTCCGAGAGTTGCGAAACGCCCTAGAGCACGCACTGATTCTCTGTCGCGGGGGCCTGCTCCATGCTGATCTGCTGCCGCCTCCCCTTCCGCAAGTCCCATTGCAATCGACCAGTGTTGAAACTAATTTGCAAGAATCGGTAAGAAAGTGGACTGAACAGGCTCTCAAGGATGAGAAACTGACCGGTAAACTTCACAAAGAGTTTCTTGACATCGTAGAACCAGTTCTCTTTGAGATGGTCCTACAGAATTACGCGGGGCAATACCTCGGCGCCGCCCGCGCCCTGGGGATTCATCGCGTGACCCTTCGGCGTAAACTTGACCAGTCTCGACGACAACGGGGCGAGACTTAAGGCCCTTCTCCACACGCTACGGTGTTTCAAAGTCAATGCGACATCGGACAGAAGGCCTCCGACGCCAGCCAGAAGTGAATCTCGCCGTATGGACCGATAGTAGGACATCGCACCCCACTAAACCCAAAACTGACCCTACCTGAATTTGCTATGTCATCAGATTCCGGAGCTCTTATGGTTCCCTTCATTCCACCCCCTCAGCAAAATACGTTCGCGTATATACCGTGCCCGGACACAAATGAATCGTTTTTACTTGGAGGAACGAGCCACGTTTGTCGGTGAAGAGTATAATACACAAAAGTTGTGCAGCCGCACTTCAGTAATCCCTGTTGATAAGAAGTGATCATAAAGAGAGCGAAGTATGGACACTCAAGCCCTCCAGGTCTTTGTCACGTTTCCAACTCGCGAAAGTGCCGAAAGCGTTGCAGAAGGGCTGGTTGCAAATCGTCTTGCTGCATGTGCTCAGATTCTCGGTCCGATCAAGAGTGTCTATCGTTGGCAAGGTCAAGTCGAATCTGCAAGCGAGTGGCTTTGCCTCATCAAAACTAGCCAGAAGGCCTTCCAGGACTTAGCCAACTTTGTCAAGAGTCACCATCCTTACGAGGTCCCGGAGATCATCGCGGTACCCATTTGCGATGGCATTCCGGCTTATCTGAATTGGCTGTTCGAGTCGCTCCGCAGTTGATATACGAAGCCTTCACAAACCGCCAAGCAGATCAGCGAACCGTTGTATTGTCCCAAAAAACAAAGACAGGGCAGACTCATTGCGACTAAAAAGGCGAGTCTTCGTCAGGAATGTAAGGCACTTCCGCGTATTCTCCCCCTGTGGAGTTTTCAAATCGGGTGAACTCCTCCCGCCAGGTCAATTTGACATCACCGATTGGGCCATTCCGCTGTTTGGCGACAATGATCTCAGCAAGACCGCAAAGGCCCTGGTTTTGTGCCTCTTCTCGGGTGTGATAATACTCTTCGCGGTGCACAAACATCACGACGTCGGCATCCTGTTCGATCGCCCCTGACTCACGGAGGTGACTCAGTCGAGGCCGGTTGTCTTTGGCAACCTCTGTTTGCCGATTTAACTGGGCGAGACAGAGAATGGGGATTTTCAGCTCACGAGCAAGCGTTTTAAGACGCCGTGTCATTTTCGCCACCTGCTCCTGGCGCGGGTCTTTGGGATTGTCCGGTTCGATCAACTGGAGATAGTCGATCACAATCAGGCGAAGTCCGGAACGTCGTTTGAGACGTCGGGCAACAGCGGCAATCTCTGTAACAGTTTTGCTCGGCGAATCGTCAATGAACAACTGAGCGCGACTCAATTCGCCCGCAGCTCGTACCAACTTTTCCCGATCCTCCGCCGACAGAAAGCCGCTCCGGAATTTGTGTCCGTTAATCTTGCCACGTGAACAAAGCATCCGCTGAACAAGCTCAAGACGCGACATCTCCAGGCTGACAAACAGTGTGGTCAGACCCGAATCGACAGAGACGTGCTCAGCGATATTCGTTGCCAGAGCCGTCTTTCCCATACTTGGTCGGGCAGCCAAAATGACAAGTTCCGAGTCGTGAAGTCCTCCAGTCAATTTGTCAAGATCGGTGAAGCCCGTCGGGACCCCCGTGGATTCGCCCTGCATCCTTCGATCGATCATTTGAAACGCTTCGAAGAGGACATCGCTGACCGGGACGGCGTCTCCCGACGAGCGGCGGTCGCGAACCGCGAAAATCCGTTCTTCAGCTCGGTTTATAATTTCTCTCGGCTCGAGGCTGAGATCAAAGGCATCCCGAACAATATCTGTGCCGGCGTGGATCAACGCTCGGGTCAATGCATGATTGCGCACGATCTCCGCATAATAAACCGCGTGACTTGCCACCGCCACAGACTGAGCAACCTCGGCAAGGTAAGCTGCGCCGCCGACGGCTTCGAACTCGCCATGTCGGCGAAGTTCTTCGACCAGTAGCATCAGATCAATGGTTCGATTCTCTGCATGCATTTCCAGAATTCGCGCGTAGATCTTACGATGGGCATCCACGTAAAAGTCGTCGGCCACAAGTTGCGTCGCCACATCATCAAGAACCCGCGGATCCAGGAGAATGCTTCCCAGGACGGCCTTTTCGGCCTCCAGGCTATGAGGTGGCACCCGACCAGCCAAATCGGAAAGCTGAGGGACCTGCCGATCAATAGGACGACGTGAAGGATCGTCTGCCAAAGCTCGTAACCTCCCTGCAAATGGTTTGTCCAGAAGATTTCAGAATACCTAGATAGCCCAACTGACTCAGGCCGTTGCTACAGATCAGTCATCTGACACAACCAATCTAGCGCGCCTCCGCAAGTCTCACAAGTTCCCCGAATTGGGGACGGTAAACCATCTGTTTCAAAAGCGCGCCATCGCCAAATCGAGTGGTGTTTCGATGCCAACAAAAAGTGGGAACGGCTCGGTTTTGACCAACCGAGCCGTAAACTTGACACTCTACAAGCAATTTGTGTCGTCGAAAATGAACCGTATCAGTTTTTCGAAGCGCCAGCCGCCGCCGAAGACTGCTGTTGTGATTTATGCCGGTA
>Ga0068707_1001191_pt1 | contig 17989 bp, 26 predicted proteins | sample YNPNPMetaG_FD_66600 | JGI IMG/M metagenome (GOLD analysis project Ga0068707, IMG submission 66600) | Anoxygenic and chlorotrophic microbial mat microbial communities from Yellowstone National Park, USA - YNP NP MetaG | ecosystem: Environmental > Aquatic > Thermal springs > Hot (42-90C) >...
CTGATTACGCCGTGGCTGCACTGTGGGTACAAGCTCTGGGACAAGGCATGGCACAACGTCACACTCTTGACCAGCGGCTGCTCACTGGGCACGTATGACCACACGATTACCGTCTATTACCGTTTGACCGACGACGCTGCATGGACACTGCTCGGCACGGTAGACACGTCGCCTTCCCAGAGGCTGAGCTTCCCGGCGGACTGCTGCGGGCAGAAGCTCCAGCTCAGGTTGAAGTTCCTCACCGAGGAGGCTGGGGCGACGCCGAGACTCCTCGGCTTTATCGTTGAGGCCAAACTGCGGCCGCCGTCGAGACGCCGCTTTGACGTCAGTATTGACCTGTCCGACAGAGTGCGGCTTCTGAACGGCGTGGTCGTTGACCAGGACGTGCGCTCAATGCGTGACATATTGTGGTCTGCCTTTACCAGCCAATGGCCGGTCACGCTCACTGATGAGTTCTCGACCACGTATAACGTGGATGTCATGGACTTTACCGAGTACTACGATACCGACGTCATTGGCGATGAACCAGCGAGGCTCGTTAAGCTCACTCTCATGGAGGCCCTCGTATGATAGACTACGACTCCATTCTCGGCAGTGCGGCACTCGTCATTTCCCTGTGCGTGCTGGTTATCCAGATACTGACGAGGTCTAACAGGACGGCGGAGAGGCTGTCTGTACTCGAGACCGACATGAGTGCTGTCAAGGCGGAGATGGCATCGGTGAAGGACTGTGTGAATACGCTGAAAAAGGACATCGCCCCAACGAGCTTCCGAGTTGACGTCCTCTGGAAAATTGTCGAGCAGAATATGCCCCGCTTCCTGCACGCGCCAACCCATACCGAGATGGACAGCCTGCTGGAGCTGATGGCCAGGCGGCAGCTTGACACCCAGCAGGCCTTGCGTTTGAAGGAACTGCTCACGGCAGAACTGGAGAGAAGTACCGACTTCGGGCACAGGCTCGGTCTGCTCATGGCCATCTGGACGCTGGAATATAATCTAGAGACACGGGATGAGTAGTATTTTCTTTGCGCTTGCGGCGTTTGCCGGCGGACTGACGGCGGCGGTGCTCGGCTGGCTGGAAAGCCACGAGTCCTTTGCGTGGCGGAAGTTCACAGCGTCTGTGATACGCTCGTTCATTGCCGGAGTGCTGTTCGCGGTGGGATATGGGGCGTCGGCTGAGCTGACGGTAATAGGTGTCCTCACTGCGTTCCTTGCCGGTGCCGGTGCTGACGCGATGGTCAACCGTGCCGGTGGTGCGCTGGGAAACGGGAGTTTTCCGCTATCGACGAAGTAAAAGAGTTAAGATGGTACGGCAGGGTTCTGCCGCATGACGTGGCGGACATTGCCCTTGTTGTCCTGTCCGACCTTCACTATGGAAACATGTATTTCTCCGAGAAGCACTTCCACCGTACGATTGACTACATCCGCCGCCATCCTAACACATACTGCTTCCTGAACGGTGACCTCATCGAGGCCGTGACGAAGACCTCGAAAGGCGACGTCTTCCGGCAGGTGGGCACAATAGATGACCAGCGAGACCGGATCATCGAGTGGCTCATGCCAGTCCGTGACCGCATACTCGGCTCGGTCAGCGGCAACCATGAGCACCGCATATACGAGTCCGTTGGCGTGGACATAGCGGCGGACATCGCACGTGCGCTCGGCGTGCCATATCGTGCTGAAGGCATGCTGTACAAACTCTCTCTGGGCGACGGCAACGCTCGTGTGAAGGGCAGGCCCTACGTGTTCTGGCTGTACTTCACTCACGGCTACGGCGGGGCAAGGACAAAGGCCGCAAAGGCGGTGAAGGCTGAGCGGGCAGGGCACTGGCTACACGTTGACCTCGTGGCCATGTCACATGACCATGTCGTAGACGCTTCGCCGGATATCTACCTCGTACCTGACAGCAGAGGCACCATTGATGAAAACGGCTTCCTATCGGGGAAGGTCTCAGTCAAGCGGAAAATGCTGGTCAAGACGAACGCTTACCTTAAATGGGGCGGCTACGCAGAGACTAAAGGCTTTCCACCATCAGACCTCACCACGCCGATAATCTCCCTTCTGACGCCGGACTCAAAGCTGTGGTCTCTCTATCCCGAGCGGCCAAAGCAGGCAGTGAAGGTGACAGTCTAGAATTCGCCCTCGGTGGTCATGTACCGCAGAGCCCACCTGTCGTCCGGCAGTCGCACGTACTTGTCCGAACGCCGGTACAGCTCCGTCTTGATGCTCGGCTTGGGCTTGTCTAACTCCTCTGCGAGCTGTGCCAGCGTTCTGGGCCCGTAGCGCAGTCGGTCGGCTATCCGCTCCCAGAGTGCCTTGTTCCTCTCCAGCTCGGCGTTCTCGGCCAGGTCGAACCGCTTAAAGCGTATCGCCTTCAGGTTGTCCTCTATGTCCGTGTCGTACTCTATGCGGACGCCGATTGGCTTCTGAATACGCCCCTCGTTCTGCTTCCTGTGGATGAGTGCTATCTCAAGGAAGTCGCTGCCTGGTTCCTGTGTCTTCTGGATTTCCCACTGACAGCGGGAGGCGTTCCACTTGACGGTCGAGCCGATGGGGCCGACTGCGGCTTCTCCGGTGCGCCAGTCGGTCTTGGCGACGTGGTCAATCACCAGCACGGTCACTCCGAGGCCGCGGGCGGCAGAGTAGAAGCGTGAGGCGTTGAAGGTCATGTCCGTCGTGTTCGCCGCCGCCGCCATCTGGCTGTCAATGATAACGAGGACAATGTCCCTGTCCTTGACAATGCGCAGTATCTCCGGAGACTCGGCCGCAAACGGCATGTCGCAGTGCCGGTAGACTATCGAGTGCGGCGACTGCTGGACGCCGAGGCCGCGCTTTATGGCCCAGACGTAGCGCTGGTGATGTGCGAAGGAATGCTCATAGTCGAGGTACAGGACATTACCGCTCCGGTTAGTCCGCCAGCCGAGACAGTCAACGCCTGCGCTCACCATGACCGCCACGAGGTTGGCCATCGTGCTTTTGGCCGAACCGCCAGGCGCATACAGCGACGACACCTCGTCCATCATCAGGAACGGCTCTATGAGGTAGGCTACGCGCTTTGCCTGCGGTTCGCCGTCCAGTTCCATGAGCGGCGCGCCCCTCCGCAGCTCTTGCAGGGACATAATCGTCGTGTAGTTCAGGACGCTGTCCCAGTCTATCGGCAGTCCGCTCCGTTCGAGCCTCTTGACGACCCTGTCCGTTGAGACAGGGGACAGTAGACCTATGCGGCTTCCATAGAGACATACCGGCTGGCCGCCGGTGACGTGCCAGAAGTACACCTCGGCCTCGCCGTCGTCGTTTATCCTCGTGACGTCAACCCTGACGCCGACGTCGGCAAACGTCAGGCGGTACTGCCCGAGCATAGCTTCCATGACGGGTTTCTTCACAGGTGATGGTCGTTCGGTCTGGCTTTTCGTCATCGTCGGCCCCCGTTAAAGAAGTGCGCCGCCGCGCGGCAGTTTCGGCCCAACAGTCCACGTGGCCCGCAGGAATGTCAGTCTGTTTATCGCCGATTCCAGCACGTCCGCCGCCTCCGGCCCGCTCATGTCGTAAGCGGCGCGGGCCATCTTCGCCGCTTCGCTGATTAACTGCCTGCGGTGCGACAGACGGATGACTATATCGGCATAGTGCCGGACAAGGTATGGGTCAGGGACTCTTGACACGAGGTACGCCAGATGGGCTACACCGCCTATCCCCTCAAGCCGCTGGTCACGGGACAGCTGGTGGGCGACCGTGACCTCGTTAATGCCCTCGTTGCGCTGGTATACTCTGAGGCATGCCTCGTAAATCCACCCGTTCACCTGGGAGAAAAAGTCCTCCGGCCGAAGGTCATGCGCAGTATCCTTGATGAGTTCTCCGTCGACCAGCAGGGAGCCGATTACGGCCTCCTCGGCTTCGGTATCGTGCGGAGGCAGTCGCCGAGTCTCCATGTTGTCCTCCCCAATGTCGTTCGTCAGGACAGTGTCTCTATTGTGCTTACCGTCTTTCCCGTCTCGGTCACCTGGGTGACAACGTACGTGCCCCTGTGCCCCAAGGAGCCAGCGTCGGTAACGGTCACGGCCGGATAGCGGCCCTGTCCGGTGACGACCGTGTGACTGGCCTGGTGCGTGTGCCCTATGACCATCTTCCGCTCACGCCGCTTGAGCAGACACTCCACGGCACGCCCGTGTACCGCTCCGACGTGCATGGAATAAGTAGAGAAGTCCTTAAACTCCATCTGCGCAGTGGTGTAGCGCATGACGGGGAAGACGGCACGCAGGACACGAGTGAGCACAGACGGGACTATGTCAAAGGCGTCTCCATGCACCCAGAGAGTGTCGTGTACCACGTACTCGTAGCAGTACCATGCGTCGAGCCTTGCTGGCCAGTTGTACCCGTCCCACAGCTCCATCGTATCGTGATTGCCGAGCACCCAGACTTTCGGTGCCTTACACATGCTGACGGCGTCAAGCGCTCGGCGGACATCGCCGTCACCATGCAAAAGCTCCCGTGTCGTGCGCAGTGCCAGCTCAACTATGTCGCCGTCCAGAATGACCAGGCTGGGTTCATGCCTGGGGACGTGCTCTTCAAAGAAGCGGATAATGGCGGCGTAGTCCGGCGGTGCCGTGACCTTCGTCGCCGGTTCGCCGATGTGGAGGTCGCTCACTGTGAGTATCTTCACTGCCCACCCCCCAGCCGGCACACTTCGGTCTGACCCCCGTGACGGGCTATCATCGCCTTGAGCATGCCACGGATAAAGTGCGGTCTGCCTGCGAGGATGAAGACATATCGCCTCATTAGCTGCCTCCATGACACGGTATGCATTCTGGGCCGTCGGGGCCATGCACGCAGTCCAGGTGCTGGGGGATGATTAGCGGACGGCCGCAGCGCACGCACACCGGCGTCAGTATGCGCCGGAGCCGCTCGTACAGCTCCTCGAGCTGTGTCCGGTAGTGATAGGGGCTGGAAAGCATGGTATCAAGGTTCTGGCACTTGTCTGTCGTCATGCAGGTCACCTCCTTTACCATCTCTTGATATACTCATCTATGAGACGCAACACGCCCCTCGTCTTACTGAAGTCAATATCACGCATCCACAGGCTTTTTCTATTCTCGCTCATTTCCGCAATATTACGACGCTCTCGCGCGACGGCTCCTTGCCAAATTTATCCATTTGCTGCGCGCTGTTACCTCTTAACCGAATGACCCAGGTTTTTTCGTGATTTAAACCCGCTTGTTCACCCAGGTCAATGAGTATTTCATCCACTGGAACGACGACACCTGCATACCTAACGTTGCCCACAACAAATGCAGCAGGAGCCCCAGGTTTTAGCACATTGTAAGCAACCTTTAAGCATGCGTATAAATCCTCAAAATAGCCTGCCAGCATCGGGGCTACCCGCTCGTCAGCCCCTTGCTGCACATCATCTAAGACCGTTTTCAAGCTATCGGGCACTGTGTATCCAGAAAACGGAAGCCTATTGACATCGGGCTTCTGAGCTTCCACATGGGAGCGCAATGACCTGCGTCTCAAGTTGGATACGTCCGGTTCCCTTTTCCCCAATAGGAGCAATTCAATGTGGAAAATCCTAGAGTAGTCATGCCGGTTGGCATAAGGCGGTGACGTAACGAGACCGTCGAATACCCCTTTTTCTAAATCAAGATAGCGAGAATCTGCCTCTTCTGCTATGAGTACTTGTCCTTCTCTTAAAGGAGGTGAGGTACCGATGTCGTCAACCATCAATGTGACTTGCTGTTCAAAGTAAGGAACCACATCAGCACTACGGTCGTCTTTCTCCACCCACCGGAACCAGCCCCCATCAGCCACTGCCCGGCTAAAGCTCTTGACAATTTGAAGTAGTGCCACCATGAAAAAATCACTTATCTGTGGTTGCTGCAGAAGTATAGCCTTTTTCAGTCTGCCAAATACCCTTCTCTCATTTTCTGAGAATGCTTTCTTCAAACGCTCAGATTCCCAATCATTGGTTGTATTACTGTTCTTAACTTGTCGAATAACGTCTGCCAGGCTATCTCGTATCTGACTAGCAGCATAGTCTTTAGATTTCACATTGCTCACGAGAACAGCCAATGGAGATAGGTCAAATCCAGTTGCACTAAAGCCTCGTTCTCTGGCCACCACCATAGTTGTCCCGGCACCGACAAAAGGGTCTAGTATATGAGCGCCGGGCGGCAACTGCCATTCGTGCAGAATCGCGTTCACAAGTTCGTCCGAATAGCTGTGAGGAAAGACAAACCATCGATGGCGAGGGCGATTCTTCAAATCTCTTGCCGTCGCCGCCCGGGCTAAATCTAAACGGTACACAAAGCCCTGCGGGAGTTCTGGAAGCGTATGTTGTCGGACAATCGTCATGCTCTTACCCGTCCCTGTTGGAAAGGTGGTTTTGGAAACATAATCTTAACCGGCTGCCCATGTCTCTTACCTTTACCATCTCTTGTTATACTCATCAAGCATGCGCTTACATGCCAACGGTAAGTATCGGGACTGCTCCCAACAAAACATAAGCGCATCGTGCCACTCGGGCGACCCCTCCTTAGCTGTCTTCAGTGTGTGCCTATGCCTCCTGGTGTGCTGGATAGTGGCATCCATGAGTCTTATTATGTCTTTGGTGTCCATGTCTCTTACCTCCGCGTCTGCCGTTCGGCAGCTTGCTTACTAGCCGCCGCTCCAGTATGTGCACAGTCTCACGCACGCCGCTGGCGTCCTCGAAGGAGAGCAGTGTCCCTATGACCAAGCCGCACGACCGCATGCCTCGGAAAAGACTGTAGATGTCTCCGGAGGCGGCGTCACGCCGGATAGACCACAGCGTGTCCGCTATTATCTTGCGCCATATCCGGTTTGTGCTGAGTTGCATTTCGCACCCTCCCTGTACTCTTGCAGCGACTCCGGCCCGTCCCACCACGTGCACTTCGGACACTCAACGCCCTGCTCGTCCATGAGCAGGTAAGGGAAGCCGCACTGCGGACACCGTCTGGAAATTATTCTGACTCCACTGTCTTCAAGCTCTAACATGGTCTCCTCCTTCTTTTTTTGGCCGATATTTTCCGTCGGCCGACGGAATATACTGCCCGCTTGTCGAGAGGCCTCAAAATGAGGCCTTCTTGCCCAAAATCTACGCCCTTGGTCGTGCCTTTTCAATCCGCTGCCGGAAGTCGGCGAGCTGGTCGGCGGTCATGGTCGGCGGCGGTGTTACAAAGTCCGGTTTGCCGTCAGCCGTCCGGCAAACGTCTATGTTATAATACTTCTTTAGCCCATTGATAATGCTGTCTCCGTCCAGTCCTTTGCTGGCGGCCATGACCATCGTGTCGTTCCAGTCCCGCGCGTTAACAGGAGATGTGCTGGCCGGAGCTGGCTGTGATTCCTCAATGGCCTCACTCTCGTCCATTGTCGGCATTTCGCACCACTCAGTCGGGTTCGTACCGGCAATCGGATGAGCGTAGGCCTTCATTTTCCCCTTTTTGAACCAGAGCGCCTGGTGCTTCTGACACCAGTAAGGCGAGTCGGTCGGCTTCTCTGCCTCAACGACCTCGAGTGAACTCACATCGCCTATGTCCGGTGACGACTCTATCTCCTCCCTGGTGTACACTCCACCGATTGCGTCCGGACAGAACTTTCTGCCGCCGGCGGAAAGACACCGTGAGAAAAGCATGGCGACCGGATACTTCGTCCAGCCGCTGTCCGGCTTCAGCAGATCGGCACGGCGTGCGTCCTCCATTGTCCACGTCTGCGTGCCGATTTTCTCCCATTTGTCCCCAGCCTTCTGATAGAAGTCAACCACGCACTGCTTGTCCGTGCTCTCTACCACCTTATAATCGTACTTTCCAGAGGACTTAATGAGCAGTCCGATTGTCTGGGCAGACGTCGTGAGTCTGCCCTTGACCATATGAAGGTTCTGCATGGAGTAGACCGGCGGCAGGCCGAGTTCACGTCCGGCCATGATTTTCACGACGGCCTGCGCCGCACCTTTGATACCCTCGAACATTCCGCTCTTTGCGAACGCCTCCGCCATGCTGGTTATGGAGGCGAAGTCTCCAGCCGCCACCACCGCCCCGCCTTCAGTTGTTGTGAGAGCCTTCTCTGTCATGTTCCCTCCTTTTCAAAGATTAACGTCTGTTGACTGCAGTCAATAAGGCGATAAGATACTCGTTAATGTCATTGCCGAGCTTCCCACGTATTTCATTTCTCAATTTCCAGCGTCCGGACAGTGCTCACGGACGTCACAGTACTTCTCACAGCGCAGATTACGTCCGTCCTCTCGCTGCCACCGTTCCTTCGGCGTGCAGACCGGCGGCAGTTCGTGAGTGACGTGCACCGCCGTGTAGAGTGCATTCGACTTTTTCTTGAAGTAATCCATTACCTCGTCGTCCGGAAGACGGCGGATGGGTAGATTATACAGCGGCTCCGTGATACCGTGCTCGTAGGCCGAGGCAGTGCCGCCGTCACGGACTATCAGTATGGCCACCATCTCGTCCACACGGAAGCCGAGCAACTCATAGAATATCCGGTAGCGGTTCAGCTGCAACTCCAACTCCTCGGTGTCGGCCGCCTCCGGATGTGGCTCCCAGCGTGTGACCATCTTTGCCTCGCCAGCCTTGCCCCAGCGGCCGGACGTCTTGTATTTTGCTCCGCTCGGGTCAGGGACTCTTACTGGCGTCAGACCAAGTGCCCGGGCTACCCGGTACGACCCCCAGACCTTCGTGTCAAAGAGGTAGTACCTGTCGCCCTGCTGCTCATAGATGTCGCTCCGTCCAGTGCCGAGCTCGTCCTCAAGCTGAGTCTCCATGAGGGCATTGTCATGCTCGCCCAGTTTGGCAATGCCCGCATGGACACGTGTCCCCAGGAGTGCGTACGTCTGCGCCGGCGGCGAGACGTAATAGTCCTTCGTCAGCCGCAGGTACGCTATCCTGGTCGGCTGGAGCAGTTGGGTGACGGAATACTTGCCGCTGTCCGGTGGGGAATAGGCCATGACTCTCAAGTACGCTACGCTGGCCACGCACCGCTTCTCCATCCGGCAGGCGGCAAAGCACTGCGAGAATGTCACCCTCTCTCCGTCAGGGCAGATAAAGCCGACTTTCATTACGCCCCCTGCTCTGCGTCCTGCACCCGGGCCGGAGACGGAGCTGGTACCGGAGTCACAGTCTCATCCGGCTCGAACCTGGCCCTCCTGCTGAAACCCATGTACCTCAGCCAGACATACAGCGTGTTGGGCTTCATGCGGAGCTTCCTTGCCGCCCTCTCGACCGTGCCAAGCTCGTTGACCAGCCTCGGCAGAGCAACCTCCAGCGGCTCGCCGAGCCTGTCCTCAAGCTTCCTCATCATGGCAGTCCTGTGTACTTGTCTCATATTATCACCTCCGCTGTCATCATATCACTACACCAGACGTCTGTCAAGATGGTATGTGGGACTTTCTCTGAAAATTTCTCTAACCGCCTCTGGCCGGTAACAACTTTCATTCGTGGGCTATCTTTTTTATACGGTAACAAACTGTTACTACCTCTGTTACCACCCCCAGAGTAACAGCGCGGTATATATATATCTTTAGATATATATACCGCTGTTACTGGGCAACGTGGTATACGGTAACAAATGGACATTTAGCTTTGAGGGGGTCAGTAACAAGCCGGTAACAAACCGGTAACAACTGGTAAAACAAACGGTAACAAGCCGGTAACAACGGATGAAGTCCTCTACCGGCCGAGGGTGCGCTGGACTTCCTGCCAGTCGGTCGGCCGCCACAGGTACACCTCCACGGATGGTATGAGTGCCAGGCAGTCGAGCCACTGCTGCTGCTGGGGAGTCGTCCTGCCGGTCGACGATTTCAACTCGGCGAAGATAAGTCTGTCCTTCCGGACGAGGACGAGGTCGGGGAACCCCTTGCCGTCACCGGCGACCGGCGTCCGCCAGTGGCCGCGCTCATTCATGGCCTGGCGGAAATGGGCCGTGCGCCAGCCGGTCAGCCGGGCCAGGTCGAGGATACGGCGGAGCAGGTCGTTCTCCGAGATTTTACGAGTCGGTGTCCTCTTCCGTGTCGTCATAGGTCAAGTGCTCTACGGTGATTGGCGAGCCGGCAGCGGCGGAAACAAAGAAACATCCTTTCTCGCCCAGAAAGTCGGACCAGAGCTCGCACTCGCTCATCCGGCATGAGGCATGGGTGAGCGGACATTTGAAGCCGTCGAAACTGTGGACTGACAACTGCTCTCTCATGTTTTCCTCCTTACTATTTTACCATTCCCGCTGTCTGCACTCCGGGCACGGCGTGAGGGGGTACTGGCAGACCTGGCGCCTGCATCCGGCGCGGAGCGTGGCCTTACCGTTCAGGTCGTGGTTACCAGGGCACAGGGGCACATGGCCAAGGCCGCCAACGTAGTAGTAGATGACCACCTCATCCGTCGTGCCGCAGACCAGACAGTGATTGCGTCCGTGAGCGTCTGTATACATCTTCTACCTCCGTTCCGTGTGCGATTATAACACTATAATATCACAGTGTCAATACAGGGCTGGGGCATTGCTAGTGCTGTCATGATGTGATATAATGTGTCTGAAGTAAGAGATAAGTCAGGAGGCATACATGACGCTCAGTTTTTTCTGGTACATAGGAGGCAAGTATAACATGGTTGATGATATAGTGGGCAGGTTACCTCAACACAGGTGCTATGTTGAGGTATTTGGCGGGTCGGGTGTTGTACTGCTCAATAAGCCTCCATCGCCGGTCGAGGTATTCAACGACGTTAACAGCGAGGTTGTCAATTTGTTTGAGGTGGTGCGCGACCGGTTTGATGAGTTTCTGCGGAAGGTGGAACTGACGCCGTACTCGAGGGAGTTGCATGACCGATGGTCACGTCAAATACGGCAGGGCAATATGCCTGGTGACCCTGTGGAGCGTGCGGCCAGGTGGTACGTTGTAGCCCGTAGTAGTATAGGAGGAGGAGGAATAGAATCCAGTTGGAGTCACAGCATAGTCCGTAATCAGGCACTAGGGTTTGCCCGTGCTCATGTCCATCTGGCACAGATATGCGCACGGCTCAAGATGGTACAGATAGAACACCGTGACTTTGCCTATGTTATTGAGCACTATGACTCACCGGACACGCTGTTCTACTGCGACCCTCCATACATCATACCGGGGACTAACGTCGGTCGTAAGCATTACAGATGTGACTTCACTATGGACGACCACAGGCGCCTGGCGTCGTTACTTAATAACATTCGAGGCAAGGCGCTGGTGTCATACTATCCGAATGAGTTAGTGAGGGAGCTATACCCCGAAAGCCGCTGGAACTATACAGAGATAGACATTGCGAAATTCGCATTCTGTGGAATTACGCCATGCGAGGGACGGGCCACGGAGTTGTTAATAAGTAACTACGAGCCGCTGCCGCTGTTCGGCCGGACGGTCGTAGAAGGCCTAAAAAACGGGCAAGAAGGCCCCAGGAAGGCCGATGTTTTGCCGGAGAGGTAGAAACATACCGACCGGCCGAAATGGAGGCCAAAAACGACGTCAAAAGGCCATTTCATCCTATTAGGACGGCAGTGGTGCTATCAGGTGGCGCACGCCCGACGGTGAGGTCACTTCGACGGCGCTTGCTTTGACGCATATCAGTACCTTTTCGGCGGAGTGGGCAAGTGCGTCGAGGAGGTACCGACTGCTCAACTTGACGTCAACTGTGCAGGTGCAGTCAATGGTGGTCTGCGATGTTTCGGCGCGCACTGTCAGCCGGCAGGGGTCGGTGGTAAGCACGACCGGTTCAGCAGGCGACCAGGCAGTGGTCTTAACGGCGTTAATCAGGTCGTCTCGGTTGACGCATACTGCGGACAAGGCCGTGTCTTTGAACAGCACATAGTAGTAGGGATAGGAGCCGACGAGGTCGAGATAGACCATGACGGTAGTCCCGCGCGGACTGGTCAGCTTGACCCAACTGTCACCCTTGACGCCGGCGACATATCCGATGTTACCAATCTTTGCCAGTGCGGCCGCTGGCAGCAAGAGCTCGTCTATACCATCGGCCTCTATCTCGGTCTCGGCCAGACGGAAGCGGTCACTGGCGACCGCATAGTACGCACCGTTACGGCGGTGGATGTGGATGTTGCTGTAGAGGCGGTCTTGCCGATTGACCGCGAAGCCAATCTTACTTATGAAGTCCAGGCGGATGCGGAAAGGCTTACCCTGGACCGTTGGGAGTGAGGGGAAGGTGCTGCCCTCTGATGCCAGGACTGTGTCCTTGCCATTGACCGTGACGGTCAGTGCGTCCGGCGAGATGGAAAATGTGCCCTGTCCGCTGGACGGTAGGTCACGCAGCCGCCCAGGTGAAATAGTGACCGTGCCCTGCCCCTGGCCCTCGATTTCGAAGTATGCGAACATGGGGGGATGTGTGTGATGGGCCGTTACGGTTATCTTACCATTCCCATCGCTGCTGAAGCATGCCCGTTGCGATTCGTGAATCGGTGCAGCACGACGGCGAGCTGGTGTGATGTAACGCTGGAGTCGTCTCATGCTTTTATGGAACTGCGTCATGTCCATTGTCATTACCTCTGCGCACAGTATACCACATCTATTGTCCCGTGTCAAGTGATTTGAGCACGAGATAGTAGGAAAATATAAATAGTGTCTCGCGCGCGCGCGTATATTACTAGATATACTAGTATATTATATATTAGCAGATAATATGTCTGCTTAATAGGATATATCTTATCGCAGTTTAGAAGAAAAGAAAAGAAAAAAGAAAAGAAAAGAAGAAAAGAAAAACGAAAAGAAAGTACCATCAGCAGCAGTAAAACATCAGCAATAGTCCATCATCAGCAGTCCATCAGCAGTAAAACATCATTCGCAAATAGTCATTCAGTCGCGCCTTGCCACATCCCCTTGCCGGCGAGAAAATTTGCTCAAATGACCATCACACCACTTGACACGATGGGACTAGCTATGATAGATTGTAACCAGGTAAGGCCGAAAAACAAAAAAGGAGGTATAGAATGGACAACCAGAGACAAAGATGGACAATCTATGAGGATGAGTATTGGGACACAGAGTGGAATGACAGACGGGACATCGACGACCTAGACGGTACAATCGATGAGGTGGTCGATGACCTGCTGTCAAGGTTCCGGCCCGAGTACCGGGAGTATGTCGAAGTCGACGACAGCGACGGCGACATAATCTGCGCATACATCGATGTATGCGTAGAATGTGGCAAGGTTGCCACGCTGTGCGAGTGCGAAGACAGCGATTATGTTAGGGAAGGCTTCACGGCCGTGATGGAAGATGAGCCATCATCGATGAAGCCAGAGCCGTAAGACCTCAGCGCGCAAGGCGCGAGGCTGGCGAAAAAGGAGAATAAAAATGGAAAGGAGCTACGCAATCCAACTAAAGAGCACCGGGGGGCAAAATCTATCATTTGGGATGGGAAGGAATATAGATTCCTGGATTCATTTATCCTCGACTTCATCAATCGGAATTTCAATCTAAATCTAGAATGGAAGCAAATCAAACATATCTCCGAGCTGCTGCTGTGGATTTCGAAAGAAAATATCCAGCTCGCGCTGCAAGCCGTGTTGGACGAAATCGAAGCGGGCGAGAAGGCCGACAAGGCCTTCACAGGTACGGCCGAGATTCATATCGGCCGTACCGATGATGGGTATCAAGTCTCTGTCAGCTAGCTAGCCGGCAGACAGAGACAGAATAGGCTACCCAAGCTTGGGTAGCCTATTCTTTTTGCCCTTGCCCTGGTCTATCCGGTTCTGTCCGGTTCCATCCTGGTCTTGGTCTGTCTTGGTCTTGGATTGAATCCTCAGAGGAAAAGGCAGGATTGCGCGCGCGTGGCTGGAGATTCCCCCCTCATAATTTTTGCTCTTTACCCGGGGGATTTGACGTTTATGGTAGAATAAGGCTCATGGGGAACTGGATAAAAGACGGATATGACAGGGCAATGAAGGCTGGGAAGGGGCCTGGGCGGTTGTCGAAGTTACAGAGGCGGTGGACGTTTGAGGGGAGGCTAGCGTTTTATGCCAATGAGGCTTTGAAGTATCTTGGGGCGGTAGTAGATGGGACGATAAAGTTATCGAAGGAGAACATAGAGATGCACTATGCGAGGGCGGCGGCGTGCAAGTATGTACTTGACCAGTACCTGGGGAAGCCGCCGATGAGGGTATCGGCGCAGTTGACTGGCAGTTCGCCGATAACGCAGATACAGATAGTGACTGCGGCAATGGAGGCAGAGAGGTTAGAGAAGCTTGCTGGTGCTGGTGAAATAAAGGAGCTTCCGTCGGCTGAGGGAAAGGAGGCGGCTGGTGCCGTTATATGTGAACAGGCTGACGCCGGAGAGCACGAAGGAAGAAGTGGAGAGGGCGATAGATAGGACGATAGCGGAGTTACTGAGGACGTGGCGGAGGACTGGTAAGATAGGTAATTCCAGTCCTCAGTCGTATGAAGAGGCTGTGAAGCAGGCCACTGCGATAGCCTATGGGACGGCGAGGAGGAAGGTGCATGGCGCAGACTGATTTTCTTGAGGTGATGCCGAACGGCATATTAAGGCTCCACCCTCATCAGTACCAGCAGCGGGCGCTTGATTCGAAGGCGAGGATAGTCCTGGTGCTTGCTGGAGCGCAGGGCGGGAAGAGCGTAATTGGGCCGGAGTGGCTGCGGAGGGAGATGGTGGCACGTGGTGTTGGTGACTATCTGGCTGTTACCTCGACCTTTCCCCTTTTCCAGAATAAGCTCCAGCCGCTGCTTAACAAGTACTTCGTTGAGATACTGCGGATTGCGCAGTGGCGTGAGGCTAAGAAGACGTTCGAGTTCACTGACGGCACGCGCCTCATCCTCGGCTCGGCCGCCAATCCGGAGTCACTGGAGGCCGCAACCGCAAAGGCCGCATGGCTCGACGAGGCCGGACAGAACCAGTTCTCAGTCACCGCCTGGGAAGCTATCACGCGCCGCCTCTCACGCCACCAGGGCAGGGTGCTCATTACCACTACGCCGTATAACTTCGGGTGGTTGAAGACCGAGGTCTATGACCGCTGGCTCAGCGGCGATAAGGACATCGAGGTCATTACTTTCCCCTCAATTGCCAACCCTGCATTCCCCCTCAAGGAGTGGGAGCGGCTGAAAAGGTCACTTCCAGACTGGAAGTTTCAGATGTTCTACGAAGGACGCTTCACACGCCCGGCGGGCGCTGTGTATGACTCCTTCGTGCCAGAGAGACATATCATCTCAGAAATACCGCTCAATCCGGCATGGCCAAGGTACGTCGGTATGGACTTCGGCGGCCAGAATACCGCCGCACTCTGGTTAGCTCACGACACCACTACGGGCAATCTCTACGTCTACCGCGAGTACCTCAACGGCAGCATATCCATCGCCGACCACGTCCGCATGCTTAAAGAGCTTTCCGGCAAAGAGATGATTATGCGCTGTATCGGCGGGGCATGGTCGGAAGACCAATGGCGTCAGGAGTTCTCGCTGGCGGGCTGGCACGTCGAACGCCCGCCGATTAAGGACGTCACGGTCGGCATTCAGAAGGTCTACTCATGGCACAAGGCTAATAAGCTCTTCGTCTTCAACACCTGCCAGCTCTATATTGACGAGAAACTGCGGTACTCATACGCCGTTGACGCCGATTACAACGTCTCAACCACCATAGAAGACAAGGAGACGTTCCACCTCCTCGACTGCGAACGCTATGTACTGTCAGACTTTGACGAGCCACAGCGGCATGCGCTATTATCTGAACTGGGAGAGCCAGCTCTCCCTGTCCTGACAGAGCTGAAATAAAGGAGGCGGCAAAATGTCACGCTGGATACAAAAGGCAATCAAAAGGCCAGGTGCCTTCAGCGCAAAGGCACGCCGTGCCGGAATGAGCACTTCCGCATACGCAAGGCACGTCCTGCGCAAGGGCAGCCGTGCCAGCACGAGAACAAAGCGGCAGGCTGTCCTGGCACGCACCCTCAGCCGACTGCGCCGGAGATAGGCCATGCCAACCGTCAGTGATTGGAAGGACGTCGTAAAGCTCAAGAACGAGCTTTACAATTACTATGCTACTGCCAGGGGAAGGATGCAGGAGTGCGACACCTACTGGTCAGTCGGGTATAAGATTCGCACCTTCAAGAGCATGGAGGCTTATAAGCCGTACAAGGCCATGAGGATGTGCCAGGTCGCGGTTGACCACCTCATGGCTACCGGCAGGAACGTCTACGTACCGGCATGGGGGCCGAGCGAGAAAGTCCTGCGCACTTCAGAGCTTCTCCAGAAATGGGGCGGAGCAGTCATGGAGATGATGGAGAGGCAGAAGATTAACCCAACGAGGGTCAATATCCTCCACTCATTCCTGTACGGCATGTGGGCGAGACGGACGCCAATTTTCCTCAAGGACAAATGGCCAAAGCGGCCGTCAACGCTCGGCCTGTCGCCAGAGGAAAAGCGCAGGGTAATGGCGGAGTACGAGCGCAAGCGCATGTTCACTTTCCCGTTCCTCTCTATCCCGATAAACCCGCAGAACTTTCTGCCAGACCCAAACGTCGTTGACCCGAAGTACGTGCTCGAGTTCTCAACTAAACGTGCCGGGGACATACGCGCCGAATATCCTGAGTGGAAGTCCGGCAAGAATGACTCCAGCGAAGTCGAGGTAATATCCTACTGGGACGATGAAAAATGCTGTATCATCGCTGACTCACAGCCGCTCACCGACGGGCTGGAAGAGAACGTCATGGGCTTCATCCCGTATGAATGGGGCTACTCTGGACTCGGCAATGAGGACGCCAAAGCCGCACCAGAAGAGCGCATAATGGGCATCGTCTGGCCAGCAATCTCATCCCTCAGGAGCGAGGCCAGAATTAAGACCGCCCAGGCCGCCTTAATCGAGCAGTTCGCTTTCGGCAAGATGACAATTAACAAACCTCCGGCGAATGACATCAGGATAGCTAATACCGTCGGCGAGATAGACATTGTACCAGACCATTATAACTTCCGTGTCGAGCGCCCGCCGAATATCAACCCTGACGCATGGCGCTTCCTCGAAATCGTTGAAGATGATACCCAGTTCGCTATGGCCAGCGATGTCCTCCTTGGCTCATCCCCTATCTCGGGCGAAAGCGGCTACCTGCGTGCTATCCGTGTCGGACAGGCACGACTTCGCACCGAAGGCACTGCCTCAAGTATCGAGGCGGGCCTCGCCAGTGAGCTCCAAAAGTGCGGTCGTGTGATTAGAGACATTATTCAAGATAAAGTGACGATATTCTCGTTCAAAGCTGACTCTCCACAGCAGTACACCGTATCGCCGGACGACTTCAAAGATAATCCGGTCTTTTTCGTGCGCTTCGAGGGAGCTACTCCAGAGGAGATGATGTTGAGGCACAGGCTTGGGCTTGAGATGTTGGCCCAGAGGGCGGCGAGCAGGGAGACGATTACGAAGAAGTACTTCGGACTTGACTGGGTAGAGGAACGCAACAAGCAGATACTTGAGCGTCTCATAGAACAGCCGGAGGTAATCGCCACACTCACGCCCGTCCTTCTCCGTGCGTACAACCTTGAGGTACAGAAGTCAGCACTGGAGAAGGCCGTCGAGGCGGCCAGACAGGAGCAGAGACAGGTAAATCCCGACAACTTCCCAAAGCAGAGGCTGTTAGGCCCGCTTGGCAGACCGACAGAACTAAACTCCATTCCGGAGCAGTCAAATGCCCCGCTCTAGCAGAAGGTTATGGCTGACTGACGTCATCGAGGACGGCGTCCAACTGCTTGAGTCAGTAATCAGGCAGATAGAGGACAGCACCGACATCGGCGTCATGCAGGAAAAAAGGCGCATTCGAGAAGAACAACAGGAGGAAGAAGGCTTATGGCAACAGGTGTCGAGGAGTTATGGCAGCTCCTAGAGCGTGAGCAGGCGGAGAGGTACGGCGAGAGACCGGAGGCTGGAGCGCCAACTTTTTCCGATGACGTCACGGCGAACCTACCGGCACGCCAGCCTACCGATGCCGAAAGGGTCAAGTATTACGAGTCTATCGGCATTTCT
>Ga0068707_1001192_pt1 | contig 17983 bp, 13 predicted proteins | sample YNPNPMetaG_FD_66600 | JGI IMG/M metagenome (GOLD analysis project Ga0068707, IMG submission 66600) | Anoxygenic and chlorotrophic microbial mat microbial communities from Yellowstone National Park, USA - YNP NP MetaG | ecosystem: Environmental > Aquatic > Thermal springs > Hot (42-90C) >...
GGCATGGTCCAGAACTTTATTGACCATGCGCAGAACGAGGAATATGGCCGCAAACGGGGTTACACGGAGGGGATCTGCGTGCGCCGGCCCTGGCGGCGGCGGGGGTTGGCCCGGGCCCTCATCGCCCGCAGCCTCCGGCTGCTCAAGGAGTTGGGCCTGGAGGAGGCGGCGCTGGGTGTGGACGCCGACAATCCCAACGGGGCCTTGCAGCTCTACACGAGCATGGGCTTCCGGGTGGTCAAACGTCACACCACCTACCAGAAGCCGCTGGATGGAGCACAGGCTTAGGCCTGTGCTCCATCCGGAAGCAACTGCCTGTCAAAGACCAATTGCCCGTCGCGGACGTCCAGCCGCACCCTGTCCCCCTCGCGGAACTCGCCGCGCAGCAGCTTGAGCGCCAGGGGGTCCTGCACCTGGCGCTGGATGACCCGCTTGAGCGGCCGCGCGCCGTAGGCCGGGTCGTAGCCCTCTTCCGCCAGCAAATCCCTGGCTGCGTCGGTCAGCTCGATCTCTAACCGACGGTCGGCCAGCAGCTTTTGCAGCCGTCGCACCTGGATGTCCACGATCTGCTTCAGGTGTTCCCTGGTCAGGCCGTGGAAGAGGATGATCTCGTCCACCCGGTTCAGGAACTCGGGCCGGAAATGCTGGCGCAGCGCGGCCATGACCAGGTTGCGCTTCTGCTCGTCGGCCGTCGGGTCGCGGCCATCCAGGAACTCGGTGCCGACGTTGCTGGTCATGATGACCACCGTGTTTTTGAAATCCACCGTCCGCCCGTGGCCGTCGGTCAGGCGGCCATCGTCCAGCAGTTGCAGCAGGGTGTTGAACACCTCGGCATGGGCCTTTTCGATCTCGTCGAACAGGACGACGCTGTAGGGCCGCCGCCGCACCGCCTCGGTGAGCTGGCCCCCCTCCTCGTAGCCGACGTAGCCGGGCGGCGCGCCGATCAGCCGCGAGACGGTATGCCGCTCCTGGTACTCGCTCATATCAATGCGGATCATCGCATTTTCGTCGTCAAACAGGAACTCGGCCAGGGCGCGGGCCAGCTCGGTCTTGCCCACACCGGTCGGCCCCAGGAAGATAAAGCTGCCGATGGGCCGGTTGGGGTCGTGCAGCCCGGCCCGGCTGCGGCGCACGGCGTTGGACACCACCTGGATCGCTTCATCCTGGCCGACCACCCGTTCGTGCAGCCGCTCTTCCATCTTGAGCAGCTTTTCGATCTCGCCTTCCAGCAGTTTGCTGACCGGGATGCCGGTCCAGGCCGAGACCACCTCGGCCACATCCTCGCTGTCCACCTCCTCCTTGAGCAACTGCTGGCCGTTCTGCAACGCCTTGAGCTGCGCCTCCTGGTCGGCCAACTGCCGCTCCAGGCGGACCAGTTCGCCATATTGCAGTTCCGAAGCGCGACGATAGTCATACTGTCGTTGCGCCTCCTCGATCTGATGGCGGACGCGCTCGATCTGCTCTTTGGTGTCGCGCAACCCTTTGATGGCCGCTTTTTCCTGCTCCCAGCGGGCAGCCAGCGCCCGGCTTTTTTCCTGCAGGTCGGCCAGCTCTTTTTCCAGCTTTTCCAGGCGCTCCTTGCTGGCCTTGTCTTTCTCCTTTTTCAGCGCCTCCCGCTCGATCTCCAGTTGCATGATCTGGCGGTCCACCCGGTCCAGCTCCTGAGGCTTGGAATCAATCTCCATGCGCAGCCGGCTGGCCGCCTCGTCAATCAGGTCAATCGCCTTGTCGGGCAGGAAGCGGTCGCTGATGTAGCGGGCCGAGAGGGTCGCGGCGGCGATGACCGCCGAGTCTTTGATGCGCACGCCGTGATGCACCTCGTACCGCTCCTTCAGGCCGCGCAGGATGCTGATCGTCTCCTCGACGCTGGGCTCATCCACCAGCACCGGTTGGAAACGGCGTTCCAGGGCCGCATCCTTTTCAATGTACTGGCGGTACTCATCCAGGGTGGTGGCCCCCACGCAGTGCAGTTCGCCCCGGGCCAGCATCGGCTTGAGCATGTTGCTGGCGTCCATCGCCCCCTGGGCCGCCCCCGCGCCGACGACGGTGTGCAGTTCGTCAATAAAGACGATGATCCGGCCCTCGGCGTCGGTGATCTCTTTCAGCGCCGCCTTCAGCCGCTCCTCAAACTCGCCGCGGAACTTGGCTCCGGCGATCATGGCCCCCAGGTCCAGTTGCACCAGCCGCTTGTCCTTCAACCCATCGGGCACGTCGCCGCGCACAATGCGCTGGGCCAGCCCCTCAACGATGGCCGTCTTGCCCACGCCCGGATCGCCGATGAGGACCGGGTTGTTTTTGGTGCGGCGGCTGAGCACCTGGATCACGCGCCGGATCTCCTCGTCGCGGCCGATGACCGGGTCGAGCCTGCCCCGGCGCGCCAGGTCGGTCAGGTCGCGGCCATACCGGTCGAGCGCCTGATAGGTGCTTTCCGGCGTCTGGGAAGTGACCCGCTGGCTGCCGCGGATGCCGGCCAGGGCGCGCAGGATGGCGTCCCGGGTGAGGCCGTGGCTGTGCAACAGGCGGGCGGTATTGCCGGCACGTTCCTCGGCCAGGGCCAGCAACAGATGCTCGGTCGAGACGAACTCGTCGCGCATGTCGCGGGCGATCTGGTCCGCCCGGTCGAGGGCCTGTTGCAGCTCCCGTGACAGGCCGACCTGGGCTGTTCCGCCGTAGACTTTGGGCTTGCGCGCCAGCTCCCCTTCCACCTGCTGGGCCAGCACGCCCGGTTGCAGGCCCAGCCCCTGCACAATGAGCGGCACCACCCCGTCCGACTGGCGCAGCAGGGCCAGCAACAGGTGCTCGCCTTCGATCTGACCGTGACTACGTTCTCCTGCCAGGCTCTGCGCCTGAAAGATGGCTTCTTGTGCTTTCTCGGTAAAATGATTCAAATCCATACCCACAACTCCTTTCCGCCCTCAAGCAGGTCGGAGCCTCGGAATTCGGAGGCGCCGGGCACCTGACCGGCTATGAGCTCCGATCTCTGCCGGGCTGAGTTGTGGCCATTGTACCTGGGAGGTGTTAGACCGATATATGAAGAGTGTTAGAATTCTGTTAGAGCCGGTCTGAAAGCCGTCAGGGAGACGACGGCGATTTTCCTGGGTGCCGGGGGGGGGGACCTGGTGTTACCTCCACCAGGCATGGCACAAGGGCATCGCCGGCGGGGTTGCTATGGGCGTCGAACCAGGGCAACCGTTCTCCGGTGGACAGGTCATACATGCCGATCAGGAGCCGGTAGCGGCCCGGCGGCGCGTCGGGGTAGACAGGCACCTGGAGCCACTCGCCGACCAGGTCGCCGGGCCGCCAGGTGTTGGTGGGACAACCGCCGTCGCATGGCAGGAAATCCACCTGCCCGGCTTTGACCCCGGCCTGGTCAATGACCTGCACAAACAGGGTGTAGGAGGTGGCGGTCGGGGCCAGCGCCCGCCAGCCGAGGAACAGCGGCAGCGCCCCGCCGGGGTGGACCGTTGTCTTTTCGACCTGCAGGGCGAGCAGCTCCGCTACCTCTCCCACCCTTCTCCTCTCCGGCGACAGAGCCGGCAGGCGGGCCACGTCGAAGGGCCGGTCGGGCGGCGAGTAGTAGTCCAGCCGCACCGCTCCCACCTGGAAGCGGGCTGTTGCCGACTCCAGGTCGCCGGAACCGACGGTCCAGGTTGCCTGCTGCTCGACGCCGATCTCTCGCCGGGCCGGCACTCCCCACACCGCCAGGGCCCCGTCATAAGCATCCTGCCAGGCTTCGGTCAGCAGTGGATCGGTCAGGGCGACGGCCTCGCCGGGGCGCTCCATGCGGGCCAGGAGGTCGGCCGCCTGCGCCACATCACCGCCCGGCGCGTAACCGCGCAACGAGGTGGCAGAGCCAATCCCTGCCAGAAGCAGCAGGCCCCCCGCCAGCCGGGCAGGCAGTCGGCCTCGCCACGCCGCCCACAAAGCCCAGACCGACAGGAGAACCACAAGCCCCAGGAAGGCAACGGTGGCCGCGACGCCCACTCCCTGCTGCCTGTCACCGGCTGCTCCGATAGCCCGGACCCAGGCCAGGTCCAGGCTCTGCGGGTGGAGGTAGCTCCATTGCCGTAGCAGCGGGCTGTAGGCCGGATTGAAGAGGGTGGCAGGATGGTACAGGCCCAACCTGGCATAGATCTCCTCCAGGTAGGCGTTGAAATTGACGACAACGCCGAGAATCTGCACCATGATGCTCAACAGGGCCACAGCTCCCACCCCCACCGCCACGGCCCGGCGGCGGGCAGCGACCTCAAGGGCCGGGGCCAGCGGCAGGACGGCGAAGGGCAGGGCCGTTACCAGGAAGCGCGGCCCCCAGCTATGCCCGGCCCACCATAGATACCAGGGCGCGTAGAAGGCGATGTGGCCCAGCACCACGGCCGCGGCCAGCAGCCCCTCAGCGCGGTGACGGCGGTAAAAGGCCGGCCAGGCGGCCAGCGCAGCCAACAGCAGCGGGTTATACCAGAACAGCCCTTTGCCGGGGCTGAAGGTCAGTCCGTAAAAGCCCTCGAAAAAGGGGGTGGCAAAACGCTCCTCGGCCAGGTAGCCGGTGGTCAAAGGATTGCCGAACCGTAACCGGTTATACCAGCCGGTGATCACCAGCGCCGCCAGCAGCGGCAGCCCAAAGAGCAGCAGCGACCCAGCCCAGGATCGCCACTCCCCCCGGTGGTGGCGGCGGAGGTACACCAGCAGGAGCAGCCCCAGGAACGGGATCACCATCGCGTTGTTCAGCCGGGCCAGCAGGGCCAGGCCCAACCCGGTCCCGGCCAGCAGCGGACTGAGCCGGTCGTCCAGGTCGCGGAAACGGAGCAGGAAGTAGAAGCTGAGCATCAATCCCAGGGCAGCCAGCGATTCGCTGAACAGATAGCGGGCGTAAGGCCAGGCCATTGTCCCCAGGCCGTATGCCAGGGCACCCCCCAGCGACACCCCGTGGCTGTAACGGAACCGCCGCAGGGCCAGATAGAGCAGGGCGCCGGTCAGGGCGGTGACCAGGCCGTTGGTCAGCATCGCCGCCTGAACATTGCCCACCTGCTCCGACCGCAGCGCCAGCCAGTAGAGGGGCAGCGCCGCCAGGGTCATGCCCAACCCCTTGCGGGAGTAGAGATGCCCATCCGGGCCGTAGGACCCCTGCTGCTCACCCATCCAGCGCAGCAACTCGATATCCCATGCCCCTCGCCGGGCCAGGCTATCGGTGGTGACCAGCATGGCCATTTCGTCGCTGGAGTGGTAGCGGCCGCTGAAGGTCAGCAGGTAGACGCTGAACAGCAGGACAAAGAGGGGGATTGGGGTATTGGATGTTGGGTATTGGGTATTGGATGGTGGCTTTCGGGCTTCCAATCTCTAATCTCCAGTCTCCAATCTCCAGCCGGTCAGCAGCCAGCCGTCAAATTCGTGGCGAGCCAGAGGGGGGTAGCGTTCGGCCAGCCAGGCGTGGAGAGGCGAGTCGGCCGGAGCGTAGAGCCATGCCTGGGCGTGAGCTTTGACGGCCTCGGCCAGGCGCGGTTGCCAGTCAGGGAACCACCAGTCGGTCTGGACCGAAGTCACGTCGAAACGGCGCTGAAGAAAGGGATAAACCGCGTCAAAGACCCCTTGAGCGTTGTTCGGCTCGTCGCCGCCGATAATCACCCGCGCGCCGGGAGCAGCCTCGGCAGTGAGGGTGGTGATCATCGGGCGGTAGGGGCTGACGGCCAGGCGGCTCTGGTAAAAGGCATCGCCGGCAAAGGGGACGGCGACCAGGCCCAATACCGTCAACAGGAGCGCTGCCCCCAGGCAGAGCCGGCGGCTCAGCCGGGCGGAGAGCGGTTCGGCCAGGGCCATACGCCCATACTCCACCGACAGCAGGAGGAGCAAGCCGGTGCGGGCCAGCACCGCCCCGCCTAGCAGCCAGGTCTGGTCAGGCAGCAGGGTGAAATAGAGTGGGCTTTCGACCAGATTGACGGCGCTCAACAGCAGGGCATAGGCCAGGCCGTGCAGGTTGGGCAGCAGCAGGAGGACAAAGGGCAGCAACCAGACAATGAACTGCGGGCTGTAACCTTTGAGGTAGAGGGTCACCAGGTTTAAAGTCAGCCCGGTGAAAGCGACAGCTCGGAACGAGGCAGGAGGGTTCTTTCCTTCTTGCCCCTTGCCTCCTGCTTCCTGGATCTTGTCCCGGGCCATCAACCACAGGTAGAGATAGACCAGGGCAAAGCCGGCGGAAATCAACCCCCAGGGCAGAGTGCTGGGGTGCTGGAGTGCGCCGGCCTGAGCCGGATCGAAGCGGTTGCCGCCGCCGGCCAGGCCATAGCCAGTGAACCCTTCCAGCAAGGCCCAGACCGTCTCCCACGAACTGCGCTTCAGATTGATGGTCCACGACAGGGTAAACAGCTCAGGGTTGAGCAGATAGAAGGGCAACGCCACCATGACCACGGTCAGCAGGGTGGCGATGACGAGCCATATCCGCCGCTTCCAGCCCGGTTCACGCCAGAAAGCAACAGGCATGACCAGGATGGGCAGCAGTTTGACCAGGAATCCGACCCCGGCAACGATGCCACCGGCCAGGCCGCGCTGACATACGATCAGATACAGGCTCAACAGCAGGAAGGTAAGCCCAAAAAGGTCGAACCAGCCAAGCATGATCAACAGCGGCATGAAGAGCAGACTGTAGGTCCAGGCGATGCGCAGGGCCGCCTCCTGGCCGTGCAACTTCTGGCCGATGAGATACAACAGGGTCAGGTTGGCGATCTCGGCCAGAAGGAAAAAGGTCGCCAGGAAGAGATGAAACCAGAAACCAGGCTCCCCCCAGTTGGGCAGCAGCAGGCTCAGGCGGTAGAGGCCGACCGAGATCCAGGGGAAAATGGGCTGATACTCTATCCAATAATGGACGGCGGGGTAGAAACCCTGGGAGGCGTAGGAGGCCAGCAGCCGGTAGAAGGTGAAATCGGACAGGGAAGTGAGATAGCCACCCGGCCTGACCAGCAGCAGAGCCATCAGGCGGAAGGCGATGAAGGTGATGAGCAGGGGCACAAACGGATGGTCAAAGATATTGGGGGTCAGGGATGGAGCCTTGGCTCGTTTCATAGAGTTCCGGCTTCTTCCTGAATTCGACGGCTGATGTCGTTATCAATCAGGTCAAGCAGCCGTTCCAGAACAAAAGGCTTGTGCAGATAATGCCGGATGGCCGGGTGTGAAGCCAGGTTCTCCAGGACAGGGGTGCCATAGGCGGTCATCAGAATCACCGGCGTGCCAGGGTCCAACATGCGGATCGCCTCGGCCAGGTCCAGCCCGCTGATGCCCGGCAGGAGCAGGTCCACGACGGCCAGGTCGAAGGGGGCGACCTGCAGATGCTCCAGGGCTTCCAACCCGCTGCTGGCCGTCTCTACCTGATACCGCTCCTGGCTGAGCACCTGCTTGAGCAGGTGGCGGATGGCCGGTTCATCATCTACAACGAGGATGCGTCGTGTCACTCTTGCTCTCCTGGCAAACTGGATAGGGAAGACGGGGTTGGCAATTCCCCCAACCTGTTTCTGGCAAAAACGGACCTTCTTCATTATAACACAAAACCTGGGGATGGCAATCTGAGCAGATGGGAATTCAGACCTTTCTTTTGTTTGGCAAAAGCCCGGGGCTATGTTATACTCCCCTCATGGAGTTCAGACCTGCAACCGTGGTCTTGAAACCGGGCCGGGAAAAACCGGTCCATAACCGGCACCCCTGGATCTTTTCCGGGGCGATCGGCCGCATCGCCGGGCAGGTTGAGGATGGCGGCCTGGTGCGGGTCGTGGACAGTCAGGGGCAGTATCTGGCCACCGGCTATCTCAACCGCCGCTCTCAGATCGCCGTTCGGCTGCTCACCTGGGAGGAGGAGGGGGTGGATGCCGACTTTTGGCGGAGGCGGCTGCAACGGGCCATCAGCGGCCGCGCCTGGCTGGCCTCCGATCCGGCGACGAACGCCTATCGCCTGGTCAACGCCGAATCGGATGGGCTGCCGGGCCTGGTGGTGGACCGCTACAACGGCTGGCTGGTCGTTCAGTGCCTGACTCTGGGTATGGCCCGCCGCCGGGACGAGATCGTTGCCCTGCTGGCCGGGCTTGAACAGGCAGAGGGCATCTACGCCCGCGACGACGCCGAGGTGCGGCTGAAGGAGGGCCTGCCGTTGGAAACCGGTCCCTTATGGGGGGCGGAACCGCCCGATCGGGTCGAAATCGCCGAGCATGGGCACCGCTTCCTGGTGGATGTGAAGCGGGGGCACAAGACCGGCTTTTATCTGGATCAGCGAGAAAACCGGCGACGAGCCGCAACCCGCTGCTCCGGCGCTGAGGTGCTGAACCTCTTTGCCTACACCGGTGGTTTTGGGGTCTATGCCGGGCGGGCCGGGGCGCAACAGGTGGTCAACGTGGATTCCTCGGCCGAAGCGTTGGCTCTGGCGGAACAGAACCTGGCCCTCAACGGCTGCGCCCCGCAGGAGATGGTGACCGGCGATGCGTTTCAGGTCCTGCGCCGCTACCGTGAGCAGGGGCGGAGGTTCGATGTGGTGATCCTCGATCCGCCCAAATTTGCAACCTCCCAGACGCAGGTCATGGCTGCCAGCCGGGGGTACAAAGACGCCAACCTGCTGGCCCTGCACCTGCTGCGCCCTGGCGGATTTCTGGTCACCTTTTCCTGCTCCGGCCTGGTGAGCGCCGACCTGTTCCAGAAGATCCTCTTTGCGGCCAGCGTGGATGCCCGGCGCGACGTCCAGATCCTGGAACGGCTGGCCCAGGGCGCCGATCACCCGGTGCTCCTCACCTTCCCCGAATCGGCCTATCTCAAAGGCCTGCTGTGCAGGGTCTGGTGACCCCGGCCTGCCCAGGTGACAAATCCCCCCCTCCCTGCCGGGAGCGCGGATCTGCCGGCGATTTCTACGCCCCGCCTCGGGGGCGGCCTTGGAGCTTGTCTGAAAACCACCAAGGACACGAAGGATGATTTTGGAACCTGCCCTTGCAGGCCCTTTGTGTCCTGAGTGGTAAGCTTTTCAGACCGGCTCTTAGAGATTCTTATTGATTTCGGCCAGTATCTCCTCGACCTTTGCCTGGGTCAGGCCAAACTGTGCTGCCTGTGGCAGGGAAAGGACCATGCGCAGCGACATGTTTCTGACCATCGCTACCAGCGGATTGCTGGAGATGCCGGGCAGGTATTGGTCCAACACGGCCCTGGCCTGCGGATCGTCCAACAGTGTGCCGACGGTGGTGTCAAGGGTTAGTGCCATGAGATATTTCCTTTCTTGAGCAATTTGGGATTCAATTTACCGTTCCATCCGATCTGCGGTGCCCTGGTACAATTCCCAGCCCTGGCTGAGGATGACGACCTGGGCGGCCAGCAGCCAGGCGAAAAACAGAGTGAGGGCAATGGCTCCCCCATTCAGGATGGCGGGCAGGTTGCCCTGGAGATCCGTGAGGAGCGACTTCAAGTCATCCAGCGAAGACCTGGATTGGACGATCATCTTTTGATACTCGCTCAAACTCGACGAGATCAGGCTCACGCTGTCGGACATGGTGACCAGGTTCCCTTGAATGGCGTCCAGGTTGTCGTCGGTGTTGTTCAGGGTGGCCGACATCTTGACAAAGGTGTCCGGCAACTCTTCCAGATTCGAGGCCAGCTCCCCCAATGAATCGGCCAGAGGTTTCTCCGGGTTGTACGGCTCTGCCGGTTGCCCCACCACATCACCCACCAGAGGCGTCGTGCTCAGCAGGAAGCGAAAGGCATCCAACGACTGGATGGTGCTTTCCAACACCCGCGCAGCCTCTTGAGCGGTGTAAAGGGAGTCGGTGGCCGCTTTCAGGGTGGCAGGCAGGGTGGTGGACATGATCGTCTCTACCTGATCGAGGACAGGTTGGGTGTCTTCCACCGTCGCGGCGGTGGTGCCCAACATGGCCGAGAGGGCGTCCACGCTATCAATCGTGGCTCCCAACGCCTGCCTGGTGACCTCCATGACATTCTGGCTGGTGGTGATGCTCTTGTTGAGGGTGTCAATCGTGCTCCTGGCATAGACAACCGCCGTGGGTTTTGCGACCCACACCGCCGCCAGGCCGGCCAGGCTGAGCAGCAAGCCCAGGATTCCGGCCAGCATGACCAATATTCCGAGAATGCGTCGGATCAAGCTCATCGTTCCTCCTTAACCCCGGCCTGGCCGCAAAAGTGCCCCCGGCCTGAAAGCCATGATATCCGGATCTGCCATCCGGGTCAAACCGAAGCGAAATGGTTCACAACAGGTTGACCCCTGATGGGACACGGATTGTTCCCTTCGATCCCAGGAGGTACGCCGTTGACCCGGCAGGTTGACCACCAGGGCACCAAGACACGAAGAATGACCATGAAATCCTGATGCCCTCGTGTCTTGGTGGTGAACATGTCAGAAAATCTGTGTTCATCCGTGTCCTATAAAAGTTTCACGCCGGCTGGCCGCGTTGCAGCACGCGGACCCCCTGGATGCCCGCCACAAGCACGGCGGTGGCCATCCCCAGGAACAGGCCGTGCTCGACCACACCGGGACGGTCAGCCAGCAGCCGGGCCAGGGCGTAGGGGTCGGCGATGCCGGCCGGGAACCAGCAGCGGGCCAGGTAGTGGCCATCGTCGGTCACCACCGGCGAACCATCTGCCTCCCGCCACAGTTCAGCGCGGCAGCCGAGGGTGGCCAGCCAGTGCACTGTGGCTTCGGCGCCAAAGGGCACGATCTCGACCGGTAACGGCCCCCGCCCCAGCCGGGAGACCAGCTTGGATTCATCCACGATCACCAGCAACCGTCCGGCGTGGATCTCTACAATCTTTTCCCGCAGCAGAGCTTTGCCCAGCCCCTTGATGAGGTTGAGGTCAGGGTCCACCTCATCGGCACCATCCACGGCCAGGTCCGGGTGCGGGTGTTCGGCCAGGGTGGTGAGGGGGATGCCCAGAGCGCGAGCCCGGCTGGCCGTCCGTTCCGACGTCGGCACGCCGACGATGTCGCGGAGCGCCCCGGCCTGCAACCTCTCGCCCAGCAGGTCCAGAAAGCACTGGGCGGTGGAGCCGGAGCCGAGGCCGAGGACCATGCCGTCGTGCACCCAGGTCAGCGCCTGGCGGGCAGCCTGCCATTTCAACTCCATATCCGCCAGCCTGGCCCAAAGCCTTTCAAGCCAGTGCAGCCCGGACCTTTTCCAACTGGCCGGCGCTGCCCAGTTTTTGGTTCTTGTGGGCGATGAATTTGGCGTACTCGGCCATAAAGATCTTGCCCGGCCCGCGAAAATCGAACTTGGCCGGCTGGTCGCGGAAGTATTCACGGTGGACCCGGGTCCACACCAGGCGACCATCGGTGTCAATGTTGACCTTGGTCACCCCCAGGGGCACGGCCCGGGCGAACTCGTCCTCGTTGACCCCCTTGGCCGAGGGGTCCAGCGCCCCGCCGGCCGCGTTGATCCGCTCCACCTCCTCGCGGGGCACCGACGAGGAGCCGTGCATCACCAGCGGGAAGCCGGGCAGCCGCCGTTGGATCTCGGCCAGGCGCTGAAAATGCAACCCCTGTTCGCCCTTGAATTTGTAGGCCCCATGGCTGGTGCCGATGGCTACCGCCAGGCTGTCACAACCGGTGCGGCGCACAAACTCGGCTGCCTCGTCAGGGTCGGTGAGCATGGCATGTTTCTCATCCACCCTGATATGCTCCTCCACGCCGCCCAGCATCCCCAACTCGGCCTCCACGCTGATGCCCCGGGCATGGGCGCGCTCCACCACACGGCGCGTGATGGCCACATTCTCCTCAAAGGGCAGGTGCGAGGCATCAATCATCACCGAACTGTAGAACCCCGAGTCAATGCAGTCGTAACAGGTCTGCTCGTCGCCATGGTCCAGATGCACGGCAAAGATTGCCTCCGGCCACAGCTCTTCCGCCGCCCGGATAAGGCCCTCCAGCATCTTGACCCGGGCATAGTCGCGGGCCCCCTTGGAGATCTGGATGATGAAAGGAGCCTGTGAATCTACATTGCCCTGGAACAGGCCGATGCACTGTTCCATGTTGTTGATGTTGTAAGCCCCGATGGCAAAATGGCCATAGGCTACTTTGAACAGATCTTGGGTTGTGACGATCATGATCCTCCCTCCTGAATTTGTGGATGAGTCCCGGCCAGGCGTCCTCTCTTGTGTTGGGGGTCTGCCAGGCTACGGCACCCTGGACCCAGTATATCACAACTTGGGCGGAAGGCAAAACTGGATGAGGGGGGCAGAACTTCCAGCCCTTCTGGATTTGACATCCTCTGGAGGCAGGGATATAATGTTTGCATTGCCCGGCGGGCGGCGGCGCCGGTTGATGGCGGGATCGGCTTTTGTCCCGCCGGGGCGTTGGGGTCCGCCCTGAACAGCTTTTGGGTCGGGCAACGGGTATTTGCAGCGAGATGGAAGGGATAGAAGCAGAAGACGGGGGCGACTCACGTAGAAAGGGACGCGCGTCCCGTCTTCGACCTGCCAACCGAATAGCCTAGCCCCCTCGGAAGGCAGGGATTCTCCACAGGAAACCGCGCCTCCGGGGGAGCCCACTCCCGGAGGTGTCCCATGGAAACCTTTGTCCTGGACGACGTCCTGGCACGCCTGCGCACGGCCCTGGAACGAGATGACCTGGCCGGCGCGTCCGCCATCATCGAGGCCCTGCGTCCTGCCGATCAGGCGGAGGTCTTTTCCGAGCTGGACGATGAGGACCAGGTAGCGCTGCTGCCCCAACTCAACCCTGCCGACTCGGCCGACATTCTGGAAGAGTTGGACGAGGAGGAGGCTGCCGATCTGGTGGCCTCGCTGCCTACCGAGGCGGTCATCCGCATCGTGGATGAGATGGAGCCGGACGAGGCCGCCGACCTGCTGGGCGACATCCCCCCGGATCAGGCCCAGGCGGTGCTGGCCGGTCTGGAAGACCCTGACGAGATCCGTCCCCTGCTGCTCCATCCCGACGACAGCGCCGGCGGCCTGATGACCTCCGAATTCCTGGCCCTGCGCCGCCGGATGACCGCCGCCGAGGCCATACAGGCCCTCCGCGATTGGAAGCCGGAGGCCGAAGCGCCCTATTACCTCTTTGTTGTGGATGGACGGCGGCGTCTGTGCGGGGTGGTCAGCCTGCGCCAGCTCATCGTCGCCGATCCCGGCACCCCTCTGGAGCGGATCATGGACCCGGAGGTCATCCATGTCCAGGTGGGGGCCGACCAGGAAGAGTGCGCCCGGCTGATGGCTCGCTACGACCTGCTGGCGTTGCCGGTGGTGGATGCCGACGGGGTGCTGCTGGGCGTGGTGACCATTGACGACGTGGTAGATGTGCTGGAGGATGAGGCGACGGAAGACATCCAGCGCATGGGCGGCGCCCAGCCGCTGGACCGGCCATACCTGGACACCCACATCTGGACCGTCTTTCGCAAACGGATCGGCTGGTTGCTCATCCTGTTTGTGACCGAAAGCCTGACCGGCAGCGTGCTGCGCTATTTTGAGGATGAGCTGCATGCCGTGGTCGCCCTCTCCTTTTTTGTGCCGTTGCTGATCGGCACCGGGGGAAATGCCGGTTCACAGACCACCAGCACCATCATCCGCGCCCTGGCCGTGGGTGACATAGACCTGGGGGATGCCCTGCGGTCGCTGTGGCACGAGATGCGCGCCGGCCTGCTGCTGGGCCTGGGCATGGCCGGCTTTGCCTTTATCCGGGCTCTCACCTGGGGTTCGACGACCGACCTGGCGCTGACCGTCGCCCTGGCCATCCTGTCCATCGTCATCTGGGCCAACAGCCTGGGTTCGGTGTTGCCGCTGCTGGCTGCCCGGTTCAAGATTGACCCCGCCATCGTCTCCGGCCCGGTGATGAGCACGCTGGTGGACGCCACGGGGCTGTTCATCTATTTTACCATCGCCCGGCTGGTTCTGGGGCTGTAGCCCGGGTTTAGAGCGAATAGGGTCAGGAGTTACGCCGTTGACCCGGCAGGCTGACCACCCAGGCACCAGGACCCAAAGAATGACCAGGAAATGGTGGTGCCTTGGTGTCGGGGGGGTAAGCCTTGACGGTTTAGATAGGCGGTGGAAGCCTCGACTCCAGCCTGACCGCCACCGTCTCCCCGGCGTTCTCTGCGTCTCTGGGGTGTATCTGGCCCAGATGCTTATAACGTAAACTCTTCGCCCACTTTGGGCACAAGGGTCTGGCCCACGCCCAGGTCGCGCAGTCCCTCGGCCAGGGCCAGGCTGGAAGCCTCCTCGCCGTGGACCACAAAGGCCTTCTTCAAGCGATCGAGGCCTGACTGCCGGGCATAGTCCAGCAGTTCGGTCCGGTCGGCATGGGCACTATAGCCGTTGATCGTCTCCACCCGCGCCCTCACGGTGTACGCCTCGCCAAAGATCCGGACCGTGGACTGATGCTCCACCAGCCGTCGCCCCAGTGTGTCGGGGGCCTGCCAGCCGACAATAAGCACCGTGTTGCGCGGATCCTCGATGTTGTTCTTCAGGTGGTGCAGGATGCGCCCCGCCTCGCACATGCCGGAGGCGCTGATAATGACCGCCGGTTCCCGGAGAAAGTTAAGTTCCTTGGACTCCTCCACCGTGCGGATGTAGGTCAGGCGGTGAAAGCCAAAGGGGTCGCGGTGGTCGTCGCGGGCGATGAACTGACTCAGTTCCTGGTCGTAGCATTCCGGGTGCAATCGGAACACCTCGGTTACGTTCGCCGATAGGGGGCTATCCACAAAGATCGGCAGGCTGGGGATGTCCCGGCTTTCGGTCAGGCGGTGCAGGGCATAGACCAGCTCCTGGGTGCGACCTACGGAAAAGGCGGGGACGATCAGTTTGCCGCCCCGGCGATAGGTGTCCACCACCACCTCCTGCAGTGCCTTGTCCGTCGTTTCGATCGGATCATGGAGGCGATCGCCGTAGGTGCTCTCGATGATGAAATAGTCGGCGTTCTCCACCGGCTGCGGATCGCGGAGGATGGGCATGTTCTTGCGCCCCAGGTCGCCGCTGAAGACCAGGCGCTTCTTCTCCCCCCCTTCCTCTATGTCCAGGACCACGAGGGCCGAACCCAGGATGTGCCCGGCATCGTAAAAGGTCAGGGTCACCCCTGGCGCGATCGGCAGCGGGCGGTTGTAGCCCACGCTGATAAAGTTCTTGAGGCTCTCGGTGGCATCCGCCACGGTGTAGAGCGGCTCGACCAGAGGCTCACCCTTCCTGGCCTGTTTTTTGTTGACATAGCGGGCATCTTCCTCCTGGATATGGGCCGAATCGCGCAGCATCGCCGCACACAGATCGCGCGTGGCCGGAGTGGTGTAGATGGGGCCCTGGAAACCGCTCTTGACCAGGGTGGGGATATTGCCCGAATGGTCAATGTGGGCGTGGGACAGGAGCAACAGGTGGACCGTCCTGGCATCGAACGGCAGGTTGCGGTTCCGCTCAAAACTTTCCTGTCGTTTGCCCTGAAACAATCCGCAATCAAGCAGGATGCGGGTGTCATTGGCCGTCACCAGGTGCATGGAGCCGGTTACCGTGCGCACGGCGCCGAGAAACTGGACCTTCACCGTTCCCTCCTCTGTCCATGGCTGCTCACCGCGTCAGGATGGAGCGCCACTTCCGCCGTAGATTATCTTCCTTCCGGTGGAAAAAGTCAAATCCCCCGGCGGGGTGGTTCAATTTTCTGGGGAAATTGGTTGTCCTCACCCCTCCCCCTGCCCCCTCCCCTCTCCCGCTCGCCTGCGGCGGCGGGCGAGGGGAGGGGGTGGGCTGATCCCCCCTCCCCCTGCCCCCTCCCCTCTCCCGCTCGCCTGCGGCGGCGGGCGAGGGGAGGGGGTGGGCTGATCCCCCCTCCCCCTGCCCCCTCCCCTCTCCCGCTCGCCTGGGAGAGGGGGGGGCGAAGCGAGATCTGGAACCTGCCCGGCCTGGCATTGACAAAGAGGGCAGGATGGGGTAGACTGAAGCCGATCTCGGCGAGGATGGTTGGGCCATGAGTGCGATCCACATTCTGCCGCCCGAAGTCGCCGACCGGATCGCCGCCGGCGAGGTGGTGGAGCGGCCGGCGTCGGTGGTCAAAGAGTTGATCGAAAACGCCCTGGATGCCGGCGCCAGGGCCATCCATGTGGAGGTGGTGGGCGGCGGAGTGAGCCTGGTGCGCGTTTCCGACAACGGCTGCGGCCTGGCCCGCGCCGATGCGCCCCTGGCCCTGGAACGCTTCAGCACCAGCAAGGTGCAGAGCCTGGCCGACCTGGCCTGTATCCGCACCCTGGGCTTTCGCGGTGAGGCCCTGGCGGCCATCGCCGCCGTGTCACGCGTGAGCATCCTGACCCGTACCGCCGCCGAGGTGGAGGGCACGCGCCTGACGGCGGTCGCCGGGCAGGTGACGGTCGAGCCGGCGGCCAGCCCGGTTGGGTGCAGTGTGGCGGTCAGTGACCTGTTCTACAACACCCCGGCCCGCCGCAAATTCCTCAAGTCACCGCTGCACGAGACCGGGTTGTGCCAGCAGACCGTGGTGCGCTATGCCCTGGCTTTCCCGGAGGTGGCCTTTAAGCTGACGGTGGATGGGCGGGAACGGCTGGTCGCCCCGCCGGCCACTCTGGCAGAGCGGGCCGCGCTGGCGGTGGGCCGCGAGGCGGCGGGGGAGCTGTTGCCCATCGCCTGGGAAGCGGCGGAACTCCAGGTGCATGGCCTGGTGAGCAGCCCGGCGGTGGGGCGGAGCGGGCGCGATGGGCAGTACTTTTTCCTCAACCGCCGTCCCATTCGCTCCGGCCTGCTGGCGGTGATGCTGGAACGACCCTATGCCGGGCGGCTGCCGCCGGGGCGTTATCCGCTGGGCATCCTCCACCTTGAACTCGACCCGGCGCTGGTGGATGTGAATGTGCACCCTCGCAAGGCCGAGGTGCGCTTTGCCCAGGAGCGGGCTGTCTATCAGGCGGTGAGCCAGGCGGTCAGCGCGGCGCTGCTTCCCTTCCCCATGATGGAGGGAGGGAGCACGCCCGCCTGGCCCTTTCCCGAAACGCCCGCCGCCCCGGCCATGATCGCCGAGGCGGGCGTGACCTACGAACCGGACCGCCGGGTCGAGGCGTTGGGGCAGGTGCATAACAGCTACATCGTGGCCCGCACGGCCAACGGCCTGCTGGTGGTCGATCAGCACGCGGCCCACGAAGCGGTCCTGGCCGGGCAGTTGCTGGCCGGCAGCCCGCCGCTGCCCCTGACACCGCCGGTCCGGGTGGAACTGACCGGCCATGAGGCTGACCTGCTGGCCGCCCACCTGCCTGTCCTGGCCGACCTGGGGCTGGAGGTGGAGCCGTTCGGGGGGCATAGCTTCCTGGTGCGGACGCTGCCGGAACCGCTGGGAGGGCAGGAGGTGTCCTCGCTGCTGGCCGAACTCCTGGCCGAGCTGGCAGCCGGCCGTGACCTCGACCCTGAGGCGCTGCGGGAAAAGCTGGCCGGCAAGGCTGCCTGTCGGGCCGCAGTCAAGGCCGGCGACCTGCTGACCGTTGCCCGGCAACAGGAATTGCTGGACCATCTGCTGGCCCTCTGGTCGCCTGGCGTCTGCCCGCACGGGCGGCCAACCTTTTTTGCCCTTGGCATCGAGGAGATAGAGCGGCGTTTTCTGCGGCGCTGAGCCTGTTTTCCGCATCGTAACGCTCAGTCCGCTACGACGGCAGCATCATCCCCGACCCGGTCGTGGATTCCCTCCGGCCGTGGGTGGAGTTCATCCCCATCTGCCCGGAGGTGGAACTGGGCCTGGGTGCACGGCGCCCGCCCATCCGCCTGCTCCAGCCCGCCACCGGCCGGGACCTGACCGACGCCATGCGGGCCTTCGCCGCCTCCTTCCTGGAGGCGCTCCCGCCGGTGGACGGCTTCCTGCTGAAGGACCGCTCCCCATTGGAGGGCCACTGCTCGCCGTTGTCTGCAATGCCGGTTGGGTGTATAACTTGACATTGTTAGATTTGACCTCACCCCTACCCCCTGGCCCCCTTCCCCTCTCCGCCGCGGAGAGGGGAAGGGGGTTGGGGGATGGGGTGAGGTCCACCTTTGTTGCCATTTATGT
>Ga0068707_1001197_pt1 | contig 17961 bp, 17 predicted proteins | sample YNPNPMetaG_FD_66600 | JGI IMG/M metagenome (GOLD analysis project Ga0068707, IMG submission 66600) | Anoxygenic and chlorotrophic microbial mat microbial communities from Yellowstone National Park, USA - YNP NP MetaG | ecosystem: Environmental > Aquatic > Thermal springs > Hot (42-90C) >...
CGGGAAGGGTCTGGCGCTCAAGCCGATCCTGTTCCCCTCGGCCGGGATCTTCGTGGGGGTGATGGCGGCGGCCTATCTTCTGCTGAACCGGCCCCGGTGGGCCGATTTCCTCATTGAAACGGAGGGGGAGATCCGGAAGGTTTCCTGGCCGCCGAAAAAGGAATACGTGGGGTCCGCGGTGGTGGTGGTGGTGGTGGTGACCGTGATTTCCTTCTTTTTGTGGGGCGTGGATTCGCTGCTCAGCCGTGTGATGCAGTGGGTGGGGATCGGATTCTGATGGCCAGCGGGGACGAAACGAAGGTGCCGGAGGGCGCGGGCGGGTCGGAGACCCCGACGGATCCCAACCGCCGGTGGTACGTGGTCCGCGTCCAGAGCGGGCGGGAGGAGCAGGTCCGGGACGGTCTGATCCGGAGGGTCCGGGCGGCTGGCCTGGAATCCAAGATCTTCAGTGTGGTGGTCCCGACGGAGAAGATCACCGAGATCCGGAGCGGTCGCAAGACGGTGCGGGAGCGGAAGAAGTACCCCGGCTACATCATGATCGAGATGCTGCAGGACAAGGATTCCTGGTTCCTGGTGCGGGAGACGCCGGGGATCGGCGACTTCCTGGGGTTGAAGGAGCCGATTCCGATGGCTGAGCACGAGGTCAACCGGATGCTGGCCGAGCAGACGGAGACGGAGGAGGACCGTCCCAAGATCAAGATCGACTTCCAGAAGGGCGATGGCGTGCGGGTCAAGGACGGTCCGTTCGAGAATTTCGACGGGGTGGTGGAAGAGGTGGACGAGAAGAACGGGCGGGTGAAGGTGTCGATCACCGTCTTCGGACGTCCGACCCCCGTGGACCTGGAATACTGGCAGTTGGAGAAGAGCTGAAAGGCCGGCGATGCCCCCCAAAAAGGAAGTGATGGCGAAGGTGAAGCTGCAGTGTCCGGGCGGTCAGGCGACGCCGGCGCCCCCGGTGGGCCCGGCGCTCGGGCAGCACGGGATCAACATCGGCGACTTCATCAAGCGGTTCAACGACGCCACCCGCAAGGAGAACGGGCTGATCATTCCCTGCATCGTGACGATCTACAAGGATCGGACGTTCGACATCACGTACAAGACCCCACCGGCGAGCGTGCTGCTGAAGAAATATGCCAACGTGGTGAAGGGGAGCGGGACGCCCAACAAGGAGAAGGTGGGGTCGGTGACACGGAAGGATCTCGAAGAGATCGCGAAGATCAAGATGAAGGACCTGAACGCCTCCTCCTTGGGGGCGGCGGTGCGGGTGATCGAGGGGACGGCGCGCAACATGGGAATTCGGGTGGAGGGATAGGGGCGGGCGATGCGCCAGCGCAGCAAGAGATACCGGAAGGAGGCCGAGAAGGTCAAGCCGGGGAAGCTCTACACCGTCCCCGAGGCGGTGGCGCTTCTCAAGAGCATGGCCTCCACCAAGTTCGACCAATCCGTGGAGGTGGCCCTCCATTTGGCCATCGATCCCAAGAAGAGCGAGCAGGCGATCCGGGGGTCGGTTTCCCTGCCGAAGGGGATCGGGAAGGCCCGGCGGGTGATCGTCTTCGCCGACGGGGAGGAGGGGAGGATCGCCAAGGAGGCGGGGGCAGATGAGGTGGGGATGGAGGATCTGGCCAAGAGGATTGAAGGGGGCTGGCTTGACTTCGACGTGGCGATCGCCCTGCCCAGAACGATGAAGGTGATCTCGAAACTCGGCAAGGTGCTCGGGCCCAAGGGGTTGATGCCCACCCCCAAGAACGGGACCGTCACCGAGGACGTGCGGACGGCGGTGCGGGAATTCAAGGCGGGGAAGATTGATTTTCGGAACGACGCGGCGGGGAACGTGCAGGCGGCGGTGGGGAAGCTTTCCTTCAGCGAGGAGGACCTCCGGGCGAACGTGGAGGCCTTCATCGAGCATATCCGTTCGATGAGGCCGGCCACGGTGAAGGGAGTTTTCATCCGAGGGGCGGCGCTCTCGGCGAGCATGGGCCCCGGGGTCGCGCTGGCGGTTCAGGGCTAGGAGACGGCGATGTCCAAGGCGCTGAGGAGGAGGATGGTCAGCGATCTGGTCGCCCAGTTCCGGGGCCAGAAGAACCTGGTTCTGGTGGATGCCGAGGGGATGTCGGCCAACGAGACGGTGGAGCTGCGGGCCCAGTTGCGCGAGGTACGCGTGCGGATGCGGATGGTGAAGAACTCGGTGGCCGTCCACACCTTTCGGGAGCTGGGGATCGGGGACTTCGAGCAGCACCTGGAGCGGGGGATGAACGCGATCGTCTATGGGCCGGACCCGTTGGCGATCGCCAAGAGGCTGGCGGCCTATCAGGAAAAGCACCGGCGCCCCCGGGTGAAGTGCGCCTGGATCGAGGGGCGTCCGGCGGGGCCCGCCGCGGTGGAGGCGCTGGCGAAACTCCCGGGGCGGGAGCAGATCTTGGGTCAGTTCCTGGGGGTCCTGACGGGGGTCCCGCAGAGGTTCGTGGCGACCCTGAACGAGGTGGCGCGTTCGTTCGTCGGGACGTTGAAGGCGCTGTCGGAGAAGAAGGACGGGAAGGGGTGAAGCCGGGGGTTCGCAGGCGGGCCTTCCCGGATCGGACATGTTGGAGGACATCATGGGCAACGTGGCAGGGTTGGTGGAAGAGGTGGGGAAGCTCTCGGACGAGGAGCGGACCCAGTTCCTGACGGAGTTCCTGGGCCGGCAGAGCCTGCTCTGGGTGGCCAACGCCGTGAAGGCGATGGAGGAGAAATTCGGGGTGAAGGCGGCCGCCGGTGTGGCGATGGCGGCAGTCCCGGCGGCGGCGGGGGCCCCGGTGGAGGCCAAGGAGGAGAAGACGACTTTCGACGTCATCCTCAAGAGCGCCGGCGCCAACAAGATCGCGGTCATCAAGGTGGTGCGGGCCGCCACGAACCTGGGTCTCAAGGATGCGAAGGACCTCGTGGACAAGGGCGGACAGCCGGTCAAGACGGGCATTCCGAAGGAGGAGGCCGAGAAGCTCGCCAAGGAGCTCAAGGACGCCGGCGCGGAGGTGGAAGTCCGGTAGGCGCGCCGGTCCCCGTCGAGGTCTCTTTCTTCGGAGGCGCGCATGGTCGAGACGATCCGGTTCGGGCGTTTCCGGGAAGTGGTGGAGGTTCCGCCCCTGACGGAGCTCCATGTCCGGGCCTACGAGCGTTTCCTGCAGCGGGATGTTCCTCCGGACAAGAGGCAGGACGTCGGACTGGAATCGATCCTCCGGGAGACCTTTCCGATCAAGAATTTCGACGGCACAATCTCCCTGGAGTATGTCCATTACGAGATCGGTCAGCCGCGGTACAACCCGGATGAATGCCGGATGCTGCGGCTGACCTACGGGGCGCCGCTGAAGGTCCTCATCCGCCTGGTGCGTCCCGAGGGGTCCATCGAGGAGCTCGTCTACCTGGGGGAGGTGCCCCTGATGATCGGGGGGGGCACCTTCATCATCAACGGGGCCGAGCGCGTCATCGTCAACCAGCTCCACCGCTCCCCGGGGATCGACTTCATGGAGGAGCGGATGGGGGACCGGAAGATGCATTCCTGCTGGATCGTCCCGGAGCGCGGGAGCTGGATCGAGATCTCCGTCACCAAGCGCGATGCCGTGGCGATCCGCATCGACCAGGGGGGCAAGATCCCGGCGACCACGTTCCTGAGGGCCTGCTCCCCCGAGTTCTCGACCAACGCGGACATCCTGAGGATCTTTTACGAGACGCGGGAGGTCCGGCTCTCGGCGGCCGTGGAGGACGATCTGGTCGGGCGTGTGGTCGTCCAGGACGTCGTGGATCCCGGGAAGAACCAGAAGATCCTCGCTTCGGGGCAGCGGTTCGCCAAGGGGATGCTCAAGACGATGGAGGAGGCGGGGATCAAGACGATCGAGGTCATCCCGCGGTTGGAAGACGAGCTCATCCTGAAGACCCTGGAGGAGGACGATACCCACTCCCACGAGGAGGCGCTGCTGAAGATCTACGGGCGGCTGCGGCCCGGGACTCCCCAGACCCCGGACAAGGCCAAGCAGCTGTTCTACGAGCGGTTCTTCGATCCCCAGCGCTACCGGCTGGGGCGGGTGGGGCGGTTCCGCCTGAACCGGAAGTTCCATCAGGACGTGCCCGAGACGGAGATGACCCTGCAGAAGGACGACCTCGTCAACGCGATCAAGTACATCATGCTGATGCGCCGGCAGGGTTTCGCGGAGGAGACCTGCCCCGGTTGCGGGGCGCCGACGGAGCCTCCGGCGCTGTCCTGCCCGAAGTGCGGGCGGATCCTCCAGGCGATGGCGGACGACATCGACCACCTGGGGAACCGGCGGGTCCGGACCATCGACGAGCTGGCGGGGGAGGAGATTCGGAAGGGGTTCCTGCGGCTGAAGCGCTCGATCCTTGAGCGCCTGAACATGACCACGCAGGAGAACCTGACTCCCAAGAACCTCATCAACTCCAAGACGGTATCCAGCGCGATCGAATACTTCTTCGGTCGCAGCGAGCTCTCCCAGGTCGTGGACCAGACCAACCCCCTGTCCCAGCTTACCCACGAGCGGCGCCTCTCGGCCCTGGGTCCGGGGGGACTGAACCGGAAGCGGGCCGGATTCGAGGTGCGCGACGTGCACATCTCGCACTACGGCCGGGTCTGCCCGATCGAGACGCCCGAGGGCACCAACATCGGCCTGATCTCCTCGCTGGCCATCTACGCCGGGGTGGACGACTACGGATTCCTGACCGCCCCCTGCCGGGTCGTCAAGAACGGCCGGGTGACGGATGAGATCGTCCATCTCCGGGCCGACCAGGAGGTGGACAAGATCATGGCGCCGGCGGACACCCCCGTGGGGAAGGACGGGCACCTGATCGGGGGTCGGGTGATGGGGCGGGTCAACGGCGAGTTCCAGTACGTCGAGGCCGACAAGGTCCAGTACATGGATGTCTCCCCCGCGCAGATCGTGGGGGTATCGGCGGCGCTCATTCCGTTCCTGGAGCATGACGACGCCAACCGGGCGCTGATGGGCTCGAACATGCAGCGGCAGGCGGTCCCGCTGATCCGGGCGGAGGCCCCGCTGGTGCGGACGGGCATGGAGCGCTGGGTGGCGGAGAATTCCGACATGGTCGTCCGGGCCGCGGAGGACGGGACGGTCCGGAAGGCCACGGCGACCGAGATCGTCGTCCGCGGGACGGGGGGCCGGGAGCGGACCTACCGGCTGCGGAAATTCTACGGGCTCAACGAGCGGACGTGCCTGAACCAGCGGCCGTGCGTGCGCGAGGGAGACCGGGTGCGGAAGGGGCAGGTCATTGCGGACGGTCCCTCGACCGTCGGAGGGCAGCTCGCCCTGGGCCGCAACGTGCTGGTGGCGTTCATGCCCTGGCACGGATTCAACTTCGAGGACGCGATCATCGTCTCGGAACGGCTGGTCCGGGAGGATGTCTACACCTCGATTCACATCGAGGAATTCGAGGTCGAGATCCGCGAGACGAAGCTCGGCAAGGAGGAATTCACGCGGGACATCCCCAACGTCTCGGAGCGGATGCTGCGGAACCTGGACGAGAGCGGGGTCATCCGGGTGGGGACGCGGGTGCATCCGGGGGACATCCTGGTGGGGAAGGTGGCCCCCAAGTCCAAGAGCGAGCTCACCCCGGAGGAGAAGCTGCTGCACGCGATCTTCGGCCGCGCGGGGGAGGACGTCAAGAACGAGTCCCTGGAGGTTCCCAGCGGGGTCGAGGGCATCGTGGTTGCCACGCGGAAGTTCTGCCGCAAGACGAGCCTCACCCCCGCCGAGAAGAAGCAGGTGAACGAGGAGGCGCGGGAGATCGAGCGCGAGATGATCAAGCGGATGAACGAGCGGATCGGGCATGCGCTGGACGACCTGCGGGACCTGCTGGGGCGGAGCCCGGTGAAGGCATTCGACTACGGCCCCCGGGGATCGGTGAAGGATCTGGCGGGGCTGAAGGAGAAGCTGTCCCTGGCGAAGATGGAGGTCAAGGGGCGCCGCCAGTACGAGGAGGCCGAGGATATTCTCCGGAACCTCTTCGCCGAGATTGAGGCGATGGAGAATGAGCGGGAGAAGCGGGTCAACCGGCTGAAGCTGGGGGAGGAGCTTCCGGCGGGGGTCCTGGAGATGGTGAAGGTCTACGTGGCCACCAAGCGGGCCCTCTCCGTGGGGGACAAGGTGGCCGGGCGGCACGGGAACAAGGGGGTCATCGCCCGGATCCTGCCCGAGGAGGACATGCCGTTCCTGGAGGACGGAACCCCGGTGGACATCATTCTCAATCCGCTGGGGGTCCCGAGCCGCATGAACGTGGGACAGATCCTGGAAACCCATCTGGGGTGGGCCCTTTGGCGGCTCGGGGAGCGGCCGGAGTGTGCCGAGGGGCTCCGGAATCCGCAGGGGAAAGGGGAGCGGGAGCTCCTGGAGCGCCTGGGAATGGAGATCCTCTCTCCAGCGGAGGGGGGAGGGAACGGGCCGGGCGAGGGGTGGTGCGCCATCTGTCCGCCGTTCGACGGCCCCCGGGAGGATGCCATCGAGGAGCTTCTGCGTCGGACCGGGCTCCCTCCGGACGGCAAGGTCCGTCTCTTCGACGGCCGCACGGGAGAGCCCTTCGACGAAAAGGTGACGGTGGGGGTGATGTACATCATGAAGCTCCACCATCTGGTGGACGACAAGATCCATGCCCGCGCCACGGGACCCTATTCGCTGATCACCCAGCAGCCCCTGGGGGGCAAGGCCCGCGCGGGGGGCCAGCGTTTCGGGGAGATGGAGGTGTGGGCCCTGGAGGCGTACGGCGCCGCCAACGTGCTCCAGGAGCTCCTGACGGTGAAGTCCGACGACGTGGACGGGCGGACCAAGATCTACGAGTCGATGGTCCGCGGGGAAAACATCCTGGAGCCGGGGACCCCCGTTTCCTTCGAGGTGCTGACCAACGAGATCAAGGGGCTGGGGCTCAACCTGAAGCTGGAGAAGGCCAGGGAAGCGTAAGGGACGGGCGGGCATCGTCTTCTTCGAGGGACGGCCGATGGAACTGATGTACGACCGCATCAACGAGTACAACGCGGTGAGCATCAAGCTCGCCTCGCCCGAGGAGATCCGCAGCTGGTCCTACGGGGAGGTCAAGAAGCCCGAGACGATCAACTACCGGACGTACCGGCCGGAGAAGGACGGTCTCTTCTGCGAGCGGATCTTCGGACCGGAGAAGGACTGGGAGTGCTTCTGCGGGAAGTACAAGGGGATCAAGTACAAGGGGATCGTGTGCGACCGGTGCGGCGTGGAGATCACCCAGTCGAGGGTGCGCCGGAAGCGGATGGGGCACATCAATCTGGCGGCGCCCTGCGCGCACATCTGGTTCTTCAAGACCATCCCCTCCCGGATCGGGAGCCTCCTGGCGCTGAAGACCAGCCAGCTGGAGCGCGTGATCTACTACCAGGACTACATCGTGACGGAGGTGCGGTCCAAGCGGTGCCCCTTCAAGGAGAAGCAGCTGCTGACGGAGGAGCAGTATCGGGAGGCCCGGGAGCGGTACCGGGATGACTTCGAGGCGGACATGGGGGCGGCGGCCATCCGGACGCTCCTGCAGAAGGTCAACCTGAAGGAGCTCTCGGCGAACCTGCGGGCCGAACTCGGCAAGACGTTCTCGGCCCAGAAGGTCAAGGACCTGGTGAAGCGCCTCCGGACCGTGGAGATGCTCCTCGAGAGCGGGAACAAGCCGGAGTGGATGATCATGACGGTCATCCCGGTCATCCCGCCGGATCTCCGGCCGCTGGTCCTGCTGGACAGCGGAAACTTCGCCACCAGCGATCTCAACGACCTCTACCGCCGCCTGATCAACCGGAACAACCGCCTCAAGAAGCTCCTGGAGCTCAACGCCCCGGAGGTCATCATCCGCAACGAGAAGCGCATGCTCCAGCAGTCCCTGGATGCGCTCTTCGACAACACCCGCTGCCGGAGGCCCGTCCTGGGCTCCAACAACCGGCCGCTCAAGTCGCTGTCGGACATCATCAAGGGGAAGCAGGGGCGGTTCCGGGAAAACCTCCTGGGGAAGCGCGTGGACTACTCGGCCCGCTCGGTGATCGTGGTGGGGCCGCAGCTCAAGCTCCACCAGTGCGGGCTTCCGAAGAAGATCGCCCTGGAGCTCTACCAGCCCTTCATCATCCGGCGCCTCAAGGAGCTGGGGAAGGCCGACACGATCAAGAGCGCCAAGAAGATGCTGGAGCGGCGGGACGAGAGCGTCTGGGACATCCTGGAGGAGGTCATCAAGGACCACCCGGTGCTCCTGAACCGGGCCCCGACGCTCCACCGCATGGGGATCCAGGCCTTTCAGCCGGTCCTGGTGGAGGGCAACGCCATCGAGCTGCACCCCCTGGTCTGCACGGGCTTCAATGCGGACTTCGACGGGGACCAGATGGCCGTGCACCTGCCGCTCTCCTACGAGGCGCAGGTGGAGGCCCACGTGCTGATGATGTCGACCCAGAACGTCTTCTCTCCGGCCCACGGGAATCCGATCATCTCGCCGACGCAGGACATGGTCCTGGGGATCTACTACGCCACGCTGAGCCGGAGGGGCCTGCCGGGGGAGGGCAAGGCCTTCTCCTCGCCGCAGGAGGCGATCCTGGCCTACGACACGGGGCAGCTGCACATCCACGCCCCGGTGACGGTGCGGTTCCCCGGGGTCAAGGTCTTCCTCCCGGGGCGGGGCCAGCCGGGGAAGGAGCTCCGGGACGGCCGGGTCCAGACCACGGTGGGGCGGATTCTCTTCAACGAGATCCTGCCTCCCGAGATGCCCTTCTACAACTATGAGCTGGACAAGAAGAGCGTCCAGGAGGTGATCATCCGCTGCCATCAGCTCTGCGGCAAGGAGGCCACGCTGAAGCTCCTGGACGACCTTAAGGCCATCGGATTCCAGTACGCCACGCGGGCGGGGATCTCCTTCTCCAAGGACGACATGACGATCCCTTCGGAGAAGAAGAGGATCATCGAGGAAACCCAGCGGGCGGTCGACCGGATCGAGAGGAACTACCAGCGGGGGGCCCTGGCCCCGAGCGAGCGGTACAACCAGATCATCGACGAGTGGACCCACTGCCGCGAGCGGGTGACCGAGGCCATGATCAAGGAGCTGCGCGTCGACCGGCGGGACAACCGGCCCTACCTGAACCCGATCCGGCTCATGGTGGATTCCGGGGCCCGCGGCAGCCAGGACCAGGTTCGCCAGCTGGCGGGCATGCGGGGGCTCATGGCCAAGCCCTCCGGGAAGATCATCGAGACACCCATCCTCTCGAACTTCCGGGAGGGGCTCTCCGTGCTGGAGTACTTCTCCTCCACGCACGGGGCCCGCAAGGGGCTGGCCGACACGGCCCTCAAGACGGCCGACGCGGGCTACCTGACCCGGAAGCTGGTGGACGTGGCCCAGGGGCTGGTCATCAGCATGGCGGATTGCAAGACCCTCAACGGGATCACCAAGGGGGCCGTCTACAAGGGGGAGAAGGTGGAGGTCTCCCTGGCCCAGGCCATCGTCGGGCGCGTCTCGCGGGACAACATCACGGACATCGTCACCGACGAACCCATCGTGCGCGAGAACGAGCTGATCACGCCCGAGATCGCCGCCCGCATCGAGGCGATGGGGCTCCACAAGATCCGGGTGCGGTCGCCGCTCACCTGCGAAGCCCCCACGGGAATCTGCGCGAAGTGCTACGGCATGGACCTCTCGCAGGGGCGGCTCGTGGAGGAGGGCACGGCGGTGGGGATCATCGCCGCCCAGTCCATCGGGGAGCCGGGCACCCAGTTGACGATGAGGACCTTCCACATCGGGGGGGTGGCCATCAAGACGGCGGAGGAGTCCCGGATCCTTGCCAAGTCCAAGGGCCTGGTGAAGTTCAACAACATCCGCGCGATCCCCCAGGGGGAGGGTCAGTGGATCGTCATCAACCGCAACGGTGAGCTGGTCCTCAGGGACGAGAAGGACCGCGAGCTGGAGAAGCATCTCGTGCCGGTCGGCTCCACGCTCCGGGTGAAGGAGGGGGACGCCGTCAAGCCGCGGGATCTGCTGGCCCACTGGGACCCGCACAACGTCCCGATCATCGCGGGGAACGACGGAAAGGTCCGGTTCGAGGACATCCTCAAGGGCGAGACGATGCAGGAGGAGCGGGACCCCCGCTCCGGTGTCCTTCGGCGCGTCATCATGGAGCACAAGGGGGACCTGCATCCGCAGATCGTGATCGTCGACGCGAAGGGGGCCGTCCTGGAGGTGCATCCCCTGCCCGAGAAGGCGCACCTCGAGGTGGAGGAGGGGCGGGAGATCCGGGCGGGCACGATCCTGGCCAAGAATCCCCGGGAGATCGGGGGGACCCAGGACATCACCGGGGGCCTCCCGCGGGTCACGGAGCTCTTCGAGGCCCGCAAGCCCAAGGAGCCCGCCGTCATCAGCGAGATCGACGGCGTGGTCGAGCTCGGGGAGAAGAAGCGGGGCCGCCGCACCATCCTGGTGCGGAACGAGGAGACCGGCATGGAGAAGGTCCATGTGGTGCCCCTGGGGCGGCACCTGCGGGTCCACACGGGCGACCGGGTCCGGGCCGGCGATCCGCTCATCGAGGGGCCGCTGGTCCCCCACGACATCCTGCGGATTCGCGGGGAGGAGGAGGTCCAGCAGTACATCCTGCGCGAGGTCCAGGCCGTGTATCGGGCCCAGAACGTCACGATCAACGACAAGCACGTGGAGCTCATCGTGTCGTGCATGATGCGGAAGGTCCGCGTCGTGAGCCCGGGGGACACTCCGTTCCTCCCCAACGCCGTGGTGGACAAGTTCCGCCTGCGGGCGGAGAACGCCAAGGCCAAGAAGGCCGGAAAGAAGCCGGCCACCTTCAAGCCGCTGCTGCTGGGGATCACCAAGGCGGCCATCCAGTCGGAAAGCTTCATCGCCGCCGCCTCGTTCCAGGAGACCACGAAGGTCCTCACGGACGCGGCCCTGGCGGGCCGGCGGGACGATCTGGTGGGGCTCAAGGAGAACGTGATCGTGGGGCACATGGTGCCCGCGGGGACCGGCTTCAAGGCGTACCTGGAGCTTCCCCTCCGGCGGGAGGAACCGCCTCCCGCCGTCGCCGAGCCCCTGGAGCCCGTGCCGGCGTGATTTTGCGTGATTTTGACGGTTCGATTCTTAAAATAGGAGCCCCATGCCGACGATCAACCAGCTCGTTCGGGAGGGACGGCGACGGCCGCGTCCCCAGTCCAAGTCTCCCGTCCTGGAAGGCAATCCCCAGCGGCGCGGCGTGTGCCTGGTCGTCAAGACCATGACCCCCAAGAAGCCGAACTCGGCGCTCCGCAAGATCGCCCGGGTCCGGCTCTCCAGCGGCCGGGAAACCACCGCCTACATCCCCGGCGAGGGACACAACCTCCAGGAGCACTCGATCGTTCTCGTGCGGGGCGGACGCGTCCGGGACCTGCCCGGGGTTCGTTACCACATCATCCGCGGAACCCTGGACTGCGCGGGGGTGGAGGAGCGCAAGAAAAGCCGGTCCAAGTACGGCGTCAAGCGGCCCAAGTAGGCGGAGAAGACGATGCCCACCAAATACCGGTCCTTCGAACATCTGTTGCGGCCGGATCCCCGGTTTTCGAACAAGATGATCGGCAAGTTCATCAACTGCCTGATGCGGGGCGGGAAGAAGTCCCTCGCCCAGTCCATCTTTTACGGGGCCCTCCAGGAGGTTCAGAAGCGGATCAAGGACAAGGACCCGGTGGACGTCTTCAACGTCGCCATCAACAACGTCAAGCCGATCGTCGAGGTCCGCTCGCGGCGCGTCGGCGGGGCCACCTACCAGATCCCCGTGCCGGTTTCCCCCCGGCGGCAGATTTCCCTGGCCTATCGATGGATCATCGGCGCCGCCCGGGCCAAGAAAGGCCGCCCCATGGTCCTCAAGCTGGCGGAGGAGCTCTGCAATGCCTATCGCGGCGAGGGGGAGGCCATCAAGAAGAGGGAAGACGTCCACAAGATGGCCGAGGCCAACAAGGCCTTTGCCCACCTGGCGTACTGATCCTCCCCTGCCCGGCCAACAAATCGTGGAAGAGAACGAACTCCGGAGGCTACAATTCCGCCCCATGGGGTGAGCCTCGAACGGATCCGCAACTTCGGCATCATCGCCCACATCGACGCCGGGAAAACCACGACGACGGAACGGATCCTCTTCTACACCCGCCGGATCCACAAGGTTGGGAGCGTGGACGAGGGGACGACCGTCACCGACTGGTACGTCCTGGAGCAGCAACGGGGGATCTCCATCTTCAGCGCGGCGGTCACCTGCGAATGGCGGGGGCACATGCTCAACCTCATCGACACTCCCGGCCACGTCGACTTCACGGCGGAGGTGGAGCGGGCCCTGCGGGTCCTGGACGGGGCCGTCGTCGTCTTCGACGCCGTCCATGGAGTCGAGGCGCAGTCCGAAACGGTGTGGCGCCAGGCGGTGCGTTACGGCGTACCCCGCCTCGTCTTCATCAACAAGATGGACCGCCCCGGGGCCTCCTTCGAGAGGAGCCTGGAGTCCCTGCGGCGGAAGCTCGGGGCCCGCCCGGTGGCCGTGGCGATCCCTCTGGGGGCCGAGTCCGGGTTCCGGGGGGTCATCGATCTGCTCTCCCTGAAGCTTCTCACCTTCGGGGGGGAGGAGGGTGAGGAGGTGGCGGCCTCGGAGGTCCCCCCGGAAGCCTCGGAGGAGGTCCGGGGGTACCGGGAGGCCCTCCTGGAGGCCGCCAGCGAGTTTTCCGACGAGGTCCTGGCGGGCCTCCTGGAAGGTAGGCCGGTGGACGAAAAGGCCGTGCGGGAAGGGATCCGCCGGGGGACGCTCGCCGGGAAGATCCAGCCCGCCTATCCGGGCTCCGCCCTGCACCACAAGGGCGTCCAGCCCCTCCTGGACGGGATCGTGGAATTCCTGCCTTCCCCGGACGACCGGGCGGTGGTGCAGGGACGGGATCCCCAGACCGAGAAACCCCTCGAATGGGACCTCAGGAAGGAGCGCGCCTCCGTCGCGCTGGCCTTCAAGACGGAAACCGATCGGCACGGGGAGCTGACGTACCTGCGGATCTACGGCGGAGAGCTCCGCGCGGGGGACGCCTACTACAATCCGCGCGTGGGCCGGATGGAGCGGATTCAGCGGATGTTCCGCATGTTTTCCCATGCGCGGGAGAGCCTGGCCCGGGCCGGGCCGGGGGAGATCGTGGCGGTGGTGGGGCTCCGGCAGACCGTGACCGGAGACACGCTCTGCGACCGGAAGCATCCCATCGTTCTGGAGGCGATGCGGTTCCCCGAGCCCGTCCTCAGCGTGGCGATCGAGCCCCGATCCGGCGCGGACAAGGAGAAGCTGGATGAGGTTCTGGCCCGTCTGGCGAAGGACGATCCGACCTTCCGGGTGGGGCAGGACGCGGAGACGGGGCAGACCATCCTTCACTGCATGGGAGAGCTTCATGCCGAGGTGCTGCTGTACCGGATCCGGAACGATTTCAACACCCCCGCCAACATCGGCGAGCCCCGGGTGGCCTATCGCGAGGCGATCCTCGCTCCGGCGCGGGGGGAGGATCGCTGCGTCATCCGGGCGGGCGAGAAGACGCTCTTCGGCCACGTGGCCCTGGAACTGCGCCCCGACCGGTCCTCCGTCTCCCCCCAGGTGCGGGTGGAGCTGCCTTCGGCGGTGGAAAAGGAACTGCGGCGGTTCCTGCCGGCCATCCGGGAGGGGGTTTTGTCCGCGGCGGGTTCGGGGATGATCGCCGGATATCCGATGATCTACCTCCAGATCGCCGTCGTGGACGGTACGATCGCCCCGGAGTCGGCGGAGGCCGCCTACAGCGCCGCTGCCCTCGCCGCCTTCGGCAAGGCCCTCCGGCAGGCGACCTCCGCCCTGATGGAGCCCCACATGAGGTTCGAGGTGCGCGCGCCGGACGAATATGCGGGGGGGGTGATCCACGACCTCCAGCGGCGCGGCGCGGAGATCTCCGAGATGGACGCGGAGGCCGGGATCCGCATCATCCGCGGCCACGTCCCCCTGTCGCGGATGTTCGGGTACACCACGGCCCTCCGCTCCCTCACCCAGGGGCGGGGGCAGCACCTCCTGGAACCCCACGAGTACCGGCCTCTTCCTCCCGAAGAGGCCGCGAAGTTCCGCTGAGGGAGCACCGGGGGCCGTTCCGGCCCCGGGCCCGCCGGAAATTTAGGGGCGGTTCCGCTTGACTTGCCGGGGTCTTCCAGTATACTAACGCCTCACTTTATGGGCCAGAGAATACGGATCCGGATCGAAGGATACGACCACGAGATCATCGACCAGTCCGCGATGGAGATCGTGAGCACCGCCAAGCGCGCGGGCGCCAAGGTGCGGGGGCCCATCCCCCTGCCCACGAAGATCGAGCGCATCACGGTCCTGCGGTCGCCGCACGTGGACAAGAAATCGCGGGAGCAGTTCGAGATCCGGACGCACAAGCGGCTGGTGGACATCACCGAACCCACCCAGAAGACGATCGACGAGCTGCGCAGTCTGAACATGCCGGCCGGAGTGGACATCCGCGTCAAGGCTCTCCTGGACGAGAAGTAGCCATGGTGGACCTCCCCCTCTTCGACAAGGAAGGCCGGAGCGCCGGGACGGTGCCCGTGGACGAACGCCTGTTCGGGGAGAAGGTTCGCCGGAAGCTCCTCCACCAGGTCGTGATCATTCATGAGGCCAATCAGCGGGAAGGGAACGCCCACACGAAGACGCGGGGAGAGGTGGAGGGGTCCACGCGCAAGCCCTGGCCCCAGAAGCACACGGGGATGGCCCGGGCGGGGACCATCCGCTCGCCGCTGTGGCGGCACGGCGGGGTCGTGTTCGGCCCCCGCCGACGCGAATACCGGCGGAAGATCACGGATTCAATGCGGCGGACCGCCCTGGATTCCGCCCTTCTGGGAAAGATGCGGGACCGGGAGGTCTCCGTCTTGGAGAGCCTGGATCCGGAGCCTCCCAAGACCCGTCGGCTGGCCGCCCTGATAAAGTCCATTGGATTCACCCGGACGGTCCTCTTGGCGATCCCCTCCTACGATGAAAGGGTGTGGAAAATGGCCCGGAACCTGCCGGACCTCAGCGTCCGGCCGGTGCGCGAGCTGAATGCCTATGACGTGCTGAGGCACAAGGATCTGCTCCTGACCCGGGCGGCCCTGGACGTCCTCGTGGCCGAGCGCTCGGCGGGAGGCCGTCGTCCATGAGAGATCCCCGGGAGGTCATCCGGAAACCGCTGGTGACCGAGAAGTCCATGGCCCGGCAGCAGAAGAACGTGTACACCTTCATCGTGGATCCGAGGGCCACGAAGCCGGAGATCCGCCATGCCGTCGAGCAGGCCTTTCGGGACAAGAAGATCCGGGTCGGCGAGGTCCGTATCGTGAACGTCAAGGGAAAGCCCAAGCGGATGAAAAACATGCTCCTGGAAGGGAGGCGTAAGAACTGGAAGAAGGCGTACGTCACCCTCCGGGAGGGAAGGCTGGACATCATCTGATGCCGATTCGCCAATACGATCCGGTGACCCCCGGTCGGAGGGGGGCTACGGTTTCCGATTTTTCCGACATCACCCGGGAGCGTCCGGAAAAGTCGCTGACCGAGGCGCTTCGCAAGACGGGGGGACGGAACAACGTGGGCCGTCTTTCCGTCCGCCATATAGGGGGAGGGCATCGCCGGCGGTATCGGCGGATCGACTTCCGGCGGGACAAGGACGGCGTCCCGGGGACGGTGGAGGCCATCGAATACGATCCCAACCGGTCCCCGCGCATCGCCCTGATCCGGTACCGGGACGGGGAGCGGAGGTACATCCTGGCGCCGCAGGGCCTGGGGGTGGGGGACGTGGTCCTGTCGGGCGAGAAGGTGGAGCCCCGGGCGGGGAATGCCATGCCGCTGAAGAGCATTCCCACCGGCCAGATGATCCACAACATCGAACTGGTCCCGGGACGGGGCGGGCAGCTCGTGAGGGCCGCAGGCACGTTCGCGCAGCTGCTGGCCAAGGAGGGGAACTACGCGGACGTCCTGCTTCCCAGCGGGGAGATTCGGAAGATTCACGTCCGCTGCCGGGCGACCATCGGGGCCCTGGGGAATCCCGACTGGGCCAACATCGTCCTGGGCAAGGCGGGACGCAAGCGCTGGTTGGGGATCCGGCCGACCGTCCGCGGCAAGGCCATGAATCCCGTTTCCCACCCGTGCGGGGGCGGGGACGGGCGGGGCGGCGTGGGACGTCAGCCCTGCAACTGGAAGGGGACGAAGCTCGCCAAGGGCGGGAAGACGCGCCGCGCCAAGAATCCCTCCAATCGCTTCATCGTCCGCTTCCGCCGTCCCGGGCCCCATCAGAAGACGAGAGGATGACATGAGTCGTTCCCTCAAGAAGGGTCCCTACGTGGACCCCAAGCTGGCGGCGAAGGTGCGGAAGGCCCGGGAGGCCGGCTCCCGGGAGCCCATCCGGACCTGGTCGCGCCGGTCCACCGTGGTGCCGGATTTCGTCAACCAGACCTTCCTGGTCCATAACGGGAAGAGCTTCTTGAAGGTGTTCGTGACGGAGGACATGGTGGGACACAAGCTGGGGGAGTTCGCTCCCACGCGCGTGTTCCGGGGACATCCCGGAAACCGCGAGGCCGCCGAGGCCCCCAAGGCCGGGGGGGGGAAGGGCTGAGTGGCGGAAGCTCGCCTCGGGACAAATCGTGAGGGAGAGGCCGGGACCCCGGCCCCCAAGCCGCGATTCACGGCGCGGCTGCGGTACGCCCGCATCTCCGCGCGCAAGATGCGTTATGTGGCCGACCTGATCCGGGGAAAGGACTACAACACGGCGATCGCCATCCTGCGGTCCTGTCCGAAACGGGGGGCTCCCTTCTGCAAGAAGCTGCTGGAGAGCGCCTTCGGGAACGCCACGGAGATCGCCCAGGCCCGGAACTGGGACCTGGACGGCAACCGGCTGCACGTCGTCGAGATCCGCGTGGATCCGGGGCCGATCATCAAGCGCTGGAGGCCTTCCTCCGTCCGCCGCCCGAACCCGATCAAGAAGCGCCTGTGCCACGTGTTCGTGGCCCTCCAGGAGCGGGAGCCCAAGGAATCCCGGAGGGAGCGGGCCAAGCGCCGGCGGCAGGAGGGGTTGAAGAAGGCCGCCCCGCCGGCGGGGACGGCTCCCCCGGCGCGGGACCGATCCGAGGGCGGACCGGCCCGAAAGGAGGAGAAACCCTAGATGGGCCAGAAGGTGAACCCGTTTTCCTTCCGCATGGGCATCACCTCCCCGTGGCGGTCGCGGTGGTACGCGGGGCGGAAGACCTTCGGCGACTGGCTCGTCGAGGACTACCGGATCCGCCAGTTCATCCGGAAGGAATACGGGTTCGCGGGACTCTCCCGGATCGACATCGAGCGCATCGGCGAGAAGATCCGGATCACGCTGTTCGCGGCGCGTCCGGGGCTGATCATCGGCAAGAGGGGCTCGAAGGTCGACAAGCTGAGCGAGGACGTGGGAGGCCTGGTGGGCCGGTCCGTCGAGGTGGACGTCAAGGAGCTGGAGACGCCGGAGCTCAACGCCCAGATCGTCGCCGAGGCGGTCACGGAGCAGCTTCAGAAGCGGGCCCCGTACCGGCGCACCATGCGGCGCTACGCCGAGATGGTCATGGACCTCGGGGCCAAGGGCGTGAAAATCGTCTGCAAGGGGCGCCTGGGGGGCGCGGAGATCGCCCGGAGCGAACGGCTGGTCCTGGGCCGGATCCCCCTGAACACCCTGAGGGCCGAGATCGATTATGGGACGGCCACGGCCGTTCTCAGCAAGGGGACGATCGGCGTGAAGGTGTGGATCTACAAGGGCGAGATCTTCGAGGAGGAGACGGCGAAGGCCCGGAGTGCGGCGGCCGGGCCGTGAAGAAGGGGATTCCCCGCCATGCTGATGCCCAAGAGGGTCAAGTACCGCAAGAGCCAGAGGGGCCGCGTCAAGGGCGTGGCCACGCGGGGGAACCGCGTCCGCTTCGGCGATTTCGGGCTGATGTCCTTGG
>Ga0068707_1001198_pt1 | contig 17944 bp, 22 predicted proteins | sample YNPNPMetaG_FD_66600 | JGI IMG/M metagenome (GOLD analysis project Ga0068707, IMG submission 66600) | Anoxygenic and chlorotrophic microbial mat microbial communities from Yellowstone National Park, USA - YNP NP MetaG | ecosystem: Environmental > Aquatic > Thermal springs > Hot (42-90C) >...
TGAAGAGGGAGATCCGGTTCATGCAAGCCCCCTGCGCAAAGATCGTGCGCCGCGATTCTAGCATGGACTGGCCAGGGGGGCCAGGAGGCGCGTTCCCACGCAGGAGCGTGGGAACGAGAACCCGAATCTAAATAGCTCCACAGATGTTTTTGGAGATTAACGACCGAGCTATGATAATGGTCGCCAACACTGAGAACCAGGAGGCTGCCACTATGCGACCCGGGCGTTACATCCGCCAGTTGAATGACCAAGAGCGAGCCGAACTGCGGCAGCTCTACCGACAAACGAAAGACGCCGATGTGCGATCACGCTGCCAGATGATCCTGCTGTCAGGGGATGGCCATCGGGTTGCGGAAATCGCCAAGCTGACCCTGTTCGATGAAAACAGCGTGCTATTCTGGTTCGATCGCTACGAAGCCGAAGGTCTTGCCGGATTGGAGGATCGCCCTAAGTCCGGGCGGCCCCCCAAAAGTCGATACGCCGTACCGGGAAGCGTTGCAAGCAGTGGTTGAGCAAGAGCCACGCGCCGTGGCCCAGCCCTTCTCGACCTGGACATGTGGCGATCTCGCCCAGTATCTCGCCCAGCAAGGGAGGTCGCTGTTCAGCGCCGAGACGGTGCGACGCCATCTGCTCGATCTGGGCTACCGCATCGTGCGCCCAGTCCTCTCGATTGCCAGCCCCGACCCGGACTATGCGAGCAAAGCCGAGGCGCTTGAGCAACTCAAAGCGCAAGCCCGGCGCGGCGAGAGCGTCCTGTTGTTCGAAGACGAGGTCGATCTCAACCTGTTGCCGGGTGTGATCGGCTGCTGGACCCGTCGCGGTCAGCAACGCAAGGTGCCGACGCCCGGTCAAAACGTGAAGCGTTACGGCTTCGGCGCCGTCAACTTCATGACTGGCGAGATCACGTACCACATCGGTGAGCGCAAGAACTCAGACGGCTTCATTCTGCTGGTAGAACAAATCGTCCAGAACTACTGCCCGGGTGAAACCTGGCACGGTCCCAAGGTCGTCTTGGTGATTGACAACTACATCATCCACCGCTCCAAGAAGACCGCTGCAGTGCTGGCCAAGTATGCTGACCGCCTATGCGTCGTGGCCTTACCCACCTACTCGCCTAAGCTCAACCTGATCGAGCGACTCTGGAAACATCTGCGCCGTAAGGTCACACACAATCACTTGTTCGCGTGCATTGCCGACTTGGTGGCTGCCGTTGAGCGGTTCCTGACTGACATGAACACCCGCCGGGCCGAAGTGCTATCGGTCATTGGGAATCCCCAGTGACTTCTGTGGACTTATTTAGCCTACTCAATCACCAGTGCCGCTCTGGCAGACCTTTTCTCGCAGGCTGGCATCGTCAAATCTGCCATAGTCATCACCGAGCGCGAGACTGGCCGCTCAAAAGGGTTCGGATTCGTAGAAATGGGCAGCGCCGCGGAAGCGGAGAAGGCCATCCATCTGTTCCACAACTATCGGCTTGAGAATCGAGCGCTGGTCGTAAACGTCGCCCGTCCACGCGAGAAGCGTGGCCCTGGCGGTCGTTCGGATCCGCCCTACGATCATAGCGGCGGGAGGGGACGGGACCATCGATCATCGTATGGGAATGATCGCGACTCAGGCGGCCAGCGTCGGTAAATAACATTGCGCTGATCATCACGATTTAGGAGAACAGGAGAACAGTCATGAAGGTCGCATATATATTCAGAACCAATATGGCCTCCACTTTCCAACTGGCCACAATGATCTTGCCACAGCTAGAGAAAGGCTCACACGGGGCAGAAGTTGTCGGCATGATGTTCTTCGACGATAATGTCTTCATCCTACGTCAAGGTGACCCGATAGGGGAACGTCTGGCAAAGATCGCCAAAGAGCAGGGCATCCTGATTATGGCTTGCGATCAATGCGCTCTGCGGCGCAACTTAGCAGAAGGCACGTTTGAAGGATGCGGGACGGGCAGCCTCAAAGCCAAAGGGATGATCGAAGGTGCACAGGTAGGTTGTTTCCCCCAGTTATACGCTGCACTAGCGGGCAACCCTCCTGATCATGTAATCACCCTGTAGATCCCACGCAAAAGCGCGCGACCAACGGAGCTCAGCAGAGACACCCTGTCAGGCAGAGCTCTGTTGGTCGCATCGGAGAAGGAAACATGTGCATGTTCTGTAGCGCTGTACCCACCGTAGTAGCCCTGGGGCTTGCCGCCTATACGGAACAGCAAAGAAAAAACAAAGAAGCCCTGGCGCGCGGCGAGCCCCCTCCACGGCCCGTTGTGCCAGCCGGCAAGGCGACGGTCGCGGCGCTGGCCGCGATCGCGGTAGCGGCGACCATTTACCATACACAGGGAGCAAGTATGTAGCATGGTAAGTGCATAGGAACATAAGCACCAGTCAATGACATCCCGAATTTGACGCTCGACGGCACTTGAAGTAGCATTGCTGTTAATAACCGCATAATCGTCGGCTCAGGTGCCCGTTTCCCGGATGGAACGGGCAGCAATGGCGAAGCCGGTGCCGCTCGCCGCCTCATCTGCGGGAGCGAAGTCCGGCGCTGTCGCGCAACTGTATCCTGGCGGACTACACGCCCGCTGGGGAGCCAGGACGACCGCCTGAGCTGTTGCGACCATGGCCTTCGCAGGAAAGGATGTGGTTGGCGCTCGTTCGTTTGCGACACCTCCTTGCCTCGTGCCAGGAGGTGTTTTTGTTCCCTGCACCAGCCCTGCCCCCTTCCCTGGCGTCGGCTCCATCATCCTGTTTTCGCGCATGACAAACAAACCATGTCGTCCTTGCGGGCTGCCACGCCCGCTACTCTCATAGCCAAGAAACAAGGAGCCTGAACCATGAAACGCCATCTGATTCACAAGATTGCGGCCGCTTGTTGTTGGCTGGCCATTCTAGCCCTGGCGATCGCATGTCAGAGCGTGCCCACTGCCCCGCTGCCGTCTCAAGGCGCGCCGGCTGGCCCTGCGCCGGTCGCGACGACGCCGATCACCGCTGCTCCCGCCCAGGATCAAGCCAGCGCGCCATCCCCAGAACTGATCCTGGCTGCGCCGCGCGACCTGGCGCCTGGTCAGAAGGACCCTTATTACTGCGCCGCCACCCTGAAAGTCTGGGAAAGCCTAGTGACCGTGGACGAGGACTGGATGCCGGCGCCTGGCTTAGCTGAGGCCTGGGAGCAGTCTGAGGATGGCCTTGCCTGGACTTTTCATCTGCGCAGAGACGTTGTGTTCAGCGACGGGAGCCCTCTGAACGCGGACGCTGTGCTGGCCAATGTGGAGCGCAACCGCAAGATCAGCCCGCGCCCCTCTCCCTTCTACTCGTTCAATGCGGACACGGCATATGGAGACCTGAAGATGGTGGAGAAAGTGGACGAGTATGCGGTGCGCTTTGTGCATAATACGCCGCAGCCCGCTTTCCCGGCCATGATCGCCACCTACTTCAGCGCTATCTTCGCGCCGTCCTCATTCGATGAGAACGGCGATTTCATCGAGTTCCCGATCGCCAGCGGCCCCTTCCGGGTGGTTGAGCATGTGCCCGACCAGTATGTGGTGTTGGAACCTAATCCACTCTATCGCGGAGAGGCAGCGCGGGCGCAACGAATCCGCATCAGGACCATCCCTGATCCCAATACGCGCGCCTCGGCGCTACGCGCGGGAGAGATTCATGGGGTGCTCGATCTGGGCGCGATCCAGCCAGCCATGGCCCGTGAATTGGTGGCAACAGGCGAATTCCAGGAATCCAGCGCCCCGATCGCCATTACCCATTACGTTTTCGTGAACGGCACAAAGGCGCCCTGGGACGATCCGCGTTTGCACCACGCCGTCAGCCTGGCCTTGGATCGAGAGTTCATCGTCAATGAGATCTTTCTGGGATACGGCGTGCCAGCCGGCAGCATGCTGAACATGGTTGCCAGATACTGGCATGACGCCTCCATCACGCTCCCCTACGATCCCGAACAGGCTGTCGCGTTGGCGCGCGCAGTGTTAGGAGACAAGCGACTCCCGGCCCTAATTCTGATTCCAAGTTACCAGATCAATCGCTATCCATACAAGGCCTTGGGTGAATACGTACAGGCGCAGATCCGGCCGCTCGGGATCGACGCCGAGATCCGCATCCTGGAAGGCCCCGCTTTCAGCGAGGCCACCGCCCAAGGACAATACGATCTGGCGTTGCGCATCCAGGGGCTTTGGAGCAGCGACCCGGCCTCCCTCTTCGACAACTACCTGGGCTGCGATCGTGGCCAAAACAAGACGATGAGCCTGGGCGTATGCGATGAGGAGGTAGAACAGATTCTGCAAGAGCTGCGAACTGCATCGGACTTGGAGCAGCGCAAAACCTACATCGATCGGCTCCAGGCCATCGCCGCCCGCGAGCTACCGGTGATCCCCCTGTTCTACGAAAAAGGGGTGATCGTCTTCCATAAATCCGTCGAGGGGTACGAGCTGTCAACCAACGGCGGAGTCAGCCTGGAGAGAGCCGCCCTCCGGTGACATCGTGAGGAAACCCCTGTTGTGAGCAGCGCGTCGCCTACCCACAACAGGGGCAAACCACGGAGAGAACCCGTGAGTCCACGCCTTTTTTTGCGCCGCCTGCTGGCTACTTTCCCCGCCTTAATCGGAACGACCATGATCGCTTTCGCGCTCGGGTTCCTCTCGCCAGGGGATCCGGCCGTGGAAGCGCTGGGTCAGGGGCCTTACGATACGCCAGACCCCCGAGCGGTCGCCGCGCTGCGTCGTGAATGGGGGCTCGATCAACCGGTGCCAGTTCAATATGTAAAGTGGCTGCAGCGATGCTTACAAGGCGACCTGGGCACCTCTTACTTCAGCAGACACCCTGTTTCCGAGGAACTGTTCCGACGCCTGCCAGCCACTCTGCTGCTAGCGTTCAGCGCGACGGCTCTGGCCACGGTGATAGGCATCAGCACAGGGCTGATGTCGGCACTATGGGCCAAGAGATGGGTGGACGGGATATTTCGTTTGAGCAGCGTGATCTTCGCATCGCTTCCTGGCTTCCTCATAGGCATCCTTCTGATCACGGTATTCGCCGAACACTTCCGTCTCTTGCCAACCAGCGGTTATGGTCGGCTCGCCCATCTGATCTTGCCAGCGCTCGCCTTAAGCATCGGCGAATCCGCGCGCATCCTGCGCCTGACCCGCACCCAACTGCTTGTCGTGCTCAGCCAGGAGTACATCCGCACCGCGCGAGGAAAGGGGCTGTCATCCTCTACTATCGCGATACGCCACGCCCTACCGAACGCCATGCTCAACGTGCTCACCGCACTGGGCCTGCACTTGGGCGAGATCTTGGGCGGGGTGGCGGTGATCGAGACCATCTTCGCCTGGCCGGGGATCGGTCGCCTGGCTGTGGAATCGATCAACCGGCGCGATTACCCCGTGGTGCAAGGGTTCGTCCTTCTGTCAGGGGGGCTGTTCATCGGCGTTAACCTGCTGGTAGATCTCTTATATCGAGCGCTCGACCCGCGTGTAGAGTTGTCATAGCCATGCGCAGTATCAGAATCCAATCCCTAAGCGTCGTCCATTGCGCCACGCGACTACTCAATCTCTCGCTGACCAGCGCGATCGGTCTGAGCCTGCTTTTGATCGTAGCCCTCCCAACACTCCTGGCGCCCTGGCTGGCCCCTTACGATCCCAACGCCCTCACCGTCGGCCCGCGCCTGGCTGGCCCTTCGCTGGACCATCCGTTCGGCACCGATGGCCTGGGCCGTGACCAACTGGCGCGCGTGCTTTATGGAGGACGCGTGGCGCTAGGGGTAGCCAGCCTGGTCCTCGCGATCTCAGTGGCCGTGGGGACGCTGGTGGGAAGTATCGCCGGGTATCTTGGCGGACGGACGGACGAGATCATCTCATTCCTGCTCAACATTGTGCTCACCCTGCCCGGCCTCAGTCTGACGCTGGCCTTAGTGGCTTTTATCGGTCCTGGCGCGGGAAGCCTGATCCTGGCGCTGACCGCCACAGCCTGGGCGGGGTATGCGCGCTTGTTTCGCGGAGCAGTCCTGGCTACGCGACAGCAACTCTTCGTGGAAGCGGCGCGTTCCTACGGAGCTACGAACGGGCGAATCATCCTCCGACACATCGTTCCGAATGTAGCCAGGCCGATCCTGGCGCTCGCCAGCCTCAATTTGAGCAGCGTCATGTTGGCGCTGGCCGGCCTGTCCTACCTGGGGATCGGGGTACAGCCTCCCACAGCCGATTGGGGGACGATGCTCAGCGATGCGCGCCCTTATCTTCGGTCAGCGCCGCATTTGGCCATTCCTCCGGCGCTCTGTATCATTGCTGTTGCCCTGGGTGCCACCTTGTTGGCAGATGGACTACTCGCAGATGACAGGCGAGAGATCCAGTAGCAAGGCAAGGACCACGACGAGAAGGTCACGATGACAGACCCTTACATCGACTTCGCTGCGTCATGGCGCGCGTATCTGCTCGCGCACGATCGATCAGGACGGCTCGATCCAACCACCGACCTGGACTTCTGGCGAGGCTATGCGCCGTATTACGACCTTCGCACCAGCGCAGAAGGCTCGTATGCAGAGACGCTGGCATTTCTGAGCCAGCTAGTCAACGCCAACGATACGCTCCTGGAAGTGGGCGCAGGCACCGGTCGCTTCGCATTGCCATTGGCTACCCGCGTCCGATGGGTAACCGCCCTGGACTACTCCGCCGAGATGTTGGCGATCCTGCGCCAGAAGGCGGAAGCCGAACAGATCACCAACCTTTCTATCCTTGAAGCGCCGATGGAGGAAGCGCTCCTCTCCCCCCACGATGTCGTGTTGGCTGCCTGGTCGCTCTACCGACAACTTGACCTGGTCAGAATTTTGCAGCGATTGATGGCAGCAGCGAAACGCCTGCTGATCATCGTAGCAGGCGACACCTGGGATCCACCGCATCGCCCGTTGTTCGAAGAAATCTGGGGGCCTGCCAACGAGCCAGGCCTCCCAGCCTACCTGTACATCCTGGGCGCGTTGCGCCAGATCGATGCGCACGCGGATTTACACATCGTCTGGGAACGCAGACGATACATCGACACCTCCCCCCACCATATTGCGAGCAAGTTGGCGCCCCTCGACGCCACCCCCGATGCGATCGCCCGTTTCGCTGAGAAACTGACGCCACTCCTCGCGCAAGACGGCGACGCCTGGCGTTACGACATACGGTTCGCAGTTGGCATCGTGGTGCTCCCCACGCATCCCATCTGCGCACCATCAAAGGGGGCGGCGCCCCAAAGTCAAGAAAGGCGCCTCTATCCAGGTGGATCCAACCATCGCTCAGGAGAGACGCATGATCATCGCAGTCATTGACGGCATGGGCGGCGGCATCGGCGCCCAGATCGTGACCCAACTGCGCCAGGAGTTGCCGCTGGACGTGGAGATCCTGGCGTTGGGCGCGAACGCGGTCGCCACCGACCGCATGATGCAGGCCAAAGCCAGCCGCGGGGCCAGCGGCGAGAACGCTATCCGCGTGTCGGTCAACCTGGCCGATTTCATCCTTGGGCCCATCGGCATCGTCATCCCCAACTCGATGATGGGCGAGATCACCCCCGGCATCGCGGAGGCGGTGGCCGGCGCGCGCGGCTACAAGCTGCTGCTACCGGTGAACCAGCCGCACTTCGAGATCGTCGGTATCGAATGGAAGGCGCTGACGAAGCAGATCAGCGCGGCCATCGCGATTATTCGCGAGCGCGGGCGGACGACAGGATAACGGCCACAGGCTCCATCGCTCTGTGCAGTAAGGGGGCAAGGACATTCCCATCTCTGTGTTGGTCGCCCACCTGATTTACTGACAAAACTTTGAAGCGGCGCCCATGGTTCGTTCGTAGTCGGTCTCCAGGCATCGGATCAATCCGACGCCTGAGCCAGGAAACCCGCGCCGCGGGTTTGTGCATGGCCAGCCGTCCGTTGCAGCGGATGGCGCTGCTCGCCAAGGCGGCCAGCAAAGAGAAAATGTCAGTGAATCAGGCCGACCCCTCAGATATTTGATTCTATCTCACATCCTCACACGCCAGATTGCCTGAAGCGAGTCATGAAGCCAGCGCGCCGCTTCCATCATAGAGGGGCCATCGTGGATGACATTGTGCGAAGGCGTGACGTCTGCTTGCATGGTCTGGAAGGTCCAACCACGTTCTCGCTGCAAATCTGTTGCCTGCACGGGATACTCCGGCTCAGAAAAACACAAGAAGATGTCCGGGCGGCGACGTGCCACTTCCGGCAAATCGAGAGTCAAGTAACCGGTGCGCATGTCGCCAAAGACATTCTCGCCGCCAGCAGCTTCGATGAGGTCGTTCACAAAGGTCAAGCCGCCGGCCATCCGCACGTGTTTGCCCAGCCAAAGCTCCGCATACACGCGTGGCTTGGGGTCCGGCGCTCTGGCTCTCAGATCGACAAAGAGCCGCTCCGGGCGGCTGGCGTACCTGCATCTGTAACTATGCGGTTGCCAGGCCGTTTGTAACATGGATTTCAGGGCCCGTCAAATGCAAAGCAGTGGAGATCCTCTGCGGCGGATGCCCTCAGAGATCCTGGTCGGGGCGTGAAGGCGCCGCGGGGCGACACGCCATCGCAGCCAGCTATGCCATCGCCTGAGCGTCGTGCGCCTTCGGCACATCGAGCAGGCCTCCTACCGCGACATGTTGACAATTTATCATAGGAGTGGTATATTCGCGCCCGCTAGCTGACATGAAGTCACGCTACGCCAACAGCTTCGCTGGAGGTCATGAAGACCACGCCCCGTCCATGAAGGTAGCAGGGAGTGGTCTTTTTTGGTTGAACACGGAGGTGCTTTCATGTGCGAAGCGACCGTGTTGGTTACGGATGCTGATGGCGAACATGTGCTGATGCGCGACGTGATGCAGGTGCGGCCAGAGGGGGATCTGTGGCTGTTCATGTCCCTGCTGGGCGAGCAGAAGCTGGTACGCGGGCGCATCGATAAGATCGACCTGCTCAAGCACCGCATCTACGTGACGCCGCTGCCGGAGCCGATGGCGACCTGACCTCACCGCTGGCCCTTCTCCTGCGAGGAGAGGGGAGCCTGGCGCCTTTGCCTGTAAGGAAAGGGGGCTGGGGGGTTAGGTCGGCGAGACAACCGCATATCTTTGATTTGATTTGAGGCCATGAAGGTCACATCCGGCTTGAAGCCGGACGTCCTTGCATGGCCTTTTTTGTTGATCGCGATCCGGAGGCGCCCCATGTCCATGACCGATATTGAAAAGCTGCGCGCGCTGCTGCCGCACTGGCTGGAGCACAACGCGTCCCATGCCGACGACTACCGCGCGTGGAGCGAGCGGGCGCGGGCGGCCGGCGCCGATCACGTGGCCGAACATCTGGTCGCGGCCGTCGAGAAGCTGGCGGGGGTGAACCGCGACCTGCAAGGTGCGCTGGAGCACCTGGGCGGACCGGATACGGCCGCCAGCCACGACCATCCGTACGTACAACAGCGGCACGACCCCTGAGGAGCTGGCTGGGCATGCTTGCCACCCTATTGCGCGTCGAGAACTTGTGCGTGCATTTCCCGCAGAGCAACGAGCCGACCATTCGGGAGGTCTCTTTTGACCTGAAGCGCGGCCAAAAGACGGCGCTCCTGGGGGAGAGCGGCTGCGGCAAATCGCTCACCGCGCTGGCGTTTTTGCGCCTGTTGCCGCCGCGCTTCCGGGCAACCGGTCGCGCCTGGCTCGGGGAGGAGCTCGACCTGCTCCAGCTGTCAGAGGATGAGATCCGTGCGCTCCGCGGGCGCCGGATCGTCCTGATCCCCCAGGGTGGCATGACCTACCTGAACCCGGTGTTCACGATCGGTTACCAGATAGACGAGGCGCTGCGTCGGGTGGGCGTCGTCGCGCCGCGCCCCAGGCGCGCCAAAATGCTGGAGCTGATGGCGAGGGTTGGCCTGCCCGACCCTCCGCGCCTCGCGCGCCTGTATCCGCACGAGCTATCGGGCGGCATGGCGCAACGCGTCCTGTTGGCGGCCGGCATGGCTGGACAGCCCGATCTGGTCATCGCTGACGAACCAACGCGCGGGCTGGATGAAGACGTCAAGATGTCCTGCATCGCTGTGCTGAAGGATGTATATCGCGACGCAGCCATCTTGTTGATCACACACGACTTCCAGGTCGCGGCTACCTGCGAAAGTTTGATCGTCATGTACGCGGGCGAGATCGTCGAAGCCGGCCCGACAGCGATCGTGCTGTCCCATCCGGTCCATCCATACACGCGCGGGTTGCTGGCCTCGCTGCCACAGAACGGCCTGTGGCCGATCCCCGGTCAGCCACCGTCCATGCTGCATCCACCTGCCGGGTGCCGTTTCCATCCTCGTTGCACGATGGCGGCCGAAGTCTGCTCGCAATTCACCCCCTCGCTGGTCGTGCGCGGTGGCGTGGCGCGGAGGTGCTTTTTTGCTTGAAGTGTTCGGGGTGACCAAGTCATTTCGCCGCGGCCGCTTCCAGCCGCCACACCAGGTCCTGCGGGGCGTCACTTTGCACCTGCGACGCGGGGAGACGTTGGGGATCGTTGGGCCTAGCGGCAGCGGCAAAACCACGCTGGCCAGGATCATCGCCGGCATCCTGAAGCCCGACGCCGGAGAGATCAAGTTGGAGGGCCGGGCCGCCACGTTTCGCACGTTGGCCGAGCGGCGTCGGGTACAGATGATCTTCCAACAACCGACCCTCGCGCTCGACCCACGCCAAAGTATCCTGGACGCCGTCACGGAGCCGCTACTCTACCATCGTCTGGTGCGCAACAAGCGACAGGCTATCGAGCGCGCCAGAGAGCTATTCGCCCTCACCGGCCTCCATGAGGAGATCTTCCTGCGGCGACCGGCGCAGATCTCAGGCGGACAGGCGCAGCGCGTGGTCATCGCCCGGGCGCTGGCCATGGAACCAGAGCTACTGGTAGCCGACGAGCCGACCTCGATGTTGGATGTGTCCGTCCAGGCACAGATCATCCAACTGCTGCGCCAGCTACAAACCAGGGCCGGCCTCGCCATCCTGCTCATTGCGCACGACAACCTGTTGGTACAAGCCGTTTGTTCACGCTACGCCGTGTTGGACCACGGCGTCATCGTGTCGGAACAGGACAATGCGCTCCTGTCATCCCTTCATCTCTCTGAGGAGGAACCATGAACAACATCCACCGTACAAGCGTATCGCCCTGGCACTGGATCGTCGCCGTGGCCCTGACCATGCTACTGGCGGCCTGCGTCGCGCCGGTTGGCATCAGCCAGCCGACGGAGGCCAACCAGCCAGCCGAGGCTGCCCAATCGGCCGTTCCATCGCCGATCGAGCGCATTGTGATCGGCACAACGATGGAAGTCAAGGGCCTGGACATTGACGACTATTACTTCGGCATCATGCGGGCGACCACCACCCACATGGCGCTGATCAAGCTGAATGAGCAGGGTGAATTCGCGGGCGACCTGGCCGAATCCTGGCAGACCGACGACGGGCGCGTCTGGACTTTCAAGCTGAGAGAAGGTCTACAGTGGCACGACGGTGTGGAAGTCCAGGCGGCCGACGTCAAGTTCAGCATGGAATATCTCAAGGAGAAGCTGCCGGTTTATCAGAGCCACCTCAAGCTGCTCCAAACAGTCGAGGCGCCCGACACGAAAACGGTCGTCGTCACGTTGTCCGAGCCAAGCGCCCGCTTTCCGGTGAACCTGTTGGCAGTGCGCATCCTGCCCAAGCACATCTTCGAGAATATTGAAGATCCAAAGAAGTTCAATGACCCCAAGGCCGCTATCGGCTGCGGCCCCTACATCTTCGAGAGCTTCGATGAGGCGAGCGGTCTGGTCACCTTCAAAGCCAACCCCAGGTTCTACCGCGGCGAGCCCAACGTCCATCAGCTCATCTTCCGGCTGTTCAAAAATCCGGACAGCATGTACCTGGCGTTGAAGAAAGGCGAGATCGATTTGACCTATTTCTATGCCGCAGGCGCCGATCCGGCCACCGCGGACGCCCTGGCCAGAGAGCCGAATATCAAGATCATACAGATGGCCAACGGCGGCGTGCCCAACGCGATCTTCTTCCACACCAAGAAGCCGCCGGCAAACGATGCCAGGTTCCGCAAGGCGCTGTCGTATGCGATCAACTACGAGGAGCTGCTGAAGTTGTTCGCCTTTGGCTATGGCAGCGTGCCCCAGGCGGGCTTCGTCCCGGAGGGATCGGCTGGCTTCAGCGCGACCGAGAAGTTACGCTATGCGCCGGACAAAGCGCAGGAGTTGCTGGACGAGTTAGGGTACAAAGATGCCGATGGCAACGGCGTTCGGGATAGAGAAGGCAAGGCGCTGGAGCTGGAGTTCATCGTTCGGAGCGACCTAGCTGAGAACATGCGCATTGCGGAGTTGCTGAAGAAATACTTCGAGGCGGTGGGCGTCGGCGTCAAGCTCAAGCCGGTGGACGCCACCCTGTTCCGGACGATCAGTGACCAGGAAAAATCACACACCTTGTTCCTCTCACGGACCACGACCTGGGGCATGATGATGTGGGGAGGCGCCGGCACCGGCTACTTCGACGCCAGAAACATCGGCTGGGCGATGGTGGATCAGCCCGAGTTTCAGGCGCTGGTGGACAAGCTGCTGAACACGACTGACCCGCAAAAGTCGCGCGAGCTGATGGCTCAGGTTCAACAATTCTACGCTCAAGAGCTGCCCGCCATCCCACTCTACTGGAATCGACTCCTCCAGCCGTACAACGCCCGCTATGAAGGATGGAAAGTGAATCCCATGTATGGGGTCTTGTGGGATGAAAGCTGGTATAACCTGCGCCAGGCAGGTAACTGATGCGTTACGATAGCCAGTTCTGGGCCGAGGCGTGGCGAGAAGCCCGGCAAACTTCCTCGCTCGCCAAGGGCTATCCCAACACCGCCGCATGGACTGCCTTCTGGGACCTGACAGCCGACCACTACGCGCTGCGCAATCGCGAGGCAATGTCGTTTCACGACGCGCTGGTCGCCATGTTGGAGCGCGAAGGAGTGGTCCAGCCGCACAGCGTCGTCCTCGATGTCGGTTGCGGGCCGGGCACCTACGCCATTCCCCTGGCCCGTCGGGCCGCGCGGGTGGTAGGGTTGGACAGCGCTCCCGCGATGCTGGAGGTGATGCGACGGGAAGCGGAATTCTACCAGGTAGCCGGGCGGGTGGAGGCCCGACTCGGCGCCTGGGACGAGGTCCCGGCGACTGCCGATTTCGACCTGGTGTTGGCGGCAAAGAGTCCGGCTATCTACGACTACGACAGCCTGATGAAGATGAATCGGGTTGCGCGCGGTTATGGTTGCCTCATCACGTTCGCAGGCCCTTACAAGCTGGGATTGCGGAATGCTTTGTGGCAGATGGTTACCGGCGCCCCTATCAAAAGCGCCGCGTTCGACTTAATCTACCCCTTCAACATCCTGTACAGCGAGGGATATCTGCCCAATCTGCGCTTCTATGAGTATCGCAGTGCCTTCACCGAGTCCGTGGCGTATTGGACAGAATACTTTCGTTGCTACTTCCGCATCTTCGGCTATGAAGGTCCAGAGACCGACGCGACCATCACGGGCTATCTGCACAGCGTGGCGGTAGATGGGCACTGTCAAGACCAGGAGGAATCCATCATCGCCGTGATGTGGTGGCGTGTGATGAAGCGATGAATCGAGCAGGCCGGGTGGGGCGCGAGTCGGCCCCGCCCGGCTGGCGACAAAACAGACCACAAGGTGAAAGCTTCAAACAATCACGGCCAGGAGGCCAGCGCAGAGCACGCGCTCCATCTCAGAAGCATCGGATCGGTTGAGTAGGGAATGTCGATCTATCGTTTGGTCCGACCGGCACGGCTGGTTGCTTTGCTATGGATCATCATAACTCTCAACTTCATCATCCCGCGGCTGATGCCCGGCGATCCACTCATCCCCTTGCTTGGCCAAGACGTGGCCGCCCTGCCGCACGAGGAACTGCAAAGGTTGCGGGGCGAGCTGGGCCTGGATCGGCCATTGGGCCAACAATACATCGCCTACCTGGGCGCCCTGGCACGCGGAGAGTGGGGGTATTCGTTCCACTACCGGCAGCCAGTGACCAGCCTGATCGGCAAGCACCTGGGGTGGACGCTGTGGATGATCGGCCCGGCTATCATTTTGTCCACTCTATTGGCCCTGACCCTGGGATGCCTCTGCGGCTGGCGCAAAGGCGCTGCGGCCGATATCGTGGTGACCGCTGGCTTCGTCATCCAGTACTCGATGCCCCAGTTCCTGACGGGGATGCTGCTCCTGATATTCCTCGGCAATCATCTGGGATGGTTCCCCCTGGGCGGGCTACGGAGCGCCGGCATCCTCGCGGGGACGCCGGCTGCATTAGCGGATACGGCCCGGCATCTGGTCTTGCCCATCGCGACCCTGACGCTGGCCTCGACCCCGCCTAAGTTCATGGTTATGCGCAACTCGGTGGTTGCCGCGTTGGAGGACCCTTATGTGCTGTACGCCAGGGCCAAAGGGCTAAGCGACAGGCGCGTCCTGTTCGTGCATATCCTCAAGAATGCCAGTCTGCCGCTCATCAGCATCGTAGCGTTGCACATCGGCTTCCTGGTGTCGGGAGCGCTGGTGGTAGAGGTGGTGTTCTCGATCAACGGCATGGGCAGCCTGATCTATGAGGCGGCGTTGTACCGGGATTACCCGCTGTTGCAGGCCTGTTTTCTGATACTGACCCTTGTGGTCGTCACCATGAACCTGCTTGCCGACCTCGCCAGCGGGATGCTTGATCCGCGTATCCGTCGCGGGGCACAGGATCTATTATAGGGAAGCGATCAGCATGGAGCGCAAAGCAAGTCTGTTCCTAGCGCCGGGTGTGATTCTATTGGGTGCGTCCCTGCTGGCCTCATTTTGGCCAGGATTGCTTTCGCCCTACGACCCACGGGCCAGCTTCGAGCCGTATCTGCCGCCATCGTCGGCCCACCGCCTGGGCACGAACGATGTGGGTTACGACATCTTCACTGAGTTAGTGTATGCGGCGCGCGTGTCCCTGGCGGTGGGGGTGCTGTCGGCGACGACCTCAGTGGCGATCGGCACGATCGTGGGGACGCTAGCCGGCTACAGCCAGGGGACCCTGGGCGCCGTGCTGACGGGACTCATCGACACCGTGCTGTTGATCCCCATGCTGCCGCTCCTGATCACCTTGGCAGCCTACCTCGGCCCCAGCATCACAGGGATCGTCTTGCTGATCTCGGCACTGGGATGGTGCTCAACGGCCCGAGCGGTGCGGGCTCGCGTGATGCAACTCCGCGCGCTGCCCTTCGTGGAGGCGCTGACCTCCCTGGGGATCGGCGCCAGACAGATCATCTTTCGACATATCATCCCCAACACGCAGGAGGTGGTGACGGCCAAATTCGTGCTCGCCGTAGCCTGGGCCATGCTCAGCGAGGCATCGTTGAGCTTTATGGGGTTGGGCGATCCCAGCGCGATCACGTGGGGCAGCATGATGCATTTCGCCTTTCGGCGCGGCGGATTCATCCGGGGGATGTTCCATTGGCTGATCCCGCCCGGCGTCTGCATCGCGCTGTGTGCCATGGCCTTCGTGTTCATCGGCCTCTATCTGGAGAGCCGGCAGGCCGGCCCGAGCGATGATCTGATCTTGCGATGATGCGGAGGCGGCAACAGGTGGATGACATCGAGCAATACGACCTGACCCGCCAGCGGCTGCGCGACGCGCTGGCCGGCCAGCTGCCCCCAGGGGCCGACCTGGAAGCCACGCTCACCGCCTACGCCTACTGGGTGTGCAGCGCAGTGCAGCAGCGCAGTGCGGATTGGGCGGCGACGCTGCAAGAGTATATCGGCTACGCACTGCGCGACGCCGCGCGGGAGACCGAGGCCGAGCAGGCCGAGTTCGCGCTGCTGCGCGCTGCGCTGCGCCAGGCGGTTTCAACCGCCGGTGCAGGCGGCCGGCTGCTGTCGGTTGCTGCGCGTCCACCTGCGCCCGTTCAAGGCGCACGGGGGTGATCTGGATCGGCTACTGGACGCATGTCTGGCTGCGGCCGGAACGCCGTGGGGCACGCCGGATGAGCTGGCCGCCATCTGGGCAGAAGCGGCGCAGGCGAGCCGAGCCGGCCGTTGGCCGGCGCTGGGCGACGTGGCGGCCTTCGCCACGTGGCTGGCGGCAAACGGCTATGGGGCCGTCCACCACTCGGCGCAGTATCGCGCGGCTTACCGGCCAGCCTACCGGCTCATCAGCGCAGCCGACTGCGATCGCGTTCTGCTGGTTGCAGGCGCGCCAGGGTGGCGGGGGGGAGCGCGGTAAATGATGGACGCCTCGGTTGTCGATCAACAAGCCTTCTTCGACCGGGCCGCCGCGACCTAGGATGCGCTGGAGACGGACGAAGTGCGCGGCCGGCTGGCCGAGATCATAACGGGGCTGGGCATCGCAGCCGGCGCACAGGTGTTGGATGTCGGCTGCGGCACCGGCATCCTCTTCCCGCTCCTGACGGCTGCCGTCAGCGATCGCGGCTGCGTCGTGGGGCCGGACGTCTCGCGCGCAATAGGGCAACCTGATCCATCTGGACTATGGCAAGAACGCCTTCACCTTCATCCGCCGCGCGGACGGTAAGGCGATCCGCATCGTCGCGCGACCTGACGCGTTCGGCCCGGCCGATCCCGCGCAACAGGCGCTGCGGGCGCGCGTGTTCGCGGGCGAGGCCACGCCCGAGGAACGGGCGCAGTTCACAGCGGCGCAAGCGGCCCGAATGCAGGCGATCCTGGACGCGCCGCTCGACCGGCTATTCGACGTGCGGGCCGTCGCGCCGCGCATCCCGGCGAAGGCGCGCATCCTGGCGTCGCTGACGTGCGAGGCATGCGGCGAGGCGGTCATGGAGACGCGCACGCGGCGCTTCGCCGGCCGCACGCTGTGCATCCCGTGCTTCGAGGCGGCCGAGAAGCGGTGGTGAATGGTTGCAGGGATCCTCTCAATAACCTGGGGGACGCCGGTCGCCCTGGTCCGCGTGGCATAGCCAGGGCGGGCAGACCGGCTGCAAGCTCGCTCAAAGGGGGTTTGCGACCCCCGTCGCCCCTACTTTTTGAGAAGATACGGTTGTAGGACGAGATTCATTTCGTCCTACAGGAGCAAAAGGCTTTTGATCCGACGACTCATCTCCTACGGACTGACGTTGTGGGTCGTGTTGACCCTCAACTTCCTGCTGCCGCGGCTGTTGCCCGGCGACCCGTTGGACGCGCTCTTCGACCGAGACGCAGCGGGCTATGTGGCGGACGATGCGGTGCGCAGCCAACTGGCCGCCTATTACGGATTGGATCGTACCCTGGCCCAGCAATACCTCGCCTACCTGGTCGGCTTTGCGCGGGGCGACCTGGGGTGGTCCCTCTGGCTCAACCGGCCTGTGGCCGAGCTGATCGCCGGCCGGCTGCCGTGGACGCTGCTGCCACACCCACGAGCTGAGCGGTGGCCAACTGCAGCGGGTCGCCATCGCGCGCGCGTTGGTGCTCGATCCCAAGCTGCTGATCGCCGACGAGCCGGTCTCGATGCTCGATCCCAGCGAACAGGCGCGGGTCATCATCCTGCTCAAGCAGATTCAGAACCAACGCGGCATGGGGCTATTGCTCATCTCGCATGACCTGGCACTGGTGCGCAAGGTGGCCGACCGCATCGCGGTAATGCGCCAGGGGGAGATCGTCGAGTGCGGCCCGGCCAGCCGCATCATCACGGCGCCGCAACACGAGTACACGCGCGCGCTCCTGGCCGCCGCGCCGGCGTTCGCGTAGGGGCGCATGGCATGCGCCCGCATGGCATGCGCCCATCACCGGCGCGCAGGGATGGACGCAACGAGGGCGAACGCCGTCCGCCCCTACGGATGGGTGCCATTGTAGGGGCGCACGGCGTGCGCCCACTATCGGCGTGCGCCCGTGGGTGGCGCGTATGGGTGGACGCAACAAGGGCGGACGCCGTCCGCCCCTACGGATGGGTGCCATTGTAGGGGCGCACGGCGTGCGCCCA
>Ga0068707_1001200_pt1 | contig 17913 bp, 14 predicted proteins | sample YNPNPMetaG_FD_66600 | JGI IMG/M metagenome (GOLD analysis project Ga0068707, IMG submission 66600) | Anoxygenic and chlorotrophic microbial mat microbial communities from Yellowstone National Park, USA - YNP NP MetaG | ecosystem: Environmental > Aquatic > Thermal springs > Hot (42-90C) >...
CTTCCGGCGCCACAGACAGTATCAGCCTTTGCGCTGCAGCCGGCCCCACCAGCCTACCGAATCTTGCCCATTTTCATGCTTCCGGGTGCCGGCGCGCCGGCATGATGTCATGCTGTCCCCATGCGCCGGAAGCGACAGCGAGGGCCGGGAGGCCCGAGCCAAGCACGGCCACACGCAGCTCCGCAACCCGCCACCGTCTCCCCAACGCACACCACCCCCGAAGCCTCGCCGAAACCCGGCTGTCCCCCGTGCTGGCGCGAGGGCTGACACGGATCACGGCTTCCATCCCCCCTGCGCCTCCTTCACCGGATTTCCCCTTGCGCTTGCGCAGGGGCTCTCTTCATTGAGCCTTGGTTGCAACTCGCGCCACCGGAACACGGGAACCCGACTATACGCTCCTCGGCAACCTGCCACTCCCTCCCCAGCGCATCGCACGAACCCTGTGACGAAACCAGGCGCCGCAACCGCTCGCTCTTGCCCGCGTTCTCGCGAACCCCGGCCGTCGTTCGCGGCACCGAACCGATGGCCTTTGGAGACGCTTTCGGAGCCGCGAGCGGAGCGAGCGGCTTCGCCCCCCGCACACAACGTTTCGCCGGAAGGGCTTCCAACCGGCTTCTCTCCACGAAAACAGGCGGGTGCTGTTGCTTTGTTTTCGGCATTGGCGGTGCGCCGGCCGTGAGAGTACGCCCCGATGGATTCGCCGGTCGAAAGTGCGGGGGACCCGCGACTCCTCCTTCGCAGGTCCCCCTCACCTCCCGCCATGACCAGTCCCCCGCCGGGAGCAGGCCCGCTCCTCCACCGGAGCCTGCCCCGGCCCGCCCAAGCCGTTGCGCCTTTCCGCGGTGCTGCCTGCATGCCGATAACCACCGGCGAAGCCGCCTTCAACCGCCTCGGCGCGGCCCCGGAAATGCCTCAACGGCGGAGGGAGCCTGGCTGGCAAGTCTGCCAAGCCATTGCCCGGAACCGGACTTTTACGAGCCGTCCGTTCACCAGCCTCCACCCTGACAAACGGAATCCGGCTTCAGGTTTTTCGCCTATGGATGATGTTTGTGTCGAGCCGCTGTGTCCCAAGCATCGCGAATCGCCGACACGGCCCCCGGATCAGGAGAAGTGTTGCGTGAGCTATTCGGCTAATCCGGATGAAAGCAAGGCGCTTCTCCTTCCTGATCGCGCGGCTGTGGCGCGGTCGGCCAACGGCCGTCCGGCTTGCGTGCCGACAACCCTGTTCAGCGGCGCCGGAACAACCATAGCAGGATGGAAAAGACCAGGCTCAGCAACAGGGACGTCATCAGGGGGAAGTAAAACACGCTGTTCTTGCCCCGGATGACGATATCGCCCGGCAACCGGCCGAGCCGGATCGGAAGCTTCGGGAACACATACAGAAGAAGCCCGGTGAGGAAAAGGGCGGCGCCCAGGATCATCAGGCTTCGTCCCAGTTGGCTGATCATGGCTGTTGCGTTGACTCCAGGCCCGGCACGGGCTCATTCCCATGCTACCGCGCGCCGCGTGCGGCGTTGGCATCGGTCCTCGTCACGAGCCGGGCCGCGAATGGCAAAACAAATCAGGCCGTTCACGTTTTATACACACCATTTTCACAGAAATGACATCGTATCTTATTGAAAACAAGGCGAATAAAGTTGCGCCGGGAAGGGCCTTTCCGTGACGATTTCCGTTGACACTTTTCGCGCCTTGTTGCATAGTAAGGATGGTTCCAAGAGGTTCACGGAACAGCGAGCCGAAAGGAACGTAGCGAGTCCGGAGCGATGATCCGGCGGCGAAAACAAAGTCGCTGTCGGGGAGCGACGGGCAATCGGGCGTTCCGGACGGCAAGCCGCCGAGAGAGCAAGCCTTGCGGCGCGCGTTGATCTCGAGGGGCGAAAACCCCGGAGGGGAGCGGCCGGAAGGTTCAGGCTTTCCGGGTTGGCGTCGCTCCGGCGGACAACGGGTCTTGGCCGAAGATCTCCTCGGAGGTTCTCGAGACAACCGGGGAGGGAGGTCAAGGCGGACCGGGTTCGTCGGAAGGCGTCATGGAGGCGAAGAGGCAGGCCAGGATCGGTGACCCCGCCGGGGCCTTCCGGCAACGGAAAGGTCCATGCGGGCGAGAGAAAGGCCGCTTCGAGTTCCCGGCTTCGCGCCGGTTGAGACGCTGGCACGGCGCCTCGCGATGAACCGGTTTCGGGCAAATCCCGGAATCGGGGAGCGAGGGGCCAAGGGTGCCCGGTCAGCCGGATGCGCCACGCTCAAACCCGTCTAGACGGGTTGGGGAGCAAGCTGGATCCGCGGGTCACTTGGAACCATTTTTGTGGGCCCGCCTGCGCCGTGCGGCTCCCCGAGCAGGGTTGAGCCCGGCTGAGGGCGGGCCCACAAGTTTTCCGGCCTCTTCCATCCCCGCAATCCCTCACGCCCCGCAGCGCTTGGTTCAACCCCTGGATTCCCGCACTTCCGGATGACGGGACCGGACCTGCCGCGGTACGCCGGGCGCCGTCCAACCTCCATCCTGTGCGTCCGGCCCGTGCTGGCCCGCTTTGGCGGTTATGCTTCAAAAGTTCAGCAAAAGGCGTGGGTCATGCCAGACCTTTCACAGATGGGTGTAGACAGGAACGCAAAGGAAAGGACAGATGACCCGAAGGAAGGATAGCGCAAAGAGGTGATGGCGGGGCAGGAGGAGTTTCTGCGGCCGCTGATTCAGGAAGTGATCCAGCAGGTGCTGGAAGCGGAGATGGATGAGGCGTTGGAGGCGGGCAAGAGCGAGCGGACGGCGGGGCGGCTTGGCTACCCGGTCGGGCCACTACAGCCGGACGCTGTCGACGCGCGTGGGGAAGCTGGAGTTGCGGGTGCCGCAGGAGCGGCAGGGGCGGTTCCGGACGGAGGTGTTTGAGCGCTATCAGCGGACCGAGAAGGCGCTGGCGGGGGCGCTGGCTGAGACGTACGTCCAAGGGGTTTCGACGCGGAAGGTGAAGGCGATCACGGAGGATTTGTGCGGCCACGAGGTGTCGGCGCCGACGGTGAGCCGGACGAACCAGACGTTGGACGCGGAGCTGGAGAAGTTCGCCAAGCGCCGGCTGGAGGAAGCCTACCCGTACGTGATTCTGGATGCGCGCTACGAGAAGGTGCGGGTGGACGGGGTGATCCGGAGCCAGGCGGTGTGCAGCGCTGCTATGTGCATTTCCTGCGCAACGCGCTGGACTATCTGCCGCGCAAGGCCGACGACGAGTGCATGACGGAGCTTCTCTGGATCTACGACCGCCGCACGACGAGAGGAGGCGCGGGCGGATCTGGCGGCGTGGCTGAAGCAGTGGGGGGCGCGGTATCGGAAGCTGTGCGACTGGGTGGAGGCCAACATCGAGGGGACGCTGTCGTTTTACCAGCTGCCGCGGCAGCATCACAAGAACCTGAAATCGACCAACATGCTGGAGCGACTGAACGAGGAGATCATCAAGCGGCGGACGTGGGTGGTGCGGATCTTTCCGAACGAGGCCGGCTGCCTGCGGCTGATCCGGGCGTTGGCGGTGGAAATGCACGAGAACTGGATCGAAGGGATCCGGTATCTGAACATGGAGGATTTGAGAGAACTCAAGAAAGAGATGAGAAAGGCTGCGGCGTAATGCAAAAGGCCCACCAGCAGGAACACTCACGGTCAGCGGACCCATTCAGGAATTTGCTGAACTTGACCAACACAACCCCCACGCGCGCGAGCGCGAGGGGAATAGCGGGAGCGCCGAGGGGAATAGCGCGAGCGCCGAGGGAGACCGTATTCGAGGGCGCCGGTCTGGGCGCAACTACAGAAGCAGGCTGAAAGGGTCCGCCTTTACACCCGCCGATTCGGGCGTGGAGGCAAGGGCAGAGCATTCGACGGCGGGCGAGGTGTTGAATGACGCCGGAAATCAAACGGCGTCCCCAATTGTTTCCTGGAGAGAGAAGGCCACGGAGGTGGCCCCGGCGGCCGGGAAGGAGCCGGAGCCACTCCGGGAGACTTTGGGGGCGCCGGTCAGCGCTGGGGCATGCGGCGCCGGAGGGAGGCCAGGCCCAGCAGACCAATGGCGATGAGGGCGTAAGTGGACGGCTCCGGGATTTCATTGCCGGGGCCCACCGATCCCTCGCCGGTGATATGGAAGACGGCCAGGAAGATGATGTCGTCGAACGAAGGGTTGTTGGTTTCGATTTTGACCATGGTATCTCCGTCGACCAGATATGGCGCGAGGTTGTACCGTTCGTGATCCTGCTCCATATTGGCGGGAAGATGGGGCGTGAAGGGGTCGTTGTCATCTCCTATGGTGAACAACGCTCCATTGGCTCCGGCGCCATCGTCGAAGTTGCCTGCGGCTGCGGAGATGAGGTTGTTGTTCACCTTGATCACCGAATGCTGGCCGGTGCCGGCAGAACCGTTGGGGTTCTACCCGAATCCGATGCCGAGCCGCATTTCGGCGAAGAAACCGGCAGTGGAGGGGTTGAGCCCGGACGGGAAGGAGGCTGTGAAGGTATCACCGGCCTGGTCCTGGGCGCCGTCCAGGATGGAGACGGTGGAGACGGGGAGGGCGGCATTCGAATAGACCACGACGAGGCCGGTGCCGTCCTGCCTGCTCTCGGTTTCTGTGAAATTGAATGAGTAGGCTCCGCCTGGGCCAGCCTCAATCACGGGTTTCAGGAATGCCGTAACGTCAGCCCGAAACGACTTGAGCCCCCCCGCGTTGCCCAGCAGCGAGTAGTTGAGGGCATTTGCATCGAGGGTTCCGCCAGCAACGCCTCCTCCATAAGTCGAAGAATAGACGTAGGCCCCCAGCACTGTGGAGCCCGAGGGGACGTTGACCGTCAGAGAGCCGGCTTGGGCCAAGGTGCCATGTGCAGCCGTCGAAACCCCGACGTTGCCAACGAAGTTCTGAAACAGGATCGATCCGGCGTGGGCGTTCAAGGCGCCCACGGCCGACAAAATTACGAACAGCGTCAGTTTTCTCATCTTTCCTCCTGTGTCGGCAGACTGTTGGGTATCAAGAATCACCCTGATCCGACACAGGCTGGATGATCCCCTTGGTAGGCACTTCCCGGTGTGTGCTCAAAAGGGTGGATCTGTTCCCTTTAAACAGGATCAAGAAGTACAACTGGTACCAGAACCGAGGCCGCCGTTCAGGCGTGATCCACCCGAAACCGGCTACTAACCAGGGAGACCGGCCATGGTTTCGGGAAAGGCCATCGTGCGAACCTCCGGGCGAGAACGGCTATCGCTGGAGGGAACCAAGAGGCGAGGGGTGCGCAACCCCGTTGGGGCCCTCGCGCGAGCGCGAGGGGAATTGCGCGAGCTCGTGGGGAGACCTGCCGGTGCAGGGGGAAACGCGGCGTGGGAGGCGCCGGGTTGGGGATGTCGGGTGGCTGGAATGCAGGCGGAATCAAAAAGCGGCCTGCCCGAAGGCTGGCCGCGGAGGCTGTTGGGGGGTGAAAAGGCGGGATCAGTCGCCGAGGGCGCCGGCGGTCTCTTCCTGCCTTTCCTTGACGGGGGCGGCGGGTGCGATGCCGTTGATCCGGACGAGACCGGAGTCGGGCTCCTTGAGCACATGCTTGCGGTAGAGGGCCGTCATGCGCTCGTGCTCGGCCTGCTGCTGCATTTTGAGCTTCAGGTCGCGCTCGCGGATCTTCTCTTCGCGGGCGGTCTTGGCGATGCCGAGCTTGTCGAGGCCGGTCTGGCGCTCTTTGGTGACGATTTCGTCGCCGAGGACGAAGTGGAATACATTGTCCTGGGCGGCGCCCAACCATTCCCGCAGGCCGTCGAGTTGCTTTTCGATTGCCCTCATATGTCAGAAACACCCCCTGTTTCCAGCTTGCCGACAGCGTGCATCGGGACACTGAAAGGGGCTGCAATGCTCCGCGCCCCGCCGCCGGCGCGGCTTCGCGGTCTCCACCCTTCCTCACGCATCCATGCCGGGCAAGGAAGCGGGAGCTGCTGCCTCCAATAACAACCTGGCCGGGGCTGGGCTTCCCGTGGCGCCATCAGTCGGTGGTCCGCTTCCTGGCGTGCGAGTTCCCGCTGCCTCGGCGGCAAGGTCGCCCAGGAGGGCTGCCCGCCTTTTCCATTTCCGCTGTCAGGTTCAGCGAGGAACGCAACCGTGGCTCTTCCGTGCTCGCAGCGCTCTCTCGCTCCGCGTTCCCCGTCCCACGCTGTCCGCTCCATCCCGTCCATGAATCAAGGCAGGCGCCCGGGCAGTCGGCGCAGTCCGGCAGATCACAGTTGTTCTGTTGTCCACGTGCAGCGACCCGAAAGATATCTGCCGGATAGCGGTACAGTTCTTGTGGCCCTGTACGGGTTTGATTGTGAAAAGTGAAAGTGCCGCTGAAACGTCTGCCGTCAGCCTGCGGTATGACCGCCGGCGCCGGACCCGGCCTGTGCCCCGGTCAGCGCCGCGTGGATTTCCCGCGCCGCGCGCATGCCCTCGGCCACCGCCTCCACCACGGTGGCGCCGCCGTTGACGATGTCGCCGGCCGCCCAGACGCGCTCCCGCGAGGTCATCAACGTTCCCGGCCGGGTTCGTATCGTGCCCTGCCGCGTGAACTCCACGCCCGCAAGCGCTTGACGGATGGTCTCATCCACCGTCTGCCCGATCGCTTCCACTGCCACGTCGCACGGCAGCACATGCTCGGTGCCCGAAAGCGGCGCCGGCCGTCGGCGCCCGCTCGCGTCGGGCTCGCCCAGCCGCGTGCGCACCACGCGCAGCCCGGCCAGGCGGCCGTCGGCGCCCGCAACATAATCGAGCGGTTGTGTCAGAACCAGAAAATGGACGCCGGCCCGCACCGCCGCGTCCCGTTCCTCCGGCCACGCGGGCATTTCCGCGAACGACCTCCGGTAGACGAGAAACACATCCTGCGCCCCGGCCCGAAGGGCCGAAAGCGCCGCGTCGATGGCCGTATTGCCGCCGCCGAGCACCGCCACCGCGCCTTCGACCCGTTCCCCGCCGTGCTTCACCCGCCGCAGAAAATCAAGCGCCCCATAGACGCCCTGCGGGCGCACGGAGCTTTCCAGCGCGACGGACCGCGTCAGGCCGATCGCCAACAGGACGGCATGAAAGCCTTCCGCGAGAAGGGAGTCCAGTGAACAGCTCAAGCCCAGCTCGAAGCGGCGGCGCACGATGCCGCCCGAAGCCAGCAGCGCGTCTTCCAGCTCGCGCCGCAGAATCTCGTCCGGGAGCCGGTCCGGCGGAATCGTGTCCCGCGCGACGCCTCCTGCATCGGCTTCACGGTCGAGCAGCACGACCTCGTGTCCTGAGGCGGCCAGGCTCACTGCGGCTGCGATGCCCGCCGCCCCGGCCCCCACCACCGCCACGCGGAAGCCCGTGGGCGCGGGGCGCGGCTGCGGCTCGCGGCTCCAGCCCTCTTCCAGCGCCATTCGGGAGACCCACCGTTGCAGGTGCCGGATCGGCACGGGTTCCGAATAATGCTCGTTGATGCAGGCCGACTCGCACAGCGTCTCCGAGGGGCAGACGTAGCCGCACACCGCAGCCAGAACATTCGCCTCACGAATTGTTTCGTACGCATCCCGGTATCTTCCTTCGACGATCGCCTGAATGAATTTCGGGATGTTGATGCCCGCCGGACACTTCGGCACGCACGTCGGATCGTTGCATTGCCGGCACGTGGCCGCCTCCTTGCGGATCGTGTCCAGTGCCTCGGCCCGGCCCGCCTTGTAAATCGGCTCGTAGATGGCGGCATCGCGCGGCACGCATCCCGTGCGCCCCCCGTCTCGCATGATCTGCGTGCAGGCCGAGCAGGCCACGCAGACTTTCTCCGGATCCAGGCTGCGTCCCGCCAGCACTTCGCGCGGGAAATCCGGGTAGGCGAACGCCATCCTTCCGCCGCCCACCAGCGACACCCACCCCCGCTCCACGGCCGCGGCAGCCACGTGCGGGAGGAACTGCCGCAGCCACGAATACCCGCCGCCGACGACCGGCAGCGCCGGATGCGTCTGCTGCACCTCGCGCACGATATGCAGGAACCGCGCCACGCCTTCCAGCGGATGTTCCGGCGGCAGCGGCGCGCCCGCGATCGGCAGGTCGAACGGGCGGTTCACATGCGGGTTGAAGTACGGGTTGCCGATGGTGATGTTGACGAGCGGCGCGCCGGAGTCCTGGAGGAATCCCACCAGGCGCAGCGGCTCGGTAAGGTCGGGCCGGTCGCTGCCGTCGGCGGCCATGCCCCAGCCGTAAGGGTATGGCATGGCATCGTAGGCATTCATTCGGGTCGTGACGGCGATGCCGGGCACGGCCGCGCGAATCTTGCCCACTACATTGCGGAAGAAGCGGGTGCGGTTGTCGAACTCCGGCCCGCCGTAGCGCGAGTTCTCGCGCGTGAAGGAGGCGTGCAGCTCGCTCACCAGGTACCGGTGGCAGGCCTTCACGTCCACGGCGTCGAAGCCTGCCTCGCGCGCGCAGCGGGCGGCTTCAACATAAACGTCCTCGAGTCTCTCCAGCTCTTCATCCGTGATCAGCGGATAGTCAGGCGGCAGGCCCATCACCGGGTCCAGGTATTTCGAATGGTGAGCGATGATCGGCGCAGGCTTCCTTCCGGGCTTCGAGTAGCGCCCGGAGTGCGTCAACTGGAGGACGAACACGGGGCGGTGCGACGCGCCCATCGTTTCGGCCGCTGCCCGCCTCGCCTCATCCAGCAGCCGCGCGAAGCCGGCGACGTTGTTCTTGTGGATCCACAACTGGCGCGGGTTGGCCCGCCCCTCCGGAACCACGGCGCACGCTTCCACCCACAGCAGCCCGGCGCCGCCCGCGGCGAACCGGCGGTAGCGGCGAAAGGTCAGCTCGTCCGGCGCCCCGTCCGTCGTGCCGTCGCAGCCCTCCATCGGCAGCACGACGAAACGGTTCGGCAGACGGAAGCTTCCGCAATCGAGCGGCGCGGCCAGCGGCGAAACATCTTCCGAAACCGGGATGTCCAGCCCGAGCCGCTCGATGTCCCGGGCCAGGTCCTCAAGCGAGTGGTAGTGAAACGGCTGATGCGAAAACATGGGCGCTTCGATACAAACATATCAGACCGCGGAGTCTGATTTTGCCCGGCCGCCCGCCCACGCCCTCACGCCACAGTTGGGGACAGCCTGAATTGAGCCCTTGGCGTCCCCCTTCGCGTCCATCCCGGCCGCCTCGTCTGGGGGAAGCCCGCGGGGGCTTTCGACTTTTCAAGGATCGCCCCGGGGCCCTTCCGCAACCCCCGCTTTCCGCGCGCGCCGGCCGGCTAGACCGGCCGGCGTTGTCTTGCCTTGACCCTGCCGCCCGCCGCCTCACTCCCCCATCGGCTCCGCCGCCCAGCGGCCTCGCTCCTGCAACCGCCGCACCTCCTCGAGCGCCAGCTCTCTCAGCCGCAGCGTGTCGATTTTCGCCACGCGGTTCAGCGGCATCTGGCCCGGCTCGAGGATCACATAATGCAGCGGCCGCTTGTACGAGGTCAGCCCTCGCGCATGTTTGCGCAGCTCCGCTTCCGTCAACTCTGCGCCCGGGCGCTTCTCGACAAACGCCACGATGGCTTCCACCCAGATCGGATGCGGCACGCCCACCACGCCGCAGGAGGCCACCTTGTCGGAAAGCGTGCAGATGTAGTCCTCCACGTCGCCGGGAAACACCTGGTAGCCCGCGGGCTTGATCACCCATTTGGCCCGCCCGTTGAAATGCAGCCCCTCCGCGTCGACGTAACCCATGTCGCCCGTGTAGAGCCACCCGTCGGTGGAGATCGTGCGCCGCGTCGCCTCCTCGTCGTTCACATAGTCGGCGAACGTCTGCGGCCCGCGGAAGCACACATGGCCGATTTCCCCTTGCGGCAGCTCCGCCCCCGCGCTGCCGTCATCCCGCATCGGCTCGCGGATCGTCATCGGATACACTGGCGCTGCATGGCCGAGGCTTGCCGCCACGCGGTCCACATCGCCGGTCACCGGCGTATAGGTGCAGAACCCGGATGCCTCCGTCAACCCCAGGCCCGTTCCGATCCGCGGCGCCATCGTCCGCAGCTTCTCCAGAAACGGGCGCGGCACGCTCTGGCCGCCGTAAACGGCAATCTCCAGCGACCCAAGATCCCGCTTCTCATACTCCGAGTGCCGCCACTCCATGTGGAACATCGCGGGGATCTGGCCGAGCAGCCGCACGCGGTATTTTTCGATTGCCTCCAGCGTCTTTCCGGGGTCGAACAGCTCCAGCGTCACCGCCGTGCCGCCCCAGAACAGCGTCGTCATGAGCAGTTCCGCCTGACAGCCCACGTGCGACGGCGGCAAATGGACCATCACGCGCGAGGCTTCGAACTCGAAAGCGGTGCCCAGGCAGTAGTTCTGCACGGCGATGCCGCGGTGCGTGAGCAGCGCCGCCTTGGGCGCGCCGGTCGATCCCGTGGTGAAAATCACCTGCGCGCCGTCTTCCGGCCGGATGTCCGGCAGCGGCGTGTCGGCGGGAATTTCTCCCGCTTTTTTCAGAAATTCGTGCAATCCGGCACCATCCAGCACGGTCTCGAGCGTCGGCACGTCGGCAGACACGCTGTGCGGCAGCGCCGTCGCGTAGCCGCGCGCCCCCACCAGCCGCAGCGCCCGCGCCAGCTCGTCCCGCGAAAGCCGCAAATCGAGCGGCACGTGAATCACCCCCGCCCGGAAGCACGCATACTCGAGCACGATATGGTCGTCCGTGAGGGGCAGGGAAGTGGCGAAAAAATCCCCCTTGCGGAAACCGAGCCGAGCAAGCGCCCGCGCCGCAGCCAGCGAGCGGTCCCGCAGCTCGCCATAGGTCATCGACGTGCCGCGGGTGGCGTTGAGAATCGCCGGCTGCTCCGGCTGCCGCGCCGCCCGCTCGTCCACCACCCGGTGCAAAAGCTGGCGCGGCGCGAAACGGGAGTGGAAGTCTTCCCACGTGCAGGCGAGAACGTTCATCTTCGATATCATCCATTAACGATGAAGGTGCTCGCAATCGGCTGCCTGCTCGCAGCGGCCGCTCCCGCGCAACCCTGGTTGTGCACTTCCTTCCGGGGCAACGGCGAAAGCGGCGTGTACTTCGCTTTATCGGACGACGGATACCGCTGGGAGCCCGTGCGCGGCGACAGGCCCGCCGTGCAGCCGCAAATTCGCGGCATGCTGATGCGCGACCCCTTCCTCGTGCGCGGCCCGGATGGCCTCTGGCACATGCTCTGGACCACCGGCTGGAACCGCTCGAAAGAGGACGGCTCGCTCACCATCGGTTACGCCAGTTCGCCCGACCTCGTCCGCTGGCCGGCGCAAAGGCTCATCCCCATCCCTCTGGAGGGCGCGCGCAACGCCTGGGCCCCGGAGGCGGTCTGGCATCTCAAACAGAAACAGTGGATCGTGTTCTGGGCCAGTACGATTCCGGGCCGCTTTCCCGATAGCGAAACCAGCGGCGGCTCGGGTTACAACCACCGCATCTGGGCCATGCGCACGCGGGATTTCCGGACGTTCACGAAGCCGGAACTGTTCTTCGATCCCGGCTTCAACTGCATCGATTCCACTCTCGTCCGGGCCGGCCGGCGCTGGCTCATGGTCTTCAAGGACGAGCGCCGAGACCCCCTGAAGAAGAACCTGCGCCTCGCCTGGGCGAGCGATCCCGCCGGCCCGTGGCAGCCAGAGCCGGATTCCTTCTCGAAGTCCTGGGTCGAAGGCCCATCGGTGGCAAGAATCCAGGGCTACTGGTTTGTCTACTTCGACCACTACGGCAAGCCGCAGCATTACGGCGCCTACCGCACTCGGGACTGGAAAAGCTTCGAGGACGTCACCGATAAGCTCCAGTTCCCGCCCGGTCACCGCCACGGCACCGTCGTCCGCATCACCCGGCAAGACAGAAAACGGCTCAAGGAAATGCAGTAGGAGCGGCTACCTCCGCCCGCCAAAGTGCGCAGTCATTGGTTTCAACCGCACGGGGCCGAGGCTCTCGAGGATCTGCACCCGCAGCCTGTTGGTTTCAATGGGGTCGAAGACGACGATCCGCTTGTAGCCGATCGTCGAGCCGCGCGCCACCTCTTTCCAACGGTCGCCCGTCCAGGCCTCGACCGCAAACAACCGCACCATCTGCCCATAGGCCAGATCTTCGGCCAGCGCCACGCGGTCCACAGGCTGCTTCTCCCTGATCCAAAGAATTTCCGGGTTGTTCCGGTCCGCCGCCGCCAGCGGTTTGCCATAAATCCGCCGGATTTCCGCCCCGAATTCCTCCAGCCTTTTTACGTCTGATTCAGGCAAAAGGCCGCGGCTGTCCGGCGCAATTCCCAGCACAAGCTGTGCGCCGCGTCCCACTGTTTTGTGGTAGATTTCCATCAGTTCATCGAGCGATTTCAGCCGCTTTTCCGAGTTCGGGTGCCAGAACCAGTGGCCGTGCCGCAGCGGCGTGTCCGCCTCGGCCGGGCGCCACCGCACGATGCCGTAGTTGTCCACCACGTTCCAGTTCTCCTCGTGGGCGAAGCCGCTCTCGTTGCCCACCCAGCGGATGTCGCCATAAGGCATGAAGTCGAGGCTCGCAAACAGCAGCGCGTTGGGCTGGTACGTCCGCATCGTGCGGATGTAACGGACGAAGTCATAAACGTGGCCCTCGCTGCCCGCGCCGTCCAGCCAGAATTCCGTGAGCGGGCCGTACTGCGTGGCCAATTCGGTCATTTGCGCCACGTAATAGTCGTCGTATTTCTTGTTGTCTGCATAGCGCGGGTCGTGCCGGTCCCAGGGAGAAAGATAGATCCCGAACCGGAGCCCGTGCTTGCGGCACGCCTGCTCGACTTCGCGCACGACGTCGCCCTTGCCCTGCCTCCACGGGCTGCGCTTCACGCTGTAATCGGTGTGGCGCGAGGGCCAGAGGCAGAAGCCGTCGTGGTGCTTGGCCACCATGATCAGGTAGCGCGCGCCGCCCGCTTTCGCCGCGCGCACCCACTGCTCCGCATCGAGCTGCTTCGGGTCGAAGACCGCCGGGTCGGCCTTGCCGTCGCCCCACTCGCGGTCCATGAACGTGTTGGGCCCGAAATGCACCAGCACGCCGATCTCCAGCTCGTGCCAGCCGAGCTGTTGGGGACTCGGGCGGATATCGGCGAAGTTCTGCCCAAAAAGCGCCGTGGCAAACAGGAAAAGCGCAGTGGAAAACCTCATGGAGCGAGCCTATCACGCTGTTGTCCGCGAGCGGGGCGCGTCTCGCTGTTTGCGATTTCCTGGCGGCAGTCGGGCAGAACTCGATCCCGCGGACAGACCTGACGCCAGCGTGCGGCGAGCCCGGCTGCAAGGCCAGCCTCCCGGATTCCGGCGAGCGGGTCTGAACCGGTTGCCGCCTCGCCTTCAGAGCCGCGCGCGAAGCAGGCCGAAGGCCTGCGAGAGTGAGCGGTCCCGTGACTGGTCAAGGGGCATCCGATGCGGCGCGCGCAGCGGCCGCAAACGGGGGCTGAGACCTCTGTCCCGCTCCACCACCGCTCCAATCCTTCAACAAAGTGCAGCCGTGGACGGAGGTGTCTGTCCCCACGCGCCGGAAGCGACGGCGAGGGCCGTCAGGCCCGAGCCGAGCCCGGCTGCACGTTTCTCCGCAATCCCCAATGCCTCCCCAACGCAAAACATCTCCGAAGCCTCACCGAAATCCGGATTTCCTCCTGCGCTTGCGCCGGGGCTCTCCTCGTGCTGGAGCCCGGCTCCCCGGCGCACAACACCTTCGCGCCGAATGGGGTCTGACCCCTCTGTCCCCTTTTTGCCAAGCGTGGTTCTGTTCCGTCCCCCTTCCGCTGGAATTCAACCCGGGTTCTGTTGGCAGCGCTCGCGGCTCCGAACCACTCCAGCCACGCCTGCGGAAACGCCATCGGAGCGAGCGGTCCCAACGATGCGCCGGCCGAATACAGCGGGCGGTCTCCCGCGATGGCGCGACCCGATATGCCAGGCTTTCCGAACCCGACCCGACCCCTCCGTCCCGTCCCGTTCCCTCTTGCGATCAGGCTACACGCACGGTGCGAGGGTCCTTTCCCCCGCGGCGGAAGCATCCCGCACCCCTCCGCATGGAGCCCGCCCGTGATATCGTGCCTTCGTGGTCATCAAGAGCTTCAGCATCCACCCGCTGGCGGTCGCCGACCCGCCCCTGCGCAGCTCTTACGGCCTTCATGCGCCTTACGCCCTGCGCACAGTCATCCGGCTGGACACGACCGACGGCATTTCCGGCGCGGCCGAGGCGCACGGGGGCGAAGGCTCGGTGGCGGCCCTCGAGGCCATCCGCAAGCACGTTCTCGGCATGGATCCGTTCGCCCTTCACGCGCTGTGGATGCGCTGGGGCGCCGGCGAAAGCAGCGGGGACCGCTCGCAAACATGGCTTGTCCCCGGCGAGAATCCTGCCGATGCCCGGCGGCGCGCTTTTGCCGCCGTCGAGGCTGCCTGCCTCGACATCATCGGCAAGGCTGTGGGCAAGCCGGTCTGCGATCTGCTCGGCGGCCGGGCCCGCGATGCCGCCCCGTTTTCCGCCTATCTGTTTTACAAGCACGCGGGCGGAGGCGGGGAAGGCGCCGACGCGCGCGTGGACGAATATGGCGAGTGTCTGACGCCGGAATCCATCGTTCGCCAGTGCCGTCAGATGATCGGCCGCTATGGTTTCCGGGAAATCAAACTGAAGGGCGGCGTGCTCGAGCCGGAACTGGAAATCCGTACCATGCGCCTCCTGCGCGAGGAATTCGGTCCCTCTTATCCGCTGCGCATCGACCCGAACTGCGCCTGGACCGTGGAGACCAGCGTGCGCGTCGGCCTGGCGCTCAAGGAGGAGCTATCCGGCGGTGGCTATCTGGAAGACCCCACGGCGGGGCTTGAGGGCATGGCGGAAGTCCGGCGCCGCCTGCTCAAAGCCGGCGCCGACATTCCGCTGGCCTCCAACGTGGCCGTTACCGGTTTCGAGCACGTCGTGCCGGCTTGGCGCACAGGCGCCGCGCAGGTGATTCTCTCCGATCCTCACTACTGGGGCGGCATCCGCGCTGTCCAGAGGCTGGGGGACCTGTGCGAAAACCTCGGGCTCGGCCTGTCGATGCATTCCAACAACCACCTCGGCCTCAGCCTGCTCATCATGGCCCATTCCTGCTGCGCCACGCCGTGGATGAAATTTGCCTGCGACACCCACTACCCCTGGCAGCAAGAAAAAGACGAGATTCTCGCGGGCGGCCGTGTGAGATTCGAGCAGGGTTCGGTCCGCATTCCCGAGCGCCCGGGCCTCGGGGCGGAAATCGACTGGGACCAGGTAGCGCGGCTCGAGGAACGATATCGCAAGCTGCCCTACCGGAAAAGGGATGATGCGGAGGAAATGCGCAAGCATGTCGACCCGGCCTGGAAACGGATCGTTCCGCGGTGGTGATCTGGCGGGTCCTGTCAGGCGGGGCCGGAAAAGCCCCGCTACCCGTCCGGGCTGAAAAAGCTGTTGCCCGTTTGCGTCCGCCCCTCCCCTGAAGGTATCCACGGCGGAGCCGCCGCTTAAGCCGGCGGCTCCGCCCGTTGCGCTCAGCTCTTCTTCGAGGTCACTGCGGAGAAGGTGGTCACGGCCAGCTCCACCTTCGTGCTGCCGCAGTGCGGGCACTCGACCTTCTTCTTGCCGAGCTCGTCCATGTGCATCACTTTCTCAAACTCTTTCTTGCAATCCTTGCAGACATAGACATAGTGAGGCATACGGAACCTCCCGTCTCTACTTCCTCTCATACACCAGGACGGCTGCTGTTTCCAGGGTGGCGGGTCTTCCTGCCCGGATCAAGCGCTGGCGCCCGTCGCCCGGTCGCCCGCCCTCCCCTGAACGTGGGATTGTAAGAAGATTTCAAACGTGTTAGTGTCAGGGTGACGGCGGTTGTTGGAGAGCCGCCGCCGGGTAGCACTGATGCAACGGTCCTTGCGCCGCGCCATCCTGCCAACCCCCCTCCAAAGGAGGCGAGGCGCAGACCTCCCCAAAGCACAAGGAGAACGTTTCACATGGAGAACTTCACCCAGGATCAACTGAAAGAGTACCTCATGCAACACAACGAGGAGTTTCGGGCTCTCGCCGAAAAGCACGCCGAGTACAAGCGGCTGATCGAGGCCATCGAGTCGAAACCGCACCTCACGCCTGAGGACGAGCTGGAGGAACACCGGCTGAAAAAGCTCAAGCTTCATGTGAAGGACCAGATGCATCAGATCATGGCCCGCTACAAGGCAAGCCAGGTGGCTTGAGCGGAGGGAACGCGCAAAAGGTTTTCCCTTGCGCACGAGGAAAGCCCGGCCCGTTTCGACGGGCCGGGTTTTTTCTGTCTTGAGGGCCTGCTCCCCCATCGGTCCCTGTCTTGCCCGAAGAAAGCGCCGCCTTGTACCATAGCTGCGATGTTGCGCAGATTGCGGGAAGAACCATTTCACCACTGCGGCGCAGTGCGTGGTTCGGAATGGCTGAAGAATTTCTCGCCAGGGGTTCCAGGCCGGCCTCCCGAAGAGGATCGTCCGGCCCCCTCGCGCCAGTGCGGACGTTCGCGTTCGGGCGGGAGGCGGCGCACCCGCCCCGGTGTGCACACCGCCTCTCTGTGGGCGGCATCTTCTCTTTTCCTTGGCGCCATGCTGGCTCTCTCCGGTTGCGGGTCGCCGCCCCCGACGCCTGAACAGGCGGCGGCAGCGGTGCTGGCCAGCGAGCCGTTTCGCACCGCCCGCATTGTGACTCTACCCGCCCGGCATGCGGGGTCATGTTCGGAGGCGATGGCGGCTCAGCCGGAATGGAACCGCTGGGTTCAGCTCGGCCTGGGCGCCGCCGCGCCCGTCATGGCCTCCGAGGGTCCATACTGCCGCTTTGCGCTGGAGGAAGCGGTTGAGCGGGAGGCGCGGAACTGGAGCCACAGAATTCCGCAAAGTGCGTCTCAATCGCCTGAATCGCTGGTCGTTCCCGTGGCGGTGCGTTCCCTGTTGCGCATTTCCGAGATCCGCGCGGTGGGCCGAGGAGTCGCCGAGGCGGTGATCGAATGGCAATGGCGGCCGAATCTCGCCGGACAGCGCCTCGGGGTGGATTCTCGCCCGCATAGCGGGTGGGCTCAATTGGTATTGGATGAGTCGGGATGGAGAGCCACGCGGGTGGAAGCCACATCAGAGTAATCCCTCTCCCGGACCTCAGGTAATCCACCACCGGAACTAGGTGAGTCCCAATTCAGGGTCTACGGTACCAGCCTGTGAAAAAGTCTATTGACAAACGTCAAACGACAGGTGATAATCGGCTTACCCCACCAAGCTGGGTGGTCCCTCCGGGTGGAAAAAGGGTGTTGGGACTCAGAGGGCGGTAGCCTGCTCTGTCGGCCTTGGTTTCGGTTCCCGATTCACCCGGACAGGGGTAATACAGGACCAGCAGATCCTGTTTCCGCCCCTTCCGGCCGCCGGTTGACGAGCCTCCAGAATGACCCCCGGGTTAGCCGTAGACATTCCGCCGAGGAAGGTTCCCCGGCTTGAGACTGTCCGCGCGGCAGGCCTCTCCGAGATGCCCGCCTTGTCGCGGCTGGTTGCGGTCTTCACGCTGCATGTCCTGTTGGGGCTGGCCATGCACAGGCTGTCCGCCCTGGCCACGCTGCACACGTTCTCGACCGTGCTTGCCGTGCTGGCAGTGGCCCTGTATACGAAGAACCCTGCCGTGGTGTTGATGTGCGCGGCCTACGTCAGCGGCTCGGAAGTGTTGTGGCGGATGTCGAAGTCCTACACCTTCCATGAAACAGCCAAGTACACGGTGACCCTGCTGTGCCTGATCGGGCTGGTGCGGCTGCGGAAGGTGCGGCTGCCCGGGCCGGCGGTGTTATATCTGGCGTTGCTGCTGCCGGCGGCGGTATTTCCCTTCGTCTATTTCCCGCTCGACACATTCCGCAAGCAGGTGATGTTCCACCTGTCCGGGCCCATTTGCATCGCCTTTTGCATCGTGTATTGCGCGAATGCCCGGATTTCTTTGACGGAATTATGGAAAGTGGTGCTGGGATTCGTGG
>Ga0068707_1001202_pt1 | contig 17899 bp, 16 predicted proteins | sample YNPNPMetaG_FD_66600 | JGI IMG/M metagenome (GOLD analysis project Ga0068707, IMG submission 66600) | Anoxygenic and chlorotrophic microbial mat microbial communities from Yellowstone National Park, USA - YNP NP MetaG | ecosystem: Environmental > Aquatic > Thermal springs > Hot (42-90C) >...
CTGCGATTGAATCCGCGCCCAGCGCGCCTCCGGCGGCACCCAGAAGACGTTGAGGGCGCGGTACTCGTCCGGGTCTTCGGGATCAGCGCCCTGGTCGCGTTCCGTTTCCAGGCGGGCGTGCGTCTCCTCGAAGGCATCGGAGATGTACTTCAGGAAAATCAGCCCCAGCACGACGTGCTTGTACTCGGCGGCGTCCATGCTGCCGCGCAGCGTATCCGCTGCCGCCCATAGCTCTTTCTCAAAGCCAATCGTGGCGCCGTTAGTCGTTTCTTTCACCATCCACCCTCCCGAGGTCCGAACGTGGGAAAACGGCCGTTATTCCGGCCATCACGTGTGCGTAAAATTATACATCAAAACACCATGGAACAAAAAATACAATACCCCGAAGTACCAGGGAGAACTCTGTAATTCACGGTTCGCTATTTTTTGACCGGATCTTGAGCATGAGTCTACACCAAGAACTCACCGCAGAACGCAGAGTTTTTTAATCAAGCCTTTTTTGCGCCTCAGCAGCGAAGCGTTTTTACGAGCGAGGCGGCCTGGGGATGCCGCCCCTCTTACAGGCTACAGGCGCTCGAGGGCAGAAAGCGGCGCGGTTTCAACCGCCAGCCTGAGCAGTTACAGCCCAGCAATGGATGCCAGGGCAAAAAAACCGAAGCCGACTTCAAAGCCCCATAGGCGCTGCGGTCCGGAGAGGGTACAGGCCCCCCGAATTCCGCCCATCCCTTCCTATGGTACAATACCCATGTGCCCCGCATTTTGGACATGGCGGACGCTCATCCCTTAAGGAGGCGCTATGCGTCGTAAGGATCGGGAAATGACCAGCCGGGCTGAGCTAGATGCGCTCATCTACCGCTGCGAAGTGTGCCGTCTGGGCCTGAGTGTGGCCGATCAGCCTTACGTGGTCCCTCTGTTTTTCGGTTACGACGGCAGACGGCTTTATCTGCACTGCGCGCACACGGGGCGCAAGCTGGAGCTGCTGCGTCAGAATCCGCGCGTCTGTGTGGAGTTTGATGTGTTGTTGGGCCTGGAGCGCAACGAAAAGCCCTGCGCCTGGAGTGCCCGCTATCAGAGCGTGATTGGAACAGGCACGGCGCGTATCGTCGAAAGTGTGGAAGAGAAACAGGTGGCGTTGGTCCTGATGATGGCCCATTACGGCGCGCCGGACGCGCGTTTCACCGCGGAGGAAGCTGCCAACGTAACGGTGCTCTGCGTTGAGCTGGAGGAGCTGACTGGCAAACAGCGCCTCTGAACAGCAGATTTCCATTTGGCCATTGAGGAGGAAAGATGCTCAAATCTAAACCCTGGCTCAAAGTGCTCTTAATTACCCTGGCAGGGGTGCTGGTGGGATTGCCCCTGCTGAGCTTGCTGCTCTACCGTCTGAGCGATGTGACCAACGGTGAGATGACCGTGGCGGGTGAAAAGCGCCGCTATCTGTTGTACGTGCCACCGACTTACGATCCCGCCCACCCTACGGCGCTGGTGATCAGCCTGCATGGGTTTGCCCAATGGCCCGCCCATCAAAGCCTGGTGACGCACTGGAAGCGCCTGGCCGATGAACACGGCTTCATCCTGGTGCATCCCGCAGGGACGGGACGCCCGCTCCGCTGGCGCGCCAACACCGCGGACGCGGCCCAACAACCGGACGTGGCCTTTCTGGATGCGCTGATCACGCAGTTGCAAAGCACCTATGCCATTGATCCGCAGCGCATCTACATCAACGGCCTTTCCAACGGCGGGGGCATGTCCTTTGTGGCAAGCTGCGCCCTGGCCGACCGCATCGCGGCCTGGGGCGGCGTCGGCGGCGCTTACCTCTACCCCTGGGAGGCCTGCACCCCCTCCCGCCCCGTGCCGGCCATCCTGTTTCACGGGGAGGCCGATCCCATTGTGCCCTATCAGGGCGGACCAAGCCGCATGTTCAACGTACCCTTCCCCGCCATCCCCGCATGGGTCAACACCTACGCCCAGCGCAACGGCTGCACTCTTCCTGCCCAACAGGAACAGGTGAGCGATGAGGTGACCCGCTGGCGTTACCCGGGCTGTCAGGCTGATGTCGTTTTCTACGCCATCGCGGGAGGTGGGCACACCTGGCCCGGCGGAACCGGCCTGCCTGAAAGCCTCGTCGGACCGACCAACAAAGATATTGACGCAACCGGGCTGATGTGGGAGTTTTTCGCCGCTCACCCGCTCCCGTCTCAGACGCCCTGAAGGCTCACAAAAGATATGCGCAGGTCGTAATCTCTTGCCAAAAATCTTGATTCCAGGGATAATAAAGAAGCGCTGCGGACATGGCAGCGCCTATTTCAGGATTTAAGGTGAGCTATGGGACTCTTGTTGGCAAATCTGGATACGCTCGAAAAGCTGATTGGTCTGGCGGTGACGGTGCTTTCCCTGCTGGGGTTTACGGAATACGCCCGGCGGGCCGGCACGCTGGAGAAGTTGACGGGGCTGGCTGTGTACGTCCTGCGCGCGGCCTGCATCGGCGCGGGATTTGGCCTGCTCTTCGCCCTCACCCTGGCCCGCGACACGTTTTGGGCGAACGCCATGGTGAGCGTAGCGCTGGTTACCATGCTTATGAGCGCCCTCACCTGGACCCTGGCGACCCTTTTTTCCGTCGAAAACGGGGGGTTCTGGATCGGTGGCATCGGCGGGACGACACTCTGGCTGGTTTTTAAATTTATCGAACGCGCCCCGCTGAATAACTGGATTGAGCTACTTGGCTTTGTCTGCCTGGGCGGATTAACCAGCCTGCTGCTGCAATGGGTGGAAGAGCCACCCAAGGTCCCAGCCCTCAAGACCTGGTTGCTCCCCTTACGTCGTTGGTCGCGGCGGACGCATCCCCGTCCCCGAACGCGCGGTAAATAAACCGGCAGCCCTGGCGCGCGTCTTCCTGCCCCTGGCATGACCGGATCCCCGCGGAAAAAGGCCCATGGCCCTGTCGCCCGCTGCAATCGAGCCTGAACAGGTTCCCGCCCTGATTGTGTCCAGGTGCATAAGCTGCGGCGTTTTGGCACAAGCGGTCCATCGCATTATAATGGGGCCATGACCAGGTTACGGTTATCCCGACCACTCTTGTATGCGCTCATCGTCCGGCAGCGCCAGCGTGAGCGCCTGGCGCAACGTACCGGCAGCCGCCGCGCCCTGCGCCTGAGCGGCGCGACGCTCCTCAGCCTGATATTACTCAGCGCTATGACGCTGGGGCTGCTGGTAAGCGCCGCGGCTACGGTTTACGCCGCCTTCACCCGCGATCTGCCCGATCCAGAGACGGTGGAGGCGACAGTCACGCGCGATTTTCAGACGACGCGCCTCTACGACCGCAGCGGGCAGTACGTGCTCTACGAAGTCATTGACCCTAATGCCGGCGATCGCACCTGGGTGAGCCTGGCCAGCCTCCCCGCCTATGTCCCCTGCGCGACCGTCGCTATCGAAGACCGCACCTTCTGGGAAAATCCCGGCGTCAACCCCCGCGGCCTGCTGCGCGCTTTCTTCTCCAACCTGGAAGGCAACCCCATTCAGGGTGGGTCGTCTATCACGCAGCAGGTCATCAAAAACAGCGTGATTCCCGAAGAAGAACGCTATCAACAAAGCTACAAACGCAAGGTCAAGGAAATCCTGCTGGCGCTGGAACTGACGCGCCGCTACAGTAAAGCGCAAATCCTGGAATGGTACCTCAACACGAACTTCTACGGCAACCTGGCCTACGGGATTGATGCGGCGGCGCGGGTCTATTTCGGCAAACGCGCCAGCGAGCTGACCATCAACGAAGCAGCTACCCTGGCCGCGATTCCCCAATATCCCCGGATAAACCCTTTTGACGCACCGGAGGAAGCCCGCCAACGCCGCGACCTAGTGCTGGACGCCATGGTGCTGGAGGGCTGTATCACGCGCGCAGAAGCCGAAAACGCCCGCGCGGAGACCTGGCAACTGGCCTCGCGTACCGTGCGCTTTGACATTCAGGCGCCGCATTTCTCCCTGGCAGTCAGGCAGCAACTGGAGGCGATGTTCGGGCCGGAAGTGGTGGCCGGAGGCGGGCTGCGCGTCTACACCACGCTCGATCTGGCCGCTCAGCAACAGGCGGAATGCGTCACGCGCGCTTATTTGCAAATCCTCAAAGGCGCCGTCCCCGCCGATGTGATCGCGACCGCTCAGACGCAGGGCTGCAGCGCCGCCGCTTACCTGCCGGATATTCCGGAAAATATGCAGGGCAAGGACCTGCAGGTCAACAACGCCGCCGTGGTCGTCCTCAATCCCCGTACCGGCGAAGTAGTCGCGCTGGTCGGCAGCGCGGATTATTGGGATGAGAGCATTGACGGTCACTTTAACGTCGCCATAGATGGACGCCGTCAGCCGGGGTCGGCCTTCAAGCCTTTCACCTACGTCACCTATCTGGCGCAGGGCGGGAACGCCGCGCACGTCTTCTACGATGTGCGCCGCGCTTTTACGCAGCCCAACGGGACGCCCTACGTCCCGGAAAACTACGATCGCCGCTACAACGGTCCGGTAACGCTCCGCCAGGCCCTGGCCCGTTCGCTAAACATCCCCGCGGTCGAGGCCATGTCCATTGCCGGCGTTGGCAACGTCCTGCGCACCGCCCATCGCATGGGCATCAACACCCTGGATGAGGGCCTGGATTACTACGGCTTGAGCCTGACCCTGGGTGGAGGCGAGGTCAGCCTGCTCGATCTTACCTACGCTTACAGCGTTTTCACCAATCAGGGACTGATGATCGGCGCCCCGGTCCCGGAAAATCAGCGACGTTCCGGGTATCGGGAACTTGACCCGGTTTTCATCCTGCGCGTCGAAGACCGGAACGGCAAGGTGCTCTATCAATATCAGCAGCCTGAAGTCCGCTCCATCCTGGATGCGCGCCTGGCCTACATCATCACCGACATTCTGGCCGATCGGGTAGCCCGACGGCCGGCCTTCAGCTCTCCCAACGCGCTGGAGCTGAGCAACGACCGGCCGGCTGCCGCCAAAACTGGCACTACCAACGATTACGTGGATAACTGGACTGTCGGTTACACCCCTCAGTACGTGGTGGGGGTATGGATGGGGAATACCGACAACCGGCCCATGACCTCGCTGCCCGGCTCACGCGGCGCCGCCTACATCTGGCACGCCGTGATGGAATACCTGCATCACGATCTGCCGGTTGAGGCCTTCAACCGCCCCGACGGCTTGATCGAAGTGCGGGTTTGCCCTAAATCCGGCCTGTTGCCGAACGGCCATTGCCCGGTCATCACCGAACTGATGATTCCGGGGACCGAACCCCATGAGCGTTGTCAGGTACATCAGGAGTTTGAAGTCAACAAAGAGACGGGGCGTCTGGCCACGATTTACACGCCGCGGGAGCTGGTCGAAAAGCGCGTTTACGAAGTGTATCCGCCGGAAGTGATGGAGTGGATTAACACCCTGCCCGAAAACCGGCGTCCCCCCATCCCGCCGACGGAATACGACACCATTTACGGTCCTAATCTCAGCCTGCAGGATGTGGCTATTCTGACCCCGACGGCCTACAGTTATGTGCAAGGCCTGGTCCCCATTTACGGCAATGCGCACAGCGCCGCCTTCCAGACCTATCGGCTCTATTATGGCAAAGGCCTCAACCCTGCTACCTGGACGCAAATCGGGGCTGATCATGAGATCACGGTAACGCAGGGCCTGCTGGAAACCTGGGACCTGACCGACGTGCCCAACGGCCTTTACACCCTGCGCCTCCAGGTCATCAACACCGACCTGAGCATTCAGGAGCACGCCATCCAGGTCACGGTAGACAAGACACCGCCCAAAGTCAGCCTGACCTATCCTGAAGCGGGGGCCGTTTTCACCCTGGGGAAGCAGGAATGGATCAACGTCAATGCCGAAGTGAGCGATAACTACGCCATCAGTCGGGTGGAGTTTTACGTAGGGGCCAGCGCTCAGCCCTTTGCGGTGCGGAACGTGGCCCCTTACAACGTCAACTGGACGCCGACGCGCGCCGGGACGTACAAGCTGCGCGTCGTAGCCTACGATGCTGCCGGCAACAGCGCGAGCGCCTGGTCCGGCGCCATCACGCTCCTGCCCAAGCCCTGAACTGGATCGTCACTGTTCATCCCGGATACGGGTGGATACTCACAGTCCTGAAGACATCAGGGTGAACAGTGACCGGGCCTGGATTGCCCTCCTGGGATGTAGCCTATGCCTCCCCGGCCCACAGAGAAATAAAAATCTCCGTGCTCTCTGGGAGGCATGGCCCCATGACGGCCTGTCACAGCCGGGCTTAAGGGCTTTCCGGAATCAGTCCACTCCCTCCAGCCCCTGCAAGGCAGCTCCAGGCTCAAAGGGCAGGCCCTTGTGTTGCAGATAGGCTTCCATTCCGGTGAGGAAGGCCTCGATGTGCGAGCGATGCCGGGCCAGGCCGATGTGCCCAACGCGCAGGATCACGCCGTGCAGGGCCTGCAGGCCGCCGGAGATAACGACGTCACGCTGGCGCAGGAAAGCCTGCAACTCGTCAGCATCGGCGCCGGCGCGCATCTTGAAAGCCGTGGTGAGCGGCGAGGCCCAGGCCTCATCCACAAAAGGCGGGAAACCCAGGGCTTCCAATCCACGGCGCACCGCGTAAGCCGCGCGCCGATACGCCGCGTAACGGGCTTCCAGCCCTTCCGCCAACAGCAGTTCCAGACTGCGGTGCAGCGCGTACACATTGCTCGTCGGCATAGTTACCGGCGTCGGATGCCAGGTTCCCCAATGCTCGGCGTACCAGCGCCAGGTTTTGAGATCGAGATACCAGCCGCGGGGGGCCTGCCGGCGCTCAATAGCTTCCCAAAGGCGCGGGCTAAGGGAAAGGAGCGCCAGGGCGGGAGGAGTCTCCAGCGCCTTATTCGCCACCGTGACGCAGCCATCAATCCCCCAGGCGTCTACGGGTAGAGGTACCCCACCCAACGAGGACACAGCGTCCACGATCACCAGCACGCCGTGCTCCCGTCCCACCCGCGCCAGAGCTTCGAGGGGATTGAGCACCGTCGTTGAAGTTTCGTGATGGACGACGAGCAAGGCCTTGACTTCGGGATGCTCATCCAGGGCTTTAGACACGGCCACCGGATCAGCCGGTTGGCCCCAGGGGGTACGCAGGTAAAGCACGCGCAGCCCCAGGCCCTCGGCCACCTGTCCCAGACGCAGGGCAAAGAAGCCGTTCTCCGGAATCAAGATCATCTCCCCCGGTTCCATAGCGCTACCCAAAATCGCTTCCAGCGCCATTGTGCCGGGGCCGGCCATCATGAAGACGTCGTTTTCGGTACCGAAGACCGTCTTCAACATGCGCAGGGTATCACCATAAAGCTGCATCCAATCCGGCCCATAGTGCAACATAGAGGGCACAGCCATCGCCTCACGTACCGCATCGGGAATATCTACCGGGCCTGGGGTTAACAGTTTCACACGCCACCTCCTGAGACTAGCTTAAGCATTTATTAGCCTTTCAAAGTTTAATCCGGTTAGCTAAAAAAGCAACCCGCCCTCCGCTGTGAGGGCGGGTTGCTTTTCAGGAGGAGATTAGTGAGTCTTGACCTTAATAGCTTTGGGTTTGGCCGCTTCAGCCTTGGGCAGGGTGATGGTGAGCACACCATTCTCGAAGTGCGCCTCGGCCTTATCCGCCTGCACCGGGATGTTCAGGAAGAGCGTGCGGCTGAAGCTCCACCCGGCCGCGCGTTCCTGCAGGATGTAGTTGACATTCTCCAGGCGGCCCGGGAACTTGCCCTTAATGGTCAGGGCGTCCTCTTCCAGCGTAATTTCGATATCCTCCGGCTTGATACCGGGCACAGAAGCCACAATCACCACTTCATTATCCGTGACATACGCATCGAGCGGCAGGCGATACCCCTCGGCGGCCTCCCGCCAGCGCTGCCAGCGGCCCAGCGGCCACAGCGAATCCTCGAAGAAGCGATCTACCAAATCCCGCATGGACATCAACTCGCTCATGGGTTCACGAGTCAGCAGCGACATAGGCACCTCCTTTTTCATCAAGATATATTTTCAGGATATAGAGTTTAATTTTTTCAACCGGATAAGCTGTATTTCCGTTTCCAGCTTACGCCTATAAAATAGCAAAGCTGTATTAGAAATGGCTTAGAGCAAACTTAGCGTTACATTAGAGTAGAACGCAGTAGCGTCGGCAAGGGATGCCACCGCTACGGGGCATGATGGGGGATGTATGGTGATGCCGCAGGGCAGGCATCCCAGGCCTGCCCATCCTGCCATCCTCTACATATCCCCACCGTCCATTTGCGGAGCGCTACCCAAGACAAAAACAGCGCGGAGGTGGCATCTCCGCGCTGTCTCAAGACTCATCCCTCGCCTTTAGAACTAATCCCGCCGCCGCCGACCGCTGAGCAACGAAGCATAATAAAGCATGGTCAAAATAGCCTGCGCCAGCGCCGCGACGTAAGTGAGCGCCGCGGCCGAAAGCACGGCGCGCGCCCCTTGCAAATCGCGCGCCTCAGCCACCAGGCCACTGCTCTGCAGCAGCCGCAAGGCGCGCCGGCTCGCATCCAGCTCCACCGGCAAGGTTACCAGCGCAAACACCACCGCGCCGCTGAAGAAAATCAGCCCCACCTCGGCCAGTTGGGTGATATTCAGAAACAGCCCCGTGAAGAACAGAAGCGGGGCCAGCCAGGAGGTAATGTTCACCACCGGCACCAGTCCAGAGCGCAGCCGCAAGAGGCTATAGGCCTGAGCCTGCTGCTCGGCATGGCCGACCTCATGCGCCACGATAGCCACCGCCGCTACTGAAGGCGTCGTAGCCACCTCCTGCGAAAGACGCAGGACATTTTTGCGCGGGTCGTAATGGTCCGTCAAAGTTCCTGGGGTTCCTTCAATGTTGACGGCTAATCCAGCCTGGCGAAGCAAAATCTCGGCTGCACGCACGCCGGGCAGACGCAAAGCATTGGGAACCCGGAGATAGGTACTGTAGGCGCTTTTCACCCGCCACTGAGCATATAAAGCCAGCAATAAGCCTGGCAGAGCAAACACATAGTACATGGGATCGAAGTACATAGATGCACCTCAGCCTAACTGTTCGACCACCCGGGCCAGCACCTCGCGCACGCTTTGTTTATCGAGCGCCACACAGGGCAGGAGAGGCGTCTCCTCACTCAATCCCAGAGCGCGCGCTATTTCTTCCTGGCTTAAACGCGGCTCGGCGTCCTGTTTGTTGGCTACCACCACAAAGGGCACCTTCGACTTCTTCTTGAAAAGCCGCAGGATTTGTTTCGCTTCCATCAGGCTTGAACGATCCTGACTGTCCACGACCAGAATAAAGGCATCCATTTCGCGGGAGAGAATATCCCACATGAATTCAAAGCGGGATTGCCCCGGCGTGCCATAGAGGTGAAGGAGCACCTTATCCACGCGGGTTTGCCCGTAATCCATGGCTACTGTGGTCTCCTCCTTCACCCCTTCCAGGTTGGGATCGGTGATCTTGCGCTCGGTCGTCACAATGTCAATGTCGCTGGCCGTACGCACAAACGCCGTTTTACCAGCATTAAAGGGTCCGGTAACCAGAATTTTGTAAGCTTTCATGGCCCCTCCTTAAAAAGTTTAGCCTGGTAAGCCCATGGTTTCAGGACTTTTTCTTGAAATCCACAAACCGATAGCCGATGCCGCGTTCCGTGAAAATATACCGGGGATGCGCGGGATCGGGTTCAATGCGTTGGCGTAGATAACTGATATACAAACGCAGGTAATCCAGGGCATCGCGATATTCGTAGCCCCAGACTTTGGTCAACAGAGTTTCGGCGGGCACGGTCCACCCGGCATTTTCAATCAGATGACGCAAAAGCCGGAATTCGGTCGGGCGCAGTTTACTGCGCTTGCCTTCGACGATGACCTCCCCGGTGTTCAAATCCACACTCAGGCGCTCGTCTATTTCGATAATCGGGTTGTATTCTTCGGGAGGTTGCACTCGCCGCAGGACAGCACGCAAACGACTCACCAGCTCGCGCGGGCTGAAAGGCTTGGTGATGTAATCATCGGCCCCGCTATCAAGACCGCGCACCTTGTCGTTTTCTGTATTGCGGACCGTGAGCATGATGACCGGCGCATTCGTCAACTCGCGGATCAGGCGCAACACCTCAAAGCCGTCCATCTCCGGCATCATCACATCCAGCAAAATAGCATCCGGCATGTGCAGGCGGACCTGTTCGAGAGCTTCCAGGCCATTATGGGCCTCAATGACGCGGAAGCCCTCCATTTCCAGGTTCACGCGCACGAAGCGAATGATGCGCGGCTCGTCATCAACGACCAGGATCAGAGGGTGCGGTGCTTCACTCACGGACGAAGGTGACAATCTCTTCCTCTTCCTCGCCGGGCATGATTTCTACGCTGTGAATACGGTGCCAGGGAAAAATGGCCACGTTAGTTTCCGCCAGGAAATAGGGCACATCGCGCCCATCACGCAGACGCGGACTGCTGACCTTCAAAAATTGCGCTGTCGGTTCGGGAATTTCTTCAATTTCGCCCAGAACAGCATCTTCGTTCAGCACATGAATCAAAACCGTATAAGGCATGCCTTCCTCCTCACTTCCCTGCTGTGTGAATGTTAACCTTGAGCCGGGCCGTGCCCAGGGTTAGCGTATCCCCGCTGCTCAGAACGTAAGGCAGGTAAGGGGTTAAGCGCTCGGAATTGAGATAAGTCCCATTCGTGCTATCCAAATCCTCCACATAACACACCCCATCCCGCGTGTAAATCCGGGCATGACGGCGCGAAACTCCCTGTTCCAGGCCACCTTCCGGCGCCATATCCAGCTCCGGGAAAATGCCATGCGCCGCGTCCAGGCGACCTATCAGGACTTCCCGTTCGACCGAAAGCAAAACCCGCCGCCCACTGTGCAGAATTTGAATTTCCAGGGTCGTTGCAGGCGCCGCGCGCCCGGAAGTCCGGGCATCCCAGGGACGCACGCCGTGCTCATCCTCAGGCACCGACAAAGGCTCGGTCCGCAGAGGCCCTCTGGCAGAAAGATAGGTCCCGCACTGGACACAGAACAAGGTGCCGGGAATGTTCACCGCGTTACACGACGGGCAAATAATTTCATCGGGCCGTTCCGGATCACTCATACTTTATCCCCTTCCCCCTGCGTTTTCATCCCCCAATCTTACCGCAGCCTGGCCCTGACGCAAGTTTAACGGCTGCTTCCAATCGTCAGGCTGCGGGTACCATAACGCATCTGCTTCCGTCCTTTAGAGGTGACCTGTTCGCCTTTTTCGATGCGCTCTGCCTCTAACATGGCGATATGCCCCAAATCGGGATACCCCATGTCAAACAGGCGCGTAGCGGCTGATTCCAACAGTGAGGTAGCCCGTCGCGTATCCCCGGCTTCCAGTACCCGCCAGGCCTGTTCCTGCAAGCGAAAGACGCTCAAACGGGCCAGGAGATTGACCAGACGCGCCGGCACTTCCTCCTCTGGCGGTTTGAGCATGAAGTTCACCTTCACATCCCGACGAACCGAAACAGATTCACGAGAATCAGCCAGCACGCCCGTCAACTCAATCCGTCCCAATCGGCGCTCGCCCTGTTCCGTCCCGGCTTCGACCACCCACTCAAACACCAGAGCCTGCGGTTGATCCTCACTTAAATGCCCAAGATCAAAGGCCAGCTCACCATTGGCAGTCGGATTCAGGTTGAGTTGTTCCATGTAAGGTTGCACCCGAAACGCGGCATGGAGTTTCACGTAGCTGGCCAGGTTGCAGCTCAATTTGACCTGTCGCAGGATAATCGTGGCCAGCTCGTTCAAGCGACTCATAAAGACTTCACGAATTTGCCGGGGCGAGCTGATGTAGTCGGAAACTCCTCCGCTCAACTTGGCGATGTCATCCAACAAAAGGTCATTCCAGTCCTCGCCAATCCCCATGGCGATGATGCCAACCCCTTGCGCTTTGGCCATGGTCGCCAGGCTGCGAATCTTCTCATCGTCCCCGTAAGTATGGCCGTCCGTCAAAAGGATAACGTAAGAGGTGTATTTGTCGATCGGATAAGCGCTCACCTCGTGCAGGCCGGCGAGCAGGCCCTGATAAATCTCCGTGCCTCCCCCCGGCATCAAGCCCATAATAGCCGAGCGCAGGGCGACTTTGTTATCCGCCAAAGAAGAAGGCACTTCAACCCTGGCGCGGTCACTAAAAGAGATGATGGCCACCCGATCGGCGGGGGAAAGATAATCCACCAGGTCCACCGCCGCCATTTTGACGTTATCGAGCCGCGCCCCCTTCATGGAGGTGCTGCGATCAATCACCAGCGCCAGGTTGAGCGGCAATCTTTGCCGCGCCGGCCCCGGCCTCCTGGCATCCACATCCAACAAAATATACAGCATCTGCGGTCCCGGCCGGCTCCACAAAGTGTTACGGCTGAGGGTGATCTGACAGGTGAGGGGGGCGGTATGCGCGGTTCCCCGAATCTGCCGTTGGCGGTCATAAGTACGGCGCAGCACCTCGTCCCGCAACACTTCATAGGCTTCCTGAATCAGGCGAAATTTTTCTTCGTCCCCCTGAGGACTATCCGGATGGTACTGCCGTACCAGCTCGCGATAGGCGTTTTTAACTTCCTCCGGTGTGGCTTCCACGCTTACACCGAGGATCCCGTAATAGTCCTTGGTGGGATCAATGGGCCTCATGGCTGAACCTATCCTATTCGCGCCAGGATCACCGTGATGTTATCAGGGCCGCCAGCGGCATTAGCGGCCTCCACCAGACGCCGCACAGCCTGATGGACGCTCGCAGAGCTCAGGATGATGCGACCGATTTCCTCCTCCGGCACAACGCTCCACAGGCCATCGCAACATAAGAGGATGTAATCCCCCGACTCCACCACTTCGGTGAAGATATCAACTTCCAGGGCAGAGTTTTGCCCTACCGCGCGGTACAGGACGTTGCGCTGAGGATGACTGACCGCTTCAGCGTTCGTTAACTGTCCCATCTCAACCAGGCGGCTGACCAGTGAATGGTCATGGGTCAGCAGCCGCAACGAATCGGGCGGACGTAACAGATAAGCCCGGCTATCCCCGACATGCGCGACAAACAGCCGGCTCCCCAACACCATGCCACAGGTCAGGGTTGTGCCGCTTCCCGGCAGGCGCTGAACCACGGCGCGGTTGGCGTGATTGACGGCATTGACCATCATCTCGCTGATGGAGAGCTGCGCTGAGGCGCGCTCCCGCACTTCCAACAGCGGGATGTAGAGTTCGCTGAGGAGATGCGCGGCGGCCACCCGGGTCGCCAGGGAGCTGGCCATTTCCCCCGCCTGATGCCCGCCCATGCCATCGGCCAGGAGCAACAAGGCAAAGGGCGACACGCTATCGGACCCTTCCTGCTCGCCGGTCATCACCAATACGGCATCCTCGTTGCGCGGGCGCACCTGCCCCCGATCGGAATGCCAGGCAATGGCAAAGGCCCCGGTAAACATCAGCTCGGGTTCCGCAACCGGAGCGGAAGCCGGCACCGCTCCCGACGGCGCGGGCGGCATCTCCGCGCTTTCCACCTCAAGAGGGCGCGTTTCTTCCGGACGCGGTCCCTCGACCAGCGCATCCAGATCGCGCTTAACCTTTTCAGCAGCCTCTTCCAGCGTTTCCGCAGGAGCCGCAGCTCGCCATCCCAAGCGTTCCTTTAAGGCCTGCCACAGGTTTTTCATGATAGAAGTTCCTCCCAGCTAGGCGGGGAAGGCATAAACGGCATTGTCGGTTGCGCCCAGATACAAGACACCGTCTTCAACCAACAGAGTGCCGGTGATGGCGCCGTCGAGCTTGTAACGCCAACGCAAACCGCCACTTTGGGCATCCAGACAGTACAGATTGCCGTTGACATCCCCAAAATAGACACGATCTCCATAAATAGCCGCGGTGCAGGTGATCTTGGCTTCACACTCATACCGCCAGACCAGGCGCCCCTCATTCACATCCAGGGCGTAGAAAGCGCCATCGGTTGAGCCGAAAAACACGGTACGCTGAAGTACGATCGGGCTGGAAATAACCGGTCCGCCGGTGCGATAACGCCACACCACCCAGCCGGAGCGATTGTCCAGCGCATAAAAGTTCCAGTCCATCGAACCCAACAGCACCAGGCCTTTGTGCATCAAGGGAGAGGACATAAAAGCGCGGCGGGCACGGAAACGCCATTTGTTTTCGCGGTTAAGCCCCAGAGCGTAACAGTTCCCTTGCATGTCCGCAAAGATAATCAGATTCTCTTCGATATAAGGGCGCGTGCGCACCTCCCCATCCGTAGCGTAGGCCCACACCTTTCGTCCACTGTGAGCATGGATCGCATACAGATTATGGTCATCCGACCCGATAAAAACATGGCCATAAGCCACGTAAGGCGAAGAATAAACACGCCCCTTGGTGGGCATAGACCAGGCCAGACGACCACTGCGGGCGTTCACTGCGTACACCACCCCATCCGTGGAGCCAAAAACTATCAGGTCTTCGGTGATACAGGGGGTCGTCCCTATCCCCCCCTCGGTAGAATACTTCCAGACAAACTCACCGGTGCCCGCCTCGATGGCGTAGAGGTTGTTGTCATAGGAGGGCACAAACACCAGGCCATCATGGAAGGCCAGGCCGGCGCGGACCTCATCCTCACAGTTGAAGCGCCAGATGGGCTTGATGGTGCTCTCAGTGAAAGCCACCGTCTCCCCAGGACGCGGCGCGACCGTCGCTGCGCCCAGCCCGCGGGCGCTGGGGAGGGTCAACAGGGCGCGCTTCAGCTCTTCGGCAGTATTCCAGCGCTTGTTGATGTCATATTCCAGGCAGCGATTGATGATCTCGACGAATTCGCGCGAAACGGTTGGATTGGTTTTGTGAATAGGCCGCTCGTGAAAAGAGAAGGGCGGCTCCTGACGCGGGTCCTGCTTGCTCAACAAGTGATGAAGCGTCGCGCCCAAGGCGTAAATATCGCAGCGCGGCTCGGCAATGCCCCGATACTGCTCCGGGGGTGAGTAGCCTTCGGTCCCAATCATAGTGCCTTTTTCGCCGCTCTGGAAAAGCTTGGCAATCCCGAAGTCCACCAGACGGATACGCCCGTGATCGTCCAACATGATGTTGGAAGGTTTCAGATCGCGAAAGACGATGGGCTTGGGCTTGTTGTTGTGCAGGTAGCTCAGGACATCGCAGAGTTGAATCGTCCAATCTACAACGGTGGCTTCGGAAAAGAAGCCTTCTGTTTCCGAAAGGAGAACCTCCAGGTCCTTTCCGCTGACGTATTCCAGGACCAGATAGCTGCGCGCGCCTTCAGTGAAGAAGTCGTACACCTGCGGGATGGCCGGGTGACTCAAGGTGGCCAGGATGCTGGCTTCGCGTTCAAAGTTGCGCACGATCATCTGCCGCACTTGCGGGTCCGTGGCGGTATTGATCATCTCCTTGACCGCGCACAGGCGTATGACATTGGCAAAACGCAGGTCCTGCGCCTTGTACACCGCCCCCATGCCGCCTACCCCGATCACGCCCAAAATCTTGTAGCGCCCCTGCAGCAGGGTGCCTTCCATGAGCAGACCTTCGGGCGGGACGGCTTTTTCCGGCTCGCGGTGAATCTGACGGGTCTCCGGCGCTGCCATCGGGGTCGGTGCGACCAGCTTCTCCGCCGGTGCGACGTTGCTGATCAGTCGCGTCGCCGGTGCTCCTCCCGCTTCAGCCGGCGGCGCTGTCTCCGCAGCCACGTCAGGCGGTAGATTGGCTTCCAGCGAAAGGGGACGGCGCAAGCGCTGCGATAAGCCGCGAATCTGGCGGGTCTCCAGGCTACGGTCGCGCTCTACCGATACCGATGATTCCTTTTTGGGTTCGTCTTCCTGCTTCCCCATACTCACCCTCGACTCTGTGTTGACTAAAATTATAAGGTTAAAATGGGGAAAAGCAACCAGACTTGGGTCCTGAAAACGAAGGCGGCGCCGGTTGCTAAGCGATGGGGTCTGGCAAAATAACGCGCCGGCCTTGTATCTCAATCACGCGCACCGGAACCTCGTACGTTTGGGAAAGAATAGTGTCAGTCAAAATGGCCTGGGCTGGCCCTAAAGGTTTATTCCGTAGCCAGCGCATCCCTATGCGCTGGCAGGGCGGCATAGGGATGCCCCCCTACTCGAAGAAAACGGCGCGGTTTCAACCGCCAGCCTGAGCCGTTACGAGCGGATAAAGTTCAAACGCCAGCCGGCAAACTCATATTGACAAACCTGGCGCTTAATGCTAAAGTAAAATTAGCCTGTGACCTGAATCAGGCCTCCTGTATATCCGATCCTTGAAAGGAGGAAACTATGAGCATCGTCATTACGGTCTCACGTCAACTGGGAAGCCGTGGGAGCTACATTGCGGCTGAAGTGGCGCGGGCTTTGAACTTGAAGTATATGGATCGCGAAATTTTACAGCGGGCGGCGGAAATCGCCGGTGGAGGTTCAACCCAACAGCTCATCGCCCAACTGGAAGCAGCGGAAAAGGCCCAAACCCTCTTGCCGCGTTTTCTGCAGGCCCTCACGGGGATGCCGCAAGTGCCGGCGGTCCCCAGCGCCACCCTGCGCGAAGCTTATGCCCATGATGAAACTGTAGCGGCATTGATCCGCGAGGGGTTCAGCCGGGACGAGGCTATCCGCCACGTGCCTGAGGCCAGCAAACTCGAAGCTTACAGCTCTTACGTTGACCTCATCCAACAGGTGATTCTGGAAATGGCCCAACAAGGCAACGTCATCATCGTAGGGCGCGGCGGACACATCATCCTGAAGGACATGCCGCACGTCCTGCGCCTGCTCATTGTCGCGCCGGATGAGGTGCGGATCCAGACCCTCATGGAACGCATGGGCATCAACCGCAAAGAAGCCGAGCGCCGTATTCGCCAAAGCGACCGCGAACGCGCCGCTTATCTCAAGCGTTACTTTAACACCACCCATCTCGATCCTGCCAACTACGACCTGGTCCTCAACACCGGCCACCTGTCGGTAGATACCGCAGTTACCCTCATTAAAGAAGCCGCGCGGCGGATATGCGATAGCGGGGGCCAGGCCGCCTTCTAACCGTCGGGTGCGGGAGAGGACCTCTCCCGCACCCTTTTTTGCGTCCGCCACTTACAGTAAGGTCACCTGACTGTGATCGCCCAGCGTTAATTTGAGCACCCGCGGCCGCAGCGGCGAGCGCCGTACCACCACATTCCGCCCGATCAGGCTATCCTGTACCCGTGCCGGCAATTGCTCCAGCACACAATGCTCCAGCACAATCGAACGCTCGATCTCGCTATCGCTAATCAGGCAGTCGTGATAAATCGAAGTAAACGGCCCGATGTAGGAATTGACCACCCGCGTGCGCTCGCCGATGATCGCCGGGCCACGAATCACGCTGTTGATGATTTCCGCGCCGCGCTCGATCGTCACCCGCGCATCCACCTCTGAATCCCGATCCACATACCCGGCGATGTAGGGCGTCAGCTCCTCCAACACCAGGCTGTTCGCCTCCAGCATCTCATCCGCTTCCCCGGTATCAATCCACCAGCCGCGATGGATGTAGGGACGAACCCGATAGCCCTGATCAATCAGCCATTGAATCGCATCGGTGATTTCCAGCTCCCCGCGCCAGGAAGGCCGAATCGCATTCACCGCCTCGAAAATATGCGCGTCGAACATATAAATCCCCACCAGCGCCAGGTTGGAAGGCGGAATCTTGGGCTTCTCAACCAGCCGCACCAGACACCCTTCCCCGTCCAGCTCGGCCACGCCATACCGTTCTGGATGGCTCACCTCGGTCAGCACCACCTGCGCGTTGTAATTCAGCGTCGAAAACTCCTGGATCAGGCCAGAAATGCCGCCCTGAATCACGTTATCGCCCAAAAACATCACAAAGCGCTCATCGCCCAGAAAATCCTGGCTGATCTTGACCGCGTGCGCCAGGCCCAGAGGCGCTTCTTGTTGAAT
>Ga0068707_1001204_pt1 | contig 17882 bp, 7 predicted proteins | sample YNPNPMetaG_FD_66600 | JGI IMG/M metagenome (GOLD analysis project Ga0068707, IMG submission 66600) | Anoxygenic and chlorotrophic microbial mat microbial communities from Yellowstone National Park, USA - YNP NP MetaG | ecosystem: Environmental > Aquatic > Thermal springs > Hot (42-90C) >...
CGCCCTGATTCTGGTGTTTGGATTATTGTTCCTCGGGCTCTTTCTCCGGGTCGGGAGTCTTTTGTCCCGAAACCCCAAGGAGGGTTCCGGGGATTTCCTGCGAGTTCGGGCGATCCTGCTGACAGTGGGATTAATCGCCTCCTGGGGCGCGGTGCTGTTGGAAGTGATGCGTTAACCTGGTATCATCATCGTTGGCTAAACCATACTACCATTTTTCATTGAGGTTTCGAAATATCGATGGGTTGTGAGAAAGGCTTCCCATGCAGCCTCTTCGTATGCAATCCCGCTCGTCAATGATGACAGGTTGCTTCTACCTGATTGGGCTCCCGGTGCTACTCCTGGGAAACGTCGGTCCTTTTGTCTGTTCGGCTGAAATCCGAGATCGAAGACCCGATCCCCAGTTGGTCACCATGGTGGAAAACGACTGGCACAAACAGGAGGCTCGTCTTGGTCGAAGCTGCGATTCTGTCGAAGCGATCAAGGGGGCTTTGCATCGGATCGAGTCGTTCTTGAAGAAGTCCGAAGAAGGCGACTTGTTCTCGACGGAGGTGCGGCGGAGTGCCGCGGCAAAATTGAGAAGTTATTGGGAACGGGCGGCACTGGCGTCGGTCTTGCCTCCCGACGAACGAATCAAGCTTTATCGCGAAATCCGCTGGTTCGGACGGGACCTTGTTCTCAAAAATCCGCTTTTCGCCGAGAGGCCAATTGTTTTCTTGAAAACGCGACGTTTTATCTGCCAGATGTTACACGAATACATCGCCTATTTTTACAGCGCCGCAGACCTTCATGGCGGGGGAGTCTGCGTTCTCAAGGAACCGGGGTTGAGTCTGGAGGTGGAGGACCTCACAACGGACAGGTTTACAAGGGGGATCTTTCAATCTCTGGCTTTGTCCTACGATGCCCGCACTGCGTTTTTTGCCTTTGCCCCAATTCCTGCCGGGGATCGTCGTCGGCCCCTTCGGCCTGATTGGAGCGTTCTTACAGCCGGGCCATTTCCGCCGGAATTCGCATTCGATTCGCCAGACCGCCCCTGCTTCCATCTTTTCGCGATCGATTTAAAGACGCATGAAATTCGCCAACTTACCAATGGCCGGTTTGATGACACCATGCCTTGGCCGCTGCCCAATGGAGATCTCGTTTTTATGTCCACGCGGCGTGGGGGATTCTGCCGGTGCAATAACCCATGGGAACCGATCCAGACTTATACTCTGCACCGGCTTGACGCTCGCACGGGAGAGATCCAAACGATTTCGTTCCACGAAACAAATGAGTGGCATCCGGCGGTTCTCAATGATGGCCGAATCGCCTATTGTCGCTGGGATTATGTGGACCGTTCCGCCGCCCATTTTCATGGCATCTGGGTGACGACACCAGATGGGACCAATGCCCGCAGCGTCTTCGGTAATTACACCATGGATATCAGCACGTGTTTTCAGCCGAGGCCTGTTCCGGGGTCTCGTAAGATCGCTTTCATTGCGGGGGCACATCATGCGGTGGTTGGCGGGTCACTTGTTTTGTTTGATCCCGATAAGGCCAAATACGATCCCAGCACCGGTGAGGATTCGTTCGACTCTTTGGATGTCTTGACGCCCGATATCGCATTTCCCGAAACACCCAACGAATGGCCCGTTGGCTACGTCGTCAGCCCCTGGCCATTGTCCGAAGATTATTTCATCATCGCATTTGGCCATGACCGTCTGCCGGGAATGGGGTCGGGCAATCGTTCCGAGTCGGGAGTGGGAATCTATTATTTCGATCGGTGGGGAAACCTGGAGTTACTTTACGAAGAACCGGGCGTAGCGTGTCTGGACCCTATCCCTCTGATCCCGCGCAACCCACCGCGTCTTCTCCAGGAAACATTCGATCCCGCATTGGGCGACGAAGCGGAAGTCGTGATTTATGATGTCCGCCGCAGCCACTATCCCTTGCCGGCAGATCGTCCTATCCGGGAACTGCGTGTTTTTCAGCTTTTGCCCAAAACGACCCATCCCGTCAATGATCCACGGATTGGACATGCCAATGCCGAGAACGCCCGCGCACTTCTGGGCACTGTACCAGTGGAAGAGGATGGATCCGCCTATTTTCGTGTTCCGGCCAATCGGCCTTTGTACTTTCAAATCGTTGACGAACAAGGACGGGCGGTGCAGGGGATGCGATCCATCACGTATTTTCGCCCCGGTGAACGGCGAGGGTGTATCGGGTGCCACGAACCACCTAACACGACTGTCCCCACACGGGATGTGCTGGCCCTACGCCGTGAGCCTTCAGTGCTGACTCCAGGCCCTGATGGTTCACGTCCTTTTTCTTTCCCCAGATTGGTGCAACCGGTTCTTGATCAATTCTGCACGCGCTGCCACTCACCGGATGCAGGTTCCCAATTTGCCAAGCCGGACCTGACCGGTTTTCCTCACGGGGAATTCACGCGCTCTTACGTGAACTTGCGCCCTTATCTTCGATGGTACGAGTGGGGCGGCGGAAGTATTTCGCAAATAGTGACCCGGCCCGGCGAACTTGGTGCTGATGCCAGTCCCTTGCTCAAAATCCTTCAGGACCCGACGCATCAAAAGGCGGTGACCCTCGATCGGCCTGCGCTCTCCCGATTGACGCTCTGGTTGGATGCGAATGTCCCCTTTTACGGGTCATATGAGTCTTCAAAAAGGGAGGAGCAACGATTGGGGGCGCTTATCAATCTGCCTGAATTGCAATGAATAAGATGGGCTGTCCGTCAGTTATGCAGGCGAGGTAATGAGCAAAATGGAGGCGCACGCTTGTCGTGCCCGCCGAAGTGGAATGGATAATCCAACGTAGTGCGGCGGACCTGACAAGCAGGTGCCTCCGAGAAGCGGACGCGACGAGCGCGTCCCTCCGATCGCCAATCGTGGCAAGGAAGACAGACCTGTCCACAAACGAGAGGCGGAGACGGTAAAATACGCGGCAACTCCGACCCGTGGTGAACCTCCCCTTAGAGTGGGTGTCTTCAAAGATAGGGCAAAGCTTTTGAGTCTTGATCTGGTTCGCTGATAACCGGGTCCATGGTGGTGGATTCGTCTTGGACAAATTGCGAGTTCTAGCTAATCTGCAATTAGTGGCGGTTGCCGCATCGAGGAAGGGGGTGTTCAGTCAGGATAGGAGTGGTCGCCATGAATCCGGCAGAACGTCAAGCAGCGATTCAACGAATTCTCAATTCTCCCAGTTACCGGGTGGCCTATCAGGATCTGGATTTTCTCACCGATCCAAAATTGCGAGCCACCCGCATGGAGCTGGAACTGCTCAAACCGGAACTAGCATTTGAGAGGGAGAAGATCCAGTCCACAGTGGTGGTTTTCGGGAGTACGAGAATCGTGGACGAGCCGGAGGCCCGCGACCTTGTCCAAAAGGCGGAAGCCGCCCTCCAGGCTGATCCAGAGAATCCGAAGTTGCAACGGGCGTACGCCAGGGCGAAACGCCTGTTGGCAAAAAGCCGCTACTACGAGTTGGCCAGGCGGTTTGCATTCCTGGTCTCGCAGTCGTGTCGAAATAATGGGCAGTGCGACTACGTCATCTGCACCGGAGGAGGCCCGGGGATCATGGAGGCCGCCAATCGGGGGGCCTACGAAGCCGGGGCAAAATCGATCGGTCTTAACATCCGGCTCCCGATGGAGCAGATCCCTAATCCCTTCATTACCCCAGAATTGTGTTTCCAGTTCCGATATTTTGCCCTCAGGAAATTTCATTTTCTCTTACGCGCCAAGGCCCTGGTTGTTTTTCCGGGGGGCTTCGGAACGCTTGACGAATTGACGGATGCGCTGACCCTCCGCCAGACCGGGCGGATGCAGCCTATCCCGATCATCATCTTCGGACGGGAATACTGGGACCAAATCCTCAACTTCCAGGCTCTTGCCGATGAAGGGGTCATTGACGACGAGGACCTGAACCTTTTCCAATTTGTTGAGACGGCCGAGGAGGCCTGGGAGACGATCTGCCGTTTCCATCACTTATCGGCAACCGAGGCTAAACCGGTCTGTTGGGAAAATTCTGGGGGGGTCGAACCCCATTGACGTGGGAATGCCAGGCGGGTTCTGCTCGTCTCGCTGTGTGAATTGCGTCGCATTGGCCATCGTTTTCGTGCGGCCTCTCTCCGTAAGTCGTAGTCTGCCTAAAGACGGGTTATAATTGATTGAGTTCGCAGTCCGGTTAAAGACTCGGGCGGACACCTTTTCGAGCTTGCGCGGGAGTGAAGAGTTTTTGTGGACCAGGGTGTCGCTTTGACAAAGGGGCTTTTTGGTTGTCACGTTGTTCAGTAGGAAAAAGGCTGATATTGTTACTCCTTTGACCCTCGTTTGATCTGGTTTGTCATCATTATGAAAGCGCACAATACGCGGTGTGACGAAGGCGCTGCTTATCGAAGGCTTTTGATTATTTTTTTTGCAAGTACCCTTTTGAGCGGAGTCTGCCGCAACCAGACGTTTGCCCAGGGTACTGCCCGGACATTTCTCATTGGTACGGATCGTTACGGACCAGTCGATGGAAAATCCCGGGAGGAATTGCAGCAGCAATTGGCCGAGAGTGTAAAGGTCTTGGAAGCGCAGTCGGCGGCCATGCGACTGGTGGCCAAATTGGTAGGACCATCCGTGGTTCACATCGAGGCTCAGACGACGGGACGCCGGGCTTTGCAGCACGGTGCAGCGCGACCGGTGGAAGAAGCCGGTTCAGGGGTTTTCGTTAAACTGGGCGAGAAGACGTGCGTCTTGACAAATCGCCACGTCATCGCGGGGGCTACGCCGGAGAAGGTCCGTATCTCATTGGCCGACGGAAGGGTGATTCAGCCCCAACAGATCTGGTCGGATCCCGAATCCGATGTGGCAGTTATGGAAGTGGCCCTTGCTGATGTGGTCACGGCAACCCTGGGAAACAGCGATGCCGTTGATATTGGTGATTTTGTTTTGGCGTTTGGCAGCCCATTCGGTTTGAGCCATTCGGTCACCTTTGGGATCATCAGTGGCAAAGGGCGACGTGATCTTGATTTAGGGGATTCTGGGGTCAGGCTGCAAGACTTTTTGCAGACCGACGCGGCCATCAATCCCGGTAATAGTGGTGGACCACTCGTCAATTTGAAAGGTGAGATCATCGGCATCAACACAGCGATTGCCAGCAGTTCCGGTGGAAACGAGGGCGTGGGTTTCGCGATTCCGATCAATACATTTCTCTTCACGGCGAGACAGTTGGTGGAAAGAGGGACGGTGACGCGGGCGTTTCTCGGTGTAACGCTTGATGCCCGCTTTGATTTTGAAGCAGCCCGGGCAGTTGGACTTCAGCAGCGTCTCGGGGCCCGTGTCGTCACAGTCACCCCGGATTCGCCCGCGGCGCAAGCTGGGATTCAACCTGGGGATATTGTTCTCCGTTTTGATGAGACCGTTGTCGAAAGCGATGCCCATTTGATAAATCTTGTCAACACGAGCGAAGTCGGTAAAGAAGTCACGTTGGAGGTCTTTCGTAACGGTGAAATGCTAAAGGTGAAAGCCGTTCTCGCACCTCGCCCGACCAACTCTGCCAGCTAACAGGCAATCTTGTCTGGTGCACGTCTTATGGCGTTGGTCGCCCGAGTCTCTCGGAGGGACGCGCTTGCCTTGTCCGCTTCTCGGAGGGACCTGCTTGTCAGGTCCGCCCGTCGGAGAGGCACGTTTATCGTGCCCGCGTGGAGGGGCGTGCTTGTCACGCCCGCTGCAGTGAAATCGACAATCCAACGTAGCGCAGCGGACCCGACGAGCGGGTCCCTCCAAACGGCAAATTCGGAGGGGCATGCCTGTCGCGCCCGCGTGGAGGGGCGTGCTTGTCACGCCCGCCGAAGCGGGATGGATCATCCAACATGATGCCGCGGACGCGACAAGCGGGTCCCTCCAAAGCGCGGACCCGACGAGCGGGTCCCTCCGAGAACATTGTCTTCCCGGACGGGGTTATCCTCTGCAGTTTCTTCTTTTTTCCACCGGAAAGCCGGTAAAGAATGTCGTTCGGAAGTCTTGGGAATGTAACGCTGTATGGGCAAAAGAGTTAAAGACGCAAAAGTCGTATTGACAGGGATTTTGGCGAAAGTATAATGATTCCCGGTTGGCAAATTCGGTAAAGTCGGCAGAACCGGATGAGCCTGCTGCTTGTAGGCAGCTACGGGAGGTGCAGGGTTTGCGGGAAACCGCGAAACTCAACCCGTTTCCCGGATGGTAAGACACGGAGGACCAGAGACCTGCGGCCAACTGCCGACCTAAGGGCTGAGGTCTCCTTTGGAAGATTCCGGCGAGAACCGTGGCCAAGAAAAGGAACAGTCAGTCACCACTCGCGAGTAAGACCGTCTTCACCACAGGTGAAGCGGCCAAGATCTGTAAGGTCAGTCAGCAGACGATTATTCGCTGCTTCGATTCTGGCCAGTTGAAGGGATTTCGCGTTCCGGGAAGCCGATTCCGTCGTATTCCCCGTGACCAACTGATCGCTTTCATGCGGGAAAACGGAATTCCCATCGACAACCTGGAGAACACGAAACACAAAATCCTGATCGTTGATGACGATGAAGAACTGGTCGAACTCATCCGCGACGTCCTCGAACGTGATGGCCGGTTTGAAGTCCGGACCGTCAATAACGGCTTCGGCGCCGGGATGATGGTCAAAGAGTACCACCCGGACCTCATCGTCCTCGACATCATGCTTCCGGATATCAATGGAAAGGACGTCTGTTACGTCGTCCGCTCCGACTCCAATCTGAATGATATCCGGATCTTGTGTATCTCCGGTATGGTGGAAGAGGATCGAATCCAGGAGTTGAAGGCTGCTGGAGCAAACGACTTTCTCCACAAGCCATTCGAAATCGAACACCTCCTGGAACGGATCTGTCTTCTTCTTGACATTCCGGTTCGAGCGACGGCTTGAGGCGGCCACCGATCGGCACGGCTCACTCGCGGCGAGGACTGCCAGAGGGGATTGTTTGCGCCGACGGAGCGACTCCATGCGGCGCCGGTAGGAGAGACTCCGGATGCAGTGGGCCGTCTGTGATCAAGAACGTCGCCATCCTATTCCCATCGCTGATGCGACGGTTTTGCGGTTAACGCACGTGCTCTTGTTGGCGACAGAGACCGTTCGTCCCAAAACCGTCCCGGAGGTTGTCGCAGACGATCACGCATTAAGCCGGCACGTTGCGGGTATTTTTGCCAGAGACCCTTTGGGGTTGGCCGCTGTCCTTCGGCGGCTTCACAAACACGCTGGTGCTCCGGCGGAGAATGATAATCCAGAGTTGCTCCTGGGGCGGTCGATCCTCGGCGGAATGCAGGCCTTTCTCAGGGGTGAACAGGATTGGTTCCCATTGGAGCTGGCGGCTAATAGGAGCAATGTCGCCGCCGCTGACAAGAATCAAATCTTGCGGAATGTTCGCACCGTTTTTATCGTCCAGCAGCTTGCCCGATTGCACGCGCGGGTGAATAAGTGCCAAGGACTACCGTTGATTCCCTTCGCGGTGGTGCTTCTCGCGCCACGACTATTCGAGTGCGGCGGTCGGGTCGATTTTGTCGCAGCACTGGAAGACCTTTTGGGGGCGAAGTCGCGCGAGAAACTCAAAGCAGCCGTCGAAGTCGTCGAACTTGCTGACCAATGGGTGAAGCAGGAGGGAAGCCGTCTGGAGGCTCTGTCCGTTGATCTCCGTGTTCCTGAGACAAATGGAGGACCGGTCGAGGCTGGAGAAGGCGACCAGCCGAGGGAAAGTCCGAAGTCTTGGAGTCTTTTCTCCGCAGGGGAGGTCCCATCCTCTGGGGTGTGGGATACCAGACTGAAGGAAGGTTGGCTATCTGCGGTGGGTCGGGCCTATCGCTTGGCGCGTCGTTGGCACCGGCGTGAGCCTGGTTGCCGGCAGCTTTGGGAAACGGCCCTTCACCTTGCCAAGGAAACGGCCGATTTGAAGTTGCGGTTCGAGGAAACCCTTGAAAAGGCTAAGCTTGACGCCCTGGCCGAGTTTGCGGCTGGGGCCGGGCACGAGATCAACAATCCGCTGGCCATTATTTCGGGCCACGCGCAATTGCTCTTTCGGCAGGTGACACACCCTGAGGGGCGGCGGATGCTGGCAACGATCGTAGCGCAAGCGCAGCGGGCCCATGAGTTGATTACCGATGTCCGCCTCTTTGCCCGACCACCAAAACCCGTGTTTTCCCCGGTGAATTATCATGACCTCTTGCAGAAGGTTGTCGAAGAATGGACTCCCCAGGCGGAATCGCGTCATGTCCGGCTGGAGTTGGTAAATCAATCTGGAAGACCTGAGCTTCTGGAAGGACTTGCTGATCCCTATCAAGTTCCCGTAGCCTTGGGTGCCATCGTGAAGAATGCCCTCGAAGCAGTTCCCGAGAACGGAATCGTCAGGTTGCAGATCGAGGCAGATGAACACGAGATTCGGATTTCTGTCACGGACAATGGACCGGGCATCACGGCGGAAGTCCGTGCTCATCTCTTTGACCCATTTTTCTCCGGGCGACAGGCAGGGCGTGGTTTGGGATTGGGACTCTCCAAGGCCTGGCGGATTGTCACCCTCCACGGGGGAAGAATCAATGTGCAATCCTCGCCTGGCAAAGAGACAACATTTCGCGTGTGTCTGCCACGTCGTCCTCCACGGTGTGAGATATGACCTTCACCTGGCCCTGAATGGCGTGGGGAAGGTAACGCGTGCGCCAGGTTTGTGAACGAGGCGACGAGCAAATCGGAGGGGCGTGCTTGTCACGCCCGCCGAAGCGGGATGGATCATCCAACATCGCGGACCGGACCCGACAAGCGGGTCCCTCCGAAAAGCGGACCCGACATGCGCATCCCTCCGAGGGGCGAATGCTCGTATCCCAACTGGTCAGAACGCTTTTGAGGCCTCAACACCCTTCCGTTGTTGCTGGTAGTTTTGACGGAGGTTTTCGATCTGCTGTTGTTGCAACAGGGTGTTGCTTTCCTGCAATCCTCGGAGAAGCTCACGACGATCTTCTCCGGCGGCCTGCGGCTTCTTATCCACCGGGACCTGGGGAGCTGCCGATGGAGTCGGCGCCGGCAATAACTCGGTTTGGCCCCGATAAAAGGCGTACTGGTCGCTATCCTTTCTGGCGATGACCGTGGCCCGGCCCTGAATCCCGTCCGCGATGAACACGCCGCGCAAGTCGGTACGACCGGCAACGAATTCGGCATTTCGGCTGCCGATGACTTTAACGTGCACATTGTTGAGGAAATGGCCGTCAACATCTTTCATTGTGATGCGGACTCGTCCCGAGACAGGGTCTTCCTGAACCTCCATTGTGAGTGGCGAAACCAGAACCAGGCCGCTGGCGTAGAGGTCCTCGCCACGACAAACGATCAAATAGGCCCCATCCTTTTCAAAGGGCAATGTCACTTCGTGCGTGGTGTCGCGGAAATCTTGCCCTTCACCCAGCTTGATCGTTTCTTCATACTCGGGACGGATTCCGGCCAAATTGATTCCGACGATCCCCGAGAAGTCACGCTTCAGAAGGGTAAACTTCAGCAGGTCGATGCGATAGGCTCTCAACTCGCACTGAGCAATGTTACGAGATTGAAGCGGCAGCAGAACCGGTTCGCCTGGCTTGACCCGGGTCACCTCGGGCAACGTGATAGATTTGCGTTTGAAATAGTCGATAGCCTCCCGGGCGTCGGAGAAGCGATCGGCAACCAATTGATAAAAACTGATTGCCTGCAACGGCTGGCCCAAACTGTGGTAGATTTGGCCAAGGATATAAAGCGCCTGCCATTTGTTCTTGCTTTCTTCGATGCGGCCGGTTGCCGGGTCTTTCTTTTGCCACTCGGCGACCTTGCGGCACATTTCGATGGCCTGATCGTGCCGTCCCTGTGCGTAATGGCAGTAGCCGATCAGATACCAGAAGCTGTCCAGCAACGGACTATTGGCGTATCGCTGCGCGTAACGTGCGGCGGCCTCGGCAGCGCGATCGTAGAATTCACTGTCCAACAAGGCATTGGCAGCGGCGAAGGCTGCCTGGTCCGCAGCCGGATCTTCAGGAAAGGCCGTCAGAAACCGATCGAGCATCTCCCAGGCGGCTCCCACCAGATGGATCCGCGTGATCTTGGCCTTCCTCAGTGCGGGATCCGTGGTCGCTTCACCGGCTTTGGCATAGACCCGTTGCGCTAGCGCGTAACGTGCCGCCGCAGCGTATGGCTCGGGCGGATACTCGGCCAGAAGGCGATTCATGACTTGAACGCTGCGCAAGAACTCATTTTGCTCATCAAGGAATCCCGCCGTGTGACCGTCATTACCAAAGCTGCTCTCAAGAATGGCACGAAATACGAGAAAGCTCCGTTCATATTCGCCCAGTCGTTCATAACATGCGGCAACCTGGAGAATCTTATCAAACGGAATTTCGTAGTCCGGCCACTTTACCTTGAGGATTTCGAAATAATGAACCACTTTGTCGGGCTGGTCCAGGGCAAGATAGATATCAACAAGAAGCGGGGCCAATTCCTTGACTGTCTGATCCATCACCTGCCAATTTGGATTGGTGAACAACGCGGAGAAGTGCTTTTCCGCTTCCTTCCAGTTCTTCCTGGCATAGGCCGACTTCCCCAGAGCAATCAGTTCCAGCGGTGATAGCACATACGGATCTGCACTGGTCGCTCCCTCAGGGAGCACTTTCAGAGAGGTCAATGCCTCTTCTCCCGAGTACGACATCGGGATCACCGCGTAGGCCGTGGGATCGAGAGCGTTCCGAATCACGGCCGGTTCGACGGTGTACTGCCCCGGAACGATCCCAGTTAATCGGAAGCTGACGGTCACTGAATCGAATCTCGGCTGGGCAAAGAAAAACACGATTTCTCCCGCACGTATTTCGTACCGATCAAATGGGCCGACCACTGTCTTGGGAACAACGGAAGTGCCGCCGGGAATCGGCACGGTGAGAACAAACTGCTCCAGCATGGAACCGGTTTTGACCACGCGCGGAGCCGCTGTGAGCTCAAAAATGGCCTGCTTTCCCACAGGAAGTTGAGTCAACCGATTGTTGGGAAGTGACCAACCAGGCTTAACCACCACGCCATCAGTTCCGCCACTGCTCGTGCCACGTGGAATCTCACGACCGTCAACTTCTAACGGCGCCGGGCGAAGCCAGGACCCGTAATAACCCCGATTGGCTTTTGCTGGGTCGATGAAGCGACGGGCGAGGCACTGGTACGTATATTGCCCACGACCTTCGAGACGAAACTGAATCCGCTCCCGACCACCGACGAAGAACCTGGGAGAGACGAGAACTGACTGTGACACCGACGCTTGATCGAAGCTCCACTGTCCAACCTGAAAATCATTGACGAACACGGTCAAATTGTACTTTTCTGTAACGAAACGGGTCTTAGCAAACCATTGTCCGAGGACGATCGCCGCCAAACCTGTTGCTCGATCCGGAAGCCAACGATGGCCCGCCCGATGGGTCAACAACCACTCAACTTCGGAGCGCAACTCGGGTGATTCGGGCGAGATCGCCTGAAGGACCATCGCAAACAGGGCGTGGCCTTCCACCAAAGATAGTGCGATGGACCGCTGTGCCCCTGTTGCTATCGAGTCGTCAGCTGCGGAAAGATCCACCAGCTTGAGAACCTCAGCAGCCATTGGCTGCCTCTGCATCGTTGCCAAAGCCAGTGCGAGATAGAGCTTGCCGGCGAGAGAAAGGTTCTGCCGCTCACGGTGCAGACGATTGACCAGGGCAAAATCGGCCCGCTCCGCCAAGGCTAATGCATGGACGAGCACAGAACGGATTTCCAGATCATCGGCACGGATTTCCGTCATGGCCTTTTCCAAATACTGAATGGCGCGATCGTATGTGGCCTGAGCGACGGGATATCCTGCCTGTCTTGCCAGGTGGATTGCCCAAAACGCCCGCGCGGACGACTGTGGATCGGACGAAATACTTACCTCCCCTGCCCCTGTGTCCATTCGCTTCGCACCGCTGCGGGACCAGCCCCCGTCCTTGTTCTGAGCAGCTACAAGCGTGGTCACGGCCGACCGGATGCGGATATCGATCATCCGGGCAAGTTCATCCGATGATGTTTGGGTGGCCTTGAAATAACTCTGGAGGGCCACTGCCGCCATCAGGTCCGAGGTCGTGCGCTCCAGCAGCGAGTTGCCCTCGGCGCACGGGGGCAGAAACCGTTGGCTCCCCCCAAAGAGGATGTCTTTTAAGCTCTCCTCGATCGTTGGACCAATCAGGATCTCCATGATCCAGGGCGAGTCCGGGGATTCAGCAAGCTCCAGCCAGGCCGTCGTGTCGCTGCTGGCCGATCCACCTGTTGAGACAAATTCCATTACGCCCCGTGGCTGAAGGGGAACACTGTACCGCACAATATCGACAGGCGTCTCCTCATCGCCAACGGTGAGGCTGATTTCCAATTCGAGGCTCTGACTGAGGGCCTTGGCCAGTTGATCTGGATTGTCGGCGGTACGGATAGCCTGCCGCACTTCTTCGGGAAGCTCCGCCGCGACTGGCAAGGACAATGTAATCGATCCCTTGCGAGTCACTTCAAGGGGTTTCTTGTCAGTGATCGTCCGCGAACCAATCGTCACTCGGGAGACGAGATAGATCACACCTTGTTCGAGTCGATCATTATGAATCGTTACGGGAAGATCGACTCGGTCGCCCTCGTGAAGGGCACCGGGAACCTTGACCTCGGCAAAAAGATCCTTTTTAACCTGGAGATCTGCCTGGCATTCGCCCACCCGGGTGTCTGCCGTGACGCCCTTGGCCGAAAGCCGCCAGGCAGTCGCCCGATCGGGGATCACAATTCGCACCACGGCTTTCCCCTGTTCATCCGTTTCCACTGCTGGATCCCAGAACGCCGTTTCATGCGGCGTTCCTTCTGGGAAGAGGACACTCCCGCGTTTTTGAAGTTCCCGGGCAACGGTCGTGACATCGGCCTGGGCAAGCTGGTTCTGACCGAAGTACTGCAAACGCCCTTTTCCATCGAGGACCAGAAAGTTCTGGCGATTTGTGCCGCTAGCCAGTTGCAAGTTCTCGACGCTCGGCATCAGGAATTCTCCCATTGCTAACTCCTTGAGCGCGTCAATGGCCTTTCCATCGGTCATCTGCTTTCGCTTTGCTTCGTCTTTCCTAGGCAGACGGCCAAGAGATTCCTCGCGGGAGCGTCTCTCTGCGGCAGAGCGATTCGCCCTTCCATCCATTTGTTGTTCCACATTCACGGATTGGCCAGGTTCCATTGGCGGCGCTGCTGCGTACCCGCCATACCCTAGCCCGCCGGCGGGTGCTCCCGCCATCAAGGCTACCAAGCCGGCCTGGTCGGCACGTTCCTGCTCTTGCCGCGAGGCAGCGAGGGCCTCACGAGCGGCTTCCTCTGCAAGTTCCACCTCCGCCCGTTCTTCTTCCGCAAGCAAGAGCCGGTTGATCGCCCGCGTGGTTGGATGATAAGAAAACACGATGCTGGCACTGGTGCGCACAGCCCCCCGACGGGTCTCTCCCTGAAGCCAATCACGAACGGAAGGCACCTCGCCAAACTGCTGAAGGAGAGATGCTTCGACCATAGCCAGACTCAATTGAGCCGGAACGGGTTTCCCCTGGGCATCCGTGGTTGTCACCGTGACTTCCAGTTCACCACCCGGCGGCACAACTTCTGCATTCGATCCCGCCTTTTTGCCACCGCTAATTTTCCATTCCAAGGATACATTCAGGTCGCGCTCCACGGAAAACGGGGCCATCACATCAAAGAATCGCCGCGGGACTTCGATCCTACCTGCCAATTCCTGGTCGAAGTCATCGACCCCGTCGATCACCGGACGTAACACGGGCGTCCGTTCTCTTGCGGTGATCTCCCGTACATCTCGCATGACTGCGACGCTCAATTCGAATTGAGGGGCCAGTTGGGAGCTCACCGAAACCGCGATTTCATTAGCTCCCGTCTTCAGCGGGACAAGCCGATAATCCAGAATCCTTGCTCCCTGAAAGCAAACCAGGGCCAGCGCCGGTTCATCCTTCCAGTAAACGCGAATTTTCGCTTCATCACCAACCCGAAGCGTGTGCTGATCGGCCAAAATGAGAAGTCGATCGGCGTCCTTTTCATCAGAAACCTTGATGTCTGTTTGTGCCCAGATCGGATGCTCAAAGCGATCCATCCCCTCCACCCGAAGGATGTATTCTCCGCCTTCGTCGATGTGAAGCACCGGCTTTGCCGTACCTGTGTGATCTGTTTCAACAGCCTGTTCTGCCACTGCGACTTCGCCCATCAATCGCCCGATCCGCGTCCGTTTCAGGACCTTGAGAGTCAGTTTTTGGGCCACCGGCTGCCCAGCCGCATCGCGAGTGGAAATTGTCGTCTCGAAGCTCTCACCGGGAAGATACACGCGACGCGGTGTTGTCAAATCAATGGCAAACCCCTTGGTTGCCAGGACGAACGTCTCCGTGACCGAGATGTTCCGATCCGGAAGGGAAACGACCAGCGGCAAAACCGCGCTCTCCAGAAAATCACGTGTTTCAAAAGCGAACGGCACTTTGCCTTCAGCGTCTGTGACCGCCGTTTGGACCGGTTGATCGGCCAATTGATAGCGAATGAGTTTCTCCGCTAGTGGCGTTCCGAAGACGTATTCCAGCCGGATCGTTCCCTCGATCTTTTCTCCGCGGTAGTACACCCGACGCGGCACATCCACCGTAATCTGGACGGGTTCAATATGAAAAACTTCGACCCGGAATCCTCCCTGAAATGTGCGATTGGCCGGATCCGTCAGGACGAGACGATAATCGCCCGGCCCCGCTTCCTGAGGGAGCAAGAACTGGTCATGGAAACACCCAAAACGGTCAAGTACAACATCAATCTGCCGCAGGATTCGATTCTCCGGATCTATGACGTGGAGGGTGAATGCGTGGCCCTCTGGGGCGATCAATTCATCCGCAGAAACAGGGGCTGCCATCCCCGCAGGTTCATCTGTCCCGCGTTTCGCAAAGCGGATCATGCCCCGTACGTTGACAATTTGTCCGGCCCGATACACAGGACGATCGGTGTAAATCAATCCCTTATCGGCAAGACCTTGGGCTGGTTGCAACCCTTCAAGTGACATGGCATTTGAAGCCAGGTGACCGTCGGCCATCGCAAGAACCTGGATATCTTCCGATTGTCGTAAAGCCGGTAACAATGTGTGGAACACGCCGTCTTTGTCGGTTTTTGCTTCCTGCAGGACGCCATCCTTATTGGCCACAAGGATTCTGGCATCTGCCCAGGGCTTGCCCGTGATCATATTCTGGCCGAACACGAGGACCTCTTCGCGCGAGCACTTGACGATCACATCAAGATCACTTTGCAAAACGAGTGTTGTCGCTTCCTGTGTCGTGCTGCTGATGGTCACCGCCGCGGCGCCGGCCTTGGTATCACCGGGAAGTTCGATCGGCACAAAACTCTCCAGTTCAACGAACGGCTGATAATCGGGAATGGTGAATTCGAAGGTTGTATCGGGATCGATCAGGGCCACGTCAAGCTGTTCCACGCCGGTCAACGTATGCATTTTTCGGAAATAGGCCTCCGGATCGAGGCGATACACGGCAACAGAAACTTTCTCGATATTCCGCGTCAAAAGACGGATTTTGGGCGTCTCGTCGGAGCGGTAAACGCGGGGCGTCTCGACGCTCATGGTTTTTGTCGTCAATCGGGCAATGGCTGCCGCTGCGGCCGGGGCCGCGGGACCACGGACCTTACGATATTCCTCCAGCGCCTTTTCTGCGTCGTGCAACTGGGTCTCATAAGTTTGGGCGATGGCCAATTGGGCCTGTTGTCCCCATGGATCGTCAGGATATTTTTCATTCAACCGTCGCCAATCATTGATCGCGGCATCCCATTTTTTCTGCCGAGCGTTCATTTCGCCAAAGAGATAAAGGATCTTTGGGGCCCGACTATCCAAAGGGTGAAGCTGCAAGAAAGTCTCCCATGCCTGATGCGCGGCATCGTATTCCTCGTGGATGAATTTCTCGTAAGCCGCTGCAAACTCCGTCTCAATGATCTGCATTTGCGCGTCATTCCATGACGGATGTGTGGGAAATTCCTGCACAAATTTCCGCCACAATTCGATGGCATCCTGGAATCGCTGCTGCTGCCGATAGACCTCGGCCAAAAGATACATGGCATCAGCCCGCTCCTTGGCCTTTTCTGCCCGCGCGTCCGACAAAAACTCGTTCAGGATGCTGGCCGCATCATTCCACCGCTGACGCGCAACGTTCCCCCGGGCCATGATGAGATATGCCTGTCCCACGCGCTCATCCCGAGGAAACTTCTCCAGAAACCGCCGTAAAACCGCAATTCCCAGGCTCAATTCTTCATCACTGGCCGGATTGGGCATCCCGCGCGTTTCGGCCAAGCGAAACGCCGCCGTCGCCGTTTCCGCCGTGGGTCGGTCCTCATACTGGGCCAGCAAATCCTCCCAGACCCGCCGGGCCTCTGCGGGCTTGCCCGAATCCATGAGACACTCACCCAGATGCAGTCGCGCGGAGAGCGCGCGATCGTCGTTAGGAAATCGCTCGACAAACTGCCGATACACCGCAACAGCGGCGTCGAATTCCCCCACAAGTTGATGACACCGCGCAATTTGGAACAAGATCTGGCCGAGAAGTCCCTCGCTAGGGCCGAGATCGCGGGCCTTTTCGTAAAATTGCCGGGCCTTCGCATAATCCGGTTTCTCCTCCACTTTGTTCGGCGGATCAAACAGACGATCGGCGAACTCAAGATAGATTTTCGCCAACTCGTCCTTTCGCTCCAAAGAGAGAAGTCGCTTGGCTTCCTCTCGATAGATGGCCTCGGCGGAAGCAAAGTCACCCTTTCTCGCCAGTGCCAGGGCACGACCGAATTTCAGCCAGTGCCGCCAGGGGCTTTCCGGAAATCGCTTTTCGCCTTCCAGGAAGACGGTTACCGCCTCGTCATATTTCTGAGCAAGATAAAGGGCCCGACCTTTCAAATAGGTCAAATAGTCGGCCTGAGGTGGATCGGCCTTCAAGCGGTCATCAATCGCAGCCACGGCCTCGTCGTAGCGTCGATCCTGAAGGGCCTCCGCAATAACACGCGGCACAGGAGGAATTTCGTTTCCATCCGTTGGCAATGGGTTTGTCGAAGGTACTTTAGGTGACTCCGCCCCCGACATCCCCCATAATCCGCACAAAACGGATACCACAACGACGAGGAACGCGGCAAAGACCGGCAGTAAAGCTTGCCTGTGCATCTCGTTATCTCCCTGAAAAGAGCTGTGTTCTCAACCCGTCATAAAGTGGGTCAGCTATGGTCATTAGCGGTAATTCTTGGATCGTCGGCAACACGTTGGTGCGATCCAACAATCATTTAGAAGTATAGTTCCGCCAAATAATTCCCTCGATTTATTTCAGTTTCGGGTGGAATAAATGAAGGACGAGCGCGCAACGTCCTCACGTTGGGCTTTCAGAGGGCGCAGTTCTGGAGGGACCTGCTTGTCAGGTCCGCTTCTCGGAGGGACGCGCTTGTCGCGTCCGTTGCACAACGTTTGATCATCCATCCCGCTTCATCGGGCATGACAGGCATGCCCCTCCGAACGGGCGTGACAAGCACGCCCCTCCACGAGTCCAGCCCCTCCCCAACCCTCCCCACACGCGGGGAGGGAGATTGCATATTCCCCCCGCGTGCGGGGGGATGTAAGGGGGGCTGCGTTTCAGCAACCTTCGGACGGACCCGCTTGTCGCGTCCGCTTCTCGGAGGGACGCGCTTGTCGCGTCCGTTGCACAACGTTTGATCATCCATCCCGCTTCATCGGGCATGACAAGCATACCCCTCCGAGGCGGGCACAATAAACGTGCACCTCCGAATGCCACCTTTCGAGGGACGCGCTTGTGGGGGTCCGCTGCGTCCGAAAGAGGTTTCAACGGGATGAGACAAAC
>Ga0068707_1001212_pt1 | contig 17807 bp, 15 predicted proteins | sample YNPNPMetaG_FD_66600 | JGI IMG/M metagenome (GOLD analysis project Ga0068707, IMG submission 66600) | Anoxygenic and chlorotrophic microbial mat microbial communities from Yellowstone National Park, USA - YNP NP MetaG | ecosystem: Environmental > Aquatic > Thermal springs > Hot (42-90C) >...
CATTGGCCGATCCACATCGCGGCCGGCCCCCCTTGTCAAGGTTTGGGTCGATCCGGCGGGTCGCGGCGCCCGCATCCGGACGGGAACTCGGCCGTTTGACCGGTTCGCGCCCGACGTATAGGATTCGTTCCGTCGGCCGCAGTCTCCACCGCCGCCGGCTGGATTCGACCGAGCGCCTCGCCGCGTGGGTCGCCGGCCCGGCGGTCGGTTCTCGGACCGACGACCGGAGCGACGAATGACCGAACTTCGACCCCCGACGACCCTTGGCGTCCTGCTCGTCCTCGCCGCCGCCTGCGGCCCCGGATCCTCCCCCACCGGCGACGCCGACGTCCCGCCCGAACCCGACGGCGTCGACGCCGCATCCGACGACGCGCCGTCCCCCGACATCCCCGGGTCCGACCAGCCGACCGACGACGCCTCGCCCCGCGCCACCCGGACCTGGCCCAACGCCGAGAGCTCCGCCAGCTCGGACCCGTGGCTCGTTGAACACCATGCCGAGATCGCCGAGATGCGCCCCCGCGTCCTGGTCCTCAACTTCGTCAACGCCAAGACCATGGAGGAGGTGGCCGCGCAGCTCGCGCAGGTCGTGGAGGCGATCGCCGAGTCGAGCCGCTATCGCGGCTATGAGAACCCGCTCGAACCGCCCCCCTTCTTCCGCTACGAGCTGGCGTACCTCGTGGACCTCCGCGACGTTCCGCCGCCTCCCGGCTGGACCTACCGCAACAGCACGCTCTACCCACGGGAGGACCCGCCCACCGGCATGTGGGGGTTCGACTACGAACAACTGTTCGGGGCGGAGTTCGCGCGACGGTACGGCATTCCCGATCCCGACGACCCGTCCCGCTTTCTCGACCTGTGCGAGCTCGTCAACCACGGCCTGGTCCACGACGTCTGGATCGTCGCCGACGCCGACGTCCCCGACGCCGGCGCCGCGGAGATCCTCGAGTTGAAGCCGTACTACGACGAGAACCGCGTGCGCCTCGACCGGCCGCTGAACCGCTGCGCGGGCAACGGCTGCTTCGACGCGGACGATGCGATCCCCGACCACTGCACGCGGACCGTCCGCATCGCCTTCTTCAACCACGCCCGGGGCCCCGGCTGCTTCCTCGAAAGCCTGTCCCACGGTTTCGAGTCCATCGGCGCGTGGAACCCCGGCCAGATCCCATACCTCTCGCACTACTTCATCCCCTGGGCCGCCTACGGCCTCGACATCCGCTACGGCCTCCCCTGGGACAGCTGGTACGCCTGCCCGATCGGGGAAGACTGCCTCTCCTATCCGACCGAGACTTCCGTCGCTTACGACGTGGAGGGCATCACCGGCACGCTCGACCCCTACGATCCGGTTTGCGGCAACGTGCACTGGCCCCCCAACGCCCGTCACCACTACGACCTCAGCAGCCCGTTCACCGTCCGGACCACCTGCCTCGGCTGGCGCCGCGGCGGCGGTCCCGGCGGCGCCGACGTCCCGCAGCCGTTCACCTCCAACCTGTTCCGCCGGTACCGTCGCCTGGCCCCCGACTGCATGGGCGAATGGCTCGTCTGGTGGCGCCAGAACGTCCCGGGCCCCGACAACGGCCTGGTCGACGACCGCGGCGCTCCGATGCTGTCCTGGTGGCCCTTCGTGTACTACTGACTTGGCTCCGGAACGCGCGGCCCCTTCAGTCCGGGCGCGGCTTGGCGACGAGGGACAAGAACTCGGTGCGCGTGGCGGCGGACGAGTGGAAGCTGCCGAGGACCGAGGAGGTGGTCATCAGCGAGTTCTGCTTCTCGATGCCGCGCATCATCATGCACAGGTGCCGCGCCTCGATGATTACGCCGACCCCTTCCGCGCCGACCGCGTCCATGACCGCGCGCGCGATCTGGTTCGTCAGCCGCTCCTGGACCTGCAGTCGACGGGCGAAGGCATCCACCACCCGCGCCAGCTTGCTCACCCCCACCACCTTCCCCTGGGCGATGTAGCCAATGTGGCAGCGTCCGAAGAACGGCAGCAGGTGGTGTTCGCACAGCGAGTAGATCTCGATGTCGCGCACCACGATCATGTTGTTCGTCTCGTGCGCGAACACCGCCTCGCGCGTCAGCTGCGCCGCGTCCTGGGCGTAGCCCCGCAGCAGGAACTCGTACGCCCGGGCCACCCGCTCCGGCGTCCGTCGCAGCCCTTCCCGTTCCGGGTCCTCCCCGAACTCGACCAGCAACTGCCGCACCAGTTCCTGCACCCGCTCCCGGTTCATCCCGCGACCTCCGTTCGTGCGCTGGCCCCGTTCCGGCGGCGGTCCCGCTCCCGCCCTCGCCCCCCCGTGCCGCCTCCGCCAGCGCCTCGACGAGCCGGAACGGCGACCCTCCGCCAGCTTCCCCACCCGCTTCTCCACCGCCCGGACATCGGCCGTGTCCTCCAGACGGTCCGACGCGCATGCCCGCCCTAGGTCGGCATGCAGCGGGATCTTGCAACACCCCATCCTGCCGCTCCCGTCGCTCCGGGTCGTCGACGCCCAGGATGCAGCGCAACGCCAGGTCCCGGATGGGAATCCTATCCACGCCTGGCCTCCAGCAGGTGTCGCCCCCCGTCGACCCAGATCACCTGGCCCGTCAGGTACGGTGCCCGCAGCAAGAACAGCACTGCCTCGGTCACGTCCCGCACCGTGCCGACCCGCTCGAGCGGCACGCCGCCCTTGAGCCGCTCGAAATACTCCGGCCCCTCCCCCTCCGGCGGCAGGATCAACCCCGGCGCCACCGCGTTCACGCGGAATCGGGGCGCCCAGCGCAGGGCCATCTCCCGCGTGAACAGCTCGAAGAGCGTCTTCCCCGCGTGATACGCGACGTGCCCCCAGTCGTACCCGACGACGCGCGTGTCCAGGAAATTCACGATCGCCCCGGCCTCGACCTGCCCGACGAAGCAGCGCGCCGCCGCCAGCGGCGCCCACGCGTTCACTTCGACGCTCTCGATCAGCTCCTCCCGGGTGAACTCGGCGAACGTCGAGGCGGGAAACGTCGAGGCGCCGTTGACCAGCACCTGCAGCGGCCCGGCAAACCGCCGCGCCTCGGCGAACAGCGTCCGGACCTCCGGCTCGCGGCGCAGGTCGGCCGGCACCGCCCACGCCCGCCGCCCGAGCCGCTCGATCTCCCGCACGGTCTCCCGCGCCTCGGTCTCCGACCGGTGGTAATGCACGACGACGTCCGCGCCGGCTTCCGCCAGCGCCAGGGCCACCGCCCGCCCGATGCGGCGCGCCCCCCCCGTCACCAGCGCCGTCCGACCGCGCAACTCCTCGGCCACGTCGCGTCCTCCCGGCCCCCCGGGACTTGCCGGCAGCATCGGCCCCCACGCCCTCCCTGTCAACCGCCCGCTCGCCGGAGGATCCCCTGCGCCTCGCGCAGCGCCGCCGCGCCCTCCGCGCGGTGCCACAGCAACACCGCCTTCTGCAGCTCCCGGCGCCGCGGGTCCCGCTCCACGAAGACCGGCCGCAGGGTGGCCGGGTCGAGCCCCGTGGCGTACATCACCGTCGAGGCGGTTCCCGGGGTCGGCGTGAAGATCTGTACCTGTTCCACCCGCACGTTCCGCCGCCGCAGGAACCGCGCCAGTTCCACCGCATCCCGCAGCCGCGCACCGGGATGCGCCGCCATCAGGTAGGGGAGCACGTACGGCCGGCGTCCCGCGCTCCGCGTGAGCCGCGCGTGGCGATCGAGGAACTCCGCGAACCCGGAGCCGGCCGGCTTTCGCATCCACCGCAGCACCCGCGGCACCACGTGCTCCGGCGCCACCTTGAGATGCCCGCTGGTGAACTCCCTCGCCAGCGCCCGCAGGACGACCTCCGACTCGAGCGCCAGGTCGAGTCGCACGCCGGTGGTCACGAACAGGTGGCGCACCCCCGGCACCCGGCGCGCCCGCCGCAGCAGCCGCACCCACGCCTCCTGGTCCACGCGCAGTTCCGGACAGCGGGTCGGCCAGAGGCACGAGACGCGCCCGCACACCCCGTCGCGACCGCAAGTCGCGCCCCACAGGTTCGCCGTCGGCCCGCCCACGTCCGGCACCGTGCCGCGAAACTCCGGGTGGGCCACGATCCGCTCCACCTCCGCCAACACCGACTCCGCCGAACGGCTCGAAACCCGGCGACCCTGGTGCGCGGCGATCGCGCAGAACGCACACCCACCGCAGCACCCCCGGTGCGACGTCACCGAGAACCGCACCTGCTCCAGCGCCGGCACCCGCGCCCCCCCGTGGACCGGATGCACGTCGCGCGTGAACGGCAGCGCGTACAGGCGCCCGAGCTCCGCCGGCGACAACGCCGGCCACGGCGGGTTCGAGACGATCCGCATGCCGGCGCAAGTCTGGGTCTGCCGCCGATCCCGCGTCCGCTCGAACAACGCCCAGAACCGCGCGTGGACCGCCGGGTTCGCCCGCACCTCCTCCCAGGACGGCAACTCCACCGCGTCCGCGGGCGGCGCCTCCGCGACGGGAATCCGGTACGCCACGCCCGGCACGTCCCGGATCGCGGCCACCCGCGGGTCGCCGGCGCGTCCTCGCCCGCCCACCCACGCCCCTCCCGCCCGCTCCAGCGCGTCCAGCCGGCGCACGATCTCCAGCAGCGGCCCCTCCCCCATGCCATGCACCAGCACGTCGACGCCACCGTCCATCAGCAGCGGCCGGCGCACCGCGTCGTCCCAGTAGTCGTAGTGCGAAAAACGCCGGAGCGACGCCTCCAGACCGCCCGCCACGACGAAGGCCCGCGCGCCGAAGATCCGCCGGATCGCCGACCCGTACGCCGTCACCGCCCGGTCCGGCCGACCGCCCGCGCGCCCGCCCGGCGCGTAGGCATCGTCCGTGCGACGCCGCCGCTGGGCCGTGTAGTTGGCCACCATCGAATCGAGCGCCCCGGCGGTCACGCCGAAGCATAGCCGCGGCAGCCCCAGCCGCCCCACCTCGTCCCCCGCCGGGTCCGGCCGCGCGATCACGCCCACCCGAAACCCGTGCGCCTCGAGCCACCGCCCAAGCAAGGCGGCCGGAAACGACGGATGGTCCACGTGCGCGTCGCCCGTCACCAGCACGACGTCGCACCGGTCCCACCCCCGCGCCCGCAGCTCCGCCGGCGTGGCGGGCAGGTGCGATGCTTCCGGAACCCCACGACGAAACATCCGGCGGTCCCTCCTGGCCGCCCGTCGGCGCAATCCCGGCGCTCGACGACTCCACCCGCCGGGCTTGTCACCGGCCGCGAGGTCCGGGTCGTCGATCCGGCCGACGGATACGGACCGGCCGTCCACGCCGTCCGTCGCGCCGCGGGCGCCGGCCCGCGGGTCCTTGGCCGCTGCGGGAGCCACCCGCCGCCGGCCCGGGGACCCCGGCGCGACGACGGCGCCGCGCCCTCCGCTCCGCCGCAAGCCGCGGCTCGACCGCCTCGCGAAGGAACTTCTCCAGCCGCAGACAAATCAGGTCGGGATGCTCGATCGGGGACGTGTGCGTCCCCAGCGGCAGCACCTGGAGCTCCGAACCCGGAATCAAGCGGTGCATCCGCCGCTGCACCGAGATCGGCGTCAGCCGGTCCTTGTCCCCGGCAAAGATCAGCGTCGGCACGCGGATGTCCTTGAGGTACGCGCGCGCCGAGTGCTCGTTCGCGTACCGCAGCATCGTCAGGAACAGACCGATATCCATGTCCGCCACGTGCTCCAGGTAGGGCATGAAGTCGTCCACCTTCACCAGCGCGTGGTTGATCTCGAGCAGCACCGAGATCCAGAAGCCCCAGCGCGTCGGCAGCACGTGGTGCCAGATCTGCCAGAACAGCCGCCGGTGGTTCTCGTACGCGCGGCTCAGCACCGGAAGGAACCGCTCGAGGATGTCGCTGTTGTAGCTCGACCGCAGCGGATGCTCGAAACACCCGCACACCGGCACCAGCGCCGCCACCCGGTCCGGGTGGCGGTGGTGGAACTCCAGGATCACCTGGGTCCCCATCGAATGCCCGAGCAGCACCGCCTGGTCGATGCGGAGCTCGTCGAGAAGCCGCCGCAGATCCTCGGCAAGGTCCGCGATCTGCAGCCGTGCGAAGTCGGCGGGGGCGTCCGACTTGCCGTGCCCGCGATAGTTCCAGCGCACGACCCGGTAGCGCGGCGTGAACCAGCCGTGCAGGTACTTCCAGGCGTACTGGTCGCACGCAATCCCATCGCAACACACCAGCGGCGGCGCGCCGGAGCCGGCGTCGTTGTAGTAGATTCGCGTCCCGTCGAACGAATGGAAGAAACCCTCGCGCAGCGTCGCGTCCATCAGGCCACATCGGACGCCGGACCCCGCCTCCTGTCAATGCCCATCCGCCTTCGGCGGACCCCGAGGCATGGAACGCTCGCGGTCCGACGATCCCGGTGACCTGCAGCCGAGTTCCTTGGCCGACGTTCCTCCCCCGGGGAGGGGGACCCTGCCGCAGGGAACCGGCTGGGCTTCGCGCGTGTCGGCCAAAGGTCGCCCGCGTCCTGGTGCCGCGAGCCCGTTGTCCAAATGCCGACGATGGACCGTTCGCCCTCGACCGACCCGCCACGACGCGGAACGGTTACCCCCGGGCGACTCCGGTCCCGCCCCGCAGGGAGCGCACGAACAGGCCGAAGGAGTAGAGGATGCTGGCCGACACCAGCCCGCCGACGACCCACTGCAAGTGCCGCAACCACGCCATCCCGAACCACGACGGCCACCGGATCGCGGCCGCGAACAGCGCCGGAAGGTAGACCTCCACAGCGGCGTTCGCCGCCCGGCCCGGCCAGGTCGGCGCCACCCGCAGGCGTTCCCCGCGAGCCCACACGACGAACACCCCCGCCAACGCCCCCGCGAACCGGAACGCGACCAGGAATCCGAGCCACGGGGCGAGCCAGCCCCCGATCCACAGGCCGGCGGCGAACCACGTCGCCAGGCAGACATCCGCCAGCGGATCCGCCAGCCGACCCCACTCCGAACGCAGCCCGCCGAACCGCGCGATTTGCCCGTCGAGCAGATCCGAGGCGACGACGTAGACCAGCGGCCACAACACCCGGTCCGCCTCCGCGCGCAGCGCGTCCGCGTGGATGGCCGCGAAGAAGACGAGCGGAGACAGGGTGAGTCGATGCAGCGTCAGGCCGTTCGGCACGGGGAACCCGCGGTGCGGCGTCCCGTCGGCCCGGCGCACCAGCGCGAGATGCACGTAGCCGAGGAACGTGAACGCCAGGAACCAGACAGCCTCCGTCCCGACGGCCGCGGCCCAGTCCGCCGCCGGCACGCGGCGCTGCATCACGCCGAGGATCCACGCGGCCGCCAGCGCGCCGACCAGCGTCCATGCGCCGAACCCCGCCCGGCGCCTCGGCTCCGTCCCCGCCGCACGCCACCCGTGCCGGATCGCCGCGCCCATGGCGGGCCGGAATCGGACCCCGCGCAGCCCGCCCCCCTCCGCCAGCTCCACCGGCGAGAGCCCCGGGGCGCCCCCCGGCGCCCCCGCCGCTCGTCCAGGAACGCATTCCTCGCCCGCGACCTTCGTCACGACCGCTCACCCTATCGGATCGCCCGGTCAACTGGCAACCCGGGGCGCGAATTCTGGTATGGTGCGCTCCATGCCGACCACCTATCGCGACGCCGGAGTGGACATCGATGCCGGGAACGAGCTCGTCCGACGCATCGCGCCTCTCGCGCGCCGCACCCGTCACCCCCAGGTGCTCGCCGACATCGGCGGCTTCTCCGGCCTCTGCGCCGTCCCGCCCGGCTTGCGCGACCCGGTCCTGGTCGCTTCCACCGACGGCGTCGGCACCAAGCTCAAGCTCGCCTTCGAGCTCGACCGTCACGACACGGTCGGGATCGATCTCGTCGCGATGTGTGTCAACGACCTGGCCTGCGTCGGCGCCCGGCCGCTGCTGTTTCTCGACTACTTCGCCACCGGGAAGCTCGACGTCGACCGCGCCGAGCGGGTGATCCGCGGCATCGCCGACGCCTGCGCCGCCTGCGGCTGCGCCCTGCTGGGGGGCGAGACCGCCGAGCTACCCGGGTTCTACGCCCCCGGCGAGTACGATCTGGCCGGGTTCGCCGTCGGCGTCGTCGAGCGGGACGAGATCGTGGACGGCCGGGACGTGCGCGAAGGCGACGTCCTGCTCGGCGTCGCCTCGACCGGCATCCACTCCAACGGCTACTCGCTCGTGCGACGCATCCTCGCCGACGCGAAACTCGACCTGCGGCGTCCCGCCCCGGGCTTCGACCGGCCCCTCGGGGACGTGCTGCTCGAGCCGACCCGACTCTACCCGCCGGTCGTCGCGGCCCTCCGGGCGTGCGTCCGGCCGAAGGCGATCGCCCACATCACCGGCGGCGGGCTGATCGAAAATCCGCCGCGTGTCGTCCCCGAGGGTCTCGGCGTGCGTTTCCACCGCGGCGCCTGGCCCGAGCCGCCGATCTTCGACCTGCTCCGCCGGGCCGGCAATGTCCCCGAGCAGGAGATGTTCCGAACCTTCAATCTCGGCCTCGGCCTTGTCGTCGTCCTGGCCCCGGCCGACCTTGACGCGGCGCGCCGGGCCCTGCGGGCCATCCCCGTGGACGCCTGGCCGGTCGGCGAGATCGTTCGCGCGCCGGGCCCCCAGCGCGTCTGGATCCGGGATCGAGCGTGACGCGGCGCTTCTACGACGTGATCCTCCTGGGCGCCGACCTCGGCCCCCTCCTCACCGCGGCCATCCTCGCCAAGCGCGGCTTCCGCGTGCTCGTCCTCGGCTGCGAAACGCTCGACGACACCTACGAGGAGGACGGCCTGCGCCTGCCACGCTGGCCCTCCTACTTCGCCGTCGGCGATACGCCCATCGCGCGCCGCGTGTTCGGCGACCTCGCCCTCTGGCAGATCGTCCGCCGCAAGCTCCACCCGCTGGAACCCTCCTACCAGATCGTCCTCCCCCGCGCCCGTCTCGACGTCACCCGCGACCGCGATCGCTACGCGGAGGAGTGCCGGCGCGAGTTTCCCGACGCCGTGCGCGCCATCGAGACCTTCTACGACCGGCTCGAAACGCTGGACGCCCGGCTCGACGAATTCCTCACGGAGGACCTGCCGCTGCCCCCCGACGGTTTCTTCGAGCGGCGGAGATTCCAGCGGGCGGCCGTCCAGAACCCGTTCGGCCCCTTCGGCGAGGGCCGTGCCCTGTGGGGCGAGATTCCCGAGAACCATCCGTTCCGCCTCGCCGTCCGCACCCAGGTCCGTTGCGCCTCCTACGGCGACGCCGGCGAGCCGAACCCGCTGCAGGTCGTGCGCCTGCACGCGAGCTGGCGCAACCACGGCGCCCTCCCCGAGGGCGGTCTGGCTGGTTTGCGCGCCTTCCTCTGCGAGCGCATCCTCCTGCACGCCGGCGAGATCGAGCTCGACGACGCGGCCGCCGAAATCATCCTGCAGCGCGGCCGCGCCGTCGCCGTCCGCCGGGCGCGGGACGAGGAGCCGACCGGCGCCCAGTACGTCGTCGCGGGGCTCGACACCGAGCGCCTGCTCCCCCTCTTCGGCGACCACCCCCCCGCCCCGCTCGTCGAGGCGGCCGAGGCGTGCCGGCCGCGGCTCCGCCGATTCACGTGCAACTTCGTCGTCCGCCGCGAGGCTGTCCCGGCAGGGATGGGCCGCCACGTGTTCTTCGTCCCCGAACCGTCGTACCTGCCGATCGAGGACAACCTCCTGTTCCTCGAAGTCTCGCCGCTCGACGACGCGCGCGCCGTGATCTGCGTCCAGGCCTTCGCGCCCGCCGACCGCACCGAGACCGACCCCGACGGCCTCCCCCATCTCGTCCGACGCATCCTCGACCGCCTCGCCTGGCTCGTCCCGTTCCTCGACCGCCACCTCCTCGCCGTCAGCTCGCCCTGGATGCTTCCCGCCCGCGCAGGCGGCACGCGCATCCCCCCCGCCCAACGCCTCGAACGATCCCCCGCCCGCATGCCCGCCGTGCCGCGCATCCCCGAGAACTCCAGCCTCGGCCTCACCTGCCTCTCCCACCGCCTCGCCGGACGAAACCTGTTCCTCACCGGCCGCGACGTGATCCCGGGCCTCGGCGACGAGGGGGTCCTCCTCTCCGCCTGGACCGTGGCGCGCATCATCACCCAGAAGGATCCGCGGCGCATTCGCCTGCGCCGCGAACTCGGCTCGATCCTCGAGTCGGGCTGAACGGAGGCACGTCATGCACGACCTGGCCGTCGTCGTTCTCGCCGCGGGCAAGGGTACGCGCATGAAGTCCCGGCGACCCAAACTGCTGTTCGACCTCGCCGGCCGACCCCTCGGCGCCTGGCCCGTCGCCGTCGCCCTCGCCCTCCGCCCCCGCCTCGTCGTCGTCGTCGTCGGCCACGGCCGCGAGCTCCTCGAGCCCGCCCTCCGCCAGCGATTCGGGCACGCGCCGGTCCGGTTCGCCGTCCAGCGGGAGCCGCTCGGCACCGGTCACGCCCTGCGCTGCGCCCTCCCGGTGCTCCCCCCGGGTGTCCGCCGCGTCCTCGCACTCTGCGGCGACACCCCCCTCCTCCGGCCCGAACCGCTGCGGGCGCTGCTCGCCCGAACCGGCCGCCGCCCCCTCGGCCTCCTCACCTCCGTCGTCCCCGACCCGGCGATGTACGGACGGATCGTCCGCGACGCCGGCGGCCGCGTCGTCCGCATCGTCGAGCACCGCGATGCCGGCCCGCGGGAGCGGCGCCTGCGCGAGGTCAATCCCGCCGTGTACCTGTTCGACCTCGCCTTCCTGCGCCGCTCCCTCCCTCGCCTCCACCGCGCCAACGCCCAGAAGGAGCTGTACCTCACCGACCTCGTGGGGCTCGCCGCCCGCGAGCCCGGCGGCGTGGCCGACCTCCCCACCCCCTTCGACGACCTGCGCGGCGTGAACGACCGCCGGGAGCTCGCCGAGGCCGAGGAGGCCATGCTGGACCGAATCCGCCGGCGCTGGATGACCCGTGGCGTCACAATCCGCCAACCAACGACGGTTCGCATCGAAGCCGATGTGCGCCTCGGCCCCGACGTCGAGATCGGCCCCGGCGCCCAGCTCCGCGGCGCCACCGTCGTCGGCCGAGACGCGATCGTCGGCGCCGGCTGCATCCTGCACGACACCCGTGTCGGACCCCGCGCCGTCCTCTCGCCGTTCGTCCTGGCGACCGGCGCCCGCATCGCCCCCGGCGCGCGCGTCGAACCGTTCGCCCGCCTCGTCCCCCCACCGCCCTTCCCGCGCCGCCCGCCGCCCTCCCCGGCGGCCGAATCCGCCGACGGGACCGACACCTCGACTCTCCCTTGACGGAACGCCGCGATACGTCTAGGGTCCCGCCCCGCGCGGGCGGCCTCGGGTCGAAGGCGGGGGGCGCGAGAACCCGCCCGCAGGAGGCAGGTCATGACCACGAAGGTCGCGATCAACGGGTACGGTCGGATCGGACGCTGCGTCCACCGGGCCTTGCTCGAAGGAAAGGTCCCGGGGTTGGAGATCGTCGCCGTCAACGACATCACCGATGCCAAGACCCTCGCCCACCTGCTCCGGTACGACTCCGTCCACGGCACGCTCCGGCACGACGTCCGCGCCGAGGGATCGACCCTGGTGGTCGAGGGAAGGCCCATTCCGGTCTACGCCGAGAAGGACCCCGAGAAACTCCCCTGGAAGGAGCTCGGCGTGGCGGTCGTGCTGGAGTGTTCCGGCAAGTTCACCGAACGGGAGGGGGCGAGCAAGCATCGGAAGGCCGGGGCCCGCAAGGTGCTGATCTCCGCCCCCTCCAAGGACCCCGACCTCACCGTCGTCTACGGCGTCAACCACACCGCCTACGACCCGGCCAGGCACCACATCGTTTCCAACGCTTCCTGCACGACGAACTGCCTGGCGCCGGTGGCCAAGGTGGTCCACGAGACCGCCGGCATCGTCCGCGGCCAGATGACCACCATTCACGCCTACACCAACGACCAGCGCATTCTCGACCAGCCGCACAAGGACCTGCGCCGCGCCCGCGCCGCCGCAATGTCGATGATCCCCACCACCACCGGCGCCGCCAGGGCGGTCGGCCTCGTCCTCCCCGAACTCAAGGGCAAGATCGACGGATACGCCGTGCGCGTGCCGACCGCCAATGTGTCGCTCGTGGACCTCACCGTGGAGGTCTCCCGCAAGATCACGGCCGAAGAGATCAACCGGGCGTTGCGGGCCGCCGCCGAGGGCCCGCTGCGGGGCATCTTGGCGTACACCGACGACCCGGTCGTGTCGATCGACTTCAACGGCACCTCCGTCTCCTCGACCGTCGACGGCGGGCTCACCAAGGTGGTCGGCGACACGTGCCTCAAGGTCTGCGCCTGGTATGACAACGAAATGGGATTTTCCCACCGGATGCTGGACGTCCTCAAGATGATGGGGCAGTAGACCGGCGGGACCGACGGGCAAGGACGGCCGGGGCGGCGGCGCCGCCGGCGGGCGAATGAGGCAGGGCGATGCCGAAGATGAACCGTCTGGACGACCTGAACGTGAGCGGGCGGCGGGTGTTTGTGCGCGTCGATTTCAACGTACCGATCCAGGACGGCAAGGTGAAGAACGACGCGCGCATCCGAGCCGCCCTCCCCACCCTCGAGCATCTCCGCCGGCAGGGCGCGCGCGTCATCCTGGCCAGCCACCTCGGCCGGCCGAAGGGCAAGCGCGTCCCCGAGCTCGGCCTGGAGCCCGTCGCCGCGAAGCTCGCCGAGATCCTCGACGACGAGGTCCGCCTCGCCGACGACTGCATCGGCGACGGCGCACGCAAGGTGGCCCAGGACCTCCGTGACGGCCAGGTCGCGATGCTCGAGAACCTGCGCTTCCACAAGGCCGAGGAAGCCAACGACGCCGCCTTCGCCGCCGAGCTGCGCAAGCTTTGCGACGGGTACGTCAACGACGCCTTCGGCTGCGCCCATCGCGCCCACGCCTCCGTCGACGCCCTTCCGCGCCTCTGCCCGGAACGGGCCGCCGGACGGTTGATGGCCCGCGAGGTCGAGGCGTTGTCGAAGCTGCTCGGCAAGGTCGACCGACCGTTCGTCGCGGTGCTCGGCGGCGCCAAGGTTTCCGACAAGATCGGTGTGCTGAACAACCTGCTCGGACGGGTCGATACGTTCGTGATCGGCGGTGCGATGGCCAACACCTTCCTCGCCGCTCGCGGCCTGCACCTCGGCAAATCCCTCGTCGAGATCGACCGGCTGGGTGTCGCCCGCGACTTCCTCCGCGCCGCACAGGAGAAGGGGGTCGAGGTTCTCCTGCCGGTGGACCTCGTCGTCGCGGCGGACGCCGACGCGCCCGCCGGCGAGACCGTTCCCGTGGACCAGGTCGGCCCCGACCGTGCCGCCTTCGACGTCGGCCCGGCCAGCGTCGCCGCCTTCAAGGAACGCATCGCCGTCGCCGGTACCGTCTTCTGGAACGGACCGCTCGGCATGTTCGAAAAGGCCCCGTTCGCCGGGGGCACGCTGGCGATCGCCAAGGCGATCGCCTCCTGCACGGGTTTCACCGTCGCCGGCGGCGGCGACTCCGTCGCCGCCATCGAACAGGCGGGTCTGGAGAAGATGTTCGGCCACGTGTCCACCGGCGGCGGCGCCTCCCTCGAATGGATCGAGGGACGCAAGCTTCCCGGCATCGCCGCCCTCGAAGTGTAGGTCGGGGACCCGACGCCATGCGCCCGCTCGTCGTCGGCAACTGGAAGATGCACGGGACCACCACCTTCGCCCGGGAGCTGGCCCGCGGCGTCGTCGAGGCAGCGCGGAACCATCCCGGCGTCGAGGTCGGCATCGCGCCCCCGTTCACGGCCCTGGCCGCCGTGCGCGAGGTCCTCCGCGGGACCCCGGTCGCGCTGTGCGCCCAGAGCGTCCATTCCGAGCCCCAGGGCGCCTTCACCGGAGCGATCTCCGCCCCCATGCTCGCCGACCTCGGCTGCTCGATGGTCCTCGTCGGCCACTCCGAGCGGCGCCGCCTCTTCGGCGAAACCGACGAGCAGGTCGCGCGGCAGATCCGCGCCCTGCTGGCCAACGACATCTCCCCCATCCTGTGCGTCGGAGAAGAGCTCGTCGAACGCGAGACGGGTCGCACGATCGAGGTCGTCCGCGCCCAGATCGAAGCCGCCCTGGCCGGCCTCGACGATACCGCCTTGCGCCGCGTCGTCGTCGCCTACGAACCGGTCTGGGCCATCGGCACCGGCCGGGTCGCCCGGCCGGCCGACGCCCAGGAGGTCCATGCGTTCCTCCGCGGCCTCCTCGTCGAGCGGGGCGCCGCGACCGTTCGCATCCTCTACGGCGGCAGCGTCAAGGCCGAGAACGCGGCCGGCCTGTTCGCCGAACGCGACATCGATGGCTTCCTCGTCGGCGGCGCCTCGCTCCAGGCCGCCGAGTTCGGCGGCATCGTGCGGGCCGCCGCCGGAGGGAAACCCGGATAGCACGCAACCCGCGGCGGCCGGATACCCGCCGCCGCGACCGCGTCGTCGGGCCGACCCGCCCCGAGACGGTCGGCCGCAGGTGGTGATGAGATGCTCGCAGTCGTCGAAGTCGTCCTGACCGTCCTGCACGTCCTGCTGTGCGTGTTCCTGATCCTCGTCGTCCTCCTCCAGCCCGGACGCGGCGGCGGCATGGGCGGCGCCTTCGGCGGTTCGTCCCAGACCATTTTCGGCTCCCGCGGCGCCGGTACATTCCTCAGCAAACTCACCGCGATCACCGCCAGCCTCTTCATGATCAACTCGATCATCCTCACCAAGCTCTCCTCCACGGGCGGCGACCTCCCCTCCGCCGTCGCCGACCAGGAAGAACGGTCCACCGTCATCGCCCCGGGCGCCAAGCTCGACCTGCTCGGCGCCGATGCTGCCGCCCCGAGCCCCGAAGACGCCGCCACGTCCGCGCCCCCCGACGCCGGTTCCACCGCCGAGGAAGTGGCCGCCGCCAAGGTCGCGGTACCCGAATCCCCGCCGCCCGACGCCGGCGCCTCCTCCGAGACGGCGACGCCCGTCGAGCCCTCCTCCGTCGCCGACGGCGCCGCCGCTCCCGTCGCCGAGACGACGTCTCCGGCCGTTGCGCCCGCGCCCGCCCCCGCCGCGCCGCCGGCCCCGCCCCCGACCGAACCCGCGCCGACGCCCGAAACCGCCGTCTCCGCCCCCGCGCCCGCCCCCGCCGCGCCGCCGGCCCCGCCGAGGTCTCGGCGACCGCGCACCCCGCCGGCCCAGACGGCACCGGCTCCACCGACGTCCCCGCCCGAGGACGACAACCCGTACTGATTTTCCCGGCCGAACCGAGGCGCCCGGAGGAACGGACCATGGACCTCGCCTTCCGCGACCGCTTTCTCGCGCAATGGCGGCTCCATTTCCCGAAAGCCGAGCCGCCGCTCGCCTTCTTTTTCACCGACGATCCGTCCCGGGCCGCGACCCCGCGCCCGGCCGCAGGACACCGTTGCCTGATCGCCGACCTGGCCCGCGCCCGGCGTGGAACCCCCGTGCGCTTCGACGCCGCCTCCGTCGCCTGCGCAGGCGGCCGCCGCTACCTCGGACTGGGCCGGGAGCTCCAGCCCGACTTCGAGTACTTCCTGTCCTGCGGCATCCCCGGGAAGGTGGAGGGCGAGCGATACAAGCGGACCCCCGAACTGGTTCGCGAGATCCTCCGGCGCGCGCCACCCTGCGCAGGAACGCCGCCTCGGGACGCGGCCCGTCGCCCCGGCGGAATCGAGACCGACCCCGGTTCAACGGATGTCGGCCAGCCCGATCTGCAGCTCGTCGCCGTCGCCGGGCGGCATCGTTTCGACGATCTGCTGATACGCCTCCAGCGCGGTCTGCCGTACCCGTTCGTCCGGGTGCCCCAGCGCCAACCACCCGGCGAACTCGCAGGCGTCCCGCCCCCCCAGAATCGCCGCGGCCCGCAGCGCGCGGGATACCTCGTCCACCCGCCGACCATCGATCTGCCGCAGCAGGCGTCCGAGCTCCGCCGGACCGGCCAGCACCGGCGTCGCGTCCAGGATCGTCAGGCGCAGATCGGACGGCGCCGACGGGAAGAGGTCCAGAAGGTCCGGCATTGCCGCGCGAGCCTTGCGCTCCTGGAGGATCCGCACCGCCAGGCACCGCAGGTCGTCCGGCGCATCCTCCCGCGCCGCCGTCTCCCGCAACCGGTTGTCGTCCGCGCGGAACAGCGACTCCATCTCCGCCAGCAATCCCAACGCCGCCTCGACGCCGCCGGCCAGGGTCGCACCCAGGTCCACGCCCGCCGGGCCGATCGGCACCTCCCGCCGGCGGTCCACCGCCAACGGCCACGTCCGCTCGTGCCGCGCCCGCACCTCCTCGCGGACCACCAGCCGGCCGAGGTCTTCCGACAGGTCGACCCGCAGGGCCAGCACCAGGGGACGCTCGGGGTCCACGGCGACCCGCGGTTCGGGGGTCGCCCGCAGCCAGCGCGCGGCCGCCCGCGCCACCCGCTGCTGCAGCTCGTCCAGCGACGCATCGATCCGGAGCTGCGGATGCAGGACCACCGTCACCCGGATCGGCGGCTCCGGCCCGGAGTCCGCCGCCTCCGTCCCCCGCCGGCAGGCACCCCCCGCAAGGCAGGCCAGACCGGCCAGGGCGGCCAGTCGCCGTCTCATTTCTCCTCCGGCTCCGGCAGCGTTCCGTACAGCTCCGGGTCCGGCACCGGCAGCTCGAACGACCGGACGCGAATCCCGATCCGGTGCACCAGCAGCCGCTCGACCAGCGCCTCGTGCTCCACCGCCAGGAGAGGGATCGAGTTCGGCGGGACCAGGTCGCGACGCGCCGCGTCACTCAGCCGCCCGGTCGTGTAGATCGCCCCGCCGCACGCTCCCGTGCGCGGCAGTCGTCCCCGCAACGCCGCCACCTGGTCCTCGGCGAGGAAGCGGCCGGGGGCCACCCGCACGACCAGCACGACCATCGGAATCTCCGCCGGCCCGTACGGCATCCGACCCCGCAGCAGGAGCGACTCGGGCCCCACCGGCTCGTCCAGCGACCGCAGCTCCCGAAAACCCTCGGCCACCAGCAGCGCGACCACCATCTGCTGAAACGCCGGCAGCGGAAGCTCCGCCAACCGCCGGAGCACGAAACGGCGCACCGCCGCCTGGTGCTGCGCGGCCGCCTCCCCGACCCGGCGCTCCAGCGCCGCTACCTCCTCCCCCCACGCCCACTCCGCCGGCACCCAGCGCTCCCCCGACAGTCGCACCAGCGAACATCCGATCCGCATCCCCCCGTCCGCCGCCCCCAGCGCCGCCGCCACACAGGCCGGCGACAGTCGCCCCTCGGGCATGTTCCGCCCGCTCCACTGGGCCAGCAGTTCGGCGACCCGCAACGGCCGTCGCCGCCCACCGCGCCGCAGCCAACGCAGCGCCGTGTCCGCCAACCGGCCGAGGTCGCACGAAACCACCGGAGCGGGCCCGGGCGCGGCCGGCGGCAATGGGGATGGCCGCGAGCCGGGCGCGGGGGATGCCCCGGCGGAAGCCTCGGTCGTCGCTCGGCCGCTCTTGCCGCGACCGCGGCGGCGACGACGCTTCCGCCCCTCGCCCGCACGGACCGCCCCGTCCGCCGCTCCCGACGCCGCCGATGGTCTCTCGCCAAGCGCCTCGGCCGGCGCCGCCGACGGCTCCGCCGGATCCGCGGCCGCGGCCTCCGCCGGCGACGACCCCTCGCCCGCCGCGCCGGCCCACGCCGACCCCCCGGCCGACGCGGCGGACGGCGCCGCAGGCTCGGCACCCACGCCCTCCGCGGCGGCCTCGCCCGCCGGCTTCAAGGTCTCCTGCGGAGCCGGGCTGCGCCGGCCGCGCCGACGCCGCCCTCCGGTCGACGGCGCCGCTTCCGCGCCCGCCCCCTTCCGGCCAGAACGCCCCGACGTCGACGGACCCGAAACCGCCTCCCCCTCCGAACCGCCAACGCCCGT
>Ga0068707_1001213_pt1 | contig 17800 bp, 12 predicted proteins | sample YNPNPMetaG_FD_66600 | JGI IMG/M metagenome (GOLD analysis project Ga0068707, IMG submission 66600) | Anoxygenic and chlorotrophic microbial mat microbial communities from Yellowstone National Park, USA - YNP NP MetaG | ecosystem: Environmental > Aquatic > Thermal springs > Hot (42-90C) >...
CCATGATGATGGATCCCAAACCAGGACGAGTTATCGCAGATTGGGTCAAGATGCTGCCTCTGGAGCCAGCGCGTGGGCCGGACAAACGACTACCCGATGTGTATATCAACAGTAACGCCGAGTTTCTGACGGGATTGCTGGATGGGCTCTTTTCTACAGATGGCAGTGTTGATCTGCAAAGCAACCATCCAATGCTACGCTTTCATACTTCTAGCCATGAGCTGGCACGTCAGGTGCGCCTTATTCTGCTGATGTTTGGTATCCATAGTCGGATCGTCAAGAGCGAACGCGAGCGCCATGATTTGGATGGCAGGGTTATCCGGAACGATCGTCCTAAGTACGACGTGATTATCTCTGGCCAAAGCCTGGGCCGATTCTTTGAGCTTATCCGCCTGAGCCACCCCGAGAAACAACGACGTCTGGAGGCAGCCGCGCTATACGCGAACTTCACCGGCGGGAATTGGGCAGCTCAGGTTATCGCCATCGAACCCGAAGGAGTCGAGACGGTCTACGATTTGTATGAACCGCGTAGCGACACCTGGATTACTGAGGGATATGTGTCGAGAGGATGCGGTGAGCAGTGGCTCGGGCCTTACGAGAACTGCTGCCTGGGTTCTATCAATCTCGCGCAGCACGTGACCGAGGACAACCGGGTGGACTGGGAGAAGCTACGCCAGACGATCGTGGTTGCCACGCGCTTCCTGGACAATGTGGTGGATGCCAACAAGTACGTGCCGGGCGTGCCTCAGCTTAGGGAGGCGGCATTGCTGGCCCGGCGCATCGGGCTGGGCATCATGGGCCTGGGGGACATAATGTATCGGCTGGGCGTGCGTTATGGCTCCGAGGAGAGCCTGGATTTCGCCAGCCAACTTATGGAGTTCATCCGTTACCATTGCATGCTCACCAGTATTGAGCTGGCGCGTGAGCGCGGCCCCTTCCCGGCCATCAAGGGCAGCATCTACGATCCAGAGGCGCTCACATGGCAGCCACCCCAGCCCATCGTGCCCCATCTGCGCGATTGGGGTCGGCCGGCACTCGATTGGGACCAGGTCGTGGCCGGGATCAAGGAGAACGGTATTCGCAACGCCGCCCAACTGACCGTGGCCCCCACCGGCACCATCGGCACGGTGGCCGGCTGTGAGGGATATGGCTGTGAGCCGGTCTTTGCCCTGGCCTACACCCGCACGGTCAAGGACGGCGACCGCGACCTGAAGCTGAGCTACACCAGCCCCCTCTTCCTGGCGGCGCTGGAGCGCGCCGGCCTGGATGAGGCAACCCGGCAACGTATTATCGCCCAAGTCAGCCTCACCGGCAGTTGTCAGGATGTGCCCGAGGTGCCCGAGGCGATCCGCCATGTGTTCGTCGTGGCTCAGGATATCACCGCCGAGGAGCATGTGCGCATGCAGGCGGCGTTGCAGGCATTTGTGGACAATGCCATTTCCAAGACGATCAATTTCCCGGCGACAGCCACGGTCGAGGATGTGGCCAGGGCGTATCAACTGGCCTGGCGGCTCGGCTGCAAGGGGCTGACCGTCTATGTGACCGGCAGCCGGCAGGAAGTGGTCCTCGAAACCGGGGCTGTGGCAGAGCGCAAGGGAGCTGCTACCGGCCCACAGGAGGCGGCGGTAACGAAGGAGGAGATAAGCAAGGAGCCAGCTATCCCTGCCAGCCCTGTAGCTCCCCTGGCCCCTGCCTCCACGCCTCCCTTTGAAGGGGGCGTAGTGGCCAAGCGCCCGCGGCCGGCGGCCCTGCCGGGCATCACCTACCGCAAAGAGACGCCGCTGGGCACCGCGTTTGTCACCGTCAACCTCAACGGTGAGAATCAGCCGTTCGAGGTCTTCTTGAATGTGGGCAAGGCCGGCAGTGATGTGGCGGCCGTGTCTGAAGCCCTGGGCCGGCTGATCTCGCTGATCCTGCGCTTGCCATCCCCGCTCGACCCCAACGAGCGGCTGAAGCAGGTGATTGACCAGCTGGCAGGGATAGGCGGCGGCCGTTCGCTGGGCTTCGGTGCCCATCGGGTCCGTTCCCTGCCCGACGCGGTGGCGCAGGTCCTGCGGGACCATCTCAACAGCTCCAACGCGTGGGCAGAGGAGGGGATTATCAGCCTGCGGCCGGCACCCATGGCGCCATCCGAGCAGCTTCCTCTGCCCATCTCCGAGCGACCCATCGGCGACCTGTGCCCGGACTGCGGCCAGGCGACCTTCATCCCGATGGAAGGTTGTCGCAAGTGCTATGTGTGTGGCTACAGCGAGTGCTGAGGCGCAACAAGACCTACTTCGCGAGTACAGTTTTTTACCAGAAGCGAAGCCCGTCTCTGGCCCTCACGCGCTGCCTAACCCCATAGGCGCCAACCCGGCGCATCGCGGGAGGCTAAAGCCGTCCGGCTACTTTGCCCTGTACACCCCCTTGATGGGGCTGCCCCACCCCCTGGAGAGATCAACTAGCTGGCCTCGCTGACTTGACAGGAGTTACGCAGTTGCATTACGCTGTGCCCCCACCTCCAATTGGGGGCGGGGGAATCCTTTGAAAGGGGTATTCTGGGCGGCAAAGCCGCCCAGAATACCCCTATAATCTCGATCCCCCTTCCCCGCAAGGCGGGGAAGGGGGTAGGGGATGGGGCGATACGCCTCAAAGTGCGGAACTCCTGTAACTTGATGCGCATGGGGCGGCGAACGACTGCTCTCCTGACTTGGCCTGCGCACGCCCTCCCCGGGAAGGGACCACAGTGGACTTCGCCGTCAGTGTTTACAAGCGCACCGACCCGGCCTACTGCAACGTGCTATCTACCCCCCTGGTGCGCATCAACAAGAACTTCGAGATCGTACCCGCCGGCGCCGAGCGCTGGGAGGTCTCTGAGGACGGCCTGACCTGGACCTACTACCTGGACAAGAACCTCAAGTGGAGTGACGGCAACCCGGTCACTGCTCACGACTACGTCTTCACCTTCCAGTATCAGGCCGATCCCAACCACGCCTGGGACTTCGCCTGGTTCTGGAGCGACCTAAAGAACTGGGATAAGGCCGTGAAGGGCGAGGTGCCCGTCACCGAGATCGGGGTCAAGGCAGTAGACGATTACACCCTCCAGTTCATCACCGAGGCCCCGGCACCCTACCTGCCGGCCAAAGCCCTCTACGCGCGGCCCCTGAGCAAGGTGGCCTTCGAAAAGTACGGTGAGTACTACAACAATACGCCGGAGACATCGGTCTCCTCGAGCCCGTGGATCCTGGAGGAGTGGACCAAGGGGAAGCGCATGGTCTTTGGGCCCAACCTCAACTACACCGGCAAGATCAAGCCCTATCTGGAGCGGATGATCCTCATCTTTGGCGACCCCAACACCGACTTCCTGGCCTATCAGAACAACGAGGTGGATCACGCCTCCCACTTCACCCCGGCCGACATCGAGCTGATCGCCAAAGACCCGGTGCTGAGCAAGGAGTACCACCCTGGCTTTGGTGACTTCCGCACCTGGTACCTGGGCTTCAACACCTACGAGCCGCCGTTCAACGACATCCGGGTGCGCAAGGCATTCGCCAAGGTCATTGACCGCGATGCCATCATCGCCAACGTGGTGAAGCAGCAGGGCATCGCGGCTTACTCCTTCATGATGCCCGGCTTCCCCGATGCCTCGGCCGATGAGCTGAAGAAGCTGGATGTCAACCAGTACGATCCAGAGGCCGCCAGGCAGTTGCTGGCCGAGGCCGGCTATCCCAACGGCCAGGGCTTCCCCAAGCTGGAGCTGTGGCTGCGCAACGAGACCGACCTGAACAAGGCTGTGGCCAACGCCATCGCCGCCATGATCAAGGACAACCTGGGGATCGAGGTGGAGGTGTCCAATAAGGAGGCCAAGCTCTTCATGGACACCCTGAATGCCCACAAACTGCAGTTCTACATGGTGTCCTACGGCTTTGACTACCTCGACCCCTCCAACATGCTCGGCATCTGGGTCTCCACCGGCCGCCACGCCTGGAAGAACGAGCAGTTTGACAACCTGATTGCCCAGGCGGCATCGTTCACAGGTGACCCGGCCAAGCGCAGCCAGATGTTCAAGGATGCCGAGCGCATCCTGGTGGAGGACGTGCCGGCTGTCTTCATCTACCACGGCACCCCTGGCTGGATGTACAAACCCTATATCAAGGGTGAGGAGTTCGAGCCCGACCGTACCGGCGTGGCGACCTGGCACTGGCCCGGGCTGGAAGACATCAGCATGATGGCCCTGACCACGTACATCTCCAAGGATGTGGAGAAGTACCGCAAGTAATGGGGCCAGCACGGCTGACCGGCCAGTCATGAGCTTACGCGAAACCTCCGAGACCGCCAGGCCTCGGAGGTTTTCGTTTTCCACGGGTGCTGCTCTGGATACTGCCTCATGGCCGGTTTATGGGGAGCTGCCCTAAGCTGAAGCTCTGGGCTGAAAGAGCGAAGCCCTACGGGCTAATTCTGGCCCCGACCTGGGCTTTGCTCTCTCAGTGCGGGGGTTCAGCACCGCTTCCTTACCTATCCCGGCCTGACGCAACAAAACGCAGCCCAAACGGTGGATGAGCATGCGTTGAAATACCACCACTGCGCGCTCTGTGCTATAATGTAAACCCATGAGGGGCATGACGCGGAAAGTGCAGCGCGTGCTGCTGGGCCTGGTAGCCCTCACCCTCCTGGGGTTCGCGCTGCTCACCTGGCAGGTGGATCGCCTGGGCCGGCGCGATGAGGCGCAGCCGGCCGACGTGATCGTCGTCTTGGGCGCCCGCGTGGAGCCCGGTGGCCGGCCAGGCTCAGACCTGACCAGCCGTACCTACCACGCCGTGGACCTCTGGCAGGCCGGCTACGCACCCTACCTTATTTGCACAGGTGGCTTCAAAGATGAGCCCTTTTCGGCGGCCGCGGCCTGCCGGCGGTTTGCCATCGAGCTGGGCGTGCCGGCCGAGCAGGTGATCGCGGCCGACGGCAGCCTCAACACAGCGGAGGATGCCCGGGTCACCGCGGCTGTGATGGCCGCCCACCACTGGCAGAAGGCCATCCTGGTCAGCCACCCTCTTCACCTGTATCGGGCGCGCTGGCTCTTTCGCCGAGCAGGGGTGCAGGTGGTCACCAGCCCCACGTCAACGCAAACCGAACGCATCTTCCTGCCCTTGCGCCTGTACTATGCCGGCCGGGAGGCTGCCTCCATCGTGGTGGTGATGCTCAACGAATGGGGTTGGCTGCCGGCAGGGTGGCTGGAAAGCCTGCAGCGTTGGGCGCGCAGTTTGTAGCCACCCTGGTGTCACACGACCTGTTCACCCGAACGTAAGCCCTGCAGAGGCTGGCACAGCCATTCGGGGTAAGCTACACCTTTGGGGTAAGGTAAAGAAAACAAGGTAATACCCCCATGCTCACTGGGCTATCGCTGCGCACGCCCGGCTCACAATAGCAGCCGATTCATGCGTACCTGGAAACAGACCGCGGCCTTGCGTGCCATCCTGGCTCGCGAGGTCGGCACCATTCATAAGGACCACGGAGGCAAGCTCAAAGTCGCCCTTGCTTACCCGAACAGCTACCACGTTGGCATGTCGAGCCTGGCGCTGCACATCCTCTATCGCGGCTTCAACAGCCGGCCCGATGTGGTGTGTGAGCGCGTTTTCTGGGACGAGGCCGCAGCCGGCCAGCCGCTGCTTTCCCTAGAATCGCAGACGCCAGTGCAGGAATTCGATGTCTTGGCTTTTACCCTCTCTTTCGAGCTGGATTACCTGCACGTGGTGGCCATGCTGCGCCAGGCTGGCCTGGAGCCCCTGGCGGAACGACGTCAGCAGGCGGAGGCTGCCATGGCGGCCCCGCGCACGCCTCTGCTGATCGCCGGAGGCCCGGCAGTCAGCGCCAACCCGGAGCCCATGGCACCCTTCTTCGATGCCATCGTGATCGGCGAGGGGGAGGAGATCCTCCCTGCCCTGACCGATCTGCTGGTCGAAGGGGTGGGGGAGAGCAGGCAACGACTGCTGGATGCGCTGGACACCTTGCCGGGCGTTTACGTGCCCTCTCGGCTCACCCCTGCACCGGATGGCCGGCGTATTCAGCGGCTTTGGGTCAGGGATAGCAGCCTCCTGCACCCTGTGTCGTGCCTTTACACCCCTGATACCGAGTTCCCCAACCGGCATCTGGTAGAAATCGCCAGGGGGTGTGGGCGAGGATGTCGTTTTTGCCTGGCCGGCTATGTCTACCGCCCGCCGCGCGAGCAGCCCCTGCCGCGCATTCTGGAGTGGGTGAAGGAGGGGATGGAGGCCAGGGGTGGCGATGGGTTTCGGCCGGCGGGGATCGGGCTGATCTCGGCCGCGGTGTCGGACCACAGCCAGATTGACGAGCTGGCAGAAGAGCTGCAGGCGCTGGGGGTGCGGATCAGCATCAGCTCCATGCGGGCCGACCCCATCAGCATTCCCATGTTGCGGGCACTGGCTGCCAGTGGCACACAGACTTTGACCATCGCGCCAGAAGCTGGCAGCGAGCGGCTGCGCCGGGTGATCGGCAAGGAGCAGAGCGAAAGCGATCTGCTGGCCGCAGTCGAGCTGGCTCAGAAGCTGGGCTTTCCCCAGCTCAAGCTTTACTTCATGGTAGGCCATCCCGGTGAGACAGAGGAGGATATCGAAGCTATCATCAACCTGACCCTCAAGGCCAGGGCCATCTTTCGCCGCAACCTGGTCATCAACGCCACGCCCTTCGTGCCCAAGGCTCACACCCCTTTTCAGTGGGAAGCCATGACGCCGGCAGCGGTTGTCCAGGCGCGTCAAAACCGGCTGCGCCGCGCCCTGGCCCGGCATAGCGTGGCCGTGAATGCCGACCCGGCGTCGTGGGCCGCAGTACAGGGGGTGCTGGCGCGCGGTGATCGGCGCCTGGCGCCTGCCTTGTTGGAGATGGAGCGGCCAACTGCACGCTCCTTCTACCAGGCCCTGGCCCGCCACGGCCTGGACGCTGAAACCTATCTGGCAGCGCGCGACCCTAACGGATTCCAGCCCTGGCAGGTGGTGGATGGTGGGGTCAGGCCTGATTACTTGCGCCGCGAGCACCGGCTGGCGCTGGCCGGCCAGCCAGGCCACCGCTGTCCGCCTGGCGCGCTGGCCTGCGCGGCCTGTGGCGTCTGCAGGGTTACGTTGGCGCCCCCAGGCAGGCTGCAATGATACGACATCAGATCAACGGCGTGGTTTACTATACCTTTTCCATTCTGGACAACTTTCCGGAGCTGGTGCACGCCGTGACCACGCGTCATGGGGGAGTGAGCACTGGCCCTTACGCTTCGCTGAACTTGAGCTACGCGCTGGGGGATAACCCGGCGGCAGTGGCGGAGAACGTGAGGCGAGCATGCAAAGCGCTAGGGCTGCGCCCCGAGCACCTGGTCAGTCCTAACCAGCATCACACAGCCAACGTGCGTCGGGTGGATGCAGGCGACCGTGGCCGCGTCTGGCCCGGCTACGACGCGCTGATCACCAATCAGGTTGACGTTCCGCTCCTGTTGCGTTACGCTGACTGTACTCCCGTGCTGATCTATGACCCCGTGCATCATGCCCTGGCGGTCGTTCATAGCGGGTGGCGGGGTACCGTCCAGGGCATCACGCGGGCCGCGGTGGAGGCGTTGTGCCGGGAGTACGGCAGCCGGCCCGTGGACATGGTGGCGGCCATCGGCCCCAGCATTGGCCCCTGTTGTTATGAAGTGGGGGAAGAAGTGGCCGAAGCTGTGCATGCAGCCTTTGCCCGACCCCATGAGCTCTTGCCGGGCCGGCCTGGGACGCGACCTCACTTTGACCTGTGGGCCGCCAACCGACGCTGGCTTGTGGAGGCCGGTGTGCGCAAGATCGAGGTGAGCGAATTCTGCACAGCCTGCCATACTGACGAATTCTACTCCCATCGCGCTGCAAGGGGTCGCACAGGGCACTTCGGTGCGGTGATGGGGTTGGTGGGTTGGTAGGGACTGGCCGAGGGCAAGGAAAGGCATGGAGCAGAGGGAGCTAGAGGCCCGGATTGCGGCAGTGCGTGAGCGCATTGCAGCCGCAGCTCGCCGGGCCGGACGAGACCCCGACGAAATCACTCTGGTTGCCGTGACGAAAACTCACGGGCCAGAGACAGTGGTCGCAGCCTATCAGGCTGGGTTGCGCCACTTCGGCGAAAACCGGGTGGAGGAGGCCGGCCCCAAGGTCGAGGCTGTGGCCCGGCTGCTGGCCGGCGCTCCACCGCCTACCTGGCACATGGTTGGCCACGTGCAGAGCCGGAAGGCAGCCCAGGTGTTGCCGTGGGCCAGGATGGTCCATTCTGTAGACAGCGAGAAACTGGCCCGTCGGCTGAGCCGGTTCTGCCAGGAAGCAGGGCAGGAACTGGACATCCTGCTGGAAGTGAATATCTCGGGCGAGGCCAGCAAGTACGGGCTGACGCCGGCCCAGGTGCCGCAAGTGGTGGAGGCGATTGCCACCCTGCCGGGGCTGCGCCTTCAGGGCCTGATGACGATGGCCCCCATCGTGCCCGACCCCGAGCTGGCACGGCCGGTTTTTGCCGGCTTGCGAACCCTGCGCGATGATTTGGCACGGCGGTTTCCGGCTCTCTGCTGGCAACACCTGTCAATGGGTATGACCGACGACTTTGAGGTGGCTGTCGAGGAAGGGGCAACCATAGTGCGCATCGGCCGGGCCATTTTCGGAGAACGTCTGTAGGAACCAGCGCCAGAATGGAGATCATATGTTGATTGATACAACTATCAGTTTCATCGGCTCGGGAGCGATGGCCGAAGCGATGATCAAAGGCATCCTGGGCAATCACCTGATTGACCCCAAAGATGTGATTGCCAGTGGGCCGCGGCCAGAAAGGGCTCAGGAACTGCGTGGGCGGTATGGTATCCGCGCTGTCACCGATAACAAGGTGGCGGCCGAGGCCGGCCGGATCGTGGTCCTCAGTGTCAAGCCACAGATCCTGCCCAAGGTGATGGCCGAGATCCGCGACAATGTGGCTCCGGACGACCTGGTGATCAGCATCGTGGCCGGTATGCGCATCAGCGTGATCCGCCGCGGCCTGGGTGTGGAGGCCATCGTGCGCTCCATGCCCAATACCCCGGGCCAGGTGGGCCAGGGAATGACGGTCTGGACAGCCACCGAGGCCGTAGACGAGACTAAACGCCGCCAGGCTCAGGCCATCCTGGGTGCCCTGGGCAAGGAACTCTACGTGGAAGACGAGAATTACCTGGACATGGCCACCGCGCTGAGCGGCACCGGTCCGGCCTATGTCTTCCTGTTCATGGAAGCCCTGATTGACGCGGGGGTACACCTTGGTTTCAGCCGGCGCGTGGCCCAGGAGCTGGTATACCAGACCATCGAAGGCTCGGTGGCGATTGCCCGCCAGACGGGCCTGCACCCCACCGAGCTGCGCAACCGGGTGACCTCGCCGGGAGGCACTTCGGCCGAGGCCCTCTATCAACTGGAGAAGGGTGGCCTGCGCACGGTGATCTCCAAAGCTGTTTGGGCTGCTTATCAAAGATCTAAAGCTCTGGGGGAGTTGGCCGAAAAGTGAGCTACGCGCTGATCCGCCTCATCAACACCTTGTTTCAGGTGTTCAGCTTCCTGATCCTGGTGCAGGTGATTGGGAGCTGGGTTCTGGCGGCGCGGGTCCGCCTGCCCACATGGGCTTACGACATCCTGAGGGCTGTGGACGCTATCACGGCGCCCGTGCTGAACCCCATCCGTCGGCTGATCCCCAGCCTGGGCGGGCTTGACCTCTCACCCATCATCGCCCTGATCCTGCTCGACCTGGCCCGCACCGTGATCGTGCGCGCGCTGCTCGGCATACTGTGAGGGGAACCCGCGGCCGCGCCACGACGTCTCGTAGGACGAGCTTAGGCTCGTCCTACGAGATACAAGAGAGAGCAACCATGGTGCGTTTACCTGAGAGGATTGTGGGTGTAGCGTTGGGGTTGCTGGCCCTGGAACTGCTGGGGTGTGCTGCTCCATCCCTTCCGGCGCCACCGGCACCAGCCGCGGCCAGTATGCCCACCGCCATTTCCGAGGCACAGCCCAGGGCATCTCCTCAACCCGGGCCGGCTGGCACCTCCCTGTCAGCCGGCACGCCGCTGGAGGCTCAGGCCCGCCTGGACCTGGCAGCCCGTTTGAATCTGGCGCCAGAGGAGGTGGAAGTGGTGGCGGTGGAGCAGGCCGAGATGCCTGTAGGCTCGTTAGGGTGTGGAAGCACGGGCGGGGTGGTCAACCCGGGGATGATCATCGGCCAGGAGATCACGTTGCGGGCCAAGGGGCAAGAGTATATCTACCGCAGCGACGGGCAACGGCTGGTACCGTGCTCACCAGCAGCCTTCCCCGGTGGCCGCGAGCCAATCCTGGCCGCCGGGGGCAACGCGGCTCAGTTCCGGGTGCAAAACCTGGCCATCGCTGACCTGGCCGGCCGGCTGGGCATCTCCAAGAGCGCCATCACAGTGCGCCTGATCGAGGCTGTGCAATGGCCTGATGCCAGCCTGGGGTGCCCCCAACCAGGGATGATGTACGCGCAGGTCATCACCCCTGGTTACCGCCTGGTATTGGTGGCAGAAGGCCAGGAATACATCTACCATGCCAGCCTGACAAATGTAATACTGTGCGAAGGTAGCGAAAACACCCGCCCGGACTGACTCGGCCCTCGTCAGGCTTCGCCCTGGAGTTTAGCCCGCAAAGCCACCGCCCGATCGGGCAGGTCGGTGATGATGCCGTCCACCCCCAGGGTGAACATCCGCCGCATCTCCTCCTCTTCATTGACGGTCCAAACCCGCACAGCCAACCCTGCCTTGTGGGCCCTGGTAACATAAGCTTCATCCACCATGCGGAGTTCGGGGTGAAGCCCGTCGGCGCGGCTGAAACGCCGGGTGATCCCCCAACGGGTCCAGGAGGGCAGGTCAGGCGCGAGGAGCAGCGCGGCCTCGATCTCAGGGCCGGCCAGCTTGGCCCGGCGCAGGGCAAAGGGATTGAAGGAGCTGATCACTACCTGGTCGGCCATGTCATGCGCCCGCACAGCCTTGACCACGTCGGCGCCCAGGGTGGAGGTGGCAGGGTCCAATGCCTTCAGCTCGATGTTGACCAGCAGCTTACCCCGCAAAAGTTCCAGCACCTCGTCCAGGATGGGGATACGGGTCCCGGCAAAGCGGGCATCGAACCAACTTCCGGCATCGAGGCGACGGAGCTCCTCCAGCGTGTGAGCCGTCACCCGTCCTTTGCCGTTGCTGGTGGCTTCCAGGTTGGGATTGTGGAAGACCACCAGCCCCCCATCCGAGCTGTACTGGACATCCAGCTCCACCCCATCGGCGCCCAGTTCGATGGCCGCCTGAAAGGCTGGCAGGGTGTTCTCGGGGGCCACCCGACATGCACCCCGGTGGGCAAAGATCAGAGGGCGGTGGGCCTGAGTTCGTTTCATAGCCAAAACCTCGCAGAGGTGACGGTGGTCAGAAACGGGTTGTTGCACCGTTCTTCCCCTACCGTGCTGGCTGGCCCGTGGCCGGCCAGCACGGTGTAGTCGTCGGGCAGGGTCAGGATCTGCGTCCGGATCCCTTCCAGCAGTATCTCGGCATCTCCGCCTGGCAGGTCGGTGCGGCCGATGGAGCCTGCAAAGAGGGCATCGCCGGTGAAGGCTCGCCGCCAGGTGTGGTCCACGAAGGTGACGCCGCCAGGGGAGTGGCCTGGGGTGGCACGCACTTCCAGGGCCAGGTCGCCAATTTGCAGCACTTCGCCCGGGGTCAGGTCGCCAACTTCCGACGGTGGCTGGCCAGGGTCGTACCCCAGCCATGCCTGAGTGGCGCGGCTCATAAGGGCCAGCATGGGTTGCTCGGCCGGGTGCAGGTCAAGGCGTACGCCGGTGGCCTCTTGTAAGGGCCGGGCAGCCAGCACGTGGTCGAAGTGGGCATGGGTGGCCACCATGCGCACGAGCTGAAGCCCATGCCGGCGCAACGTCTCCAGGATGCGCTCCGCATGGTCGCCCGGATCTATGACGATCGCCTGACGGGTGCGAGCACATCCCAGGATGTAGCAGTTCACCTGCAGTGCCCCCACTACAAGGGTTTCAAAGATGATCGCCATGGAAGCTACTCCGAGGGTTTGGATACCTTGACGGTGCCCAGGTAGGCCTCGCCCGCCACCGTGTCGGTGTCGGGCAGCAGAATCAGGGTAAGCCGATAGGTTCCGGCGGGCAGGTCGCCTGGGAGCAGGAGGTCGTGCTCGCCGCGCACGATATCCCCGCGTTCCCACAGCGTTGTGGGGTAGGTTTCTGCCACCAGGGGTGCCTGGAGGCTGGCCACCACCTGGCCATCCTCATCGGTCAAGCGCAGGTCAAACCACCAGTCGGCGCGCGGGCTGACATTGGCCCGCCAGTAGAACGTCAGGTGCAGGAGGTCGCCCGGGTAGAGAGGGGCCCGCGGGAGGTGGCCAAAGCCGCGCTTGTAGCGGTCATGCCCCAGCAGGGTGATGCCGCCGAAGTCGAAGCTTTGCGTATATTGCATGTTGAAGGCAGCCAATAGGGGCGGGGTTTTGGCGCGCGTCACGGTGAGGGGTGGCAGGCTGATGAAATCACTTCCGTCGGGCAGCCGCAAGCGTTCGAGGGTCTCCAGGTCATATAGCCCGATGATGCGCTGGTAGGTCCCGGGCGGGGTTCCTGGGGGGATCAGCAGGCCATGGTTGTCCACCACGACTTCTCCAGGCTGCCAGCTGTCGGTGGGCCGGCTGTCTCCAACCGGCTCCGCGTCCCGTTGGGCAATGACCTGCTGGCGCTCGTCCAGCAACTGCAGGAAGACCTTGTAGCGCCGGCTTGGCTGCCGGTCGGCCCGCCACAGCAACTGGAGCTGGGTGACCTGCCCAGCGGTAGGGGTCAGGTTCCAACCCCTGTAGCCTAGCAAAGTAATCTCATTGCCCAAAGAGAGATCAAGGCCATCTACGATCTCATCGGGCAGGCGGCGCTCGGGCATGACATATACTGCCAGACGCACGTTCCCGCGCCACTGGTCCAGCGTCTTGTAGCCCCAGCTATTCATCCAGTGCTCGATGAGCCCGGCGGGGTCGGCCTCGGCGGTTGCCCAATAGAGGGCGTAGACCTTGTCACGGTTCAGGAGCTGGTTCAGCTCTTGGAGAGTGGCTTCCGGGTCGAGGGGCCGCTGGCGAGGGAGGGCGTAGATGGGCAGCTCGCCGTGATAGTAGTACCTGAACACTTCAATCTGGCCAGGCGCATCCAGCAGGATGGCATCATTGGGCTGGCTGGTAGTGATGATGAACTGAGCGATGCCCCGGTAGTCATCACGCGCCACCGCCGGGTCGCCGAAGTAGCGAGAGGTGGCCAGGCCCGACAAGCCAGCGACCATGGCCAGCGTAAAGGTGAGCCAGGCCGCGGCCAGCAACCCGCGCGGCTGGGCAGCGCGGTGCTCCGGTGGCCAGGAACGGATCGGCGGAAGATCGGTGGTCTCGCTAGCCGTTGGCAGGGATGCCTGCAGCTCACCGGCCGGGACAAGTATCCCGCGCGCCAGGAGCAGGCAATAGGCCGGGCTGGCGATGAGCAGGAACTTGAGGTAGGCATCTCGGAACAGCCCCAGGGCCAGCATCATGGCCAGGGCCGCAATGACCCAGGCGATGGGGATAAACCAGCTCAACAAGAGGGGCCGCTGGCGATCGCTGGGCCAGGGCACGGCGCCGATCAGCGCCAGCGCAGGCAAAAGCCACGTCCACCAGGCGCCGGTGTGATAGCGGGCCAGAGGCCCCAACCCCAGCACGTTGCACGCGGTTTGCAGGGCGGTGCCGGGAGTCATGGCAGGGGTGCTTGATGGCCAGCGGGTAAGTTGCCGGATGGCGGTCGGCAGCCAGGGCCCGAAGAGGAGCAGGGTGATCCCCAGCAGCAGAGCCCAGCGCAACAGACGCCGGCGCCAGTCCTGTCGGCTGCGCCACACCCATCCCAGGTATAGAAGGGTGAGCAGGGCGATCATCAGAGGGAAGGCGTAGTGAGTGTAGAGGCCTGCGGTCCAGCTCACCACTAAGCTGCCGGCTACCAGAACCCATAGCGCACGCCTGTTAGGGGAAGGCCGCGCTTCTCCTGTCAGCTCACGTCGCTCGAAGTACACATACCACCAAAACGCCAGGACGCTCAGGGTGGCCAGGAACGCCATCAGTATATACATGCGCGCTTCCTGGCTGTAGTAAATCTGGAATGGGGCCAGGGCTGCTATGAGGCCGCTAACCAGGCCGGTAATAGGGTTGTACAGGCGCCGCCCCAGCTCGGCCACTGCCCACACCAACAAGATGCCCAACACCGCGCTCAGCGAGCGCAACCCTGCTTCACTCAGCCCCGCCATGCCGGCCCACAACCGCAGCAGCCAGTAGTAAAGGGGCGGGTGGATATCGTTGGCTGCGGCGGAGGCTATCTGGGCCAGCGAGCGGGTAGCCATGACCGCGCTGTTACCCTCATCCGACCACAGGCTCTGGCCCCCAAGCTGATAAAAGCGCAGACCAGTAGCCACCAACAGGATCAACATAAGGGCCATGAAATTCAGCACCGCCTGACGCTGTGAGCGCCGGCCGGGGAGCCGGCGCACCTGCGAGGCAGATGGGCGAACAGCAGGGGTGGAAGAGGGCGCAGAAGTGGAGGGTGAGTTCATGGTCGCCGGTCCTGGGCTGCTGTGGTCATGTATGCCTTCAGGGTGTAGTAGACAGGCTGCAGGGTGAAGTCTGGGTCAGCCAGGCGGAAGTAAGCCTCTGGCCTGCCCTCGCGGAACCAGTCATCGGTGGCGCGTTTGAAGTACCAGATGTTGATCACCCCCACCCAGGGCCACTCTTTCAGCGCACGCTCCAAGGCCAGGGGGGTGTAGCGGGCCTGCTGCTCGAGTGTCACCTGGCCAAAACGCTTATCGGGCACCGTGTCGGGCACGGCGTTCCACCCCATCTCACTGATCCAGATCGGCTTGTGCGCGTCGCCGTTGGCCACCATGAGATCGCGCACGAACTGGGGCCGGCCAAAGTTTATCACACGCGGGTTCATGCGGCGGTCGGTAGGACCGGACCACAGGCCATAAGCCTGCATGGACATGATGTCGAAGTAGGGGGCGGCCCCGGCATCGTACATGCGTTGCAGGAAGATGAGATCGTTCAGCGCATTGTAAGGGGCCGGCGCGGCCGGCTGCAGCGCGATGGTGCTGGCCAGGGCTGCGCAGAGGATTACCACATTGGGATCGGCCTCTCGCGCTCGGGTGGCCCCGATCTTCAGCAGCTCGGTATACTCCTCGGGGCTGATGGCGTAGGTGCCCCACTCCGGGTAGATGTTGGGCTCGTTCCAGATCTGATAGTAGCGCACGCGGCCCCGATAGCGACTGACCAAAGTATAGACGAAGTCGCCAAAATCGGCGTAGTTGTCGGGCGGCGCGAAGGTACCCACCGCATCCCCGGCTGCCCTGCTCCATGCCGGTGGGGTGCTGACCCGCACGATCAGCTCCATGCCGTACTTCTCGGCCAGCTCGACGATCTGGTCATACTTGTCCCAGGCCGAATGATAGGGTTGGGTGCGCCGGTCCTCGAAGTCCCCCTTGCCGTGGATCTCAATGTCTTGCCAGGGAAACTCTTGTCGCAGCCAGTGGAAACCGGCCTCGGCAGCCAGGCGCACGGTCAGCTCCCGCTTGGCCGGCTCTACTTCCTCGTTGAGGAAGACGTTGACCCCAAAGGGGTTGACGTCTGTATATTGCACCGGCACGTCAGGGGCAAGATTCAGCCGCGGCCGCAGCAAATCGGCAGACAGATCCATAAGCCCCTTGAGTTGCGCCACAGGCTGCTCCTCGCCGGTGAGGTTAAATAGCATGCTGCTCAGAAAGCCGCGGGCCAGGAAAACAACGATAAACAACAAAGCTCCACCCAGGAGCAGGCCAGCCAACCAGCCCAGCGACGGTCTATGCGGAGGAGCGACCATGCATGACATTATACCTTATTCGGAGGCGAGGTTCAAAAAGCAATTACCGGTGGCAAGGTGGCGGTGGTATAATGGTGGATGCTGGGGTCAGAGAATCTATATACGGAGGATCCCATGTTACGCACCCTGCGCGACGCCCTGTCCTTTGCCCGGCGCAAGCCACCCTCTCACACGCCGGCTACCCATGGTGACTTGCGAACTGCCCCAAAGGGAGGCTTTGCTCTAACCTCTGACCTGCGACAACACTCCCACCCGCTCAGTGCCCCCTGTCCTCGCCTGTACCCGGCACTGGTCTGCCTGGCCTTACTGGCCGGCTCCTTCCTGACCGTGGTGCGAGCAGCACAATACCCAGGCGCGCTCGATAGCAAGGGCTCCAGCCATGCCGTAGCCCTGCCTGCGGCCGCGGCCTCCGCGTTCAAGACCTACTACGTGCGCCCAGACGGGGGTTCAGCCGAGCAGTGCACCGGGCTGGTAGACGCCCCCTATCCGGGCAGCGGCCAGGGGCAGCCATGTGCCTGGCAGCATCCCTTCTATGCCCTGCCGCCGGGTGGCACCCCACGCCTGGCCGGAGGCGACACCCTGATCATCAAAGCCGGCAGCTATATGTTGGGGTATGGCGCACCAGGCACAGAATCCTGTTCGGCCGACTATCCCTGGGATTGCACCATGCCCCCCATCCCCAGCGGCCCAGACCCTGCGCATCCCACCCGCATCATGGGCGAATCCGCCCTCGCCGGCCGGCCGGCTGCCACAAACCCTGCCGGCATCGGCTGGCAACCCGGGGCTTCCTCGGCGGTGGAGCTATGGGGCACCGAGCGCATCTCCTTTCTGATCAACCTGACCGATGCCAGCAATGTAGAGATCGCTGGCCTGGAGCTAACCGACCACGCCACCTGCGCTGAGTTCCATACGGGCGGCCTGGCCTGCCCGCGCGCTGGTTACCCCTTTGGGCCCTGGGCCGTCGTGGGCATCTACGCCGAGGACTCGGCCAACGTCTACCTCCACGACCTGGACATCCACGGCCTGGCTTATGCCGGGGTCCACGCTGGCCGCCTGAGCGATTGGAGGGTGGAGAATGTACGCCTGGCCGGGAACGGGTGGGCAGGCTGGGATGGAGACCTGTGGGAGGGGAGCAGTGCCAACTCGGGCACGCTGCGTTTTTGGCGCTGGACCGTCGAGTGGAACGGCTGCGTCGAGAGCTGGCCAGGCCGACAACCGATGGGCTGCTGGGCTCAGACCGCCGGGGGCTACGGCGACGGCGTGGGCACGGGCGCCACAGCCGGCCACTGGATTATCGAGAACTCGGCCTTCTTACACAACACCTCCGATGGCCTGGACCTGCTTTACGCCTGGCTGCCTGGTGCCTCAATCGAGATCCGCCGCACCATTGCCGAAGGTAACGCCGGCAACCAGATCAAAACCAACGGCCCGGTGATCATCGAAAACTCGATCATTGTCGGCAACTGCGCCTATTTCGAGGGACAGCCATTCACCTTCAATGTGGATCCCTGCCGGGCCTACGGCAACGCCCTCGACCTGACGTTGCGGGCAGGCAACCAGGCCGTGCTGACCAACAATACTCTCACCAGCCAGGGGGACTGCCTGATCGTGGCTGGCTGTGAAGGCACCTGCAATGGCTCCGAGCGGGTCCAGCTCCGCAACAACCTCTTCCAGGGGCATCCCGATTTCCTCGGGGGTGACCAGACGTGCCTGGCCTACGAGGAAGACATCCCCGGCGATCCCTTTGACTTTGACTACTCGGCTATCGCCAACGTCAAAGACGATGCCTGCCCTGGCGCGCACGCTATCTGCAACGTGCCACTGGGGCTGACCAACCCGTCCATCAGCGCCTTCGATGCCCACCTGCTGGCCGGCAGCCCGGCCATTGACGCTGGCACGA